>JFJP01015322.1_pt1 | contig 11858 bp, 10 predicted proteins | sample 431651 | NCBI WGS metagenome assembly JFJP01 (sample SAMN02602958, study PRJNA72255) | Microbial mat metagenome, whole genome shotgun sequencing project. | biome: fresh water; feature: sink hole; material: water; isolation source: purple microbial (photo- and chemosynthetic) mats found in... | reverse complement strand
GCAGAAGGGAAAGGATTTCTCCTATGTCCATCTCGCCATTTTCTAGTCCATCGTACACGCTGCAAAACTTCCGCCGAAATGGCTTCTGCTCGCTCAGTGCCACGGGTGAACTCACATGGCTTGCTATCGTCAGAGCGTCTATCAGGTCAAACAAAATATCTGCCCGCTTCTTCAGACTTTGGTATACTGCTTTTCGGAACTCGCTGATCGATTTGTTTTTGCTCACACAGAAACTTTATCAGCAAGTTCCATTTCTTGTTAAGGTGCTTTGAACTCTAAACTCAAGTATTTACGGTAGGGAGTTTTTATTATTATTTACAATGTCTTTGCCAAAGACGAAATAGGGCTAATCAAGTGAAGTTAAAGTCTACTAAACCCAACTTATATAGAGAAGCCCATGACAGAGATTTTAGCACTTTTACAAAACTATAGTGGATAAGGAAATTTAGACACAAAAACGGGCATGGTTAAGGTGCAGTTTCCGGAGAAGATTATGTCCAAAAGAAAACGTCTATCCGCCGACCCAAAGGCATAAATCGTCTTGGAAGTAATCCGAGAAGATAAGAGCGTGGCTCAGATTGCCACCGAAAACAACATCCACCCGTATCAAATCCATAAATGGAAAAAGCAAGCGCTCGAAGACTTTGCGCAATTTCTTGAGGATGACCGCAAAGGCGAACGCGCTCGTGAAGCCGAGCATGAAAAACAGATCAGCGAAGTGTGTGCCGAGATTGGGCGATTGATCGCTCAGTTGTCTTGGCTGAAAAAAATCTGACGCCAAAATTAAGTAGATCAGAGCGAGAAATGTTGTAAGAAAACAATCTTAAAATGCTGCTGAAAACACAGGCAGAGTTGTTTGGGATCAGTTATTCGAGTCTGTTCTACGAACCTGTGCCGCCTTTCGCGCGCGAACTGGCAATCAAAAGACGCTTCGATGAAATCTGCGCAAAATTTCCGGGTAGTGGCTCAAAATAAATGATTGTGAGCAATCGCCAGATTGTAATCAACAATGAACTAGCGTGTCACCAAATGGTGGATGTACTCGACTTTAGAAAAGGATAAGGTCTTGCGGACATATCTGGCTAAGCGTTGACGTATACTGCAATTTCAGCGTTCCATATGAACGGTCTCGCCCGTATCCTTGCCCACACTCCGATGAGTTTCTTCAGGAAAGACTTTCTGATAAGCATCCCAGAAATCGCTCAGAGACTGTTTAATAAGTAGAGAAAAGATGGCAAAAAACTAAAAAGTCAGGCAAACTTGCCTGATGACCAAACCAAACCAAGCCTACCCGACTGATTTGAATGATACTGAATGGACGCAAATTGCGCCATACTTGTCAGAGGCAAGTTTAATGGGAAGACCGCGAGAAATAGCATGGCGAGATATTATGAATGGAATATTCTATATGGCTAAGAATGGTTGTGTTTGGCGTGCCTTGCCACATGATTTTCCTGTATGGCAAACGGTCTATTACTACTTCAGGCTTTTTCAAAAAAGTCTAAAGTGGGAAAAACTCAACACCATCATTCGAGAACAAGTACGAGTGAAAGAAGGTCGAGAACCTCAAGCCAGCGCAATGATAATTGATAGCCAAAGTGCAAAAAGCGCAGAAGGTGGCGCAGAAATCGGTTTTGACGGCGGAAAACTGGTGAGAGGGCGCAAAAGAACCGTCATTGTCGACACACTTGGTCTGGTAGCAGTAGCAAAAGTGACTGCCGCCAACAAAGCAGATGTGAATGCTGGAAAAGAAGCACTGGTTTACTTGAAAGCAAAGCCTGAATTGACCGAGCGTCTGAAAAAGATTTTTGCGGATGGCGGCTATCGCGGCGAACTATTGAATTGGGTCAAGAGCGAATTACATGCGGAAATGGAAATCGTTCTTAAACTAGGCGGTCAAAAAGGCTTTCAAGTCTTACCGAAGTGTTGGGCCGTTGAACGCACAAATGCCTGGTCACTCGCAACCGCCGTATGGCAAGAGACTATGAACGTCTGGCTGAAACAAGCGAATCTTTTATTTATGTTGATGGTACGGTCAGGCTTACGGCGGCTTGCAGGCGCATGTAGTACTTATTAAACAGTCTCTAAAGGTGTGAAAAGCTCGATAATCTTTTGGAATCTTATTCCACAAGCGTTGGCAAGTTTCAGCACTCCGGTCGCCGATCACAAAGGCCACAATCTCGCGTGTCCTACGGCAAAGCGCGGCCCATAGCCAATATTTCGCTGTTTTGATGAAGACAAACGACCAAATTTCAGCTAACTCTAGAATATCTTCACTTTCGGCTGGCAATAGACTCGCTTTGACCGTTGGCTGCTTGGCTACTTTTTTTGAAGCATGCGTTTCAATGTGTTACGCGAGATATGATGTAGGCGAGCAATTCCACGCATACTTTGTCGTTCACAATAGGCAGACAATATCTATTCTTTCTCTGCTTCGCTGCGTTGGTACTGTGGATGTATGACTGCTGATATCCGGCACTGTTTTTGCCGTTCTTGACAACGTTTGCGCTGGCGCATCTTGGACAATGAAAGACGACTATTTTCTCGATCATGCGCCTTTTATACCATCATTTAGAAAGACCATTACCATTTTTCGTTCTACGGCTCACGGAAAATTGCCTTTCTGCTGCGCCCCCGAATTTGGTGTTTCGCGACCTATCGTAAAAGCCTATATGCGAAAAATGGGCATTTTTGCCCTAGTTCCAGGTCCTCATACGAGTAAACCCGCCCCTCAACACCAGATTTACCCGTACCTGCTACGAAGCGTGACTGCTGCGCGTCCTAATCACACCTGGGGGATCGACATTAGCTACGTCCACCTTCAGCAGTTCTGGATTGGTATTCTCGCTATGTGGTGAGTTGGGCACTCAGTCAAACCTTGGAGATGGATTTCGCGCTCACCCCTGTGGACAACGCCTTGTTTCACGCTAAGCCCGAAATCTAGAATAGCGGCCAAGGCTGTCATTTCACTAGCCTGAAATATTTGGAACGCCTGCAACGCGAAGAAATCAAAATCAGCATGGACGGACGTGGGCGTGCTCTGGATAATATTTTCACCGAAAGACTATGGCGCACCATCGAGTACGAGGAAGTCTATCTGCATGAATACGCCAGCCCAAAGGAGGCTTATCGCCAGTTAGCTGATTACATTCGTTTTTACAATTTTCAACGTCTGCATCAGGCGCTGGACTACCTAACGCCCACACAAGTGCATGAGGCATGCACTTGTGATAGACTTGAACCATCAAACCTTAACATATCAATCCACCTTAAACTGCCCCGTTTCCAACCCTAAAGACTCTTATCCAACTTAGCTGCCTATGACAAAATTATCAAGTTTTATAGTCTGCAATTCTAGATCGCAGTTCAATTTTTGCGATGCCGAGCAATATTGGGGCTTGGATTTTATGAATGTGAAAGAATTCGTAGTTACCAACCTTTCTTTTTTATGGTCAATTTCACTTATATCCCGTTCCAGCTATTTCGGGAACAGCAACCTGCTTATAGCATCTTGGATTTGAAATCACACTATCTTGACTGCCGATGTAGGGCAATCGCATTTGGCGAATAAATGTAAAGATTGGGATGATATTATTTCCACTTATTCTGTACAAAAAAGCCTGAGGAGGCAGTTATCACCCGAATTTCCGAATTAAAATAAAGCTTGCGATTGCCCTGACTGTTGATGTGCTTTGGAGATAAACAAAATGCTTCCAAAAAAAATGATGATATTTTACATCATCCCGATGTTCCTACGGAATTGGTCGATATATTTCAGCAAATCGCCCGCTTGGATGCTATTCATTCGGTTTTTTAACCTACTGCCACTACATAATTGGCGAAATATTGATTTGAATTCTAATTTCAAGTCGCTTGCAATTTTCTAGCGACTTGAAAAAATCTAAGAAAGATAATTTAATAGAGCTACCTAGGATTTGTTGATGATCAACAAATGAACTTTTATGGATTTATATGAAATTTAAACTATCAATTATTACTCCTTCTTATAATCGTGTAGAATTTGTGAAACGAGCTGTCGAAAGTGTGTTGAACCAAAGCTATCAAGATTTTGAGCATATTATTGTAGATGGCGGTTCGACAGACGGCACTTTAGATGTGTTAAAGGAATATCAACACCTTACCATCATTAGCGAGCCCGATCTGGGTATGTATGATGCTTTAAATAAAGGACTTAATCTTGCAAACGGAATGATCGTTGGTTTTTTAAACACTGACGATCTGTACGCCCCTAACATATTTGCCTCAGTCGTAAAACAATTTGACGATCAATGTTTAGATGCAGTTGCTGGCCGGGCTGCTTTTTTAGAGGAAAATGAAAAAGGCGAATGGATTGAGAAAATACGCCTTTCATCTTCTTTACCGGACGGACTCTACAGACAGATTATTCTTTCAGGTTGCCTGATGAATGCTTGGTTCTTTCGCAGAGAATTATGTCTTAAAATTGGTAAATTCGATCCGAAGTATAAAATTTCTGGAGATGCCGACTTCATGATCCGGTTGGGATTAAGCAATTTTAATTATAAACTGCTGGATATTCTAGTTTATCAGTACTGTATTCATTCCGATTCGCTTACAATGGATTTAAATATAGATAAATTAAAAATGATATTGAAGGATAATAGAATTCTTGCTAATAGTTTTATTGGGAAAGATTTTGCTCCAGAGGAAGTACAAAACCTTCTTGCTAAAAATTATTTAAACATCGGTAATTTGCTTGCTGATAAATACTTGGAAAGATCGATGTTTAAAGAGATATTGGAGCTTGCAAAATTACTGAGCGAATATGACCCTCAATGGGGGGATGATTATATTCAAGCCCATCAAGAAGCTTGGCTTTATGGGAAATCTCTCCAAAAAAAAATCAAAGAGTTTTTTTGGAGATTGGTTAAAAAAGGTATTAGTTAATGTGTGGTATCTGCGGTATCTGGGGTCACCCTGACCCTGAAAAAGTTAAAAAGATGGTTGAGGCTTTACACCATCGTGGACCCGATGATTTAGGGACATATCATGGTGAATTAGCTTCTTTGGGTATGGCACGCCTCGCGGTGATTGACCTGAATCCAACTGGGCATCAGCCCATGAGCAACCCTGAAAAGACAATCTGGATCGTTTACAACGGTGAAGTATATAACTTTCAGGAACAACGCCTGCATCTTGAAAAAATGGGCCATCAATTTGTGTCCACTTCAGACACAGAGGTGATTCTGCGGCTTTACGAACAATATGGCGATGATTTTCTTCTGCGCTTGCGCGGCATGTTTGCACTTGCCATTTATGATATACGCCGCGGACGGGGCAGGGAGCGCCTGTTACTGGCGCGCGATCATTTGGGCATCAAGCCGCTTTTATATGCGGAAGTGGGCAATCAACTGGTGTTTGCATCTGAGATCAAAGCCTTGCTTGCCAGCGGTCTTATTAAACGTGAAGTAGATCATGATTCTCTGCGAGTCCTGCTTACTTTAGGTTCCATTTATCAGCCAAAAACAATTTTGCGGGATGTGAAAATGCTTTTGCCTGGGCATCGGCTGGTAATCGAAAACGGCAATCTGCGGGTTGAAAGATATTGGTCTTTGGGCTTGGCGCGAATGCCTGAGATAGGAAAACTTCCTTACGAAGATCAGGTAACGGTTATGCGCGAAGCATTGCAGGAATCCGTCCGCCTGCAAATGGTCAGTGATGTCCCACTGGGCGCTTTTCTAAGCGGTGGGGTCGATTCATCCATCACCGTTGCCATGATGAGTGCTCTTGCTGGTAATCGCGTAAAAACTTTCTCGGTTGGGTTCGAAGAGGAAGGGCGCGATATAGATGAAACCGAAGAGGCGCGCAAAACTGCTGATTTCCTTGGTACGGATCATCATCATGTAATTGTGCAAGGGAATGATGTGCGGGACCGTATCTCTCATATTGCATCAGGGCTCGATCAACCCACCGTTGACGGCGTAAATTCATATTTTGTATCATGGGCGGCGCGGCAACATGTTACCGTATCCATTTCAGGCACAGGTGGTGATGAATTATTTGCCGGCTATCCATGGTATATCAACATGGCGCGCGAGATGCAATATCCTGCAAACTTGTCGGATCGTTTGGCTGCCGGGCTGATGCGTTCTCCTATTTTTGATTCGCTTATGGCCACGAACCGCGGGAAAGGTTTACATAATGTTCGCACAAAAGCAGGATTTCTCAGCCGTTATGCACTGCAATATCATGTATATGGTTCTTTGAGTACAGCTTCTTTGCTTGCTCCTGAGATCAGACGCAGCGCCCATGCGGGCAGGACGGAAGCGTATGACCTGCAAAACATTGATGACCTTTCGAAGGGTACCGTTTTGGAGCGTGTGACAGCATTATGCTTGAATGGGTACACTAGAAACCAACTTCTGCGCGATATTGATGCTGCTTCCATGTCTCATTCACTTGAGGTGCGTGTTCCTTATCTCGATCCGGTGCTCGCCGATCTCGCTCTTTCTCTGCCAGATGAAAGCAAATTGTTGCCACCAGCAATAAGGGATGAGTCCTTGCCTTCCAATACATATCGGGCAATGGGTGTAAAGCGCATCATTATTGATGTCGGCAAGCCATTCCTGCCGAAAGGATTTGATATTCAACCCAAGCGTGGGTTTGGAATGCCGTTTTCTGCCTGGTTACATGGTCCCCTTGAGGATGTGCTTGAAGATTCCCTATCTGATGCAACTATTCTTAAACGCGGATGGTTTAATCGGGATGAAGTAGGCAATGTGCGGCAAAAATTCAAATCAGGTGAACTCAGTTGGGCATATCCCTGGTTATTAATGATTACAGAATTGTGGGCAAGAGAAGTTTTGGACAAATGACGACGACAACTAATTTGTTTGAAGTGGACGCCTACCCTGGCGGCCCTAAAATCCTTTTTATCGGACTTGGGGTTAGTTCGCATACGCACTCATGGGTGAATCTCCTCTCGGATTCTAAACTAAACATACGCATGTTTTCTGTTCCGGGTGGTGGTACTCCGCCCCATCATTGGAGTATCCGCACCTATCTTTGCGATCATTCCTCTCAGTTGCCGCGCGGGCTTGATGTAAATACCCGCCAATCTTTTTATTCTTTTCCAGAGGATGTCGAATTAGCGGAAAAAGAGATGGAAAAAAGGAAGAAAGAGTTGGAAAAAAGGGTGGCCAAATTAAGGAAAAATATTATTTACTGGTTCTTCGTTTTTGCAAAGAAAGTCATTAATGGCGCGGGCAATTACTTGGGAATGCCCGCTCTTAATTTTGATTACTCTGATTTTTTCGATTTGAAAGCTTCAGATCCGATTCTGAAAGTATCTGACCCTATTTCTGAGTCATATGATAAATGGCTTGCGTTAATCATTCAAAATTGGCGTCCGGATATTATTCACACATTGGGTTTATTTGATTGGCAAGGCGGCTTATTTTATTCACAAGTGAGGGAAAAATATGGTTTGGAAGGCATCGGTAAATGGGTTTTGCAGTTGCGCGGTGGCTCTGATATTGCATTGAGACGATATAATCCGCAAACTGCCAGTCAAATATTAAAAGTTTTTTCTGACTGTGATGAAATTATTACTGATAATTATGCAAATATCGAATATATACGAGAAATGGGTTTTGGGCATAAGGTTTCATCCATTTCACCGGTACCCGGTACAGGCGGATTGGACATGAACTCCGCCGACCTTACCCCACCTTCAAAAAGGGATCGGGTAATTTTGTGGCCCAAAGCCTATGAAAGCCAATGGTCAAAGGCTTTGCCAGTATTGGAGGCTCTCAAACTGGCATGGGATTTTATAAAACCCTGCAAAATCATTATGACAGCTACAATGCTGGAAGTGCAGGAATGGCTATATACATTGCCGGAAGAAATTTTGAATTCATGCGATATTCGTGAGCGCATCTCCCGTGACGAGATGCTGTCCTTGATGCAAACAGCAAGAGTCTTGCTGTCGCCATCCTTGGTGGATGGCGTGCCAAATGTCCTTTATGAGGCAATGGCAAATGGGGCTTTCCCAATACTCTCACCCTTGGATACGATTAAGCTTATTGTGCAAAATGAAACCAATGTCCTTTTTGCGCGAAATCTGTATCCATTGGAAATCAAGGATGCCTTGGTAATGTCTATGACCAATGATATATTGGTTGATACGGCTTACGTTAATAACCTTGATCTTGTTGGCAGGGTTGCTTCGCGCAAAATGATAGCTGAAAACGTTATTGCGTATTATCAAAAAATTAGCGCAAATACCAGCATTGCCTAGGTAATGCTGGTCAAACCAGGGCTATTCTTAAGGAGTTAAAAAGATGAAAATTTTATTTATTGGAGAAACGGGTAGTATTCATGTGGCTCGCTGGACTAATCAATTGCATGGAGCAGGATGGGATTACCGGATTTTTCACCCATCCACTTCTGTTTATCGCGTTCGGGATGAGTTTTTGTCTGGCTATTTTTATTTGCCTCATGAAGCGCTCTACAAGCCCGATGGTATGCAGGCAGAATATACATGGTCAAAGAAAACGTCAATAGTAAGCATAGTAAACAAGATTCTTCAAACATTTGGCATACTAGTTCATTCAAAGGATGAAGAACGCCACCAAGCGTTGCGTACCGCCTTTCTGGCTAAGCTCATTGCAGAGTGGCAGCCCGACGTGATCCATTCGCTTGGTATGTTCGTTAATTGGCAGAATAGTTCAAAAATGCTTCTGGGGGCTCGCGAAATTTTAGGAGGAAAATTGCCGTGCCCATGGATTGTTTCCATTTGGGGGGCAGACTTGGATTTATACCCTCATTTAGGCCCAACGCAATATTTAGAAGCGGAAGCCGTTATGCAGGGTTGTGATGGCATCCTTGTGGAAGGAGATCGGGATTTAGAATTGGCATATAAATTTGGGTTTCATGGTAAAGCATTGGGAAAATTGCCGGCATATGGAGGTATTACATGGAAAGCACAGGATTATTGCTTTACAGAATTACCGTCGAAGCGCCGCGTAATAATTTTGAAAGGACGGGATAATACAGATTCCATTAGCACAGGTGGCGATCCACAAGGGCGCGCCATGACCGCCATGAAGGCGTTTGAATTGTGCCAGGATGTTTTGCAAGACTATTTTATTGTTGTTATGCAGGCGACTCCGGCAATTGAAATCCAGGCAAAGATATTATCTGCAACGACAAACCTAAAAATTACTGCTTTCCCAAACTCCATGAGTTTGCCGTACCCTCAGTGGCTTAGTCTGTTGGGTACCGCGCGCATATTACTTGCTGTGACAGTTAGTGATGGATTCCCAGGTACATTGGTGGATACCATGTCGTTGGGGGTCTTTCCAATTCACTCCGGGTTGCAGACTGTACGTGAATGGGTTCAAGATGGTGAAAATGGTTATCTTGTTCCATCTGAAGATGTACATGCTGTTGCTCAGGCGCTTCGTAAAGCATTAGGTGACGATAGCCTGGTTGATAGGGCAGGGGCACTCAATGTGGATTTGATATCTAAGAACCTGTCTGACACTGTTATTCGTCCCAAGGTAATGGATATGTATAAATCCCTTATTCATTCATAACTTGGGTTTGGAGTTTAAAGAAATCTTATCCGTGAAATTACGCAAGTAAAAGGAATGCGGTTGAAGGTTGGTCGAAATTTGTGCGATGACGGAAGCATTTCTCAAGTATATTGCGTAAAGCGGCAGTTCGTTAAAAATATTTTTCCAATGATGCTTTACGTTACTGAAAAGATACATATATATTAATTCGATTTTTTCTTCCCGGTGGAGTTGTTGTGATACCAATTAAAAAACCGTTTTTTAGCATTGTCGTACCTATCTATAATGAAGAACAATTTATTCGAGAAGCCTTGGATAGTATTATTGGGCAAACCGATCCAGATTGGGAGGCGCTTCTTGTTGACGATGGTTCGACTGATTTAACCCCACATATTTTGGATGAGTATGCCAAGAAGGATTCGCGTTTCCGCGTATTTCATAAACCGAATGGCGGTCAAAGCTCTGCCATCAATAGAGGGGTTCAAGAATCAATGGGACAATGGCTTTGCTGGTTAAGCGGGGATGATTACTTCGACTCCAGAAAATTGGAGTTGAATCGAAAGTGGATACAGGATTACCCTGATATCAAATTTTTCTTCACAGGTTTTTGGCTTGTCGATTCAAATCAAAATAAGAGCGCATATAACTTGGATTGGCTCAACCTTGAAAATCAAACCTATCATTTGATTTCTTTATTTCGCGCGAATTATGTGATGGGAATAAGCATTTGTGTCGAATGTGAATCTTGGCGAAAGACTGGGGGGTTTGATGAGAAACTACGCTATGCTCATGACTTGGATATGTGGTTGCGCCTGATGCTTAATACTCCGACAAAATATTTTCCCAATCATACCTGTACGATGCGCAATCATGCCGGGCAAGAGTCTGCACGATTCCCTCTTGCAGGTTTGTTCGATTCATCAAAATCTGCAATTCGTTTGATTAATAATCACGCTTTTGTTGATTTTTTCCCCAATACAGACTTAAGTGATCCCCAGACCGCTTCGGATGTCTTGTCTCGAACTCTATCTTTTGTGGTTTGTGAGCCAACTTCCAATTATTATATGCTTGGCCTTCATCCATTGCTTCAATTGCGAATTATGGAATGGATTTGTGGATCGTCTGTGCCCCCGGTTTTATCAAGTCGACTTAAAAAAATATTGCATAAATGTGCTTTGGAGATGGAGACAACTCACCTGAAAAGCCGGTTCGGCTTTCTTTGGAAGGTAATTCGTGTCGCCGTGGAAAGAGCTCAACAATCCGTTGCCTATTTTCCGTGCGAACCCCATAAAGTGGGCGAGTTGAATTATTATTTGCAACAGGCAATGAATACAGATGTTGCAAAGCCTTTATCCACTTATTTGGAGCGTTTTGATGGACTTTCTTTTAAAGATGAGCCCGTGGAATTTGAACCTGAATGCCAATTGGTTTTATTGCTTCCACAGGATGTTTCCCTGGATAATCCCGATCAGTATGCACTGAAGACATTTGAAAAAAACTGGCAATATTTTGCCAAGGCTGGATATTCTGTTTTACTGATTGGCAGGTCGCAACATATCATCGGTTTGATAAATGGGATACCTTTTCTGGGTTGGAGGGATGAAGCCGATGAAAAGAGGCTGATTTCAGCACTTGGAAATCTGGATACAGTTGTTGCTTTTTCACATCCGGAACGATTGAAATGGGTCCACGCAGAGCGTTCTGTTGCCTTTGACCTTGAATATCATAGTGACTTTGATGACAAAATCATTGTTGATTTGTTGAGGAAGCTCCAAGCTCTGCCCAGACACCTTATAGTCAATAATAATGGTGATTATCTTAATCAGATTTTATTGAAAATAGCCTATAAAATTAAGAAGTGGTTGAACCGCGCAAAAACGCTGATCTATAAAAATGTTTTCGGAGGTGAAAAATGAAACAACAAGTGGTGTTTATTGCGCGCGCGCTTTGGGGTGGTGGTGTGGAAAAAGTGTTATATGAACTTGCCCACGGAATGGATCGGGAACGTTTTGACGTCACTGTATTGTATATGTTGGATGACCAAAACCTCTTTCCCTACGATCCTTCAGTTCGTCTTGTTTGTTTACAGCCTGTAGTTGATGATATCCCAGCTCCTATTTTTGCGCCAAAAGTAGCAGCAAGTCGCAGGGCATTCGATTTTTTACGTTCTATATATCGTCAAGTTATTCCTGTTTCAATTCGTAATGCTTCACTGGTAAAGCGCTGGATGGACGGCATTACCAATGCTTTGGTTTTCCGTTCCGCTGGACAGGTTAATACAACGCAGTATGATGTAAAAAC
>JFJP01006571.1_pt1 | contig 11859 bp, 11 predicted proteins | sample 431651 | NCBI WGS metagenome assembly JFJP01 (sample SAMN02602958, study PRJNA72255) | Microbial mat metagenome, whole genome shotgun sequencing project. | biome: fresh water; feature: sink hole; material: water; isolation source: purple microbial (photo- and chemosynthetic) mats found in... | reverse complement strand
AGGCCCATGCCCGTTTCGATGGCGCCGGCCACGGCGGCACGCTCGTTGAGAAGCCATTTCAAGTCGGGGGGAGTACGGGAGTAAGCGGCCCGAGAGCCGGTTTTTTGCAAGGTTGGGGTCACGTTGGGTGCTCATCAGTAAAACGATACCAACGTGAAGCGAGCCCAATTACCCGAAACTGCTTATTATTTAAGCAAAAATCCCCGGTTTGAGGGGGTCTTGGTCATCTGCTTAATAACACCCGCCACATGAATTGTGGGAAGAATCCCATCACAAACACTTGAAACCGCGCTACACGACCTAAAATTCAGTCTGTTTTTCCAACAACCCTCAAGGAGTAACTTGATGTCCGACCATATTCAGTCAATAGACCGCGACTTCAGCTACGGCTATTCGGCACAACAACGCAACAAAGTTCTGCGCAACACCTACTGGCTGCTGGCACTCAGCCTGGTGCCCACGGTGCTGGGTGCCTGGCTGGGAGTGGCAACCGGCATTACCCAGTCACTCGGAGGTGGCATGGGTTTGATCGTCTTTTTGGGCGGCGCCTTTGGCTTTATATACGCCATTGAAAAAACCAAAAATTCCGCAGCCGGTGTGCCGGTACTGCTGGGCTTTACATTTTTCATGGGCTTGATGCTGTCACGATTGATCGCCCAGGTGCTGGGGTTCAGAAACGGCCCTGAGCTGGTCATGACCGCTTTTGGTGGCACTGCCGGTGTATTTTTTGTCATGGCCAGCCTGTCAAGTGTCATCAAACGTGACCTGTCGGGCATGGGCAAATGGCTGTTTGTGGGCGCTCTGGCGATCATGGTCGGCGGCATCATCAATGTATTTGTCGGCTCCACAGCCGGCATGATGGCAATTTCGGTGGCAGCCATTGGTGTTTTCAGTGCTTATATGTTGTACGACCTGAAGCGCATTGTGGATGGTGGCGAAACCAATTACATCAGCGCCACATTGGCGTTGTACCTGGACGTCGTCAACGTGTTTCAAAGCCTGCTGGCGCTACTGGGCATCATGGGCGGCGAGCGTGACTGACACTGCCAGACTTGCAGAACTGAAAAGAGGGCCGGTCAAGGCCCTTTTTTCTTGCCTTAGCCCGCCAGCTTTGTTGATTGAATCAGCACCATCGTTTCAATACCCACGTTTTGCACCGTATTTCCTCATGTACACCAGATACTTGCTGATTCTTCTCACCGTCTTGCAGCTGTCGGCCTGCGACCTGCTGGGTTTGGGACCAGACCCCCGAATTGCCCAGAAGGAGGCCGATGCCAAGGCCATTGGTGGCGCATGCCGTCATGGTCTGCGCAGCATTGAAGACTGCTATACGCTCAACAAAGGAATCAACAAGGCTTCGATTTACGCTGGTTGGCGCGAAATGGACGAGTACATGCGAGAAAACAAGCTGGAGGGGCTGCGCGCTGAGATCCCGTTGCCGCCACCGGTGTCTGCGACTCCAGCGCCCGCTGAAGAAATTGTTGAAGAGACCAAGCCAAAGGCAAAACCAAAAGCGGCTGCGCACTGACCTCGGTAGCGTGGCCCAGTCTTTCAGGTTTCCAGCAAGTCAAAAACGGCCATGCTTTCAACATGGGCCGTATGGGGAAACATGTTGACCACCCCGGCCGCCGAACACCGGTAGCCCGCCTGATGGACCAGCAAGCCAGCATCACGTGCAAGCGTTGAAGGATTGCAGCTGACATACACAATGCGCTTGGGCGCTGCCCACGCCTGCGCACCAGGGGTTGGCGGACCTTCAAACAGGCCAAGGCGCTGCTGATGCAAATCAGCCAACGCACGGGTCAACGCAAACGCACCCTCGCGCGGTGGATCGACCAGCCATTTGTCAGCCACGCCATCGGCCAGCATGACTTCTGGTGTCATTTCGAATAAATTACGCACTACAAATTCAGTAGCTGCTAGCGCACGTCCTGCATGGGCTATAGCCCTATTTATTATATAATTTTGGCGTGACCGAGCGACCAGCGTTTCACTGCCCTCCACCCCCAGCACCTGCCTTGCCTGAGTGGCAATCGGCAGCGTGAAATTGCCCAGACCACAAAACCAGTCAATCACCCGTTCATCTTTACCTGCTGCCAAAAGCCGCAACGCACGCGACACCAGCACCCGATTGATCTGCGGATTCACTTGGGTAAAGTCGGTCGGCTTGAACGGCATGGTGATGCCAAATTCTGGCAAGGCATAACTCAGTTCTTCGCCACCGGCATCCAGCAGCTGCACCGTTTCCGGGCCTTTGGGCTGCAACCACCATTGCACACCGGTGTGTTGCTGCGCAAAGGCACGCAGGCGATTCAAATCGCTGGCGCTCAAGGGCTCCAGGTGGCGCAACACCAGCGCCGTGACGGTATCGCCACAGGCTAGTTCAATTTGCGGACAGGTTTCGACCGCTTCCATCGACAAAATCAGTGCACGCAGCGGCATCAGCAGGGCATCCACATGCGGTGGCAGCACCGGGCACACCTGCATGTCAGCCACATAGCGGCTTTTACGTTCATGAAAACCCACCAGTACCGTGCCTTTTTTGCGCACAAAGCGCACGGACAGCCGTGCCCGATAGCGGTAGCCCCAGGCCGGTCCTTCGATCGGTCGGAGAATTTGCTCGGCCTTCACCTTACCTAGATGCCACAAGTTGTCTTCCAGCGCCCGCTGTTTGACCGCCACTTGGGCTGCAATGTGCAGGTGCTGCATCTTGCAGCCACCACACGCGCCGGTGTGCAACCCAAAGTGCTGGCAGTGCGGCTCAACCCGCTGCGAAGATGACCGGTGCACAGCCGTCAGCGTGCCCTGCTCCCAGTTGTTTTTATGCCGGTTGATATTGGCGCTGACATATTCAAAAGGCAGTGCGCCCTCAATAAAAACCACCTTGCCATCGGCTTTGTGTGCAACGCCTTGGGCATCGAGGTCAAGCGACTCAACCAAAAGCCAGTCGGCGGGAATAGCGACAACCGTGTCATGACCTGACGTGTCAGTTTCTTGAATCATTCAAATCTGGTAAAAAAGCGGAGATTTACCGCAGCAAGTGCCGTTTCGTCAAAAGAGCGCTAACGGGCAGGAAGATATTTGAGCGGGTCCACAGGCTTGCCCTCGCGGCGCAATTCAAAGTGCAATTTCACCTTGTCAGTGTCACTGCTGCCCATCTCGGCAATTTTTTGTCCCTTGAGCACGGACTGGTCTTCCTTGACCAACAAAGCCTGGTTGTGCGCGTAGGCCGTCAGATACAGATTGTTGTGCTTGAGAATAATCAGGTTACCGTAGGTGCGTAAACCAGCACCCACATAGACAACCCGGCCATCGGCAGCGGCCAGCACCGGCTCGCCGGCTTTGCCGCCAATGTCCACGCCTTTGTTCTTGACTTCATCAAAGCCCGCCAGAACAACACCGTTGGCGGGCCAAATCCAGTTGATATCACCGTCTGACACCGCTTTGGGGGCAACCGTGGCATTGCTTGCAACAGCCTCAGGGGCGGCTGGTGCACTGGCCGCCACGGCAGGCGGGAGTGCGGTGGTGGTGATGCCGGTCACGACTGGCTTGACGATTGGCTTGGCCAGGTCAGCAGCCACCGGTGGCATCACCCTGAGCACCTGCCCCACTTCAATGCGGTTGGGATTGTCAACTTGACTCCAGCGCGCAATGTCTTTCATGGCCTGGCCGTTTTCCAGCGCAATGCGAATCAGCGTGTCGCCTGGCTTGACGGTGTAGTAGCCCGGTTTACCGGCATTCTCGAACCCCTGCGGCTGCTTGACGGGCACCACCTCGGCACCCTCGGCAACTGGCGCAACAACAGATGACGCAGCGGGCGCACCGTTGACCACAGCCGGTTTGGCTCCACGATCTTCGACCGGCGCACGGTTAAGGCTTCGGGAACTGCAAGCCGCCAGCAGCAATGCAGACAGCAAGGTCAATGCCCAGACAACAGGTTGACGATTCACATAAAACATTGGTATGACCCCCATCAAGCGACCCCGGATTTTAAGGGAACGAAATGCACCGCCTCCATGACGGTCTGTCGCAGACCCTGGGGCGTTTTCTCAATCACCACCAGCGCCTGCTGCCGCGTACCCGAAGCGACTGGCGCAACCAGCCTCGCCCCGACCGCCAATTGGTCAAGCCAGGCTTGTGGCACCGACTCACCGCCGGCTGCGGCAATGATCCCGGCATACGGCGCGCCTCTGGCGTAACCCGCCATCCCGTCACCAAACAGCAAATGCACATTGGCCAACCGCAAACCACGCAGATTTTCGCGCGCCTTGTCATGCAGGCCGCGCAAACGCTCTATCGAATACACCTCAGTGCACAAATGACTCAGCACAGCCGCTTGGTAGCCACAGCCGGTGCCGATCTCCAGCACGCGACCCAAGCGCCCACCATGGCCCTGGCGCAGCAGTTCCAGCATGCGCGACACCACGCCTGGCTTGGAGATGGTCTGCCCCAAGCCAATCGGCAAACTGGTGTCTTCATAAGCTTGGTTGACCAGTGCCGTGTCAACAAACCGATGCCGCTCAACACTGCCCATGGCGGCCAAGACCTGCGCATCGGTGATGCCCTGCTGCGCCAATTTGGCCACCATGTTTTGCCGAACGGCATTCGAGTCCATTCCAATACCCTGCGGCATTAGGCGCATCACCGTGCCGGTTTTTGCGACACCCACCGCTACAGTCAATTTGCTCTGTGAGGCCGGCATAGCCAGCCTGGCTGGAAAGCCTGGCCGCTTTTTCAGCTCAACCTTGCCAGAGTGCGGCATCAGGCCTGACCCATGCCGGCCACCATGCGGGCGGCAGTCTGCGCCCAATAACCCAGATGGTCATGGTCGGTCAGATCAACTTTCAAGGGTGTCATGGCGATATGCCCTTGCGCGGTAGCGTGAAAATCAGTGCCTTCCGCATCGTCTTTGGCCGCACCGGCGGCACCAATCCAGTACATGGTTTCACCGCGCGGACTTTGTTGGGTGATGACGGGTTCTGCCGCATGACGACGCCCCAGTCGGCACAACTTGATGTGCCCCATTTGTGCCAAAGGTAAATTCGGAATATTGACATTGAGCAACCAGGCGCTGCTGCCAACCAGATTAAGCTCTGCCATCTGTAGCACCATCTTGCGCACCCGGGCGGCCGCAGCATCCAGATGATGCCAATCCCGCTCCACCTGCGAGAACGCAATCGACGGGATGCCAAACAGATACCCCTCCATGGCGGCACCCACCGTGCCTGAGTAAATGGTGTCATCACCCATATTGGCACCGTTGTTGATGCCTGACACCACCATGTCGGGCCGGTAATCAAGCAAACCTGTCAACGCGATATGCACGCAGTCCGCCGGTGTGCCATTGACAAAGCGAAATCCGTTGTCAGCGCGACGCACATACAGTGGCGAATGCAAGGTCAGCGCATTTGATTTGGCACTGTTGTTCTGTTCGGGGGCCACCACCTCCACCTCGGCCACATCTTTCAGTGCCTCGTACAGGGCGACCAGGCCAGGCGCTTGATAACCATCGTCGTTGGAAATAAGAATTTTCATGATGCAGTCCAGTTTGCCCTGAATTGTAGGTGGCGCACATGCGCCGTCGGACGCATGCCGGACCAGATAAACAACACAGCCTAAAAAGCAAGGAGGGGTCAGTCATCAGCACCATTAAGCGCCCGCTGCAAAAAATCAACAATTTGCGGCAGATCTTCCTCAAGAGCATCACTTGGGTCGTGCCGGCCTGTCACTCCCATCAAGCGCACCAGGCCAGCGTGACCCGCAGCCTGGATCCGCTGAGCATCGTTAAACGGCACCATTTCGTCTTCGGTACCATGCACCAACAACACCGGGCAGCGGACCATTTTGATGCTGCGCAGTGGCGCAATGTCTTCAAAGCGTGAGCCAATGACTTTTTGCACATAGTGCAAGACATACCAGCCAAAAATCAGATACGGAACATGCTTTGCTGCCATAAAGCGTCGCATCACCTCATAGGGGTGAGCAAACGCACTGATGCTGACCACAGCACGCACATCGTCGCCACGCGCCGCACACAGCAACGCGGCACCAGCACCCACCGAGTGACCTATGACAGCCAGTCGCTTGCAATCTACCTCAGGCCGCTGCACCAGCCAATCCAGTCCTGCCTGAATATCCTGTGCAAACCGGGGTAACGAGGTGAAGGTCTCATCATCGCTGAGACCATGACATCTCGCATCAATCAGCAAGACCGCCATGCCGGCGGACTTGAGAGGTGCCAGACAAGCCGCCATCATGGCAGCATTGGCACCCCAACCATGCATGACCAGCACCGTGGGGGCATCCGCCACACCAGCAAGTGGGACAAACCAGCCGAACAGGGTCTTGCCGTTGACGGTTGGCATCCTGACCGCATAGCCACCCGAACCGGGGTGGTCAACAGGCATTTGATGAATGACGCGCGGAGCCCTCAGGCCCCGCAAAATCAATTGATGCACCGCTGCGCGCAAACCCCAAACTATTGCCAGAGTGGCGATAAAAACAGGCAGTGCCGCGACTACTTGCTGCATCAACAAGGTACGTGCGCCTAAGGCCCGGCTTACTTGGGAATGATGAAGGTCGATTTCTCGCTCAACTTGCCTGGGCTGTCGAGTGATTCGATTTCAAAATGGATCTCATGAGAACCCGGTTCAGCAACACCAAATGGTGCTTGCACCCGCACGGGTACGGTAATGGCCTTGGTGGATTCCACCTTAAAGGTGGTTTCCGAGGTGATCACCAGGTTAGGTAGCCCGGTAACAGTGAACTTATAGTGCTGATCACTTTCGGTGGCATTCATCACCTGCAAACGATACACGTTTTCGGTTTTACCAGCTTCAACCACCCGCGCCATCACACCCCGATCGCGCACCACATTGACCTTGAACTGCGTGCGCATGGCCAGACTGACAAAAATAGCCACAACGATGGCCAGCAGTATGCTGGTGTAAACCACAATTCTGGGCCGGAACACATGCCGCAGTGTTTGCTTGGCAGTCCAGCCATTCTTCATGGCGTTCTCGGTCGAATACTTGACCAGACCACGCGGATAGCCCACTTTGTCCATCACGGTATCGCACACGTCAGCGCAAGCACCACAGCCAATGCATTCGTATTGCAGTCCGTTTCGGATATCAATACCGGTGGGGCAAACTTGTACACACAAGCTGCAATCAACGCAAGCACCTAGATTCAATTTGGAAGGATCCGCTTTTTTGGAGCGTGCCCCGCGCGGTTCCCCGCGCTCGGCATCGTAGGTCACGATCAGCGTGTCTTTGTCAAACATGGCGCTTTGGAAACGTGCATACGGGCACATGTGTTTGCAAACTTGTTCGCGCATGAAACCGGCATTGCCATAGGTGGCGAAGCCATAGAACAATACCCAGAAGTAGCCCCATGCACTCAAGTTGTTGCTGAGAATATCTGCTGCCAGGTCCTTGATGGGCGCAAAGTAGCCGACAAACGTGAAACCGGTCCAAACGGCGATCAATAGCCACAGGAAATGCTTGGCAGTCTTGCGACCGATTTTTTCGGCCGACATGCCAGCCTCGTCCCGGCGAATACGCGCGGCACGGTCACCCTCGACCAGTTTCTCAACCCACAAAAAAATCTCGGTATAAACCGTCTGCGGACAGGCATAGCCACACCATAAGCGCCCGGCAACCGCAGTGAACAAAAACAGCGACAAGGCCGAGATCACCAGCAACCCGGTCATGTAAATCAAATCCTGTGGGTACAGCACCAGCCCAAAAATGTAAAAGCGCCGTACACCCAGGTCAAACAGCACCGCCTGGCGCTGACCCCAATCAATCCACGGCAATCCGTAGAACATGATCTGCGTGATCCAGACCGTAATCCAACGCCAGTTGGTAAATACACCTTTGACACTGCGCGGGTATATCTTCTGGTGGGCTGCATACAGCGACACCATCACCTCGTCAGGTTCCGCTGCCGCGATGGGGATCACCTTCTTGACATTCTGGCTATCGTTACTCATTTGTCGTTCCTCAAAAAAAATAGGGGCAGTGAATGCAATCTGCGCCAAAAATTCATCGCGCGTCAGTCCTGAAAAAAATGGATGCCACCGCCGCTGTTCCAATACTGTACTCACTGCACGAGCGCGTCGCTCATGACCAGCAAACAAAAGTGTTTCATCGGGCATGGAGAAAATCTGCTGCGTCACGCTATCCCACAAAGCTTCGGGTGCGCCTGGTCGCGGCTGATGCGGACACGCGGTCACAGCCAACAGGCCGCCACAAAAAAAACGGTCTCGCCAGCCGTAACTCAAGCAATAAGGTGTGTGCCCGGGTGTCGCACGCACACGAATCAGCTCATCCCCAAAGGGCAGCATCATGCTTTGCTGTAGACCGGCAATTTTGTCAAGTGCGTCACCTTGCACCAATGGCGCGCCCAGACGTTCCAGCAACACGGCTTCCTTCACCTGGATGGCATCATGCTGATGCGTGCGCAGCACCCAGCGCAGACGCAATTCACGCTCAGCCAGCAGTGCTGCCAAAACCGGTAAATCCCGACCATGCGGATCAATCAAGACGGCTTCACGCGCTGATAAATCAGCCAGCAAATAGGTCAATTCACCACTGGATTCGTCATTCAGAATTCGGAAATACATTTTGGGAGCTCCCACCTGAGCATTTTTCTGTTTAAGTCGTTGAATCGACTTAACCATTCACGGCCTGTACGACCGTGCCTGACCGATTGGTTGGTGGGCTATTTGTATTGATCATGTGGTCAGCCATCTGCGCGAAGGTATTGACAAGCCAGTCACGAAAATGCAGGTCAGTCACCTGCTCGGTGATCGCCTGCGTCATGCAAAGCATCCACTCGTCACGCACCACCTGGTCCACCGCATAGGGCGCGTGGCGCATGCGCAGACGCGGATGCCCCTTTTTTTCCTCAAACAAAGGCGGGCCACCAAACCATCCGGATAAAAACTCGAACAAGCTCTCGGCGCTGCCGACCTGGCTTTCGGGGTGCATCTGCCGCACCGTGAATGCCTCGGGCAATTCGTCCATCAATTCGTAAAACCGATGCACCAAACGCTTGATACCTGCCTCACCACCCAAGGCATCGTAAGGCGTTGTGTCAACTTTAGTTGTCATGAGCGCTCACTGAAAATTATCGATTGCTGAACAAAATCAGGCTTTCTTGTCCTCGCCAATCAATAATCTGCCGTCAGTCAGGTACATATGAGGTGGCACTTCAAGATTGGTGGGTGCCGGCTTGTTCTTGAACACCCGCCCTGCAAGGTCAAAAGTGGAGCCGTGGCACGGGCAGAAAAAGCCGCCTTTCCAGTCAGCGCCGACACTGGGGTTGGCGGTACCCGCCGGCACGGCGGTCGGCGAACAACCCAGGTGGGTACAGATGCCGACCTGAACCATAAACTCTGGCTTGATGGAGCGGTGCGCGTTTTGGGCGTAATCGGGTTGCTGTGACTTGACTGCCGAGGCCGGGTCAACCAGCTGGCTGTCGAGTGTTGCCATGGCGGTCAACATCTCTGGTGTGCGCCGCATGATCCACACCGGCTTGCCACGCCATTCCACGGTTTTGATGGCACCGGGTGCGATGTCCGAAATATCTGCCTCAACCGCAGCGCCCATGGCCAACGCTTTTTCGCTGGGTGCAAAACTTGAAACAAAGGGAATCGCAACCGCCGCTGCGGCTGCCGCCCCCGCTGCTGCGGTGAGCAAAACCATATTACGGCGTTCGGCATCATGCTCGTGCGCGTTATCAGCCAGGGCATCGAAGGGTTTGGAAGCGGACATGCAATTCTCCAGATAAAGTTATTGGCATTAACTATCAATATCTGTGCCAACCCCAAGAACTTGGTAAATTCCAATTTATTCAACCAGTTACAGAAATTTCGCTTTTGAAATGTGCAATTATTGGCAATTCACACTGCCAAATATGGCAGACTGTCAGTCTGCTGGCATAGACTCCCCACTTTGTCAGTCTCAAAGACACCCTCAACATGAAACCCTTACCCGAGCTGATGTCCTTTCTGGAAGGCCTGACTGAACCGCACATTCTGTTTGACACCCAGTACCGAATTTTGGCCGCGAATGCGACCTATCGTCGCCAGTACAGCCCAGACCGCAGTGTGGTGGGCCGTACCTGTTTTGAGGTATCGCACCACTTCAGCGTGCCCTGTGACCAGGCAGGTGAGTCGTGTCCGCTGATCAAAGCGCGCGAATCAGGCCAGCGCGAGCGTGTGCTGCATTTGCACCACACTGCCAAGGGAGAGGAATACGTCAATATCGAACTGGCACCGCTGCTGGATGCCGAGGGTGAGCAGGCTTTTTTCATTGAAAAAATGGAGCCACTGCGGGTGGCACAAGGCCAGGCCACGGCGCAAGGGCTGATCGGCCGCTCCAGCGTTTTCCAGCAAATGCTGGCGCTGGTCGCACGTGTGGCACCATCCACGGCCACCGTGCTGCTGTTGGGTGAATCCGGTACCGGCAAGGAACTGGTCGCCCGTGCGGTACACGAAGCCAGTCACCGCGCCGCCCGCGCGCTGGTACCGGTGGACTGCTCCAGTCTGCCAGAAAACCTGTTTGAATCTGAACTGTTTGGCCACGAGCGCGGTGCCTTTACCGGTGCCAACACGGCGCGTGGTGGGTTGGTCGAGGCGGCCAGCGGCGGCACCCTATTTTTAGACGAGGTTGGCGATATTCCGCTGACCATGCAAGTCAAGCTACTGCGGCTATTGGAAACCGGTACCTACCGACGGGTTGGCAGCACCGAGCAGCGCCATGCCGACATTCGGGTCGTCTCAGCCACGCACCGCAATCTGGATCAAATGGTCATGCAAGGGCGTTTTCGCGAAGACCTGTATTACCGCCTGAGCACCTTTCCTATCCATCTACCCGCCCTGCGCGAGCGTCCGGATGACATCACGCTGCTGGCGGCTGCACTGCTGGCGCGGGTGGCCCCGCAGCGCAAACTTGGCATCAGCCCTTCCGCCATTGTTTTGCTGCAGGCGCAAGACTACCCCGGTAACGTGCGCGAACTGCGCAACCTGCTGGAACGCTCTGCCCTGCTGTGCGATGGCGGAACGCTTGAATTGACGCATGTGGAACAAGCCTTGCGGTCGGGCCGCCGTCCGGTGGCACAGGAATACGGACGCCGCATGTTTGGCGATGCCTTGAACAACCCAGATCATCACAGCACCGCCGTGCCAGTAGCTGCACCGGGCGCATTGAAATCGGTGGAACTGGCCGCGCTTCAAGAAATGGTCAAGGCACATGGCGGCAGCCGGTCCGAGCTGGCCGCGCAATTAGGCATCAGCGAGCGTTCGCTGTACCGTAAATTGCGAGCCATCACAGCTGATTGACTGTTGCACCATCGGCGACTGGCGCGATGCCATTGGCTAACCCATACGCCAACCCGATCTTTAGCGTGAAACAACGCATGATGTTCTGTAGGAGCGGCGCAAGCCGCGAATGCCAGAGTTCGCGGCTTGCGCCGCTCCTACAAAGTTTCATCATTTGGGGTGGACACCAGTCCATGCAAGTTAGCGACAGGTGCGCTGAGCGGAAAGTTGCAAGTCAATTTCAGTCGGCTTTTATGGCCGACATACCAGCCGCCGAGGCCGCCATTTCCTGCAACTGGGTACTTGAATTCAGCAGCCGCAGTTTGCTGGCGTAATGCCGGTCAAGCCGCCATTCGCTCAAAATCTCCATCGCCAGTTCAAAGCGCCTGTCGTCCAGCTTGTAAAGTTGCTCCACCGAAATACTGGCTTCGCTTTCAAGCGCCAGCACCAGTGCCGCAATGATTTGTGCAGCCGGGTCACCCGGATAGGTTTCCATGAGTTTTCGGGCTTTTTTGATGGCGAGCATGGTT
>JFJP01030254.1_pt1 | contig 11860 bp, 11 predicted proteins | sample 431651 | NCBI WGS metagenome assembly JFJP01 (sample SAMN02602958, study PRJNA72255) | Microbial mat metagenome, whole genome shotgun sequencing project. | biome: fresh water; feature: sink hole; material: water; isolation source: purple microbial (photo- and chemosynthetic) mats found in... | reverse complement strand
TGCGCCCGGGAACTGGACCGCCAGTTCGGACTGGATATTGGCGGCGAACTGATGGCCGTGATCGAGCGCCAGTTGCAACGCTGATTTGCGCCGACAGCGATGAACTCCCTTGCCCGCGATGGGAATGACAGCGGCGGCCGGTTGGCGCTGGCGCTGCTGCTGGCGCTGGGTCTGCACACTGCCCTGCTGTGGTTCATCCCGGCGGACTGGCGCTCGTTCCAGTTCCCCGCGCCGCACCGGTTTGAGGTGCGGCTATTGCCGCCCAGAATCCCGGAGCCGGATATTGCGCCGCTGTCTGAACGGGAATCAGCGCTGTTGCCTTTGCAGCAGGCGCTGCTGACACCGCTGGAGGCGGCGACTGAATTGAAACCGGTGCTGCCGATGACGCCGCCGGAGCCAGTGGTCGCGATCCAGCCGACATCGAAACCGGTAGCGCCAGCCAGACCGCCAGTGATGGCCAAACCTGTGCCCACGCCGCGAGTCGCAACCAGGCCGACTGCCCCGCCCAAACCGGCCCAACCGGCGAAACGAACTGAACCGACCGTGCCGCCGCCGGTCAAGCCCCGTCCGGTTCAATCACCGCCGCCAAAGCCGGCCACGCCGACGGTGGCCGCTCCATCGAACCGGATTCCTCAGCGTCCAGAGCGCACCAGCGGCGGTAAAACCACTCCCGGGTTGGACCGCGCTGCGTTGCTCGGTCAGGTCGCCAGTCTCGAAGCCGAGAGCCAGCGACAAACATCGTCCGGGGTGCGCAGCAAGCGGGTTAATCCCAGCGATACCCAGTCACCGGAAGGCTTTTACATCGCTGCCTGGATTCGCAAGGTGGAGCGAATTGGGGAAATGAATTTTCCGAACATCGCTCGCACGCTGAATTTGACCACCGGGCCGGTGCTGGATGTCACCCTTCGCGCCGATGGTTCGCTGCAAGAGGTTCGGGTGGTCCGCTCATCAGGTCAGGCTGAACTGGACCGGGCCGCGCAACAGATTGTCCGGATGGGCGCACCGTATGCCGAGTTTCCGCCCGCCTTGCGCCAGCGTTACGATCTGCTGCAAATCTCCCGGCCCTGGCGTTTCGATCCGGGCGGACGGGTGCAGGCTCGCTAAGCCGGGAAATTCAGGGAAGGTTGCTGACTATTGCGCGGGGTTTTGTTGCGGAGAGTTGGCCAGGAAGGCGGCGCTGACCGCCAGCCCTTCAATTTCAACCAGCAGTTCCCGCCGACAAAGATCTGCGCGTAGAAAAACCATCGGCACGGCGCTTCCGAACGCTTGGCTGATCCGCTGGCGCAGCGGAGCCGGGTCGTGATCTGGCCGCACATAGACCCTCAGCAGCGCCGGCTGTAATGGCGTCGCCGCCCGCCGACTGGCCGCAGTCAGCAGCGCCTCAAGATTGACCAGGGTTTCATCCAGTTGCGCCATCAGATCGTCATGCCGGCTAGCGTGACCGACCACGCTAGCCGTGCCGGAGATATAGAGGCCATGCCCGCCGCCCCAGCGTTGCAAGACGGCGCGGGAGAATGCGGGGCTGCGTACGCCATATTCCGGCGGGTAATGGAAGGCGCTGACCTGGCGCGGGTTCTCGATTTGCTCGCCCGGTTCCCGCGCCGCCAGCGCATACACGCGCAAACCGCCTTCCGCCCCATTGTCCTCATCCGGAGCCGCGCAAGTTGCCGGAAAGCCGATGACCGAGGCCGCCGGCAAGCGGGTTTCCACCTCGTCCAGCACGGCATCCAGCACTTGCCGCCGGCCTGCGCAAAACGCCCGATAGCGTTCCAGCCCGCCGCACTCCTGATTGAGGCTGGGCAGATAGTTCCAGATACGCAGAAAGTGCGGATAACCCTGGGCGCGAGCCACGGCGAACAGGCGCCGGTAAGTGATGGCGGTCAGCGGTTGCAGGGCATCCGGGGCGTACTCGTCCGACTGGAGTTGCAGAAACAGCACCGCGCCGTTGCCGGCATAACCGACCCCGCTGACCACGCCAGTCTGCACCGGTCGCGGACTGAGCCAGAGTTCAGCGGTAGCGGTTCCACCCAGTTCCGGCAACGGAATCAGGCAATTGCGCGGATCCCGGGTTGCGTCAACCGGATCCTGAAACCGAATCAGCGCCAGCAGATGATCGTCGGTCAGCCGTTCGTCGGCGCGGTTTGCATCGCAATAGGCAATGCTAAAAGGAAGAACCATGCGGGAGGTAAGGTCAGGAAAGTGGTGGAACGACGGCAGGCCGGACGGGAAGATTTCAGCGCTCCAGTGTCAAGCCGAACGCCGGGCATGGTACAGGATTATGGTTTGTGGTTAAAATCGCTAATTCAGAAAATACAGTCGTTTCAACGTCATCCATGGTCTGTCAGCCAAACGTTAGGAAGTTCAGCCACGGAAAGACACTTATTTGTTTTTGGGTTTCTTCCGTGTCTTTCCGTGTCTTTCCGTGGCTAATTTTTGGAATAATGATCGAGGCTCGGTATAGTCTTTACGCGAAATCACCTAAGGAGACCTGCCCCATGCTTTGGACTAAAAAAGATGATAAGAAACCGGGTGTTCAGCCCATCGAGCCGATGCCCCCGGTTGCCAGCGATCCGGCGCTGGATGCGACGGGCGCGATCCTGCGCATCTTGGGCAAGTACGCTTTTGATCTGGACCAGATCAGGGCCAAAGCCATCAGTGATCAGTATGAGCAGTGGGCGCGGCATGTTCTGATCGCCGCTCCATACCCAGGCGCGGAGGGCAACAGCACCGAACGCAGCGGACAAGCCGATCGCAACTGGCAGGGCTTGCGCGATTTCGTCACCCAGATCCGCCGCAATGAAAATACCTACGTCACCAGCAATTTCAAAAATATTCGCCAGGTTCTCGGCAATTTCATCGACACCTTGGGCAAGGTCATTGCCGAGGACGACGAGGAGCAGGCGAAAATCACGGATCGCCTCAGCTACCTCAAAAATATCATCGAGAGCAACGCTTCCCTGGATACCATCAAGCATGAGGCCATGCAGGTGATCGGCGCGGTCGGGCACCTGGTTGAGGTGCGCCAGCAAACCCACCGCAGTTTGCTCGACAACCTGACCGGCAAGCTTAAAGTCATGCGCGAGGAACTGAGCGCGGCCCGCCAGGAGATGGAGCTGGACCCCCTGACCCACTTGTACAACCGCAAGGCCTTTGACCAGCAACTGCTTCGCACCTTCGAACTGCACCAGCTATCCGCGCAACCGGCCTGTCTGCTGATGACCGATCTGGATCTGTTCAAAACGATTAATGATCGTTTTGGCCATCCAGTAGGCGATGCCATGCTGAAAAAATTCGCGGATTGCTGTGTGCAGACCTTTCCGCGCCGCAGTGATTTTGTGGCCCGCTATGGCGGCGAGGAATTCGCCATTATTCTCCAGGAAACCAGCGTCGAGTCGGCAATAATTCTGGCAGAACGCCTGCAGCAGGCGATCCGGGCGCTGCGCGTTCTCCACGAAAACCAAATCCTAACCATTACCGCGTCGATTGGCATCGCTGAACTGAGCGCTCAGGATGATGTGCCGGGCTGGTTGCAGCGCGCCGATCAGCTCATGTATCGCGCCAAACGGGAAGGACGGGATCGGATTGCAACCTGATTTGGGCGAAGACTCCTCATTACTTTGTCCAATGGCCTTCCTTTGTCCAACGGCCTTCTATACTCACTGAAACGGTCATCACCCGCAGGCAATAACCGCTGCTGCCGGCCCACGGTGCAGCGCGGTTCCCCATCCGACCTCAGTGAGCAGCATGATCCACGGCGTTCTCCTTGATCTGGAAGGCGTGTTATACGTCAGCGGCTATCCCTTGCCGGGCGCTCGCGAGGCGTTGCTCAGCCTGCGTGCAGCGGGTATCCCGATGCGTTTTGTCACGAACAGCACCCGACTCACCCGCAGCGCCATCGCCAACCGGCTGGCGCGCATGGGTCTGGAAGCGCCGATCCAGCATCTGTTCACCCCGGTCGTTGCGGCCCGGCAATACCTGATCGCCCGCAAGCTGACGCCGCATCTGCTGGTTCATCCCGACATTCAGAGCGAGTTCGCCGATCTGCTCGGACCGTCACCCGGCGCAGTGCTGCTGGGCGATGCCGGTCCCGGTTTTACTTACGAGACGCTCAACCAGTGTTTTCGATTGTTGCTGGACGGTCTGCCCCTGCTGGCGATGGGTTCCAACCGCTACTTCTGCGACCAGAGTGGCCTGAATCTGGATGCCGGGCCGTTCATGGCCGCGCTGGAATATGCTGCGGAAATGGAAGCGATCGTGCTGGGCAAGCCATCGACTGAATTTTTCCTGGCGGCGGTCCACAGTCTGGATTTGCCGCCACAGGATGTGGTCATGGTGGGCGATGATGCAGAAATGGATGTGCGCGGCGCACTGGCGGCCGGACTGCAGGGCGTCCTGGTGCGCACCGGTAAATACCGCCCCGGCGATGAAGCTCGGGTTGAACCGAACGGCGGCCGGGTATTCGACGATCTCGACGCGGTGGTGGACTACATTCTCTGAGTCTCGCTACCCGCGCCCACTGCGGAGTTCTTTTTATGCGTTTCCTGTTTCCCGATATCAAGCCCTACGCGACCCAGCGTCTGGCGGTCGATGGCCTGCACACCCTGCAGGTCGAGGAATGCGGCATCCCTGATGGCCTGCCCGCGCTGTTCCTGCATGGCGGCCCGGGCGCCGGTTGCGAACCGATGCACCGGCGGTTTTTCGATCCGCTGCGTTATCGCATCGTGCTGTTTGATCAGCGCGGCTGTGGTCAATCCACTCCCCATGCCGAGTTGCATGACAATGACACCTGGCGGCTGGTAGCCGACATTGAGCGGTTGCGCGAACACCTGAACATCGACCGGTGGGTGGTCTTTGGCGGTTCGTGGGGATCGACGCTGGCGCTGGCCTACGCTGAAACCCATCCGGAGCGGGTGCTGGGCCTGATTCTGCGCGGCATTTTTCTGTGCCGCGCTCAGGATATTCACTGGTTCTACCAGGCGGGCGCCAACCGGCTGTTCCCGGATCTGTGGGAGCACTTCATCGCCCCGATTCCAGCCGCAGAGCGGAATGATCTGGTCCCGGCCTATTACCGGCGGCTGACCAGCGCCAATGAACTGGAGCGGTTGCGGGTCGCGAAAGCCTGGGCGGTGTGGGAAGGCTCCACACTGACCCTGGAGAGCAACCCGACGACGGTGGAGCAATTTGGCGAGGCGCACCGGGCGCTGAGTCTGGCCCGCATCGAATGCCACTACTTTATGAATCATTGCTTTCTGGAACCCGATCAACTGTTGCGTGACGCGCACCGGTTACGCGGTATCCCCGGCGTGATCATTCATGGCCGCTACGACGTGGTGTGTCCGCTGGATGGCGCCTGGGCGCTGCATCAGGCTTGGCCGGAAGCGGAATTGCGGATCGTGACGCCTGCCGGTCATGCCGCCAGCGAACCTGGAATCGTTGATGCGCTGATCACCGCCACCCAGCGTTTTGCCGACCGGCTGGCATGATTGGCTTGTTGCAACGGGTCAGCGAAGCCCGTGTGGTGGTTGATGGCGTCGTGGTCGGGGAAATTGGCGCGGGGTTGCTAGTACTGGTCGGGGTCGAGCGCGGCGATGGTGAGCAGCAGGCTGAACGCTTGCTGGAGCGGCTGCTCGGCTACCGGGTGTTCGCCGACGCCGAGGGCAAGATGAATTTAAGTGTGCGCGACATCGGGGGCGGGTTGTTGCTGGTTCCACAATTTACCCTGGCGGCGAATACCGGCAAAGGTATGCGGCCCAGCTTCACCCCGGCGGCGCCGCCGGATCAGGGGCAGCAACTGTTCGATTATTTGCTGGATCAAGCCCGTAAGCAGTATGTGCCGGTAGCGACCGGCCAGTTTGGCGCGCAGATGCAGGTCAGCCTGGTCAATGATGGACCGGTGACGTTCTGGCTGCGGGCCGCGCCCTGCAACGGTGACTGAGCAAGAGTTGCTGGACGGCTACCGGCCACGTTCCGCCCGTCCAAGTCATAAAGAAATTCGCTGTCTCCCGTATCCTCTTTCCTAGCAGTGCTAGTATCATTTCCCGGTTAAGCGCTTTTGGCCCCAGGTTAAACTGATGACCAGACCCGGCAATATGTAACCATTTAATTCCTGATGTCTGCGTGTTAGGCTAATACGTGGAGTAACTTACTCAGGATTACCTGTCGTCATTCATTGACTTAATTATTTAGAGGTGTAACCGATGCGAATGAATATCCGCCTCAAAATCCTGACCGGCGTTTCCCTGATCCTGATTATTTTGTTAGCTCTCGGGGTTACTGCGATTTTTAATCTTAATACCATCCGCGCCAAATTTGATGGCCTTTTGGAGGCGACCAAAGTTGAGCGAGCCTCACTGATTGCCCGAGCCGATGTCCGAAACTATCGGATTTATGGCACTGATGAATACGCCACTCGGGTGCTTAAAAGTCTTGATGAAATAGTCAGCGCACTGGATACCATTGATAAAATCTCAACGGACGTGACGCTTTTGCAACAATCAAAAGAGTCGCGTGTTGCGGCGCAAGCCTACCGCAAAGCCTTTGAGGGCGAGATCGCAGAACGGAAAGCCAACGCTGCTGCAGTAAAAACGATGATTGCCGAAGGCCTTCTAGTCGAGAAGCTGGCGGAAGAATACTACCAGAGCACCAAAAACGAAGCGGCGCTAGGCGTCAACATTACTGCGCTGAAGATCATGCGAGCAGAGAAGGAAGAGCGCATTAACAAGACCCGCGAGAAATACAAGTTAATGCTCACTCTGCGTACTGACCTGAACCGCTTTTACAATGAACTCGACGCGTCTGGAAAAGATGACAAGGTCAATCAGGCCCGGAAAGCAGCCGATGATTACTTCAAAGCGGTGGCGCTTTGGATTGAGAATGACACCAGGCTAACCGACGAAATAATTCCTAAAATGCGTGAGGCTGGTGACAAGATCACTGAATTGGCGCAGACCGCAGCAGCAGACGCTGCTAAAAGCATGATCGCTACCCAAACCCAGAGCAATTCCATTATCGGCGTCGGGCTGGTAGTCGCGGTGGTGCTAGGCTTGCTGATCGGCGTCATCCTCGCGAACATGATCTCCCGCCCGCTGATCTACGGCGTTGACTTCGCCAAAACCATCGCCAGTGGCGATCTCACCCAGCGCATCGATCCGCAGTATCTGCAGCGCGGCGACGAAATCGGCGATCTGTCCCATGCGCTGGACGAGATGGCGGTACAACTAAAGGACATGGTCAGCAAGGTCACGCAGACCACCGACCAGGTCAGTTCTGCAGCCAACGAAATTGCCCAGGGCAGTGGCGACCTGTCGCAGCGCACCGAAGAGCAAGCGTCGGCCTTGGAAGAAACCGCGTCCTCGATGGAAGAACTGACCAGCACGGTCAAGCAGAGCGCCGAGAACGCCGGGCAAGCCAACTCACTGGCCGGAGCGGCCCGCAATCAGGCCGAGCAGGGTGGGCAAGTGGTGGATCAGGCGGTGGGCGCCATGAGCGCGATCAACGCCAGCAGCCGCAAGATCGCCGACATCATCGGGGTGATTGACGAGATTGCCTTCCAGACCAACCTGCTGGCCTTGAATGCGGCGGTTGAAGCCGCCCGCGCTGGCGAGCAAGGGCGAGGCTTTGCGGTCGTCGCTGGCGAAGTGCGGAAATTGGCCCAGCGCAGCGCCGATGCCGCCAAGGAAATCAAAGCGCTGATTACTGACAGCGTCGCCAAGGTGGAAGATGGCAGCAAGCTGGTCGATCGGGCCGGGCAAACCTTGCGCGAGATCATGACCTCGGTGAAGAAAGTCAGCGACATCGTGGCCGAAATGGCTGCCGCCGCCCGTGAGCAGGCCAGCGGGATTGAGCAGGTCAACAAGGCGATCCTGCAAATGGATCAGGTCACCCAGCAGAATGCTGCACTGGTCGAGGAAACTGCCGCCGCCAGTCAGGCGATGGGCGGCCAGGCCCGCGATCTGCAACAACTGATGGCGTTCTTCAAGCTGGATCATCGCGAAGCATCCCAGCGGGTTGCCAGCGCCAGCACTAGCGCCAAGAGCGAAACCCGGACACACGCCAGCGCTCATCCGCCTGCTGGCAAGTTCAGTGCAGCCAAACCGGCGGCCAGACCTGGGGCTAAACCGGTCGCCCCCACGGCTGCCAGAGCCACCACCGCCGCCAAACCCGTTGCCCGTCCTCCGGCTGAGAAAAAATCCGGTAGTCATGCCAGCTCCGAAGACTGGGAAGAGTTCTAGTGTTCCAACCAAACCTTAAATGGCGGTCAGGATGAGTAGGGCGGATAAGGCGCTTGCGCCGCATCCGCCAGCGGCCTGATCTGGTGGTGGATGCGCTACGCTTATCCACCCTACTATTAGTCAATTCAGCCCAGTTGCAACACTTAGGAGAACCCCATGGCGATCATCGAATGCCAGCCCGAACTGGATATCGCCGCCGCCGGTGCGTTGCACCGGCAATTGCTCAGTGCGTTGCACACTCAGGAACCCATCGAGATTGACGGCCAGGCAGTGCGCAAAGTCCACACGACGGCGCTACAGTTATTCCTGAGCCTCAGCGTCGAGACCCACCTGCAGAAGCTGCCGGTGCTGTGGCGCAATCCTTCGCCAGCGTTGATCGAAGGTGCGCGCCTGCTGGGACTGACCGACAGCCTTGGCCTCGGCGAAGCTGGCGGGGATTCCGCGTAAACCCCAATCCGCGCCGGCCAGATGCGGCAGCAACGACCGCTTTTGAGCGGGAGGAGATCTCAATAACATGGCAACGATACTCATCGTGGACGATTCAGCGTCCATGCGGCAGATGGTGGAGTTCACCCTGAAGGAAGCCGGGCATCAGGTGATGGTGGCCGAAGACGGGCTGGCAGCCCTGAATCTGGCCAAAGGCGCACCGTCCGATCTGGTGATCACGGACGTTAATATGCCCAATATGGACGGCATTACCCTGATTCGGGAGTTGCGGGCGTTGCCGGCCTACAAGTTCACCCCGATTCTGACCTTGACCACCGAATCCACCACTGACAAAAAAATGGAAGGCAAGGAAGCCGGCGCCACCGGCTGGATTGTCAAGCCGTTCAATCCCGAGAAACTGCTGGCGACAGTCAGCAAAGTACTGGGATGACACCATAAATGGCCATTGATATCGGGCAATTCGTCCAGACCTTCTTTGAGGAAAGCCTCGAAGGGCTGGATATTATGGAAACCGGGCTGTTGGCTTTGCCGCCCGGCGCGGCAGCGGATCTGGACCAGGTCAACACCATCTTCCGGGCCGTCCACTCCATCAAGGGCGGCAGCGGCACTTTCGGCTTTAAGGAAGTGACCAGCTTTACCCACGTGATGGAAACGCTGCTGGACAAGATGCGCGAAGGTCAGATGGCGGTCACCAGCGAGGCGATCAATACCTTGTTGCAATCGGTGGACTGCCTGCGGGAAATGCTGATGGCGGTGCGCAACAACACCGAGTTTGACGCTCCCCGGGTTGAGGAATTGCGGAAGCGACTGGCGCAGATGCTGGATCAGAAGGAGTCAGCTTCCAGCGCGGCTCACTGGCGTACCCCTGCTACTCAGCCACCACCGATTTCGGCAGACGGGTGGCTGATCAGCTTCCGGCCACACCTGGATCTGATGCACAGCGGCAACGATCCAGTGCGGATCTTCCGGGAACTGGCGGCGTTGGGCGATCTGACCGTTCGTCCCGATTTCAGCCGGTTGCCGCGTCTGGCCGAGATGCTGCCGGAAGACTGCTACCTGGCTTGGGAACTGGAATTGCGCGGCAGCGCGACCCGCGAGACCGTGGCTGAGGTATTTGCCTGGGTTGAGGACGACAGCGATCTGAGCATCGAACCGTTGGAAGAACTGACCGCGCTTGGCGCCGTTGAACCGGAAGTTGCCGCCGATAACGCCCAGCAAGGCGAGCTACTGCTGGATCGGCGGGCTGGCGATCGGCGCAGGACGGATCGGCGGGCAGCGGGCGCCGCCGCTGACAGCAGTTCGATCCGGGTGGGCATCGACAAAGTCGACGCCGTCATCAATCTGGTCGGCGAACTGGTCACCACCCAGTCCATGTTGAGCGCCTTGGGCGTGGATTTCGACATGAGTCGGATCGACAAGCTGCATGAGGCGCTGGATCAACTGGACCGCAACACCCGTGATTTGCAGGAACATGTCATGCGGATCCGGATGTTACCGATCAGTTCGGTGTTCAGCCGCTTCCCGCGCATGGTGCATGACATCAGCGAAAAACTGGGCAAACAGATCGAATTGCGGCTCAGTGGCGAGCAGACCGAAATCGACAAGACCGTGATCGAGAAAATCGGCGATCCGCTGGTCCATCTGGTCCGCAATAGTCTGGATCACGGCATCGAACCGCCTGACCAACGGGGCGAGAAACCGGCGACCGGCACCATCACTCTCAACGCTTACCACAAAAGCGGCAGCATTTTTATCGAAGTCGGTGACGACGGGCGCGGTCTGGATCGAGAGGCGCTCCGGCGCAAGGGTCTCGATGCCGGTTTATTGCGACCTGGCGAGGACTACACCGATGATCAGATCCATGAACTGATCTTCCATCCGGGCTTATCGACCGCTAAGGAGATCAGCGATGTCTCCGGGCGCGGGGTCGGCATGGACGTGGTGCGCCGCAATATCCAGGATGTGGGCGGCAGTATCCAGATCGCCAGCCAACCGGGCCGGGGATCGAAGATCACCATTTGCCTGCCGCTGACGCTGGCGATTCTGGACGGGCAACTGGTCAGCGTGGGTCATGACTGCTACATCATTCCGCTGCTGTCGATCGTCGAATCGGTGCAGATTCACGCGGAGACGGTCAATCGGGTGGCTGGCAAGGGCGAGGTGCTGCGATTCCGTGGTCAGCATCTGCCGATCCTGCGCCTGTACGAACAATTCGGCGCCGAAGGGGCGGTGACCAATCTGGAAAAAGGGCTGCTGGTGGTGGTGGAAGCCGATGGTCGCCAAGTCGGGCTGTTCGTGGATGATTTGCAGGGCCAGCAACAAATTTCCATCAAATCCCTGGAAAAGAACTTCCGGCGTGTGGCAGGCGTGGCGGGCGCTACGATCCTGGGCGATGGCCGGGTAGGCTTGATTCTCGATATCTCCGGACTGATCCGGGTCAACAATGCGGCGACGTGAGGCAAACAATGGCGACGAAAAGCACTGATTTAGCGACATTAAATACCCATCTCAGACGCGAAGCTACGGCCACCGCCGAAGGTCTGCAATACCTAACCTTCATTTTGGCCGGGGAATCCTATGGCATCGATATTCTCAAGGTGCAGGAAATTCGCGGCTGGGTGCCGGTGACCAAGGTGCCCAACGCGCCTTTCTTTGTGCGCGGGGTGATGAACCTGCGTGGCGCGATTGTCCCGGTGATCGACCTGCGGCTGCGGTTTGGACTGGAATCGGTTGAGTACACCAAGACGACGGTGGTGATCGTGGTCACGGTGCGCTCGGAACACGGCGATCGCATCATCGGGATGGTGGTGGATGGCGTATCCGACGTGCTTAATATCAACAATCCCGCCGATATTAAGGATCCGCCTGACTTTGGCACCGCCGTGCATACCGAATTTATCAGTGGCCTGGTGACCATTGAAGCCGGGATGGTGATGTTGCTGGATGTGGATCGGTTGCTGAGCGTTGAAGAAATGTTCGCGATGGAATCGGTCCGGCCAGCGGAAGCGATGCACGCGGCCGCCTGAGCTTGCCTTTAAGCCAATACCCCGTCGAAATCATGGATAGGGATGTAGCCGAGTAGAGCGGGTTAGGCGTAGCCGTAACCCGCCTGTAGTGGCAGCTAAAACGGCGGATTACGCTTCGCTAATCCGCCCGTAACCGTTCACTCCCCTCGCCCGCTT
>JFJP01027488.1_pt1 | contig 11860 bp, 13 predicted proteins | sample 431651 | NCBI WGS metagenome assembly JFJP01 (sample SAMN02602958, study PRJNA72255) | Microbial mat metagenome, whole genome shotgun sequencing project. | biome: fresh water; feature: sink hole; material: water; isolation source: purple microbial (photo- and chemosynthetic) mats found in... | reverse complement strand
TGAGAAAACTCCAACAAATGATGAACCTTTAAAGGTTTTTATCTTCACAATGTTCATATTAGATTTTATAGGAGAAGCTGAAGGAACACCTTGATACCCCATTTGTATTTGCTGATGTTTAACTGGAGTCTTTTGAATTTTCGCGGATGCTTGGACAAAAGGATTATCTGAAGAAATTGAGGTATTGGAAGGTTTTTCAGAATTCTCAAGAATTTGAAAATTTTCATTAATTCCAGCCGTGTAAATTGAATGATTATTGACTTGAAAAGGAAGGGATGGGGATGCATTGTTTACCATATCGTTGATATCGTTGTGGGACATTGTGTCTAAATTTTTCAATGAATTTAATTATTAAGTTTAAGAAAAACATTTTTTTGTTAAAAAAGTTTTTTTTTAAATTCTGTTCTTAATTAATTTCAAAATTATTTTTTCTAAATTTATCTCATTTAAATTTTTTCTTACATTAATTGTTTTCCTTTTCATCTTTGATTTTCAAAAAAAAAAGAAGAAAAAATTTAAACAGAAAAAATAAATTTAAATATTTTAAATGATTGAGTGTTTATAAAGAAAGAACAAACATTAAATTTATGTATTTAATCCGAGTTCCAAGAAAATAAATTATTAAAAATCATTTGAATTTCATCTGTTCTTCAATGTCACGAGTTATTTATGAATCAACCAAACCAATCCTTCATCCTTTAGATCAAATCTACAACACTTGCGCTCAAATAAATAGATCACGTCCTCTAAAAATAACTCCCATCAATATTTACTGCATCCCAAGACAGAAGAAGAAAACCTGTTTCGTCTTGAAAGCAGTATTGTTCTTTTAATGAACCGAAATACAGAAAAAAGCTTTGATCCACTAAAACCGAAGACCAAACTAAACAATTTATTGCATTCTAATTAAATATATACATTAAATGTGTTGTTTTCGTCTATATGTTTACTTTTCTTAATATTATAGTCCATGGATAAATATTTATTATACATCAAAAGTAAATCCTGTTTATCATTGACTCTCACTAGTAAATGATCAATCATTTTACTTATGTCCTCAATTCATTGAAATTGTGATCTGAACCATACAGATTAGACCTCTCGACATTCTTGTTAGCAGTGTATTGCATCCTTCCATTCCCTTCTTCTGAACCGTTTGAATCGTTTTCCAGAGTCTTTGTTTCATCATTCTGCATTGAGGAGAGGTTAACATAAATTTATTGTTACATAAATTTGGTGAAGTAATCGGACTGAACACATGAAGGGTTAGTTTTAATTCGATGATGATTAGTCTGAGGGTCTTTTGGAGCTGAAAGTCTCTCTAGATAGATCATTTGGTCAAATTTTTTATGGATGTGTTTGTTCTGATGAATTTCTGTTGGTTGAATTCATTGTTTTTCCTCACTTTAATGAAACTTATTTTTTTTTTAATTGAAAATAAAATTAGGATGTATTATTTTTTTCATCTTCAATTGGTTTGAAAGGATCCTTTCTTTTGAAATTTCGTTTTCTTTTTGTATTTCATTTGGGTCTTCTAACTGTTTAAGTCTATCAAGAATCAGCTACGATAAATCAGTTTTGTTTTTTTGGCATATCTCAGTCATCTTCGTTTTGAATTATCTGATTTATCACCATAAATTTCTAATTAAAATCTTTTTTTTCGAAATTTTTATCGTTTAATAATCTTTGAAATTCGGTTTTGAGCCTTAGTTTATTAAACTGTGAGTGTCCTTCAATTCGTTTTCAGAGATTTTCTCATGAAGAATAGCTCAAATTTTTTTTCTGGTTTTTTTTGGAGGTATCCTTTATTCGAAAAGTTTTTTGAGCCAAAACCTATCATTTCCCAAAACTTCAATTGCTAATTTAAACCGAGAGTGATACAAAAAATCAAATAAAAAAAAATTATTATTTCTAAAATTTAAATCGAAAAATTTCATTTGATCAATAAATATAAATTAATGAAAGAATTTTAAAAAAAAATCGAAATCCTCTTTTTGAAGAAATCTTTTGAATTTTTAAATTAGTATTCACTTTCCTCTTTCAATTTTCTGCAAAATTATAATATTCATCTTGCGGTTCATCCTGACAATAAGCATATCCAGTGTCTAAATTCATTTAAATTTTATTTTTTAATGAAAAATTTACATTTTTTAATAGGTTGTTGCTCTGATTTTGTTCTTAATTGTTAAATAAAATTAAAATTAAAATATCAAAATTTTTAAAAAAAATACGCGATTTCCAACAACTCTAATCCTTTGTTATCTTCAGCTTCTTCATTTAAAATGTGTTTATTGTTCAAATCTAAATCATAAAATAAATTATAAAAACTTTCAATAAACTCAACGTCTAAATCTTTCAATTGCTAAATCGAAAAGAGTGGTCGCAACGATGACCATAAACATCAAAATATAGAAATTTCCAGCTTCAAAAGTTCTGAAAATCATCAAAATCTTATTTTTTAAAACAAAAAATCAAAAAACCTGATAGAACATGAAAAATCACTAAATTGATAGACATATTTACTAGTCATTGCATACAACAAATAAAATGAAAGAATGCTTATCAGAACGATGAAAGTACTAAAAACAGAATGTGTATGGCTGAAAATCATCACCTTTAGATTGGTATTGATGATAACTGCCCCATAAATAACCATTCCTGAACCCCAAAAAACGAAGTTATATCCGTCTTCCTTATCAATAAAATTCAACTCCATTGCATAAAGTGTTGGAAAAGTCAAGAAAAAAGATTGCCAGACTCCAAACAGTATCCATAGCCAGAAATTTCTGCTATTGAACAGTTTATTCTTCAATCCCACATAATATAAGCAAGGATTTTCCATCAGAAAATGTCCACTATATTCTTTATCAAGAACTCCATAAAGGAAAATAGGAATAGAAGCATGGAAGATATTATACAATTGATAAAGAAATGGGTTATAGATGTTTTGTCCAGAAAATCCATTGAAAAATCCGAACCAGAATTGTGGCAGTACCAAAACCATATTTTTAAAGAAATTGTAACAAATTATATGTGAATTTCTACGATAAGATTCTCTTCCATAATAAAGTACCAATCTTCTTAAGAATTTAAACTCTCCTATTACATAATCTGAAGCTCTTGCTGCTTGTTGACCTTCTACTCCTCTGATTCCCACGCCTACATGAGCCGCTGTTATCATATTCACGTCATTTGCCCCATCTCCAATTGCTAAGGTTGTGACATTTGGTTTCTTTTATAATTTTTTTTTTTATGATTTTTTGAAGGAGATATGTGAATATTTTATGATTTTACGGCCAGTTTTATCAAAGTGACAATTTCTTGCTTCTGTTTAGGAGAAACTCGACAAGCAATAACTGCAGAGCACATTTCAGATAAATTCACAAGCTATTTTATATAGAGTATTGAAACATATAAAATAAATTATCAAAAAAACCTACTTTTTGTGCTAATAATCCTTTGTTGCAATGTATCAAAGCATCTCCTGAAATCACCATTGCTATTTCTCGATTTCTTTTTGATTTGAAATACATCAATTTTTCATCCAAAATTCTTTCAACATCAAAGGATTCCTTGCCATCAATGATAATCTTCTCTAATTTATCGTTCAAGAGTTTGCAAGCATAACCAATATTTATGGCAGTTTCGATCTTATCCCCTGTCAAAACCCAGAATTTGATGCCAGCTTCTTTAAAAGATGTGATCGCTAATCCCACATCATCCTGCAATTTATCTTCTATTGCTGTAGCACCTAATAACTCGAGCTCAACTTCAATCATTTCTTGTAATTCATCCATTTTTTCTTCACGAAATGCTAAAGAAGCAGAAGCTTCGACATATTTTTTTGACCATTTTAAATATTCTTCTGCATTAATCTTTCTTTTGGCGAGAACCAAAGTTCTTAATCCCTCTGAAGCATATTTTTCAAGGTTTTTCCATGTCATTTCTTTTATTTTAGGACTTTTTTTTATTTATTTAAAAAAAACCCTTATTTTATTAATATACTCCTGTTTTCCTCTTAAACGCTTCTCAATCTCACTATCTGCTCCTTTCGTAAATAAGATTATCTCTTTTGCTTCATTTTTCACAATAATCGATTGCCTTTTCCTAATAAAAAACACTTGAAGTCTTCCAATTTTTTTCAGATTAACCTTGCACTATTAAACTCCAAAACCTGCAGAACTTCAAATTCATAAATTCTTCCCTTATATGATACTTTCGTCAAATTATCCTCATCAGTTCCCAAAAACTCACACCCGCAGAACCTGGCCCAATTTACCAATGCCAATTCATCAGGACTCGAAGCATTATAAAGTAATTCATTTCCATTGACCTCTACAACGATAGTATGACATAAAGCAACACAAAACAATGTTTCTCTGACATATTATTGTATATAAAATTAATTAAAAAATTTAAAAAACTCAAAAAAAAATTTAAAATTATGTTCAAAAATTTTACTCTAAAATCTTGTATCGTGCAAAATTTTGTTGTTCTAAAATATTGAAAAAAGCTACATCACGAAAATCAACATTTGTAACCTTTGGTCTCTTATTGAATTGTTGTTCTTCTAATGAATGATCTTCCCCAAAACTCTCCCCATCGATTGAAACTTTTTTAAACTCCATGAAATTACAAGTCAAAGTGCCTGTTTTATCACTAAAGATATATTCAACTTGTCCCAATTCCTCATTCAGATTGGAAGTATGAACTGAAGCCATAGCACCAGTTTCTTTTGTTTTCATCTTCAAATCTTGAGAAATGAAGATTCCTTGAATGAATTTGACCATTTCTAATGTAACTATAAGTGAAATTGGAACGAAATTCTGGAAGATTATAAGCCAATTCCCATATCTCACGATCAAATTATAAGCAAAAGAGTTATCAACTGATTGAGTTCTATCAATCCCCAAATAAGACAATTCATTAGAATGATTAGAATACCATACAGCACCATACAAAGAAGAGAATAGACAAAATATCAACTGAAAAATAAAAACAATGATAATTTGTTTGTTCATCAGTCTTTCTAATTTGCTTGCTTTTGCTCGAGCTTTTGTAGAATTCAACATGATTTTCGTTTCATGGCCTGTGTAAGAGACGATTCCAATAATGAAATGAGTGTTTTTCAAGCTGCATCCTCTGAGGACGAAATTCGCATTATCCAAAGGAATTTTCAAAGAGTCATTATGTACTATATTGCCTTTATAATAAGAAATATATTTTAAGGTTTTTGTTTAATTTGGCAAAAAAACCTTTGAAATTGTAGAGAAATGGATTGGGTTTCTCATAACTGAATAAATCATCAAGCTTCGAAAACTTTTTTAAAAAATATTTTTATTTTCTTTTCGATAACAAAAATAAAATAAACTTCTAAATCTGTCAATTTTTGAATATAATCGAGATCTTTAGCCACTGATTTCCTTTTCAGATTGGTTTCTCCATCAAGATTCTTAGTCTCAATATAGCAAATATTCTTTGAATCGCTGGTTTTTAAAAGCAGAATATCTGCAGGGAAAAAATCATTTTCTCTAATTTTAACAATCTTCCCCACTTGCAAATTTTCGCAAATTTCTTCTTTAAACACCCCTTTCTCCAAAAGCAAAACTTTCCCTTTATTCTCCTGATTATCTGATTTTTTTCTTTTCAAATCTTCGAATAAATCTTTTACTCCTGATACAATAATTATCACAATCAACGGGAAAAAAATCACAGGCACTCCACCTGAAGCACTAATCTCATGGATCATTTGCAAAAACCCAATAATTAAGAAATACACATTAGCTAATTTCGAGAATTGTTCAATGAAATTCTTTGGAATAAAGGTCCAAAATGTATATTTGCTTGTATTTATTTTATTATTTCTGAAATTTTGTGGGGGTTCATTCATTTTTATCTCGCGATCAGGCAATTGTTCCCATATACTAACTCTTTTTGAAATTGACTTGAGGTTTGAAAAGCTTTGCATCGTTCTAATTGCTCCAGGGGTAGCACTAGGAAGGTCTTCTGTTAAAAGAGCTGTTTCCAAACTTTTCTGCCTCTGAATTGTGTTTTCATTATTCATTAAATAAATTTCAAAGAGAAAATTTGTTTATTTATAAAAAAAATAAAGGAATTTTTTCTTTTGAAAGAAATATGGAAAATAATCAATTTTTAATAGAAGCTGATAATGAGAATTTGAAGTATATTTCCAATCAATTCAGTTCTTTTTCAGTCTCGAATTATTCTGAGAGTAAGGCCTTTTTTCTTTTTTTTTGACAAAAAATAGAGAAAAAAACAAAAGACTTTTTATTATAGCTTCAACCAATGATCTGAAAGTTTTGTTTGGAAGAATGATCTATCAATTACAGAAATTCGAATCGAAAATAGATGATAAATTACATAAATTTGTAGAACAGGTCTTTTAAACTTGAAATTTTCTCTCAAATTGCAATAAAAAAAAGATAAAAGAGCCGAAACCGAAATTGGAATTAATAAAATTTCCGAGCCTTTCTGCTCAGCCGCTTGTCAATGCTTCAAATTTTTTTGATGCATTTCCTAATAATTTTGAACCTTTTTCCAAAAACACCGATTTCGGATGTTCATTTTACAACGAATCTAAACAAAAGCCCATAAAACCGTTATTTTTTTTTAATATTAAATATTAACTTTTAAATAAAGAAAGCCTTATTCACAAGACCGCAAGCGTTTTGATCTTCAAAAACGTCGTGTTGAGAAAGGTATAAAATCTTGGATTTTTCACAACATAATATTTTCCCGTTTAAATAGTCTATCATCCTTTGAAAATTCTTTCAAAAGATGCTAGAAATGATCCTTTTGCTGATTTGCCGCCTCTTTCAGATAAAGAAATGAAAAGAGGACTTTCGGATTTAATAACAAATGGTGTGATACCCAAAGATTTAGATCTAGCTCCAGCTTTTGAAAAGAACCCTCCTCTTACAAATCTCCTTTTAAAGTTAATAAAACTGTTCTTTTTTTCTTTCTTTTCTGTAAAATTTACCTTTGAAAAGAATCAAAGAAAAACCACTTAATCTCAAACATAAGCATATTTCACTAATAATCAAGGATGAAACCCTAAATCTTCATCTAGATGCAAGAACTTTCATCACAGAAAAACCTATCGGATATGATGAATCCTCTAAAATCCCGCCTAGAGGTTCTACTTTCAATTCTATTTCAAAAAAGCCTCTGAAGTCAATAGAAAAACGAGTTTATTCATGGAAAAACCTTCGACTTTTTGTTAAAAAAGGCAAATTTGTTGAATCTTATCCAGAATTCCAGCGTTTTCACAAAAATAACCTCTTAATATGGAGCTCAATTTCTCAGATTCTGAAGAAAATTGAAGCTTTATTAGAAGAAAATCAAATCAGATATGCTGATATCAATGCTGAAAAAGTCTATGATCTCGCAAATTTGATGAAAAAAGTTGAAAAAAACGAATTAGTAGCCTGTATTTTGAACCAAGAGATCGTCAAATCTTCAATGAAGCTTCCTACAAAAAAGTTTAAAGGACTCAAAGCTGAAGAAATGGCTGCTAAATGTGTTCAGACCTTTTGGAAAGCACTTCATTTTAAGCGAGAGAAAAAGCGGAAATTTTTATGCATTAAAATGGCGAAAAAAATCCAACGATATTGGAGAATTTATAAGCTTTATATGAAGACAAAAGAGACTATAAAGGAAAATTTCAAAGAATTTGTAGATGATTATGCTGATCTTTTGAAGAAATTTAAGAAGGAATGGCAGGATATTAAAGGAATAGAGAGAGTTGAAATCCATTTGAACAGTTTTTCTTATTCAGAGGATCAGAGATTAACCATGGAAAACTATTTGCAAAGAGCCAATTCGCAAATAGCCAGGATATTCGCTTGTAAGGATCCTTTGGTAGAGGTTATTTATATCACTCCGATTGAGTTAGATGATGAAATCATCAATTATTATAGTAAAGTAAAAAAAACTTCAAATAAAATAGATTATTTTCATTTTATTCAGGTTATACAAATAGGAGATTTAGTGAATTTTAAGGAGAAAGTTCATTTTCTTTATCCAGAAGGCTCAAAATTTTTACCTTATACGTTTTCTACGTCAAAAAAGTTGCTGTTTTCTCCTCATGCACTCAAGCAAATAAAAAAAATCATCGGTTTGAAACCCGCTTATATTATAACAGGATATCCTGGAGAGAACGATTTAAACCTGGCAAAATGTTTAAAGATCCCTTGTTTTTGCGGAAACCCCACAAAAGCAGCAGCTTTTTCGAGAAAAACTAGTTCAAGAGAGCTTTTTCTTCAATGTGAATTGCCCATTCCACCTAGTTCCTCAAACTTTAAAACAGAAGAGGAGTTTCTTAATGAATTAGTGATTTTATTATATGAAAATCCGAATATCACCACATGGTTATTTAAAATAAATAACGAGTTCAATGGAAGAGGAATAGCTAGCTTCACTTTAGACACTTCTCGACTATTAAATGGCTTGAAAGTCTCAAAGATACATAAAGGACTGCCAGATGAGATGCAAGAGTTTCATGCTATTATAAAGAACGTAAATTTAAAAGCTTATTTTTAATTTTTTACAAAGAAATACAAATAAAAAAAAGCTTGTTGCTATAAAAACTGTGATGGCATGTCCTTTTCTCTATAGAAATTATCGAGAATTTTCAGATGAGTTTCTGAAACAAGGAGGAGTTATTGAAGGAACCCCTCCTTTATTAAGAATAGATTATTTAACACCAACTTCGATTTCATTAATAGTGGAACCATCAGGAGAATATCAAATCATTTCTACTTATGAGAAATTAAATGGACCAGAATTCAGAAACATAGGCTATTTATCGCCAAATAGAAACATCAATAACTTCAATTTAAAGGCGATTTGTTCACCTATTGTGACGAATCTATTAAAAGAAGAAGTCTTTGGGTTTATCACGATAGATTTATTGATTTTTCCAGATCCACAACTTAAATCATCTCATCCTTTGTTCTGGTTGATTGGATTGGATTGTTTTCTGAATGATTTCGGTTCGATTCTATATTATTTCGAGTTTTTAATCAAAGGACGATTGGATCCTTTTTCGGGGAGATATTTCAATGAACAGACAACCATTTTACAGGAGAACAATTTATTAGAATGTTTATTTTTTTTTTTTTGTTTATTTCATTTTTATTTTTTTTTATGAATTTTATTGGATTTTTAATATTTTTATCAATAGCTAATGAAGGAGAAGAGAAAAATAAAGGGATAACTGAGAAATTTATAATTTATTGTCCTCAGATAATTCATCCAGGCTTGCAAGAATTGGAATATAAAGATTTCTTCCACCGTTGCAGAATGGATATGATCCTGTTCGATCTCGAAAAGAAGAATGGAGCTAGTTTTCTTCTCATTGATGAAATTAAAAATCATTTTTTGAGCTTAGTGGGGATAGGTCAATTTTATGGCTTTTTACTTTTGTTTAATAAGTGAAATAAAAGGGGATAGTTGGAAAATCGCAGTAAAAAATATGACTGATACGTTAAATTTTCTCATTCAATATGTGGGATCGACGAATCATCAGAAATTTGAGAAGAAAAGAAAGGATATAAGGTTCAGTTTTTTGTCAATTGAATAATTTTTAATTTAAATTTAAAGACATGATTTAATACCTTTGTCTGATATTATCAATAAAATCAGGACGTTAAACAAAAATTTGGAAAAGGATTTTACAGGAAAAAACAATTTTGGTAGAAAATCAATTTTCTAAATAATAATTTTAATTTCACTCAAAGAATTCAAAAACCATTTTTTTTTTATTAAAAATCTATTTCTTTTAAAAAAAAAATCTGATTTTTTATAAAAAAACAACTTAAATTTTGCAAAATCTGGAAATTTAAAAAAAATGGTAAAAATTTCTCTTTTTCTCATTGTAATTCCTATTTTAAATTAGCTCAAGAAATTTACCCATTTATCTTCAGCTCGCCACTTAATAAAACCCCATTCTTTCCTATGCAGATTCCCTCTTTCCAAAGTCCCTTCCTTTATCCCCTCAAATCCCATCATATTCTGCTCCTTTTCAACTCAAAAACCAATAGAAAATACTGATAATTCAACCAAAAATCAAGAACTGCTTCCTTCAGAGCTTCTTGTCAAAAAGGGGAAAGAAAAAATTGTAGGAACCTGGCTTTTAGTGACAGCAGGTTCTGTGTTCTTGATGATCCTTTTAGGTGGTTATACCAGATTATCAAAATCTGGGCTTTCTATGACGAAATGGAAGCCAATAGCTTATAAATATCCAAGAACTCAGGAAGAATGGGATATGGAATTTGAAAATTATAAGGTTTTAAATTGAATTTTTTCATTTTTGATAAGGTTTAATAGAAATTTCCAGAATATCATTTGAGCAATAAAGGAATGAGTCTTGAAAATTTTAAAGAGATTTTCCTTGTGGAATACGTTCATCGGTTAGATAAAAAGAAGGATTTTTAACAAATTTATCTAAATAAGGTATTTGGGACAAGCTATAGGCTTTATTTTTGCTGTTCCTTTTATGTCTTTTATTGGACTTGGATATTTGAAACCAAAGCTCACAAAAAGATGTTTGGCTTTATTGGCTTTGGTTCTTGATTTTGCCTCGTTTCTTAATATATCTAAAATTCAACTTTTAAAAGGGTGGGGTTCAAGGTTTGATTGGCTGGTGGATGGTTAAAAGCGGATTAAAAGAAAAACCTGAATATCAATCAAGACCCAGAGTCTTATTTTATTAATTTAATTTATTTAAATTGATTTTTTGCAGGTTAGCACTTATAGACTTTTTGTGCATTTGAACACTGCTATTGTTATTTATTCAATTTTATTTTGGAATGCTTTAACTTTATTGAGAAGACCTCAAGAAAACTTTGTCAATGGAGTGAACCATCTTCATATGAAGAAAATGAGAAGAGGAGCTATATTTATTTTACATTTCATTGCCTTGAATATCATGTCTGGAGCCTTTGTAGCAGGCATTGATGCTGGCAAAGTTTTTAACACTTGGCCTTTGATGAATAATGAGTAAAAAGCTTTCTTTATTCAATAAAATTTTTAATTTCTTCTAGTTTCTTCCCAGGAAAATATATGGATGAAAAGTTTACAGCTTTCGGAAATTTCATTGAAAATAAAGCAAATGTTCAATTTAATCATCGAACTTTCGCATATTTGACATATTTCGCAAGTTTAGGTTTTCCCCTTTGCATATTTTTCTTTTATTAATATTCATTCAGCCCTTTGGCTCTCTTGTAGAAAATTACCTGTGCCACCCCATGCTCAAAGAGCTGCTTCACTTCTCTTTGCTCTGGTGAACATCCAGGTAAATTCCATTGAAAATTCTATTTATATTTGATTTATGAAATGAATAACAGTTGGTTGATGGAGTAATAACTTTGCTTTATATGGTGCCAGTTTGGTTCGGGGTTGTTCATCAAGCAGGAGCATTGTCTGTTCTTTCTTCTGGGCTTTATCTGCTGCATACTGTAAGAAATCCCTCAAAAGCCTTTATGAACAGATTGAAAGTAAAGCCAATTTAATAGATGGATTTTAAGTTTTAAAAAAAACAACTTATTAGTTGATTTTAAATATATTTCAAGTATTTTTTATAAAGAATTACAAAGAATGATTTAAGTTTTTACTCTTCATTTCATTTTATTTTATTTTAATTTTAATAAATATCAAATTTTGTGTGTATTAAAAATCTATTTTTCTACTTTTATTTTAAGAAAAAGTTTTATTTTGAACTTTTCTATTTTAAATTTTCGACTGAATGAATTTTAAATATTTTTATCAAATTTAATATTATTAAAAAAAAAAATCGAAAATCATATTTTGAACTGTAATATATGAAAAAAACAGATTT
>JFJP01040328.1_pt1 | contig 11861 bp, 6 predicted proteins | sample 431651 | NCBI WGS metagenome assembly JFJP01 (sample SAMN02602958, study PRJNA72255) | Microbial mat metagenome, whole genome shotgun sequencing project. | biome: fresh water; feature: sink hole; material: water; isolation source: purple microbial (photo- and chemosynthetic) mats found in... | reverse complement strand
ATTAAAAGACTATTATGGTGCCAGGGTTGAACCCGAACAAATGTTGTCTGAAGACCCTCTTTTTTTAATGTATACCAGTGGCACCACGGGTAAACCAAAAGGCTGCCAGCATGGAACCGGAGGCTATCTTGCCTATGTGACGGCCATGTCAAAATACATTCAGGATATTCATCCCGAGGATGTTTACTGGTGCATGGCAGATATCGGCTGGATCACCGGTCATTCCTTCATTGTATACGGGCCGCTCGCCCTGTGTGCCTCTTCTGTGATTTATGAAGGGGTCCCCACCTATCCGGACGCGGGTCGCTCCTGGAGAATTGCCCAGGAACTGGATGTCAACATTTTCCATACCGCTCCCACCGCTATCCGGGCCTTAAGAAAACTCGGCCCTGATGAACCTGCCAAATATACCTATCCCCATCGAACCTGCGGTATGGAAATGGTATGAGTCAGCCGTAGGCAAGGGAGAAGCCATTATTGTGGATACCTATTGGCAGACGGAAACCGGCGGATTTCTCTGTAGTACCGTCCCCGGCCTCAAACCCATGAAACCGGGCAGTGCGGGCCCTGGTGTTCCCGGTATCCATCCGATTATCTTTGACGAGAATGGCAAGCCGGTTGACAAACCAGGAATTGCAGGGAATATCTGTATCCAGAACCCCTGGCCCGGAATGTTCCAGACCATCTGGGGAGACAGGGACAGATTTGTTGAAACCTATTTTGGAAAATATAATACAAAGCCCAACAGCAAAGACTGGAGAGACTGGCCATACCTGACCGGTGATGCCGCGACCATGTCTGAAGACGGCTACTATAGAATCCTTGGCAGAATTGATGATGTTATCAATGTTTCAGGACACCGTTTAGGGACAAAAGAGATTGAGTCTGCTGCCCTGCTTGTGGAAGAAGTTGCAGAAGCCGCGGTTGTACCGGTTTCCCATGAGATCAAAGGCAAAGAGCCTGATCTGTATATTGCGCTGAAGCCCGGCATTAAAGCAACGGATGAACTGGCAAAGAAAATTTCCGATAAGATATGTGATCAGATCGGTAAAATTGCCAAACCCAGAAAAGTATGGCTCGTGCCGGATATGCCCAAAACCAGATCCGGAAAAATCATGAGAAGGGTCCTGGGTGCTATTTCCAACACAGGAGATGTAGGCAATGTCATGACCCTTGCAAATCCTGAAATTGTGGAAGAAATCCGTAAGATGGTTCAAGACTAAACAAACATTTCTTACAATTCAGGAGGATTTTATATGTTCAATCTGTACACACAAGCCTATGAACAATCCATAAAAGACCCCAATGCGTTCTGGGGGGCCATTGCCGAAGACTGCCACTGGTATAAAAAATGGGACAAGGTTCTGGATGATTCCAATATTCCCTTTTACCGATGGTTCACTGGGGGAGAAACCAATACCTGTTACAACGCGGTTGATCTCCATGTTGACAACGGCATGGGAAACACTGCCGCCATTATTTATGACAGCCCGGTCACCGGCGTGATCAAAACATACACGTTTTCCGAGCTGAAGGATAAGGTTGCAAAATTTGCCGGCGTCCTTTCATCCAAAGGTGTTGCAAAGGGAGACCGGGTGATCCTCTATATGCCCATGATCCCGGAAGCGGTGTTTGCCATGCTGGCCTGTGCCAGGATCGGTGCCGTGCATTCCGTGGTGTTTGGCGGATTTGCCGCGGATGAACTGGCCACCCGGATCAATGATGCCAAACCCAAGGTCATTGTATCGGCCTCCTGCGGCATTGAAATCAAAAGGGTCATTGAATACAAACCCCTTTTGGATAAAGCCATTGATCTTTCCACATGCAAACCCAATGCCTGTATAATTGTTCAAAGACCCCAGGCAAAGGCCTCCATGAAGGACGGAAGGGATTATGACTGGGAAACGGAAATGGCAAAGGCCGTGCCAAAGGATTGTGTTCCTGTTAAAGCCACAGACCCCTTGTATATCCTTTACACCTCCGGCACCACAGGTCAGCCCAAAGGCGTGGTAAGGGATAACGGCGGTCACATGGTGGCCCTGAAATACACCATGGGCGCCATTTACGGTGTTGACAAAGGAGATGTTTACTGGGCTGCCTCAGATATCGGGTGGGTGGTGGGCCATTCCTATATTGTCTATGGCCCCCTCTTTAAGGGCTGCACCACCATTCTGTTTGAAGGCAAACCCGTCGGGACCCCGGATGCATCCACCTTCTGGCGGGTCATCTCCCAGCACAAGGTGAAATCCCTTTTTACGGCACCGACTGCTTTTCGGGCCATTAAACGGGAAGATCCCAAAGCCCTGTTAATGAAGAATTTTGATCTGTCCTGTTTTAATTATCTCTTTCTTGCCGGAGAAAGGCTGGACCCGGATACCCTGTTCTGGGCGGAAAATGCGCTCAAGGTGCCGGTCCTTGATCACTGGTGGCAGACGGAAACCGGCTGGGCCATTGCTGCCAACTGCACCGGTCTCCACCGGTTCAAAGTCAAACCCGGCTCTCCGACCAAGGCTGCACCGGGTTGGAACCTGGCAGTTCTCGGAAGCGACGGACATCCCATCAAACCCGGAGAAATCGGGGCACTGGTGGCCAAGCTTCCCCTTCCTCCGGGAACCCTGCCCACCCTCTGGCAGAATGACCAGCGGTATATTGATTCCTATCTGAAAGAGTTCCCCGGCTATTATGAAACCTCTGATGCCGGATATATCGATGAAGACGGGTATGTCTATGTCATGGCCAGAACCGATGACATTATCAATGTTGCCGGTCACCGCCTTTCCACGGGAGCCATGGAAGAAGTCATTGCCGGACATCCCGATGTAGCAGAATGTGCGGTCATGGGGGTTGCAGACGATCTCAAAGGCCAGGTTCCGCTGGGCATGATGGTATTGAATGCCGGTGTGGACAGAAGCCCGGAAGAAATAGTGAAAGAAGTCATTCTCCGGGTCAGGGACAAAATCGGTCCGGTTGCGGCCTTTAAAACCGCAACCGTTGTCAAACGGCTGCCCAAGACAAGATCCGGGAAAATTCTCCGAGGAACCATGAGGTCCATAGCAGATAAAAAAGAATATAAAGTACCGGCCACCATTGATGATTATGCCATCCTGGATGAAATCGAGGAATCTTTAGGCAAAATCGGATATGGAAAAAAAGCCTGAAAATTTTAGGTATGAGCCATTAACAAAAAATGAGCATTTTGAAAGGAGGTGGTGGTCTATGCCATGATTATCCTTTAATAAGATAATCAAGTGAGTTCCGATTTAAACCCATAATAACAATTTTAATTTTTTTAAGGAGATCATAATGGGTAAGACTGCTCATGAAATTGTAACTTCAGATAGATTCAAGGCCCTGGTCCGGAAAAAATGGAATGTCAGTATGATTCTAACTGCCCTGCTTTTTGTCAGCTATTACGGGTATATCCTGGTTGTCGCCTATGGCAAGGACTTTCTCAGTACAAAAGTCGGGGAATTTACCAACTGGGGGATCATCCTCGGAGTCGGTTGTATTGTCTTTGCCTGGATTTTAACTGCGATTTATGTCGTCTGGGCCAATAATGTTTACGACGTTGAAGTCGACGAACTCAAAAAATCGATGTTATAAGGAGACAATATGGAAACAAGCTTAGGTCAAGTCAATGCTACATCTGTTATATTTTTTTTAGTATTTATTGCCATTACCTTGTACATCACTTACTGGGCAGCTAAAAAGACCAAAACTACCAAAGAATATTATGCTGCAGGACGGAGTATTTCCGGATTCCAGAACGGGGTCGCCCTGGCCGGGGACTATATGTCGGCTGCCTCCTTTTTAGGCATTTGCGGTATGACCTCATTAAAAGGCTATGATGGAATGATCTATGCCTGTGGATGGCTCGTCGGCTGGCCGGCCCTGATGTTTTTGATGGCTGAGCCCCTCAGAAACCTCGGCAAATATACTTTTGCCGATGTTGTGGCATTCCGTTTGAAACAAAAGCCCATCCGTGTTGCTGCGGCAATCGGCGGCATTCTGGTCCTCCTGACCTATGCCACGGCCCAGATGGTCGGTGCCGGAAACCTGATCAAGCTCATGTTTGGTCTGCCCTATGAAGTGGCTGAAGTTATCGTCGGTTGTGTCATGCTCGTGTACGTACTTTTCGGCGGCATGATCGCCACCACTTGGGTCCAGATCATCAAAGCATGCTTATTGCTGGGTGGCGTTACCATTCTTATGCTGCTCGGTTTGTCGCACTTTGACTTCAACCCCGGGGTCCTTTACGGTGAAGTTCAGAAAATGTACAGCGTCAAGATGCTCAATCCCGGCGGTCTGATCAGCAATCCCATTGACGCCATTTCTCTTGGCCTTGCCCTTATGCTGGGCCTTTTGGGACTGCCCCATATTCTGATGCGGTTCTATACCGTTCCAGATGCAAAAGCCGCCCGTAAATCCGTTATGTGGGCCACTACCTTTATCGGTTATTTTTATTGCATCATCCCCATCGTGGGGTTTACAGCCGCTGTTCTGGTTACACAGAAAACAATTGCAGGAGTTGATCCCGGAGGCAATATGGCAGCTCCTCTTCTTGCTGAACTGCTTGGTGGAACACCCTTCATGGGCTTTATCGCTGCCGTGGCGTTTGCCACCATCCTGGCTGTGGTCTCCGGCCTGACCCTGGCTGCCGCCTCAGCTCTGGCCCATGACCTCTATCTGAACGTCTTTAAAAGCGGAGTTGCGACTGAAGCCGAACAGGTAAAAGTGGCCAAGAGATCAACCATTATATTTGGTATCTGTGCCATCTTAATTGGTATTCTCTTTAAAGGACAGAATGTGGCCTATATGGTGGGATTGACCTTTGCCATTGCAGCCAGCGGCCCATTCCCGGCTATTTTTCTTTCCATTGTCTGGAAGAAACTCTCGACCGCCGGTGCAGTTGCCGCCATCGTTGTCGGTTCAGTATCTGCCGTTATTTGTATCATTCTGAGCCCGACTGTCTGGGTAGATGTCTTAAAAAACAAAGAAGCCATATTCCCTTTAAGAAATCCGGCCATTATTACCATGACCCTGGCATTTGTCTGTGCTTATGTGGTTTCCATTCTGACGCCTGATCCGGAAGCAGAAGCAAAATTTGAATCGGAAAAAGTCAGGTGCTACCTGGGTGTAGGTGCGGAATAAACTACAGAATTTCAAAATTCAAAGAACACGATATTTGAACCATAAATAGAAGACTCCCGACAAAATCTCTTTTGTCGGGAGTCTTTCTTCTATATAATACAATGATGCAGACCAACCGATTCTGGAAATTTGTCTTTTTTACACTGGTTGCAACCCTTTTTCTCATGGCCGGCATCCTGTCCTTTCTCTGGCAGCAGTTGACGGCTGAAGAAATTCAAGCGCTTTCCTATATCGCGGTTAAAGACGGGGTAATCATCACAAGCCTTGTCCTTATCTTTGCCTTTGTGATCTTCATTGGCCTTCAGATCATCTATCTCACCTATATTAAACCCCTTAAAAAAATTTGTGCGGAAGCGGAAGTAATTTATTCGACCAATCCTTCCCATCGTATCAAAATCACCGGGAACAGGGATTTTAAAAGGCTGTTCACCGTTATCAATGATTTTGCAGACATGTTTGAAAATCTGAACAAGACCATCACAGAGCAGGTCCTTACCGCCAGGAAAGAGACGGAAAAAGAAAGAAATCTTCTCGCTGCCATCATGTCCGAACTGCCCCATGGGGTGATCATCTGTAATCGAAACGGCCGGATACTTTTATTCAATTCTCTTGCAAAAAAAACATTCACTCCGGATTCCGGAATCGGAAGATCTGAAATTTTTCTGGGTCTTGGCAGATCTGTTTTTCACCTGTTTGATAAGGCTTTAATTGCCCATGCCATTGAAGAGATTGAAGAACGCCTGAACACTCCAGGGCAAAGCGTCGCCTCTTATTTTATTACACCGATTCATACAGGGCAGCTTATCAGTACCGAGGCTATTCCCGTGCTTGACCCGGAAAACCGGATGACGGGATTTATTCTTGCTTTTCAGGATATCACCGATGAAATGAACCTTTATGATATGACCCATGAAAAACTGATTTCCCTGAAAAAGGATCTCACAGTTCAGGTTGAACAGATAAGAGACCTCTTAAATCGATCCGACCTGAAATTTCATGATATCCCTTCAATCCGTCAGGATGTGATGAAGATGCTTGATCTTTGGCCCCATCAGTATGAAGAGGTATCGGAAACGCTGCTTGATGCCATAGCGACACGGATTCCCCTAACCCGTCATTTATTAAAGGATTTCCTTTCAGGATTAAAACAGAAGGTCAAAGACCTTTATGATATCCATTTAAATCTTTCCATGATCGATGAAGAATCAAATATGCTGGCTGATACGTATTCATTTTCGACTGCTTTAATTTTTCTTTTTCAGAACCTGTCGGAAATGATCCATACCCGTGAATTCAACCTGTCTTCATTTCAGAATAACGGTTTTATTATTTTTGAAATCTCATGGCAAACCCCTTTGCTTGAAAAACATCGCATTGAAACGCTTCTGCATCAGCGAGTCAATTCTCTGCCAAGCCTTTTTTATATTTTGAAACAGAACAAAGCGTTATTCCAGATTCTCTGCGACAGCCATGGATCCTCATCCCGAATAAATATCGTTGCAAAGGCAGAATCAAAAATGCCTTTGAAGGAAAAACATCAGTCCCCGGTCATTACCGGCAGCAGGCCAGAGTTTTATGATCTTGACCTTTTCAGAACTGATGAAGAAGACAGTGATCTTTGGAACACCGAGCTTAAACAGATCACCTATACGGTTTTTGATACGGAAACAACGGGCCTGAATCCGGACGGCGGAGATGAAATTATATCTCTGGCTGCCGTAAGAATTGTCAACAACCGGATTGTTTATCAGGACATATTTGAGGAGCTGGTGGACCCGAAAAGGGACATTCCCATGGAGTCTTATCGGATTCACGGGATCAGTTACGAGATGGTGACCGGGAAAAAAGACATCCGGACCATTTTACCGGCATTCAGAGATTATGCTGCTGAAACTGTTTTTATGGGACATAATATTGCCTTTGATATGAAAATGTTCAAGGTAAAGGAAGAACTGACCGGTATCAAATTTTTGAACCCGGTTCTGGATACACTTCTGTTGTCGGCCATCCTTCATCCCATCCATGACCATCATGATATGGAAAGCATTGCAGAACGCCTGGGGATTAATATTATCGGCCGGCACACCGCCCTTGGAGATGCCATTGCAACCGCAGAAATCTTTTTAAAACTGCTTCCGCTTTTAAACAGCAATGGTGTTCTGACGCTGCGGGACGCTGTCAAAGCTTCAAAAAAAACCTATTATGCACGATTGAAATATTAAGGATCTGATTGTGCTCAAAAAAAAATCTCAATCTTCTCCGTTTTCGGTTCTTCCCCAAAAAGAGCAGAAAGCCTTATTGAATTCTTTCTCCTATGAAAAAATTTCAAAAGACACGGTTCTTTTAGAGCAGGAACTGACACGGATTGAAAAATTTTACACCCTTTCCAGTGGAACCGGACATTATTATTTTGAAGACCGGAATGTTAAAATCCTGAAAGGAAAATTGAATCCTGGTGACAATTTTGGAGGAATTTCAATCCTGTTTAATGAAGGCATCTCCATCCGGTCCCTGGAACTCCTGGAAGATTCTGTTTTTGTCACCCTTGATGCAATATTTTTTTTAGACCTTTGCCAGAATTATCCTTTATTTCAGAAATATTTTGCCTGTGAATTCGGAAACTGCATGCTCAACAAATCCTTTGCCGGAATCATTTCAAGACAGATCAGGGACAAGGAATTCAGCCTGCCGTTTTTCAATCGTCCCATCTCATCGATTTTTAAACCTAATATTTCTACCTGCGTTAGAGAAACAACCATTCAGGAAGCCGCCATCAAAATGAGCCGGAACAATGCGAGCGCAATCCTGATCAAAAATAAAGATCAATCCATCGAGGGAATTGTCACGGATGCGGATTTTAAACATAAGGTTGTCACAGGGAAACATCACTCCTCAGAGCCGATATCTGCCATCATGTCATCCCCTTTGATTTCCATCTCCTCCGACTGTCAGGTTTTTGAAGCCTTTTTGAACATGCACAGACATGATAAGCGACATGTTGCGGTTTTCAGCCAGTCCGGTGATATCACAGGAATCATCAGTCAAAAGGATCTGGTTTCGACCCAGACGGAATCTGCTTATCTTTTGATTAAAACCGCCCTGTCCGCCCGCAGCATGCGGGAAATCGAAAATATTCATCCAAAGCTTGAAAAAACGCTTTTTGACCCCCTGAGAAATGGCGCAAACCCGGAATATATCACCCGACTGATCACTGCATGCTCCGATGCCGTCACCCACAAAATTATCACTTTTTCCCTGGAAAAAGCAGGACCTCCTCCCTGCAGCTTTGTCTTTCTGACCATGGGATCAGAAGGCCGTGAGGAACAGACCCTGATATCAGACCAGGACAACGCCATTGTTTATGAAGACACCGAAAACCCTGAAAAAACAAAAGCGTATTTTGATGCTCTCTCTATTTTGATCTGTGATCAGCTCAATATGGCCGGATATAGTTTCTGCAAAGGCGGGAATATGGCCAAAAACCCGAAATGGTGTCAGCCCTTGTCCCAATGGAAAAAATATTTCAACACCTGGATCAGAAATTCAAGCCCGGAAAATCTTCTCTACTTCAGCATCTTTTTTGATTTCAGGGGGACCTATGGGGATTTGGCACTTTCAAATGAGTTAAAATCTTTTCTTTTAAGCGCAATCAAAGATGAACCCGGCTTTTTAAGGATCCTAACGGAAAACGCCCTTAATTTCAAACCTCCGATAGGGATTTTCGGTAAGCTTATCGTTGAAACAGAGGGTGATCAGAAAGGGGCACTGGATCTTAAGCTAGTCCTTTTGCCCATTACTGATTTTACGAGAATTTATGCCCTGAAAAACGGAATTTCACAAACCAACACCCTGACACGGCTTTTCAGACTTTATACCCGACATGTCCTGACCGGAAAAGAACATTTGGATATCGTCCGGGCATATAATTATCTGATGCGGCTTCGATTCATGAGACAGATCACTACCATCATGGATGAACAAAAAAAACCGGATAATCATATCAATCCGCAGAATCTCTCCTCCATTGATCATATCCTTTTAAAAGAAACTTTCAGGATAATTGAAAAGCTTCAACAAAAGCTCGAACTCGAATTTAAATGGACTACCTGATTTTAATTACAGGGTTTTTCATCCTTAAGCGTATTTGCGACACAGAAGTTGAGGGTCTGTAACCGGACGAAGAATTCGGGTTTTCACCTGTTTTTATTTTAATATAAAATTCGCCCTGCCGGTCTGGTCTGTTTTTTCCTTTTCAATGGCCATGGGTTCAAGAATAAAAATTCTTTCTTTTTGAACCTTCCCTGTTGAAAGAATATAAGCCTTGATATTTTCTGATCTTGCCATGGCTAAAGACCTGAGGTCATTCTCACCAATGCTGATATGGGTGATCAAGAGCTTCTTTTTTTCTTCAAGATCAAGCTTCTTTTCACTGCCCTTTTCATCCCTGGGTTTGGGGAATTCAGCCTTATCATAGACCTTTTCAACATATTTATCCCTTTCTTCAGCCGTGAGCGGTACACTTTTTTCCGGAGTTTTGGAAAAAGGCAGGGAATACCATGTTTTTTTTGATCTTTCTTCTTTTAATAAATTTTCGAATCTCTTTGTCCGAATACCTTCAGCGTCCCGGATCAAATTATAAACACCTTGAATTTCAAGTTTTATGGAAGGTTTTTCTTTTAAAATATCAATTAATTTGTCCAGTTTTCCATAATCGCCTTCCCTGATCTGCCCATCCCCAAATTCAAATTCAGCATAACCAAGTTCTGCTCCGCCTCCACCGAACAAGGAACCAATGATGGAGAAAGGTGAGGTAATGACTTTCAGGATCATGTTGCCGATCATTTTCATAATAATCGGACCCAGTTTAAATTCAGGATCATCCAGTTTTCCTTCCACCGGTAGATCAAGATCAATCTGACCATCCCTGTTCTTCAAAAGCGAGATAGCAAGACTGATGGGCAAAGAGGTTGCATGTTCACTGTCAACCTTTTCACCCAGCTCGAAATTATCAAACCGGGCACGGTTCTCAGATTTCAAAACATTGCCGTCAATCATGTATTTCAAATCAAAAAACAGCTTTCCCTTTTCAATTTTATAACCGAGATACTTGGATGAATATGGGGTGAAATTGGACAGCTCAATATTTTTAAAAGACACGTTGATGTCTGCAAATTTATTTTCTGCCAGAGGATTGATGGTGCCTAAAATTTCAAGAGGTGAAGAAGAACTGTGAAGCCCTTGCAGATGAAGCTTTGCACGGGATTGCGCTTCCGAAGAAAGCCCGGTCAGGGAGCCTGCGATCTCTTTCATCCCGGCTTTGAAATTGGGTTTGGTCAGATAATCTGAAAAATCAATGTTTCCCCCTTGCAGGGTTATTTTTCCAATATTGACCTTTGGCTTTTCAGAAGATGGTTTTGTTGTTTTCGGGCCTGCATCAATTGCCTTATCCTTTGGTGTATCCGATTTAATAATTGAAGTTAAATTGAGCTCTCCTGATTCGCTCACCATAATCCTGGAATAGAAATCCGTCAAAGAAATTTCTTTTGCCAGAACTTCCACCGGGAAAAGGGAAATATCAAGCCCGGTCAGATAGAGAGAATTACAATTGAAAAAATCTTCCTTTGATTTTTTATCAAGGCTTGAAAAGCCTGCAACCGAAGTTTCACCGGAAAAATGAAGGATTTTTCCTGATTTTTGTTTCATATCAACCAGAAGCTTTCCCTTGGAATTGATATTGCCTTCCGTGACAAGAATTTTGACGGTATCACCAAAATAAGGCTGCAAGGTTTTGATGTCTATTTTTTCAAGGTTGATATTCAGGTCGGCATTGAGATTCAAGGGGTTTGCATCACCGGAAATTTCAATTTTTCCATTTTCCCCCCACTTCATTTCGGTACTGAACTTTCCTTTTTCATCCCCAAAACTTCTAAATCCTTCGGCCTTAATGGAAATATCCGACAACTCAATATTCACAGGTTCTGTAACAGTCAGATCATTGAATAAAAGATTGAACCCGGAGGCATCTAATGCATTCAATGTGATGGACCATGGAACGTATGGCTCATCTGCAGGTGTTTCTGTTTTTACAACAGGCGTTGGGGCATTTTTTTCGACTTTCTTTTCCGGCACGATTGTTTCTACTATATTGAACCTATCATCCTTATCTCTTTTCATAAGGATTTTTCCATTCCGGGTGGAAATGGTGCCGGTGTCAATTTTTCGATTCGCCAAATCAAAGGTAGATCCTGAAATTTTGAATTCCGGGATATTGATCATCTCTTCTTTGGCTTTTCGATCCATCACACTCAGGGAATGAATTGAAATTTCCTGGCCTGCGATCACCATCTTGTTTTCATTTTCGTCTTTTGATATTTCAAAGCCGAAAGCAAGATTCAAGACTCCATCCCTGATATCAAAACCGATCAAATTTTCATAATAGGGTGCATATCGATTTAAGAAAAGGTTGCCCATGCTGAGGTTGCCTTTGACAATGACCGGTCCTGTCTGAAAATCCCCTTTTGATTCAAAGGACTCATCAAAGAGGGTTTTAAAACTCAACTGGAATTCACCGGATACTGACTCCCCTGACTTTAATCGGGTCACCGTGAGGTTCAGCGGAGAAATGGTGGTTTCAAAGGGGGTTTTGTTAGACAGATCTTTAACGTTAATGACAGCATCTTTAACCTCAAGATCTTCCAGGGAAATGGCAA
>JFJP01040445.1_pt1 | contig 11862 bp, 4 predicted proteins | sample 431651 | NCBI WGS metagenome assembly JFJP01 (sample SAMN02602958, study PRJNA72255) | Microbial mat metagenome, whole genome shotgun sequencing project. | biome: fresh water; feature: sink hole; material: water; isolation source: purple microbial (photo- and chemosynthetic) mats found in... | reverse complement strand
CAATAATGGCATTGAACCTTGGATTTGTACAAATATTATCAGCAATATTAAATCCACTCGTCACATCGTCCAAGGTAACGGGCGATACTCCAGTAATGAAAATCTTTTTGATAGAAGCGCCAACTTCGGTAGTTCCTGCCTTTAGTTTATTGAAAAACAAGCGCAAAAATCCAGTGCCGTGTGTAATTTCAGCATAAGTTCGCTCGCCGTGCTGACTGAGAATAGTATTGGTGAAGTTATCGTATTCGTCGATAAATAAATAAATGGATAGGCCTTTTCTTTGACAGTATCTTGTAATAAACTCAATTTTTGATTCAGCCGGGTGAGTTTTGGGATATAAATTGATGTATTCTTCTCCTAGTATTTTGGCATAATAATCATTAAATGTATCGAAAGATTTGCTACAATGCTCTTCAAAGGAAGATTTTACCGTCCCCAAATCAGCATCCACCGATGAGAAGTTGAAACTCAATATCAAATAGCTATTTTTCTCCTTCGTAGAGTTTTGCCCAATATAGGTTTCCCCAAATAACTCTTGAAACTGATTGGCAGTATTTACATCATAATAAGCTTTCATAGTATTCAACCACAGCGACTTACCAAACCTGCGTGGGCGAATCAAAAACAAGAAAGGAGGTGCAGCTTTTCTTTGATAATGCGAGCATAATCGCTTATGCCGTAAGGTATTTTCTTGGCCATAATGGGTAATGCATTTAGGGTCTAAAGTCAAAGGTCAGAGGTCAAAAGAATTTAGACTTTTGACTTCTTATTTTGCAAAGATACAATATTTTTGGTGCTTGTGTACAAAACAAAACAGGATTACTTTCGCAATCCTGTTTCATTTAATTACCTTAATGAAATTTAGCTAACCAATACTTTCTTCACAATATTATTCACTTATACGATATAAAGTCCTTTGGCAAAACTACGATTGTTTATTCCATTGATTGCCTTGCCAGCAAATTCTTGTTGCCCTAAATAATTAAACACCATAACATTGGCAGTTTCTGAACCGACAAGCATGATATTATTGTCGCCATTTGCGTAAACATTTATCACTTTATCATTTATACCTCCAATTGAAGTGGTAATAGCTGTTGTAAACGTTACCTCCTCACCATAACTTGTATTTACAGATTTCGTTGCAAACGCGCGCACTTTGTAACCTAAGTTCGGGATAAGCAATAGATGAAAAATAGAACATATTGAATAATTATTGCTGCTTATCAGACAATTGCTCCTATTATGTTTCGGTGCTTCCGTCAAGTCGGAATGTACTATCTGCACCTTTTGGTATCTGCAATTTTTAAATTTCTACAAATATTACTGTGCTTCCGTCAAGTCGGAAGCACAGTAATATACAATAAACTAAGCATTGCTTATCCCGAACTCTAGCTATCAGATCCTAAAATCAACACAACACTAGTAGAAAAACAGGTAAATTATCACTTCACTTTCGGGATAATTGGTTCCGGTGTATGTTTTCGAAACGGTTTCTATTTCGCCTTTTTCATTTTTATACTTCCAGCTATTGATGAAATTAAGGCTTTGAATGCAATTTACAGTTTCTTTTGTTGAATTGGTATTGAAGAAATACCTTGACAACTCGGGCTTTAAGTATGTTCTATAAGGCTCTGGATAAACCTCCTTAAAGCTGCCCGACAATTCCTGTACAAGTGTAGCCGTCTCGCTGTATTTAACTTCACTTCGGTAATATACTTTCAGCTGACCTGTTAAGAAATTGTAAGTCAAATTTTGAGTTACATGCGATGCAGACCCTGTGCCTACAACGGTAGAGTCGGTAACGGTTTGATTTAGATAGATAGGGCCACCATAATACTGAGGCAACTGCCGGTACAAATTGGCTGTGAAATCATCGAAAACCACCTCATTGATTGCCGATTCGGCTATGGTATGAATAGCAGGTTCTTTTATCGAATTCTTATTAAAGAAGTTTATTCCATCAAAATACTTTATATCCGGTACGCGATAAAACGAAATTCTATCGTCGATTGTAAAACTTTCATCGGTGCTTTTATTGATAAACAGCAGGTAAGTCATGTGCTGATTTTCCTTTATTTTGTCGGTTTCAAAAGCATCTGCCAGCACCACCACCGAATCTTTTTGGGATATATCGGTCAGTTCCATTATCTTTTTGCTAGCATTGTATTTACACACATACACTTTCAAGTTTTCGTCTTTCAGTTCCTTTACATATTTTGTAAGCATTTTCTGCTTATAATTGTAATTGTAAATCTGCACCATTTTAATGGATAGCGGGGGTATAGAGAATTTTAGTTTGTCATCTATTTTCTTTTTATTTTCAAAAATAATGGATTTATCAATGACCGACCTGCTCAAGCAAGCCTTGAAGTATTTAAGTGGGTCTTCGCCTTCTTCGCGCTCAAAAAGATTGAAATTTTCTTTGCTTCCCTCGAATAGGAATTTGACATAGTTTTCAAATTCTGTACCCACGTCCGAACTGAGTTTTGATTTTACGAAGCTATTCAAATAGCCCACCCAACTTTCGAGGTAGCTTGTTTCTTTGAGTAAATCCACCGGATTCAGTTTGTTTCCTTCGCGGTAAGTGCGCATGTAGTGGAGAAACAGACTGGCAAGGTTGTACTCGCCAGACTTCCCTCCTACTCCAGCCGCAACTTTAGAAATGATAGGAATATTGTAGCTGTTGTACCAAGTCAGGGAAAGTATGTCGAAAATTGATTTTTCGTTAGCAGTTGACAGTTTTGCTTCCGAGAGCAAATACTCCGGTTCGCAAAGTGCAAGTGCATTTTCGCCCCACACAATACGGTCGGCCAAAGGGGCGGTGGCCTCCATCCAGGTATAGTTGGATAGCATAACTGTCATGTAATAATCCTGCGTAAAATGCATGTATTCGTGCGCAATAGTCGATTTGAGATAATCACTTAGCCCTTTGTAAGTTGGTTTATTTCCTTGTGACCCCACCACCACATTGGGGTCGATGTAAATATAGCCTCTACCTGCCAAAAAGCTACCGGCATCGGTTGCTCCGGCAGCTCCTTTTCCCAAATTTGTAACATAAACATTGAACCGCAAACTGGGTGTAGAAATACCTTCTTCCTGAAATTTATCGATGGTTTCTTTGGTGAGTGCCGCAATGTCGCGTATCATGTAGGGCGTGCCCCCTTTGTCGGGGTCATATTCGGCCGTCTCCCACGGTTTAAAGTTGCCAGAGGCTATTTTATCGTATTCGTAAAGCCACATGGTTTCATTAAAGGCGTCGCCCGATTTGTAAATCACATTCACTCGGCTGTTGGTATAAATATGGGTATAACCTGCGTGAGCCAATTCGAACCAAGCCAATTTGGTAAGATGGTAAGTGCTGAAAGTGAGCGTGCTATCATTGAAATCGATGTTGGCATTATCGTAAAATACCCATTCGTTGAGCTGCTCGTCGAAGTACGCCGGCTTGTATTTTTCTATATCCATTAAGCTAAAATTCTTCTTATCTAGATTTTTGAACTTAATGATAATGGGATTGTCGAACGTGGTTCCGCTGCTTAGACTTACATCGTACACAGGGCTCATAAATTTCAGCGAGTCTGGGCAAGTATAAATTTGATCGGATTTTACAACGGTCAATACAATATTTGAATTGGCTGCTCCTTTGGGAATGGTAACATCGATGCTATCCAAGCGGATGGTTTTGTCGGCTTGCGCCACATTGATAGTGGAATCGCAGATTAGTTTTCCCCACGGCACTACCGTTGTGGTGTCGCTGTATTGCGGCTGACAGTGGTCTTCGTACAATGCAATGCGGTAATGGGCTTTGGTTTTGGCCAGCAGTTTCAGCTCCGTTTCGCTCACCGATTTCACGTTCGATTTCAGGCTCGAAGCGGGCATTGCGGCTGTAATGTCTATCCAGTTCATTTTGTCGATTGAGCCTTGCCACTGCTGACTACCCCGCACTTTCCAGGGCGAAAGCAGCGTTACCGACAAATCGCTCACTGTACCTGATTGCAGGTTTTCGGACTCCAACACCGTTGTTTGATAGCGTTCGTTTAGCACATTTTCTTTGGTCACTCCCACCAATTGAAAAGTATCGGTAGTTAAATTATCAATGCAGTTGAGTCGCAAAGAACCATTGTACAAATACTTGGATACAGAGTCGTTGGTGATTACACAAAAATACTTTTTCTTTAAATTCACTTCATTTACGGGTATGGCAAAAACCGAATCGGTTGCCAACCATCGCTTGTAAGGCTCTGCCTGCGTGGCATCTACGTATTCGTACCAATTGTAGGTATTGGTACGGAGGCTTTCGGTCAAAATGCTTGACGCATGCAAACGAACCGTATCGCCAAGCAAAGCGCCGAAAGTCTTATTGGTGAACAAAACTGGTTTTTGTACGCCAATGGGGTTGTTTATACTGTCGGAAGCTGGAATATCTTTGTAGGTGAAATTGTTTTCATTGAGCCAAAAATCAGTGTATTTCCGTTTCAAAATACTTTCGGGAATGGTTCCACTTAAATTATTGTTGGTCAATATCAGACTATTTAAACTGAAACGCCCCAAATAGTCGGGCAAAGTTGTTAGTTTATTGTTTGAGAAATTCAGCGATTTAAGATTAAACATGTATTCGAGCGATTGCGGTATGGTTTCAAACCGATTGCCCGATAGGTTTAGCTCCGTGAGGTCGTTTATCAATACAAAATCGACAGGAAGGTTAGAAAGTTGATTTTTCGACGCATCCAATATCCGCAGCTTAACACAAGTGGAAATGGAGTTGGGCAGTTGCAATAGCTCATTGGCTGAAACATTTAATGTTACCAATTCTTTTAAGTCACCAATGCGTTGGGGCAAAGTTGTAAACTTATTGAAAGAGATATTGAGGGTGTTTAGTTTCGTTAGCGAATCGCCAATTTCGGGTAATAAGCCCGACAATTCATTTTGCGACACATTGATGGATGTCAATAACCGACAGGCAGTTATACTTTGGGGCAGTTGGCCACTTAACTTATTGTTTTCAACAGAAAAAGAACTTAGCTTTTTCAAATTGCCAATGGAGGTGGGTATGGCGCCTGTTAATTGATTTTTGGAAAATTGAAAATAGGTCAGTAAACTTAACTTCCCTATGCTGTCGGGGATACTTCCAGTCAACTGATTTTGGCTCAATTCCAGCTCGGTTAATTTTGTTAGTTGGCAAATTGTTGCAGGTATTGTGCCACTCAACGTGTTGTTGAATAAATTAAGCGATTGCAAATTGGTCAAATCGCCAATTATTTCGGGGATATTGCCCGTCAAGCAATTGTTGAGATAAAGTGACTTCAACCGCCCTAAACCAGTGATAGTGGATGGAAGTGTAGCATTGAGATTGGGATTGCCGCTGTAATTCAGAATGGATAAATTTTCGAGCGTGCTAATACCAAAAATGGTCGCAGGAAGCTGTCCGCTTAAATTGCCCGCTATGGAAAGAATGCGTAATTTATCTAAATTGCCAATTTCCAATGGTATTTCACCCGCAATGGAACTACCAGAGTTTAAGTTTAGTTCTACTACCTTTCCGCCTATCACTTTTATGCCTGCCCAATCGGAAATGGGCTGGCTAAAATCCCATTTATTATTCAGCTTTGCGTTGATAGCAACCAAGTTAAGCGAGTCTTGTTTGTCGATAGAAAATGGTTTTGTAGAAACAAATAAGGTGGTGGCCAAGTTGGTGCCAAAAGTGTAACCGGCATTGAAGGTGGTGTTGGTGTTCATCAAATAAAAGCCATCATAAGCACCACCCCAGCCAAAATTGAGATGCAGAAAATTGTTGCTGTCATATCCATCGGCCACCAAAGCATGTCCTGGGTCTCCCCAAATTTCGAGATATACGGGTCGTTTTTGGTCTAATTCTGCAAACACATATTCGTTTGGAGCAGCATAATAGGGATAAATATTCATTCTAAAATTATCGCGCAACACACTGTAATAATCTGATTTTGTGGGTGCACTGCCCGAAGCATCTCGGCAATAGCCCATTTCGGTAGCCACGCCAATGTGTTTGGACAAAAGCAGGTAATCTTCATTGGTTGGATTTGTCCAATTGTACCAAGTGTTCTCAAAGTCGGCGCATTGCTGCCCGTAGCTGCCGGCGGTGTAACATTTGGATCCTTTTCCATGGTCGGGATACTTGTGAAAAGCTAGAATTTGCGCCATGGCAGTTGCTACACAGCCTGTGGGGCAGTTTCCAACTTCGGCATGATTAAATTGGTTTAAATGAATGCCGGCTACATTAAGCAGTGGCTCCACAATGACAGTGGCATTTTCGGCAGCCGATATTCCCGAAAACTGACTTGAAGGAGTGCTTTCATACCTCGCAATAAGACCTTTGAGTTGGATGGGCAAATTATCTTTTTCGAAAGTACCGCTGGATGAATAGCCAACTACCTGAAAGTTATCCCCTACGCCAGTAACGAGTATAAAACCGTTGCCAGATGCTTGATAAACAGACAATTCATTTTTAACCGAATCGGCCGATTCATAAACTAATTGCACGCTACTGGCTGATGACGGCGCTTTTTGAATGCCTACAGACTGTTTGTTTCTGAAAAAATCGGTTGCAAATTTCAGCCCTTTTTCGTTGGCAATTGCATTTTGAAAAAGAACTAGACTAATAATAGAGACAATTAACCTTAACATGGCAGTACATTTTTATTTATTTCACCAATATTTTTTGAACATGATACATCTGTCCGTTTCCAACCACCACCATATATACCCCAAGTGGCAATTCTATGGGAATTGATGTGTTTTCGCTTAGGACTTGCTTTGCATGAAGTTTAGCTTGCAAATCGAAAATGCTCACTGACATATTTTCGGGCACAAAACCTTTAAAATCAATGCTCAACTGCCTAGAAACTGGCGATAAATTGATTTTTACATGATCGCTCAAGTAGTTTTTTGCCACTTTGGCGGAACTGCTTACGTTGATAGCGTTTTCAATAGTGCAGTTATTTCTATCTTTCACGCGCAACTTATAGTCCATTCCTTTTTCGGGCACTATCACGGCAATTTCGCCAGTGGCAATTACCTCATTATTTTTAAGCCACTCGTATTGATAAGGTGCTGTTCCGCCGTTAATTTCATACCCCACCACGCCCAACACAATGGAAACACCAGTAGGCAAAGCCTCGCTGTAAAGGGTGGCCACGCTCAGCGCATTTTCCGACTGAGCAGGCATACGCATACGCACAACCGACTGAGCAGCAAGTAGCAAACTGCATAACAACACTGTTAGTAATGTAGAATATCTTTTCATAAACGTCGTATTTTTATAATATTGAAACCTTATTCCTTGAGGCTTAGGGATTTTTTATTTGTCAATAACCATTACCAATCTAAAACCCAAACACTCGCACCGATAATGTTTGGCTTCATAACTTGTTCCAGGCCAGCTAATTTCGTAACATGCTGGCACTGCCGAACTTCTATACCTCACTTTACATTCTGTCACTTCGCCCCACGAGGTGCTGGATTGGTAGTTGCCGCCTCTATTCACTTTGGCAGTTCCCACAGCTGGTCCAGAGGGATTTTTTGCCGCCTCGGCAGTGTAATCCGCATACCAGTCTGAGCACCATTCGCTCACATTTCCACTCATATCATAAAGCCCCAATTCATTAGCAACCAATGTTTTCACTTCCTTTTTGCTGTAAGTAGTTGTGCTAAAATTGGCGTCGGTGTACCATGCCACGTTGTAAACGGTGTTGCTGCCAGCGTACTTATAGTTGTTCGAATATTTTCCTCCAATGGCTGCATATTCCCATTCGGCCTCAGTAGGCAATCGGAATTTCATTGCATTGCGGAGCTGTAATTTTGGTAAAAATTGAGTGTGAATATCTTGCCACGAAACATAACTGACAGGCAAATTCGTTTTGGTAAGTTGTGAAGATCCAGTATAGCTTGCAATGGTATCGTAAGGTAAACTTCCCTGAATTTCTTTCCATACACCATTTGTAATTTCGGTTTCGGAAATATAAAAACTATCCAATTGCACTTCGTGTTGGGTAAACGAATAAAAATCGGGGTCGCCCATCGTAAATTTTCCAGCCTCTACCAATATCATCTTTATCGTTTGGCTTCCTACTAGCACGTGGATAGTTGGCGCACCAGCTTGCAGCACTGCTATTTCCTTGGTTTCGGTGCCATTGGAGAGCTTTACAAGGGCTTTTCGAGGCAACAAAGAATTTTGGGTTGCACTAATCAAAATACCGGTGTTGCTTTTTCCGGTAGCGGAAGTAAACGAAATCCAATCGGCCGCACAACTAATGCTCCAATCTGTTTTGGTATTAATAAAGAGCAACATCGCATCCTTTTCGTCGGTAAAATTCACCGCGGTGGTTTCGGTGAGTGGTTTTGTTTCCACATTGGGGTCGGGCTCCAATTCTTCAATGACAGGTGTGCAACTTGCTACTAAAAAGCACAATAGGAGAAAGAAGAGTTTCGTTTTCATTTTTTCTTGTATTTTACAAAATCAATATTGAAGATTACCCAAGCAAGTAGTGTTGTGTTAATTTGAAGATTTGAAGATTCTGCGCAGCAACAAATTAATCAATACGTCATAAATTGCCAAACATAACACTAGCAAAATAACAAATTTTCAAATGCACCACAAAATTAGCCTGCCATAGTTGAAAATGTCTGCAAAAATACAAAAAAAACAGGGCTACTATTCCACAAAACAAGATTTCTATTTCTACTTTATAAAAATACATCTTAAAAAACAGGAACAACCACACTAGACACAATAGAAAAAAAGATAAGAGATGATTTTGACCACAGTATATAAATGCCAGTTTCTACATATCGTAATCTTCGCACGGTATTTTTTAAGACATAACATACTTTTCAGAAATGCAGAAAACAGTATGCATTCCCCAATTCGCATCTAGAGGGGTGCCCGCAGTGCGGGTGGAAATATTCTTTATCCGCATGATGAATAGAAATAACATCCAGCCGCAGCACAAAAAAAACATCACTTAAAGTTGGAATAACTGCTTTACTACCAAGAGTCAATACTAAAAATTCATCGTTTGAACCTGCCAGTGTCACAAAAACCAGCCGGCTAAAAAATTATTTTAATTATATGCTCACCATTTGTATTCATTCTCATGCTTTTTTGCGTAAATTTGCAAAAGATTATAAGGGAGGATTTATTTCTTGTTAATTATCAGAATTTCAATAAATTCAGAAAACACACAGGATAGATAACAAAATAATTTTCAACATATTATAAAATAGCATTTAGCTATTGTTCGCACACCTGAAACCTCGGAAATTTCAAATAACGTGCGTCAAAAGAATAAGTCAGCGAAATGCTCGCGCCAAACGGCGTGGGCTTTCGACTTATCTTTTGACGTGGGCTTTCCGAGGGCCTCAGGTGTGGATAAGTTGATGTCCGCGCCTTTTTTGTGTCGTGAATAATTCCTTTTCCATTGAATAATGGCTGGCTGCACAAGCTAAAGCCATGATAAAGAGTCCTTTCATCTTCCTAAAATTACTTTTTTCTACCAAATTTTCCAAAGTTTAGAACTTTGGAAAATTTGGTAGAAAAAAGTTATATTATTATTTTGAAAAAATTCGGGGATGAATGTTTGTATTTACAGAAAATTGTCCGTACTTTTGTCCGTGTCCGTAAAAATGTCCGCAAAATGATAAATGTAAAATTCTACTTAGATAAAGCTGATAAAAGTAAAAGATGTCCAATACATCTTGTTATCAGGCAAAAAGATGTCCAGATAAAGGTTGCAACTGGAGAAAAAGTATTTAAAAAAGACTGGGATAATTCTAATCAGTTGGTAATAGACACAGAATATAATTTCAAAGCAATAAATAAATTTCTGTGTTTCTTGAAACAAGAAGTTGAAAAGTTTTTTGAAACTGCACCCCATTCTCAATTAACAGAGAAGAATGTGAAAGACCACATATTAACTTTTGTTGCTACTAGAAATGAAAACTCAGATGTTAGAATAGTCTGTGAGCCACTAGAAAGCTATGGGGGAAAAAGTAAAGTTACATTTGTAGATTTATTTGCGGGCGCAGGTGGCTTTAGCGAAGGTTTTCTACAAGCTGAATACAGAAATACTTTGTACGAATTTCTTTTGGGAAGTGATATAAACGAAAATTGTGAGCTAACGCATTTGGCTCGTTACAATTATCAATTAGGCTTACCTGCGGAATTCTTACGTCAAGATATTACCGAAAATGATTTCTTAGACAATTTGATGAATAAACTTAAAGGTCAGCAAGTTGACGTCGTATGTGGTGGACCGCCTTGTCAGAGTTTTAGCTTGGCTGGCAAACGAAAGAAATTTGACAAAAAAGATGATTTATTTGCTCATTATCTTAAAGTAATTAGGGTTTTAAGACCTAAATACTTTGTAATGGAAAACGTAAAAGGGATTCTTACAAAAGAAGGTGGTAAAATCAAAGAACTAATTTTGCAAGAGATTAAGTCAATTGTGGATTTAAAAGAATTTCCTCAATTAATCTTTTTTATTGACAAATTAAGAAAAATTGAAAAAGAAAACGCTTTCACTTTAGAATGTTATAATTTACGTTTACAATTTGAAACTGCAACTGAAAAGAACCTTGAAAAATTAAGAGATAACTTTATTCTGAATATTGAAAGTAAATTCAGAATACTAATACCTAAAATTGCTGATTATAAAACAAGTAAAACGGATAAAAACATTAGTACAATTCGTCACGGTTTTAATTTATTGAAAAGAAGTAATGAACTGGCATTCATCAGAAAAAAAGTAATTGCAGAAAAATCTTACTGCGATTTAGACAATGACTTTTTTTCAGAGAAATTTGATGATTTTCTAACTTCCATTGATTCAAATTCAATTATTGAACAATTGAATCAGTCTTTTAAAAATTTAAAACCAACAGACACTTTCCAAAAAGAGATAGCTGAAATAATTTCGGCATTAGAAATCTATGACTTTTCATTTGAAGAATGTATTCAAGGTGTTCAGCCTTATGTAGAAAATGCCAATATGGAAAAAGAGTTTGAGGAGATTCTTTCTCACATTAGATTATATAATATCGAACAACCATTTATAGCATTAGCATCAAATTATGGCGTACCTCAAAACAGAGAAAGAGTGTTGTTTGTTGGTTGTAGAAAAGACCAAAAATTAATAAAAGATATACCACCAACAGTTTCAGAGAAGGATAAAGTTACAGTTTTTGAAGCATTATACGATTTGGATTTTGTAGGTAACGATGATGAAAAATTCATATACGAGAACATTGATTTGAAAGCCAAATATAATGGGACTACAAAGAAAATGGAAGCTTTAATCAGAAAAAGAAGTATTGACGGAAACCCTGATGAAAATAAGGGCTTTACTTATGCTGAATGGTCGAAGAAAGGGAGATTAAATGGAAGATTTTCAAATGCCAAGAATCCTTTTTATGTTAGGAATTTTGAAGAATTGAAAAATACCTTAACGCATATTGTTGCTCCATTACACAATCATAAAACGAGTAAGCAAAATGATGACGTTGTAAAAAGATTGGATGTGATACGTACAACTGGGGACTACGATTTGGCAAAAAAAGAATTGAAGAAAATTGGTTTACATTCAGAGAAAAGGAATTATAATGTTTTAAAACCAGAATCACAAAGTCCAACTGTAATGACTATTGCAGATGATTATATACATTATTCTAATCCCAGGGCATTGACTGTTAGAGAAATGGCTAGATTACAGTCATTTGATGATTCGTTTGTTTTTCAGGGAAAACGATCCACTGGTGGCAATAAACGTAAGTTTGAAGTACCTCAATTCACATTGGTAGGTAATGCCGTACCTCCCCTTTTGGCGCGTG
>JFJP01018759.1_pt1 | contig 11862 bp, 9 predicted proteins | sample 431651 | NCBI WGS metagenome assembly JFJP01 (sample SAMN02602958, study PRJNA72255) | Microbial mat metagenome, whole genome shotgun sequencing project. | biome: fresh water; feature: sink hole; material: water; isolation source: purple microbial (photo- and chemosynthetic) mats found in... | reverse complement strand
CGGCTCGACCCCCATGTCCATCAAGCGGGTGAACGCACCCGCCGCATCGTTCGTATGCAGCGTACTGAAGACCAGATGCCCAGTGAGCGAGGCCTGGATGGCGATTTCCGCCGTTTCCAGATCGCGGATCTCACCCACCATGATGATGTCCGGATCCTGCCGCAGGAACGAGCGCAACACCCGCGCGAAGGTCAGCCCGATCTCCGGGCGGACCAGCACCTGGTTGATGCCCGGCATTTCGTATTCGATCGGGTTTTCCGCCGTCATGATGCGTACATCGGTGCGGTTGAGCTCCTGGAGATAACCATTGAGCGAGGTGGATTTGCCGGATCCCGTGGGGCCGGTCACCAGGATGATCCCGTTGGGGCGATGGATCAGGCGCCGGATGGTAGCACTATCTTCAGGCCCCATCCCCGAATCCTCGATCGTGATCAACTGGGTACCGCTTTGCAGGAGACGCAGGCTCACGCTCTCGCCATACACCGTCGGCATGGTCGAGACACGGATGTCGATATTCTGCCCCTGCACCCGCAGCCCGATACGACCATCCATCGGCAGCCGCTTCTCGGCAATATCCAGATTGGCCATGACCTTGATACGCGACAGGATCGCCGCCTGGAAACGGATCAACTGCATTGGAACCGGAGTCTCGTGCAGTACCCCGTCGATCCGGTAGCGGATCCGCAGCTTTTCCTCCATCGGCTCCATGTGGATATCCGTAGCCCCCTGCTGGTGCGCCTCCCAGATGATCTGGTTGACGAACTTGACGACGGAGGCCTCCTGATCCAGTTCGCTGAGATCGACCTTGCCGACCTGCTCATCGAGGGAAACCTCGAACCGGTCGTCCTGCATCATCTGGTCGACGGTTTCAGCACCCACCCCGTAGAATGTCTTGGCGGCCTGGGAAATATCGTCCGAAGGACTTAGCGAGAGCTTCACACGGCTGCCCGCCGCCAGGCGGAGCGAATCCACCAGGCCGGGCAGGAAGGGATCACTGATCGCCACCTGCAAAACCCCGTTCTCAAACGCGACCGGAATGACGTTGTACTGGAACACCGCCTTGGGCGGGAGCCGGTCAAGCACGTCCCGTTCGATCGTGACATCGTTCAAGCGGCGGAACGACATGGACAGGATGTCGGCCAACGCCTTCAGGAAGTCGAATTCGCGCACCGAGCCGTCCGCCACCACGACCTGGCCGATCGGCACCCCCGACCGGGCGGCCTCCGCCGCCAGGACCAGCGCCTGCTCCGCGCTGAACAACCCGGTCTGCCCCAACACCTCTGCAATATATGTTTCCGATACCATGCCGGATAACTTACCCTATCCCCCGCCCAAAGCGCAATACCATAACACGAACTTTCACAAGCGGCGGTGATTGGTGTGTTTGTCCTCGGTAGCACTTACTCGGTTTCCACTTCATCTGAATTTCAGATTACATTGCTGAAGGCTTGCCTTTTATCCCTGTCTGTCATAGGTTGTGTGGGTAAGTTGTTGCGATGAAAGGAAACGATCCCTTATGCTCTGGGCCACTGATGATATCCGCATTGACGCCATAAAGCCGTTGATCCCGCCGGCAATCCTGATCGAGGAGTTGCCGCTGGATGATACGGCGTCCGAACTGATCACCATGTCGCGCCGCCACATCAGCGACTGCATCCAGGGGCGCGACCCGCGCCTGGTCTGCATCGTGGGCCCCTGCTCGATCCACGACCCGCAGGCTGCGCTGGACTACGCCGGGCGGCTCAAGAAGGAGGCCGACCGGCTGGCTGACGACCTGCTGATCGTGATGCGCGTCTATTTCGAGAAGCCGCGGACCAGCATCGGCTGGAAGGGCCTGATCAACGATCCGTTCATCGACGGCAGTTTCGCCATCAACAAAGGCCTGCGGATAGCCCGCCAGTTGCTGGTGGATGTCAACGCCGTCGGCCTTCCCGCTGGCTGTGAGTTCCTCGATACCATCATGCCGCAATTTCTTGCCGACCTGGTCAGTTGGGGGGCCATCGGTGCCCGCACCACCGAGAGCCAGATCCACCGCGAACTGGCCTCGGGCATGTCCTGCCCCATCGGGTTCAAGAACGCAACCAATGGCAATGTACAGGTCGCCATCGATGCGATCGATGCCGCCCGGCACCCCCATCATTTCCTATCGGTCACCAAACAGGGGGTGGCCGCCATCGTCAGCACCCGGGGGAACACCGATTGCCACATGATCCTGCGCGGGGGCAGCAGCGGACCGAACGATGATGTCGAGACGGTCACCGATACCGCCAAACGGCTGGCGGCCAAGGGACTGCCGCACCGGATCATGGTCGACTGCAGTCACGGCAACAGCCTCAAGATGCACAGCAACCAGTCGGCGGTTGCCGCACGGGTCGCCGCGCAGCGCAAGGCGTCGGACAACGCCATTTTCGGGCTGATGCTTGAAAGCAACCTGGTCGCGGGCAACCAGGACAGCAGCCGCGGAAACGGATCGCTCGTCTACGGGCAGAGCATTACCGACGCCTGCATCGGGTGGGAGGAAACCGTCCACCTACTGGAACATCTGGCGATCGCCAACAAACACTGAAATCGTATCCAAACGAAAGGCTCCCCATGAACGAATCAACCCCCGCAAGGAAAACACCGCTGCACCCCCTGCATCTCGAACTCGGTGCCCGGATGGCCCCGTTTGGCGGGTTTGACATGCCCATCCAGTACGATAGCATCATCAACGAGCACCACGCCACCCGGCAGAAGGCGACGCTATTCGATACGTGCCACATGGGCGAGTTCATCATCGAGGGCCGCGGTGCCCTCGCCACGCTGGAGAACCTGGTCACCTGCCCCGTCGCCGATCTGGCCTGCGGGGCCTGCCGCTACGGCCTGATGTGCAGCGAGGATGGCGGAACCATCGACGATCTGCTGATCTACCACCTCGCCGAACACCGCTACATGATGGTCGTCAATGCGGGCACCCAGGATGGCGATTTCGCATGGCTGGCCGACCATCTCGCGCCGCACACCGATATCCGCAACCTATCGGAGGAAACCGGCAAGATCGACCTGCAAGGCCCCCACTCCCCGGCCCTTCTCGGGGCGTTGATCCCCGGGATCACGGACGGCCTCGGGTATTTCAGGTTCCGCACCGCCCAGTGGCAAGGAACGCCGGTCACCGTCAGCCGCACCGGCTACACCGGCGAACGCGGATACGAGATTTACCTGGCCCCTTCCCAGACCGAACCCTTCTGGCGCGAAGCGATGCGCCTTGGCGCGGTGCCTGCCGGACTCGGCGCCCGCGACACCTTGCGCCTGGAAGCAGGACTCCCGCTTTATGGGCATGAATTGCGGTGCGACCGCAATGCCGCCACGACGGCCCTGTCGCGGGCGGTCTCCCCGACCAAAACGTTCATCGGCGCGGAGGCCCTGCGGTCCCCTGAAGCCCGCCGCCAGGCACTGGCAGGGCTTTTGCTGAAGGGACGGCAAGCCGCACGCGAGGGCGACCTCCTGACCACTGCGGACGAGACCGAGGTCGGCAACGTCACCAGCGGCAGCTTCGGTCCCTCCGTCGGCGCAGCCATCGCCATGGCGGTCGTTAACCGCGAACTGGCCGTCCCTGGAACGGAGCTGCTGATCCGCACGACACGCAAGCCGCTCCCCTGCACGGTTGTTCCCCTACCCTTTTATACGGGCACGGCCCGCTCCTGAAAACCATGCAACCGCTGCTTCAAATCGAGAATCTATCGGTCGCCTTTACCACGGACGAGGGCGTGGTACCCGCCGTCAACAACGTATCCCTGACCCTTCAACGCGGCCAGGTGCTGGGATTGGTCGGCGAGTCCGGCTGCGGCAAATCGGTCACGGCCATGAGCATCCTGCGCCTGATTCCGCAGCCTCCCGGACGAATCACCCAGGGGCGCATCCTGTTTGATGATCAGGATCTGCTAAAGCTCCCCCTGGAGACGCTGAGGGCCGTGCGTGGCCGACGGATCGCGATGATCTTCCAGGAGCCGATGACGGCACTCTCCCCCTTGCACCGTATCGGCGCACAACTGGTCGAGGCCCTCCGGCTGCACCATGACCTCTCCCCCAGGGCGGCTTGGGATATCGCCAGCGGCTGGCTGGTGAAAGTGGGCATCCCCGATGCACCGGAACGGATGTATGCCTGGCCACACCAGCTCTCGGGCGGCATGCGGCAGCGGGTGATGATTGCCATGGCCATGATGCTCGAACCCGACCTGCTGATCGCCGACGAGCCCACAACCGCGCTGGATGTGACGGTTCAGGCCCAGATCTTCGACCTGATGCGGGATCTGATGCAGAAAGATGCCGGGCTACTGCTGATCACCCACGACATGGGGGTCATCTGGGAAATGTGCACGCAGGTGGCCGTCATGTATGCGTCCGAGGTGGTCGAGACCGGCCCCGTCGAGGCCGTCTTCAAGATGCCGCGCCACCCATATACCCGCGCCCTGCTGGCTGCCATTCCCGCCAATGCAATCCCGCAGCAGCGCCTGCCCGCGATCCCCGGGCAGGTACCATCGCCCCTGGCCCTGCCGCCGGGCTGCCACTTTGCCGATCGCTGTCCCCATGTCTTTGCGCCCTGCCGGACGCAGCACCCACCCCTGTTCAGCGAGGGGGACTGCTGTTCGCGCTGTTTCCTGAACGGAGGGAAGGCATGAAGCCACCGCTACTGGAGATCCGGAACCTGTGTACCGCTTTCCCCATCCGCCGGGGCGTCTTCAGCCGAACGGTCGGCCATGTCCGCGCCGTAGATGACGTCTCGCTCACCATCGGGCATGGCGAAACCCTGGGCCTGGTCGGCGAATCGGGCTGCGGCAAGACCACGCTGGCCCGGACCGTGTTGCTGCTTGAAAAGGCGCACAGCGGATCCATCCACTTCGATGGCACCGAGATCACCAACGCCCCGCAACGCGTGATCCGCAACCTGCGCCGGCAGATGCAGGTCGTTTTCCAGGATCCCTATGAATCGCTCAACCCGCGCATGACCGTCATGGAGATTGTCACCGAGGGCTTGCTGACCCATCGCTGCATGGAACGTCGCGACATGGAGCCCGAGGCGGCGCGGCTGCTGGCCGACACAGGACTCGGGCGGGAAATGCTGCACCGCTACCCGCATGAATTCTCCGGCGGCCAGCGCCAGCGGATCTGCATCGCCCGCGCCATCGCCCTGCAGCCCAAGCTGATCCTGTGCGACGAGGCGGTCAGCGCCCTGGATGTCTCCATCCAGTCGCAGATCATCAACCTGCTCATGGACCTGCGCGAACGGCTGGGCCTTTCGTACCTGTTCATCTCGCATGACCTCAGCGTGGTCCGTCACCTGGCCGACCGGGTCGCTGTGATGTACCTCGGCCGCATCGTCGAAAGCGGACCCGCCGCCACCCTCATGAACCAGCCCCGGCACCCCTATACCAAGGCCTTGATCGCGGCCATCCCGAAGGCGGGAGCCCCACGCCGGGTCCAGAGCCTGCGTTTGCCCGGCGATGTCCCCTCCCCCGCCAATCCGCCGCCCGGCTGCCCGTTCCATCCGCGCTGCCCCTTCGCCACCGCGTCCTGTCGCACCGAGCGTCCGCCCCTGGAACCCTGTCACGGCAGCAACGGCATACACCTCGTCGCCTGCCTCCGGAAAAACGAGATTTAAGACATCCATGGAAAGGGAGGTGACGTGGTGGCATTACGCGTTTGTGTATTGGCGAGTGGCAGTTCCGGGAACTGCATCTATGTCGGCGGGAGCGATACGCATGTGTTGATCGATGCGGGCATCCGCTTCAAGACAACCACCGAGCGGCTTGCCGCACTCGGTGTGAACCGGGTTGATGCAATCTGCGTGACCCATGAGCACGGGGATCACACCGCCTCGCTTGCCCCCCTGCAGCGGCGCTTGAAGGCGGGCTTGTATGCCAACTCCGAAACCATCGAGGAACTCGAAAAGCACAAAACCACAGCCGGCCTGACCTGGCAACGGTTCATTACCGGGAACCCGTTCCCCATCGGCACCCTGCGGGTCTCCACGTTCAGCGTGCCGCACGATTGCAAGGAACCGGTCGGCTATCTGATCAGCGAGGGCGACCGCAGGATCGGCATCGTAACCGACCTGGGAGCACCAACCGAGTTGATCCGCCAGCGATTGAAAGCCTGCCATGTGATTGTGCTGGAAGCTAATCACGACGTGGATATGCTGCGCGATGCCAATCGCCCCTGGGCCCTGAAACAGCGGATCGCCTCGCGACACGGGCACTTGTCCAACCACGCCGCGGGCGAGCTGCTCTGCGAGGTGGCAGGCCCCCACCTGCACACCGTTTTCCTTGCACATCTTAGCCAGGAATGCAACCGCCCGACGCTGGCCATGCACACGATCAGCGAAGCACTACGCAAAAAGGGGCTGTCGCATATCGCCCTGCGGTTGACCCATCCGGACCAGGCCAGTGACCTGGTCGATATCTAAACAGAATGCATCAATGCATTTCCATTCCATAATTTTGCCGTTTTGTTCTATGTTTTAAATGCCTGTCCCGTGTATCTTTCCAATCGTGCAGCAGAAAAAGATTTTTGTCGGCACGTTGTGCGAAACCATTAACAGGATACATGGAGATTCATCATGACAGGCAAGGAACTGATCTTGAATGCGGTAAAGGGCCACGCCACGCCACGCCCAGCCTGGCTGCCGTTTGTGGGGTGCCATGGCGGTAAGCTGATCGGCAAGACCGCCACCGAGTATCTGCGATCGGCGGAGCTGATGGTCGCGGGGCTGAAGAAGGCCAGGGAACTTTACCAGCCCGACGGACTGCCGGTCACGTTCGACCTCCAGGTCGAGGCGGAGATCCTCGGGTGCCAGTTGCACTGGGCCAACGAGGTGCCACCATCGGTCGTCACCCATCCCCTGGAGGAATCGTTCGACCTGTCCACCCTCCCCGCCTTCGATGCGGCCAAGGGCCGTTTGCCGGTCATCCTTTCCGCGCTCGATACCCTCAACGCGCAAATCGGCAGCGAGGTGGCACTATACGGACTGCTCTGCGGACCGTTCACCCTGGCGTTGCACCTGCGCGGCAACAACATCTTCCTGGACATGTTCGATGACCCCGCCAAGGTGCAGGAGCTGACCGACTACTGTGCCGATATCGCGATCAAGATGGCCCGGAACTATCTCCAGCATGGGGCCAGCGTGATCGCCGTGGTCGACCCGATGACCAGCCAGATTTCCCCCGAGCACTTCGAAGCCTTCGTGACGCCGGCCATGAACAAGCTGTTCGATTGGATTCGGGCGAATAACGGGCTCTCCTCGATCTTCGTCTGCGGCGATGTGACCCGCAACCTGGAGGTCATGTGCCAGACCCATGCCGACAACATCTGTGTGGATGAACAGATCTCGATTCCGCATCTGCGCCAGCTTTGCGAGACGAACGGAAAATCGTTCGGAGGCAACATCAAGCTGACCTCGGTGCTGCTGCTCGGCAGCGAGCAGGATGCGCAACGCGAGGCGGTCGAGATCATGGATGCCGCCGGTGGCAAAGGGTTTGTGCTGGCCCCCGGCTGCGACCTGCCCTACCACACGCCGCCCGCCAACCTGGCGGCGGTGGCCGAGGTGGTGCACGACGAATACGCTCGCCGCGTCGCCCGTCAAACGGTGGCCGGCATGGCCGATGCCTATGATGACATCGAGATCCCGCAGTACCTTCAACACAAAGAGGTCATCGTGGATGTGATCACGCTGGACTCGACGTCCTGCGCGCCTTGCCAATACATGATGGAAGCGGTGGAGAAAGCCGCCGCCAAGGCGTTTGTGAAAGTCTACATCAACGAGCACAAGATCAAGGCCAGGGCAGGACTGGGCATGATGAAAAAGCTGGGGGTCAGCAATCTGCCGACGATCTGCATCGACGGCGAGATCGCCTTCGCCTCGATCATCCCCGACATGAAGACCCTGGTCAAGGCCATCGAGGCCCGTGCCATCGCCAAGAACATTGCGGGGCTGGCAAGTTGATCCCCATCTGCCTGGTCACCGGATTCCTTGGCGCGGGCAAGACCACGTTCCTCAAGGCGATCACCCGCCGCCATATTCAGCGGCGGCTGGTCTACCTTGTCAACGAATTCTCCCCGCGCGATATCGATGGGGCGATCGTCTCGGAATCGAACCCGGATGTGGTTTCCGTACCCGGCGGCAGCATCTTCTGCAAATGCCTGGTGACGGAATTCATGTCGCAACTGCAATCGATCCCCACGCGCTTCGGGGCCATCGAGGGACTGGTCATCGAGGCCAGCGGCATGGCCAATCCCGGGGTGATGGCGTCGATGCTGCGCGAGACCCGGCTCGACGCGCAGTACCGCCTGGCCCGCATCATCAGCGTGATTGATCCGGGCAGTTTCCATAAACTGCGCCTGACGCTGCCGAACATCACCGCGCAGATCATTGCCTCTAACCTGGCACTGATCAACAAGATCGACCGTTATCCGCAGGATCAGATCCAGGCCACCGTCGAGGCGTTGCAAACCATCAACCCCGACATTGAAATCAGGCACTGCATACGCGGCGAGGCGGATGTTGAATTGTTCGAGACAAACGCCGCGCTGCCCGTCGTCAAAGATGCCGCTCTGGCGCCCTGCCGCGACCCGCTTTATGCCACCGTGACGCTGACCCCGACGGTGGATATAACCCCCGAAACCCTGCGGCAACGACTACAGGAGGTGGAGCCGGACATCTATCGGTTGAAGGGGTATCTGCGGTCGAACGGAGGCAGCGTCTACGTGGATTACTCCAAAGCCGGATTCGAGGCCCGGCCATCCGCAACCGACCATTCCCCGGTCATCGTGCTGATCCATGCCGGGGATCCAACCCCGCAAACCCGCGACTTCATAGCCTGGCTGGAATAGTGTCCGCCAGCGTCATCACGCCCTCCTTGACGATCAGCACCCGCATTGCGTTCTCCGTCCAGCAGCCGGTATTGAAGTACTGGATGCCGTCGTGAAGGGAGGTTTCCGGATGGTGCGTGTGACCGCAGGTGACGGCGCTCAAGCCCTGCTGGCGGGCATATCCGACGGCATTACGGGCCACATGGCCATTGAGGACGTTGTAAACCCAGGGGAAACGCTTGGCGAAGGAGGCCACATGGGTCGTCGAGCCAACGACCCGGGTGCAGAACTCATAGACCAGGCGTAACGGGATCAGCACCAGCCGCAACATCGGCATCAGATGATCGAATCGGTCCCCATGCGCCACAAACAACTGCTTATCAACGATATAATCCTTGGCGAAGACAATCCGCCCCGGATCTTGCATCGCAAAATGCCGATCATTATTCCCACGCAGCCAGATCACCTCGCGCTCGAACGACATTGTCCGTAGCCGGTCCAGCACGGCGGCATGATCGGCAGGCAAGGAGTCCTCGCTGGCATGATGCGTCATCACATCACCATTGAGCACCAGCCTGACTCCCGGCGGAAGCGATTCCAGGAACGTCAGGAAATCGGACACCCGACTTTGACGGGAACCCAGATGAATATCGCTGGTAATTACCGTTTGCACATTCACGGGAACACCCTCAATGGCGCATGGCGGAGACCGCAAGGCTGTTTTTCATCTCCGCCATCAGTAGTTTCATATCGATCGGCTTGGTCACATAGCCATCGAATTTGTTGGCGATCATCTTCTGGCGATCCCCGCTCAAGGCATGCGCCGTGACCGCAACTATCGGAATCCGGGCACGCTGGGCACCGTCCGACGCACGGATGATCCGCGTGGCCTCGATCCCATCAAGGATCGGCATCTCCACATCCATCAGGATGATGTCATAGGACTGCATAAGCCTGTGCTCAATCGCCTGCTGACCGTTTTCAACGGAATCGGCAACCAGGCCCATACGGGAAAGCATTTTTTCCAGCAGGAACCGGTTGATGGCATGGTCCTCGGCAATCAACACCTTGACCGGCGGACCATCCCAGACGAGCCCCTGCTCGATGGTCAGGATTTTCTCAATGTCGCGCTGCCTGCCAAATGGAACGTGAATCAGGAATCTACTCCCAACCCCTTTATCACTTTCCACCTCGATACGTCCGCCCATCAGGCTAACCAGTTTGGCACTGATGCTCAGTCCCAGCCCCGTACCCCCGAACTTGCGGGTCGTGGAGGAATCCTCCTGGCTGAAGGGTTCAAATATCCGTTTGATTGCCGCCGGATCAATCCCCACGCCCGTATCCTTGACCGCCAGGCACAACTGAACGGTGCTATCATCCTGCGACACCACCTCCACGCTGATCGTCACCCCGCCCGTCGCCGTGAACTTGACGGCATTCCCCACGATATTCAAGAGCACCTGCTTCACCCGCAGGGCATCGCCACAAACCCACTCCGGCAAGGACGGCGAAAGGTCCACCGCCAGGGAAATCCCTTTCACTCGGACCGATGCCTTGAACGCCAGTTCAACCTCATGCGTGATCTCCGCCATGCTGAACGGGCGATGCTCAAGCTCGACGCGTCCCGCCTCTATCTTGGACAGGTCAAGGATATCGTTGATGATCCCCAGCAGCCCCTCTGCCGACACCCTGATCCCGCTGAGGAATTCCTGCTGCTCCGGTGATATCTGCGTGTACTCCAACAGTTGTGCCATGCCGATGATCCCGTTCATCGGGGTTCGGATCTCGTGACTCATGTTGGCAAGGAACTCGCTCTTGGCCACATTAGCCGCCTCCGCCGCCTCCTTGGCCCGCTTCAGCTCATCAGCATTGCGGATTCGCTCGGTCATCCGCCAGACGGATGTCATAAGCAAGGTCAGTTGGGTCAGATCCCGTTCCGAATAGGCCTCCACCTTGTTCGCAACCGCCACCACGGCCACGATCCGGTCCTGGTCCAGGACGGGGACCGAGAGGAAGCGCTTCAATGCCACATGCCCCGACGGATAGCCCTTCTTGAGCGGATGCGTAGCTTCGAAATCATTCATTATGATGGGCTTGCGCTGACGCACAACCTCGCCCCAGATACCGGTCTTGTCAAGCGCATAGCAGGTTTGCGGATTCACGACACGGCATTCCTTCATCACATCCTTCGACCATGTATTGAGGATGAACTGCTGCTTCTCCTCATCATAGTAATATATGTAGCCGATCTTGCTGTCGGTGATGCTGATGGCCTCATCCAAGGCGAAATCAAGCATCTCCTGACCATTCTGCGAACAGTGCTGGGATACCCTGATCAGGCTCTCCTGCCGCTTCTGGCTAACGAGCAACTCGAGCTCGGCGAGCTTGCGTTCCGTGATGTCGAAACCATACCCGATATAGCCCGCGAAGCCCCCGGCAGCATGATCATACGGAGAGCCAACCCCCAGGATCCAACGGTACCCGCCATCGTGACGGCGCAAGCGGAACTCCACCTCGAAGCGTTCCCGTTTCTCAAAGACATCCAGCCAAAGCCCCATACAACGGCCGACATCAGCCGGATGAATCCCCTCCGTCCATCCGTTGCCACATTCCTGCGCCAACGTCCGCCCGGTGAACGCCAGCCAGCTCTTATTGAACCAATCGCATCGGGCCTGCGCATCAGCGCGCCAGATCAGCACCGGTGCCTCATCCAGGATGACCATGCCATTACCCCCACTATCGCTCGATTGCATCAACTTCCTCGGCTTCCCTGAACAGACGCCTGATAAGCATCCTCACTGTATCACGCCTTAACAAAAACTGAAAAAGCATCGAATATAACGAGGATAGAGACTGAAAGCAAGATTACGATTTTTCACCCCCCACGGGAGGCGAAAAAAGGAGGATAAGATCTTTTCCGGGAATCGGTTAACGAGAACGGCGACGAGAACGGATGACGAAATGACCACCCTTTGCTACGCGGCTCGACAGGAGTCTCGCCATTCTCCCATCGGTAGT
>JFJP01040114.1_pt1 | contig 11863 bp, 13 predicted proteins | sample 431651 | NCBI WGS metagenome assembly JFJP01 (sample SAMN02602958, study PRJNA72255) | Microbial mat metagenome, whole genome shotgun sequencing project. | biome: fresh water; feature: sink hole; material: water; isolation source: purple microbial (photo- and chemosynthetic) mats found in... | reverse complement strand
GAGAAGTTGATGCTGCTGACCGATACAACGGGGGTGCTGGATAAATCAGGCAATCTGTTGACCGGACTGGATGCCCGGCGGGTCCAGCAACTCATTGATGACGGCACGATTCACGGCGGGATGTTGCCGAAAATTGCTTGTGCGCTGGATGCGGTGCGGGCGGGCGTTAAAGCGGCGCACATCCTCGACGGGCGGACTGAACACGCGGTTTTGATCGAACTGTTCACCGACGCCGGCATTGGAACCAAGATTCGAGGATAGCGGCAGAACTCCCTCGCTCAGTGGGCGAGGGGCTGTCAGATCTCATGCGTCCAGGTCGATGCCCAACTCTCGCAGGCGTTGCGCCAAACGCTCGGCCTGCTGGCGTTCCTGTTCGGCCTGAGATAGCGCCTGTTCCGCCCACTGGCGCTCCTGCTCCCTCGGTTGCATTTCCCGCAGCGCTCCTAACCTTTCTTGCCCTTGGCAACTTTGACGTCTTGACGGTTCATCAGTTTCTTTAGTGGGAATTCAACAATTTTGTGCCCACAGGACGCCTCAAATTGTCGGATATCAGCACAAATGGCTTGAAGGTCGAAATTAAACTGTCGTGCATGTTCAGCACGAAAACTCCGTACTTCTTCAACGATAGGATCAATCATTCAAGATCTCCAAAGATTTCTTCCGGGGAGCACAGTTCGGGACACAGAAGACCGTATCCTTCAATGATGGCCCGAATTTTGTGACGTGTAGCCACATTGTTAATATGAGTAAAATTCCACGTTACGACAAAATTCATGCCGTTTAGCGCTGCTGTTGATACATGCAGGGCGTCATCGGTATATTCAGCAGGGATCGCCTTTTCTGCCACCAAAAGCTCAGCCAGATGTTCCGCTTCATCGCCAACATGCAATACCGGCAATTCCCGAATGGCCTCCAACCGTTTGGCAGCCGCGAGCTTGTCCCCCTTCTGCGCTTCCATTATCACCAGCGCTGACACAAAACACTCACATTCGATAAGGACTCGATCCCAGACCTCGCGAGTCACTGCCTGTCGCGCCGCAATAATCAGGTCTCGGCTTCGCCTGGCCGTCAAGTAGCTGACAACAGTTGTTTCGATATAGACCCTTGGTTTCATTTGGCAGTGTATTCCTCAGTACAGTGGCTTGAGCGGTCACTCTATTTTATAAAGGCGTCATGGCAGATGAGTGTACTCAAGAACACGGGCAGTCTCCAATCGACCATTGCCAAAGGTTCAACGTGTTATCCGCTGATCAATTTTCCCACGCCTTTCCCCTGATTTGATATGACCTTGTTCGTATAGTGCGTCGCACAATTTCACTTCCACGCACTGAACGAGGTTCGCCATGGCCAACATCCCAAACGCTGGTAACTACCGCAACGCCAACAACAACCAACCCTTCCAGCATGGCGGCAATCCACAGCGGCAACAACAACAGCCTGCTCAACCTCTTGTTGCCCAAGCCCATGCTGGCGAGAGCAGCACATGGCCATGGATTATTGGCCTGATCGGGATCGGGGTATTGGCGCTGATGCTGTTCAAGTTCCCTTGGTTGCTGATCATTGGCGTTATCAGCGCTGCGTTTAAGGGTCTCTATGCCCTCACTGCCAGTATCGAGAACACCGTGGTTTGGATACTCGGTCTGGGGTTGGGTGCCGGGGTCATCGCGCTACTCATCTATTTCCCCTTCTTGTGGGTGGGGGTCGCGGTGCTAGTGATGGCCGCGATATTCGGTTAGCGCCAGGCCCGCTGGACGCTTTCTTCCGGGTTCGTTGGCCCTACCAGCGAATCGGAGAAAGCCATCTCACTGTGTTTTTTCTCCCTCATTTCCCTGTCAGGCCAAGCCATTCATCCCGACAATAAGCCAATCTTCAAACTCTGCTACGAGGTGTGCATCATGGAAAACGTCGTCATTTTTAACGACTACGCTAACGTCAACCGTAGTTTTCAACAACACGGCGTTTCCCCGGACTATCGGGACCTGTTGAAGTATCTGAGCGAAGGACGCTTTCTGGTCGAGGCGCATGCCTACGTGCCGATTGACCCCCGTAATCCCCACGTCCGTGATCGGGAAATTGAACAACTGTGGAGCGACGGCTATCTGGTGCATACCAAGATGAGCGCTCCAGCAGGCGATACCTACAAGTGTGACTTTGATGTTGAGATTACCCTTGATCTCATGCGCACCGCCGAGATCGTCCGCCCGGCGATCATTGTGTTGGTCTCCGGCGACAAGGATTTCATTCCGGTCATCCTGGAATTGCGCCAGCGGGGTATCCGGGTCGAGGTCGCGGCATTCCCCGGCGTCAATGCCGCCCGCGAGGTGATTATGAAAGCTTCCGGCTTCATTGACCTTGAGCATTATCTTGTGGAACCGGCACCGACGAAGGAGCTACAGAATGAGAATGCTCAGGCAGATGAGAATGCCGAGGATTTCCCCCTGGTTTCCCATGACGCCCCGGTATGGAAGCCCTAATCTCCCAATACAACAATCGCATGATCTCAATACCCATCACCCAGAGGAGTAGTCCCATGACCATCATCAACACCCGTGGCAAGCACGACGAAATCGAAATCGCCTAACCCAGCCACCTAACCCAACCCCCCGGCTTCGGCTGGGGGTATTAACTCTCATATTTGATTATTCATTGCGGCCTTTCATATCAAACCCATCCTGTAGCGGAGAAATACCATGGCGATCATCAACGGCAGACGCATCGACCCCAACAACGTCCCCAACGGCGGTCTGTACGGCCAAGACCTGGTGCGCGGCATCGACATCGGCGCGGGCCGTCGTCCGGTCATCCAGCGCGGCGGTCATTTCGAGCCACTGGACCAGAACAAGCGGTACGCCAAGCACGAACTGCAAGACCGGCAGGGGCGCGGGGTGAAAGTCACCTCGATCCCTGACCGCTCCAAAGGCGGTTTTGGCGGGAACCGTAGCCGTGAATCCCAGCAGATCATCACTGAGCAGGTGGTGGATATCGCTGACCACTTGTTCAAGCACGGGGTGGAGTTCGACGAAGATCACGCCCACTGGATGGTGGTACCCCGGTACAACCTGCCGCCACGCTGGCACAACATCGCCCGCAGCACGGCGCTGATGGTGGTGTTTCCGACCGAGTACCCCGTGCTACCGCCTGTCGGGTTCTACATGATGGCGGACATTCCCGCCTCGCCGGATGGGCACTTTTTCCAGGCGGCGTATCACGAGGCTTGGCATGAACCGATCAATCACGGCTGGAAATGGTATTGCGTCTACATCCATCAAGGCGCTTGGCAAGCGGCCCGCAATTGGCGAGAGGGCGATAACCTCTACACCTACTTCACCCTGATCAGCGAAGCTTTGGCGAATGGAGGTTAATCATGTCCCAGTCCACTGTCAGTATCCGCTTCCCGCAAGGGCAGTTCGCGGAACTCCGTAGTCGCCTGCTTGAAGACTCTACCCAGGAAGCGTTCGCAGTGCTGTTTGGGCAGCGGGAGACCGTGGGGGAGCAGGTGATCCTGAAGGTCAAGGCTGTCCGTTACCCGCGTCGCTGCGACTATGCCAGTCGGGGGCTGGCGCATTTGCGGTTGGAGCGGGAATACATCTACGGTCTGCTGGCCGAGTTGCAAAGCCGGTTTGATGTGGACACGCTGATTGACGTGCATACCCATCCGTTCCTGGCGGGCGATGTCGCGTTTTCCAGCGTGGATGATCGGGATGAGACCACCTTCTACCGCTGGTTGTCGGAGACCTTTGATGAGGTTTACTACGCCAGCATCGTACTGTCGCAATCGGACTATTCGGCGCGGGAGTGGCGGTTGCTGACCGGGACACCCACTCCGCAACCGGCGCTGATCCGCACCCAGACCCTGCCGGAAAACTGGCCGAGCGCTGATCAACGCGAATTCGATGATGAGGCCATTCTCTTGGCTACCGATCCGAAAGCAGGATTTCTGGCGCGGAGCGTCCTGGCGTTGGGGTTGGATACTCTGCGCCAGGTGATGCAAGGTCAATCCATCGCTGTGGTCGGTGTTGGCGGGTTGGGTTCGATCATCGCCGAACATCTGGTTCATACGGGATTTCATGATCTACACTTGATTGACCCTGATCACGTCGAAGTCACGAACCTGAACCGGATTGTCGGGGCGTATCATGCGGACGCCCTTGCCCAGCGGCTCAAGGTCGAGGTGGTGAAGGACCACTTGCAACGCATTAATCCTCAAGCTCGGGTTCAAGCGCATCCGATAGGTATTGAGGATGAACGCCTGTTGCCAGTGCTGGCCAACGTGGACTGGATCATCGTGGGAACCGATAGCCATTTCAGCCGGTTCAAGGCCCAGGAGATTGCGCTGCGCTACGGTGTGCCGCTGATCTCAGTGGGGGTGAATATCAGTGTAGACGCAGGTAAAATAACGGACATGAGCGGTGAAGTGGTGGTCACTCGTTCGGGGGATGGTCTCTGCTTACACTGCTTGGGCCGCATCAACCCGACCAAAGTGGCGGCGGAGGCGCATAAGGAGCTGTTCATCGGCCAGGAATTGGTCAAGCGCGGCTATGTGACCGGGCAAGACGTGAAGGAACCGGCGGTCAAGACTTTGAACGCGATGCTGGGTGCAATGGCTGTCGATGTACTGCTCAACCAATACACGCAGCGGCAGGAACATTTACCAGTTATTGTGTATGATAATAATAAACACCCTTGTATTTACCCTGATAGCCAGAGTGTTTTTGAAAGAAACCCAGATTGTTTTGTCTGTAGTATCGATTAGATACTCTTTGGCCGTTAGAAATACTATTGAATCTTTAGTCACCAAGAGTTTCTTCAATGACCGAAAAAAGCAACATTTTAGAATTAAAAGCTGCCGCTGTAGTTGAATATAATCGTATCATCGATGAATTGGGTGTTTCCCAAGATGATGCCTTAGCATTTGATCACATTTTTTCACCTTTTCAATCGTTCTCGGCTCAGTGGAAACTTCAGTTAGACTGTGGGAATAATTCACTCATTTTCGAGCAACTTTATGATTTTTACAAAGCGTTTGGAGACGCTAAGATCGCGAAGCTTTTTCTAGATCAAGCTGGGAGCCTTGGAAAAGACAGATTAAGCGTTGAAAGCGCTCATGAAGACATTATTTCACTTTGGGAGCATCAACAAAGGTATGTACGCCTTGCCCGTGATCGCAGGCATTGTGAAAATAAAAATTCAGATGATATTGATGGAATTGATAAGGAAATTCAATTATCTGATGATGCCCAGGTTCTTTTTAAACATGGTCTAGATTTTTATGAATGTCAATCAAAGGGTTTAACAGAGCATGCAGCGATTCATGCTCGCAGTAGTTTTGAAAAAGCAAGCGAATTAGGACACTGTCATGCACCGTATTTTCTAGGTTTGATATACCTATACGGGTTAGATTGCATTGAAGTAGATAAGGCTCAGGGAATAAATTTTCTAAGGCTTGCTAAGTCTAGAGGCGATATACAGGCGATATTTCATCTCGCGACCTTGGCTCTGCGTGAAGGAAAGGAAGATGATGCATTGGAGCTTTTAGCTGATGTCTCAAAAAGAAAACTTGAGTACTGTAATTCTGATGATGAAAACTATCCAATAGCTATATCAAAACTATTTTGCGCACGGCATTCTTTTGAAAACAATTCCTTCGATGATTACCTGAGCCAAGCTAAGACAGTTTGTTGGGAGGTTCTTCAATTCTCCATTAGAAAATACCGACTTCAGAATCTTACTCGTCTTTCCATGCTTGATCCTGATTGGAATACGATTGCGATATTCGCAAACTCATGTATTCGGGATATTGATTACATTAGCAATATTAAGAAAAAGGAACAAGAAAAATCTCAAGCAAAAATTGAGGAACGGAACAAAGTAATTGCTGATCTATCCCATTCTATAAAAAACCTCATAAGCACTGTCATCAATCCTCTTGAAAACATGAAAATGGATGCGGCTGTTAAACAACCAATCATTGACAATGCCATACGAGGAGCAAATCTAGTACGGCAAATCGTTAATGCTATGAGTCTATCTTACAAAGGCTCAATTGAAGACTTCCGTCACGATGCTAAAAATAATGATGGAAATGACAGACAAAATATAAAAATGATGATTTTAGAATCTCTAAAAAACGCTGTTGGAAATATGTATGATGGGAAATATTTTTCCGATTTCCAAGCAGGATATTTTCAAACTAAGGAATCTTTTATTGATTCCAAATTAAAATGGAATGTTAATGTTTCACAATCAAAAAATTTAGAGGAAGTTTCTGATTTTACAAGAGCGTATTTTTTCGAAATTTTTACTAGTATTAAACACACAGAAAACCTGATTATAGGCAATGAAAGAGGTTCAGCGATTAAACTTCTGATACTATTTAGTGAATTAATTCAGAACGCTGTAAAGCACTCATCATTTGTTGAAAGAGATAAGAGATTTATAAAAATTGAAATACTAGATAGCTCAAAAGAAATTTCTTTTCTGATTGAAAATCGCTTTAATCCAAAAAAGCGGGTAAAAACCGCAGGACTTGGCAATGTAGTGATAACTAACTTTGCGAAGCTTCTTAATACAATCCCTGTAATTAGCACAGAAAATGATATTTACTCTGTAAAAATTACCTTTGAAAACTTTTGGGGTAGGAGTTATTCCTAATGAAAATTCTTTACGTTGAAGATGAACTTTCCAAAAATATTGATGGAATTGTTTCTTTATTCTCCGAATACTTAAGGAATAAACAAAAAAAATTACTTAAAGCATTGATTGAAGACAAAAGTGGTTTCAGAATTGATCTCAAGGAGATAAAAAGTATCGTTGAAAGCACTAATATTATCGAGGTTGAATGGCGTTTTCCCGATGCATTACAAAAAATTATCCATCGATTTAACGAATACGATTTGTTCATTGTTGATAGAAATCTTTCTGAGCAAGACTATGTGTATGAGGAAATCAAAAATATTGATGATTCGTACAATAAAAATCTTTACGAAACTTACTTTACAAGAGAAGGTGACTACTTTCTTCATAGATTAATTTATAAAGTTGATGTTATCAAAAAATTCTATTTTTTGACTGCCTATTCTTCTGTCGATGAAATTAGAGACAGTGAAAATATTAAGACACTAATCGATCTTGGCAATTTTAAGAATCTTAATTTTATTGAGAAAGGAAATAAAAATGATATAGATCGTTTAAAAGACGCTATGAAAAATAGTAAGACCATCAATTTACGATCAATAAATAGATTTTACATCTCTATTTTAGAAAAATATCTCAGTGAAAAAACGGTCGAAATTTTTATAAACGTTCTTCAAAGGAAAGACGATACCAAGGAAGTTAGCAATAACTTAGGAAGCATAAGGAATATCTATCAACTGATTTTGACTGAATGCTCAGAGAGAATTCCAAACATGAAAAATTATTGCCTTAATGATTATAAGGACCTAATTTTAGGTTCAAAAACACTTAAGTGGCTAAAGGAAGAGAACCACATAGATGAGGCTCGCTATAGACTCTTCTACTCGCTTCAAAATATTGCTAGTAAGTATGGAAGCCACCCGGGGGGTATCTTAACAATCGAAGCAATCAATGCCATTATTTATCAACTAAAGGATATGATTGTTTGGTTTGATGATATTTGTAAAAAATATCCAAAGTAATCCGCCCTGTAAATTTTCCTATAGCCGCCTTTTTATAAGCAGCTTTTTGGTGGCTGCTTTCAAAAGGCTTTTAAGGATGTAATAAATGACAAATGATATCCTAAGCCTGATTAAAAATCAGGTTCCCCGCTATTCAGAGGAAGGCAGCGATGCTTCGCTAATAAGTAAAAAGGACTTACTCCAATTGTTACAGAAAGCGCTTACACATGAGAAAGTATCCTGTTCAAAGATAGTTGTTGACTTGATTGAGTCAGTGTTCTCTTCATTGTGCCTTATGGATACAACTGCGCTTCAAGTTGGTGACTGGAAATTCGTCTCATTCCCCGCCCAACTTTGCGCATTATCCATCCTGCATATTTTGGCTGATCCCCAGCAACGGCTCTTGCCACTCACTTTTTGGCAAACCGCCAATGTGTCTAATGACGTTAAGGAAAACCAGCGCAATCTTCTGAAATGGCTGGAAGACAATCGTGTTGCTAACCACGCTGAAAATCAGGCAAAGCCTATTCGTTATGTCTATGTTGCGTGGGGTATCATCAAGATCAACGGCAAAATTCTGTTTCATCGCCGTGAGGACATCAAGGAACGAACTAATGAGAAAGCAGGTAACTATAATATAACTGGCGGTAAAGCTGAAATCAAAGACTTGCGCAAAGTCCTAAGCCCCAATACATCTATTGAGGAAAGGCTAGGACTCATGCAGGCTCCTGATTCTCAGCCGATGTTTGATGCTTTGGATGAAACACTCTACCGGGAATTTTACGAAGAAATCGGGTTATTGCACCAAAAAGACCATTATCAGGCAAAAGTCTGGCGTTCTTTAAATCCGTACCTTGACCGGCAAGGCACTGCTCCTATCTATGCATTAACCCAATACTTTATCCGTCTTTATAGCATCACTCTCAGTGATACGGGTTACTTTGCTTTACAGGAACAATTGAAAACCCGTGATCACTTAGTTTGGTGCTCACTGGATGAAATTTCTCGGAGCAAAACCGATGACGGTAAAACTATGTACATTTCAGCGTTATTTCGTGATTTTGCCGACAACCCACAAGAACTAAAATCAGCTTTACAAGAAATCGAAGAATCTTATGTCAATAATTATCGGTTTACTGATCAAAAAGACAGTCTAATTTTATCGCTGGAAAATGATGTGCTTTATGGTCAAGATGGTAAAGAAAGCGCCTTATCTGTTCCATTGACGCCTGAGCAAAAAAGCCTGTTGATGGGGTTGGGAGCGCATGTAAAAGGGTTGTTGATGGTTGTCAATGAAGAACAAATTAAACTACATGATTTTGGTTGGGTTGAGGTTCTTGATGAAAAACTGGCAAGCTCGCTTAAGAAACTTGCCGAACTATTCAATGAAAAAGGCTTGGCATACATTGAAAACTTACATAACCGATATTTCCGTTTATCGCTAAATCATGAGCATCTTTTTATCGATTATCTTCACTTCTCCTACTCATTGCAGAATTTAAAAAAGTATAAATGGGAACTTGTCATCAGTCGTGAATTAATCACAACGCTTGTTGGCCAAGTAAGCGAAAAATCCATTCTGATAAAAATTGGTTCAACACTCGGTCCAAGCCTGAGCCGGATTATCAACAGTCCAACAAGCCGATATGATGATGAAGACCTCCCCAAAAAAGTCCGTTCCGCGCTTAAAGATGATTACAAGGTACTCGGATTAAAACGTCTTTTAGGTATTGAAGATAGTCATTATTTCATCACAATTAAACAGGCCAAAAATCTATTAAGATTTGACTCCCGTACTCTGTGTGGGAACGATGACTGAAAAATGCTATGGATTTTGAAATCATTAGTGAACTCAAATCTGTTGAGATCATTGCTGCTGGCAGCGGTATTCGCGACAGTGAACGATTACGCAAACAATACGGCACGGGGCGCTGGCGGAAACTGAAAGGATTTGCCTCGGTATGCTTGCGAGACGGAACGGTGCATACCGCAGAGATTCATTGGTATGAGGCTCACGGCATTGGACGAAAAGAGTTCAAACTGAAATTTCCACTGCTGGACTGATTATGAATACCACCACATCAAGACCACAATTCGCCGTCTGTCTGAACAACGCGGGCTATCTAGCTTCCCTGGAGGTTGGGAAACTTTATCGCGTCGTTCCCGATGAACAAGCCACCCTTCATGGTTATTTGCGGATCATTGACGAGAGTGGCGAAGATTATGGCTATGCCGCTGACCGATTTTTTTTGCTGGAAGTCCCGCAACAACTCGAAAAAACATTGCTGGAAGTGCTTTAAATGGCCCGCCGCCATCGCCGGACTCCTGCTGATGGCTGGACTATTGGCCCTTCCAACCCTCCCCGACGACACCCCGCCCCTCCCTCATAGTGCCTATCTCTGGCAACGGGTCTGGAGCGACAGCCTGCGAGAGGCCATGCAGCGCAATCAGCCGTTTATCGCAGAATGGGCGGCGTTGGCGGCAGAAGTGGAATTCCGATCCGACGCTCTGCCACGGCTGGCTAAAGTTGCGATAGACCACGCCAGCCTGCGCACTTCTAAACGTCCCGTCAGTCTGGTGATCCGTATTGCGCCCTGGGCCGGCGCTTTCGACCGCTCCCAACCGCAAACGCAATTCCTCGTCCACCTCGCCCAATCACTGCTCAACGACGCCCGGCGACAGGGCCTCGAACCGGCTAATCTGCAACTGGACTTCGACGCCGCCACCCGGCAACTCGACGACCACCGGCATTGGCTGGACGCGGTGCGTGAAGCCATCGCTCCAACTCCGCTGACCATCACCACCCTGCCCACCTGGCTGAACAGTCCCGCTTTTGCCCGGCTGATCCAGTCCGTGGACAGCTACATTCTGCAAGTCCATTCCTGGGAAGCGCCGCGCCGCCCCGATCAGCCTTTCACCCTCTGCGATCCTGACCAGGCGAAACGCGCTATTCAACAAGCGGCCCAACTTGGACGGCCGTTCCAGGTCGCCCTGCCGACCTACGGCTATCGCGCCTGGTTTGACAGCCAACACCGGCTGCTCGGTCTATCCGCCGAGGGACCGGCGCTAACTGCCGCGCCCGACGCCCAGGTTCGCGAAGTGCGGGCCGATCCGGCAGCAATGGCGCAACTGGTGCGCTGGCTGCACATTCATCGTCCGGAAAATCTGCACGGGATTATCTGGTACCGCTTGCCGTTGCCGGAAGACCGGCTAAGCTGGAATGAACGCACTTGGCGGACGGTGATGCAGGGGCAAACGCCAGCGTCGCGCACGGTATGGGTGTTGAAAAAATCGGCTGAGGGTCTGATTGAGGTCGCGTTCGACGCCACTGGCGAAGCCGACAGTCTGCTAACAACGCCGCTGACTCTGCACTGGCGGCAGGCCCAGTTGATCGCTGCTGACGGACTGGCCGGTTTCACGGTACAACGCCTTGCACCGAATGCCCTGCGCCTCCAGCCGCCGCGTCGGGAACGGTTGCGGCTCGCGCCCGGTCAGCAGCAACTCATCGGCTGGCTGCGCTTCTCTCAACCCCCGGAGATTTCGGTTCATGTGGACACCCCGCTACCTCGCTAACGCCCTGCTGGGCGCATTGCCCCTCGCCGCCCTGCCGCTCATCGCCGACGCCTGCGGCCCGTTCCTGCCCAGCCGTATTCTCATCGAAGCCGATAACGCCTTTCTCGAACTGCCCTATTCGACGTTCAGTTACGAGGCTAAACGGGTTCCCACGCCTTACCCGCCGCCCTTCCTTGCCGTTCCCCCCGAAATCACCGGAAACGATACGCTGGGCGTGACCCAGGCCCGGCAGACCGAACGTATTGACTTGGACGAACTAGGCAAGGCGCTGGAAGCGATGCAACCCGATCTGGCGCAACGGCAGAAAATTCTGGCTGAATATACGGCGGTGCGGCAGGCGCTGACCGTTCACGCGCAAAGCATGGTGGCCTGGAAAGAGCAGTTATGGAGCGGATTCGCCGATGATCCGCCGGAACCGGAAACGGCACCACTGTTGACGGTGCCGAACGGCCTGCCCGGCGAATTTACCGACTATCTGCGTGGTGCCATCGCTTACCGGCAGAAACAGATCGAAGTCGCCCGGCAGGCGTGGCGAGCCTTGCTGGAACGGCCTGCTGAACAGCGTCGCCTGCGCTCCACTTGGGCGGCTTACATGTTAGGACGCAGCTACGCCAGCGAGAATCCAACGGAAGCGATCCGCTGGTATCAACAGACCC
>JFJP01024786.1_pt1 | contig 11863 bp, 6 predicted proteins | sample 431651 | NCBI WGS metagenome assembly JFJP01 (sample SAMN02602958, study PRJNA72255) | Microbial mat metagenome, whole genome shotgun sequencing project. | biome: fresh water; feature: sink hole; material: water; isolation source: purple microbial (photo- and chemosynthetic) mats found in... | reverse complement strand
ACCCCAGCCCACGAGCTGAGATACGACAGCAACTTCAGAGGCCTCACACCTGCAGAAGCGGCTAGTCTGGCCAACTGGCAGCACTTCAGAGAACCTCAGACCTACGAGAAGCTGCAAGAAATCGGTCGAGAAGACGCCATCTTCCTCAAGAACTTCCTCGACGGTCTACAGGGCGACAAGCCGAAGGGCTGCTGGTCGGTGCAGTCGGACGACTCGAAGATGAACTTCACAGTCCGCAATCTGCTGTGGCCGGGCTTCCTTGGCTACCACGAGGCCAGCACTGGAGTCTTCGGCTACTGCTACTTCGGTTCAGGCGTCAAGAATGTCGAGCTGCCGTTCATGCTATAATTAAGCTTCTTGTCTTGTAATTAACAATTCATGAAAGCTATGCTTAAGGCTTGGGTTGGAGTTGCTGTGCTGTTGAGCTTGGTGCAAGAGGCTCTCACCATCGAGCTCGCTACTGAGATCAAAGACGCGTTCGGCTACAAAGATGACACTTTCGTCTACAAGATGGCGACCTACTTCAAAGGCAACAACAAGTCACTGACGTTCACGACCAAAGAAGAAGCAATCCAAGTGGTGAACCCCTTCCTCTTCCAAAACCTCAAGATCTCCGTCGGATACACATGCACCACCATGAGGACCACCACACAGGGCTCGCTGGACCTGGTTTACGGACTCTGCAACGATGGAAAGACCGTATTGAAGGTGACCTTCGACCCCTTCACTTTCACCAAAGAATCCGATCACGTCTTCTACCACACAGATCAAGCAGTCGTCTGCAACGAGATGAAGCTCAGTCCGCTGGGTGACCACCTGCTGCTCGCTTGTACACAAAATTCAGATGAAACAAAGTCTGCACTGTTGCTTGATTTGAATCCTTCCACTTTGCAAAAAATAGGCACGACTGCTATCCCATTGTACGGCAAAGAGGTTTCGATTAACTCGCCTTGCTTCGACTTCGACTTGAACGCCACCGACTCGATGGCAATCATGCTCTACGACACTATGAGAAACGACGAGAACCTCACTCTCAGATACATCAAGTGGAACAAAGGCGAGGCGACCATCGGACCGATCTTCTCGGACTACGCCGAAGACGAAGACCTCTTGGATGGAAAGCTCAAGCTGGCCAAGATCAAATCGATCCAGATCAGAGGCAACAGATACGTGTTCTTCATCGAGACAGACACCACCAAGATGACCAGCTGCAAAACGACGTTCGACAAGATCGAGTGCAGTGCTCTGCAAGAGGTGTTCCAGAATCTCGACGACTACTACCAGGTCCACTTTGAGGCCTACGGAACCAACAGGACACTGGCTGCTCACTACATCTCCGCTAAGAAGTATGTGAGGAGAAGGTTCGCTTTCGACGGACTGAAAGATGTGTCTTCAGTGCAATCGCTGTACTTCGAGATCCCCTTGTTTGTCGACTCAGACACGAAGGTTGCTGTCAGCGACAACGACATCCTCATCACCAGCAAGAGACAGAAAGACAAGACTCCGATCCTCGTCTACTGGAGAGTCGATCGCTCCTACGTCACTCTGAACACCACATTCGCTGCGAGCTTCGGAGGCATCATCTCGCGACTGAGTCCGACCGATAAGAACAGCTTGGAGATCCTCTACTTCGATCCAGTCAAGAGAGACTTCGACCTGTTCTGGGTCACCAGTCCCAAGTTCAAGATCAAAGGCACCTCCGAAATCTTCATGGAACAGAACCCAGCGACTTTTGTTTTCACCGTCTCCGATGCCTTCGAAGAGAGGATTTATAGCTTCTCGATTAAAGTCCTCGATGATATCAACGGCCAGTTCTTCCTCAGCACCAGCCCCACTTTCGAAATGTTCATCGGCGACTTCGGTGTCATCCCTCTGAGCACTGATGCACTCCAAGGAAACGCTCCGACCTTCAGCGCGACTGCCTCGAATTCCTCGGTCAAGGTCGACATCAAGTACACCGGCAAGCTGTCGATGAGTGCGCCGACATTCGAAGGCAGCGAAAAGTCCATCAACGGATTGAAGAGCATCGGCCAAGATCGCTTCATCATGACCAACGAAGAAGGCTCGATATTCGTCCTCAGCTGCGCTCCGTACTGGGTTCGAGAGAAGGTCGACTGCTACCTGCTCTTCACTCTCCAGACCAAAGGAGAAAGAATCATCGACGCAAAGTACGACCTCCTCCAGTACCACTTCCTCTCTGTCGTGGGACAAGGCCCCACCTCGAGCATCAGACTCAGACAAGTCGAATACGATGGCACAGATGCCAGCACATCGGTGGATTTCAATATCAACTCCCAAGACTCGCTGGGAGCCATTAGAATCGTCGACCACACGGTGTTCGTCGATGTTCTCGCAAGAAACCATGGCTCTGCTGAATGGAGACTCTTCTCCGTCACCTACAGAGAAGGTGCCGAAATCCCCAAGACTCTCGACCCATCTTCGCCCATCCCATCGCACGTGTGTCCGAAAGCCTTGATGTGGAGTCCGAGGAAAGAACCCTACATCTTCTTGGAGAGCATCTGTGAAGGCAAAGAGAGACAGATCCTCGAGTTCGAAGTCGACTACAGCCACCCAGACAACATCAAGCTCTTCAAGGTCTGGCCCGTGCCCACCAAGAAAGACACAGGCATGTGCGTGACCGGCCCGATGCTCGTGCTGGTCGAGTTCGAGACGGGAACCATCTTCTCGATCAACAGAGGCATCAGCTCCGACAGCCGTTCGGTCTATCCGCTCAAAGAACTCGGCTTCGTCAGAGCTCACCAGCTGACCTGCTCGAGGTACAACAACTTCTTCCAAGTCATCGCCTCCAAGTCTGACGGCTCTTATGCGCTGGTCACCTACCGCTCGGATGCAGCCACTGCACCAACGAGAAGAGTCCAATCCGTGGTGCCGATCAGCCTCAAGAACCCCCTCTTTTCTGCAGCGAGTCTCAACTCTCAAATTGACCAGGTCTTCACCCTCATCACCAACGACAAACTCGAATCGGTCGAGGTGGTCTACGCCTACCTCGACATCCCCACGATCTCAATCGACGCAAGACAGATCACTTCTGCCTCCAACTTCTCGGTCACTCTCAAAACGAAGTCATCTGTCAACGATAAACAGGATCCCGTCGAGTTCACCTTCCAAGTCCTGCTCAAAAACCTCAGCAACACCATCACATTCAGGAAAAGAAACGAAACAAACCAAAAGGCCGTCCCGCTACCTGTCCATAGTAACAGAATCAACCTCGATCAACACTTCATCATCGGCGGCATCGATACCGTCGCCTCCATCGACCTCAGCGACCTGATGAATCTCCCCAAAAAACCAACGCTGACATCGAGATACAGCTACAAGCCTGAGGCCAAATCTTTCCTCCAGACAGGAGTATACTACGGCATTAGAATGATCGACGACTTCACGTTCACATGGAACGAGACCAGCATCATGATCTTCGAGGCCGGTCTGCTGGTGCACCACTTCCCCGGAGTGTTCATCGTCACTGCAGAGCCAGACAGAGGCGTCATCAAGCACGACAACGGCACTGAGGAGCACTTCACCTTCCTGCTGGGTCTCTCGAAGATGAGGACGACGCACAACGAAAAGATCTTCGTCATCAAGCGCGACAACAACGGCAAGTGGTGGTACGCAGAGAAGCAAGCCAACGAAGGAACCGTCTACGCAGAAGTATTCCTCATCGACCCCAAGGTGCCGCTGTTCACCTACATGTCTTCGAACACCCAGACAGACTCCATCGAAGCAGGCAGCCTCAAGATGGAGTGGCTGGCCATCGAAGAGCACTACACCCTCACCGAACAGAAGCACCAGGTGCTCAAGAGAGTCGAGATGAAGATCGACCACGTGCAAGCCATGGCAGTCAACGGCTCTCTGAAGCTCATCTACAACGCGAGGAACTCTCCCGACCTCAACTGTCTCTCCATGAACCCCCGAACTCTCGAGATCCAAGGCGAGTCAGTCATCGACTTCGGAAGAGGCATCTACGAAAGCTACACCAACAACTACTTCAGGTGCTCCGAGTACGAAGACTCGAACAAAACCATCGTGTTCTCAGAAACTGATGAAGACCTCTACGTCTACTGCGCCTTCAGCACTCAGAGCCTCTCGAGCAGAGGCGCCCTGCTCAAGTTCTCGACTGACCCCAGACGGTCACCCAAAGTCGTGCAGAACTCTACCGTCCATAACATCCAAGGCTTTTCCCCCATCCGAATCAGGACGCACCTCGGATACACAGCGGTGATCCACAGAGCCATCTCGAAGTTCAACAGCGAACTGATATTCCCCGAGCTGAGAAACGAGACCATCCTCGTGCAGATCATCAAGAACGGAGAAAACCACACTCACGCTCTCATCCCGCTCTCGAAGCTCGGGTTCAGCCAAGTCAACCCTCTCTTGCTCGACTCAGCTCACTACAGCATCGACTTCTCGCACATCGGCGGACAGGCAGGAAAGATTCGAGCAGTCGTGAGCGCCTCCATCAGTAACGAGACCCTCAAAGAGGTCGAGCTATCGCCGCTGGTCTTGGAACTCGAAGACAAGAAGATAGACCTCTCGCGCATCAAGATCAAAATCAGCAGTCTCTCTAACCACGTCGAAAAAGTCTTGGCAAGCATACTGGAGAACCACGGCAGCTCTGCTTCGAGCGGCAGTCTCGGGAGAATCATGCTGATACTGACTGGTGCTCTCGTGGTCATGCTCATACTCGCAGGAGTGTACTACTGCTGCCAACGAAGTAAGGCTGCAGGCAACCTCAACGAGCCGGAAGTCGCGATACAGGGGTCTGAAGACCCAGACCTTAGTGGAGAGTACAGCAGACTCTAAATTAATCTTTCAATTTAATTGGACAAATAAAGAGTCTAAGTGCTTCAATCCTTGAACGAGTTAATTTCTAGCGGCAACACGAGCACCAATTAAATGGACGAAGAAGCGGACATACAGAACAACGACTTCATGACTTCCGTCAACGACGGCATCGAAGTCATCGTTCCCAGCCACATCCAAGCCATGGTCAAAAAGATGCAAGAGAAAAAAGCCACCATCAAAGAGTCAATCCTCAGAGAAAGAAAAAAGCTCCGAGAGCTCGAGCTCGAGAGAGGAGAGGCCGGCAAAGAAGACCTCCGAAAAAAACTCAACGACCTCGAAAGGAGAGAAGCGGACATCCTGGCCAGCACCGCCGAAGCCTTCAAAACAGACCCCTCTCCTCACGGACTCCTCCTCAACGAGCTGCTCCCCAAAGAGAGCGACTACGACGACATGTTGGAGATGTTCAGGCTTTCGCTCGTCTTCTCGAAAAACCAAGAGTTCAACTACACCATCATCACCGAGCTCCACAAGTGCACCGCAGTCAAAGGGTTCAGGTACTACGTGCTTTTCCTCGAGTTCCACTCGTACAACCTAACCGAAATGAACGAGTACAAAGTCAACTTCTACAACAAAGCGAACAAAGCAAACGGCCACCACATCCCCGACAGCGTCTCCGAAGCGATCGTCATCGAGATCAAAGGCGCAGATCAAGAGACCAACAAAGTCATCGAGGAAATCGACAAGCTATTGACCTTGCAGCTGAAAGATTTCAAGAACACAGACACCGAAGGCCAGCTCGACGAAGAGCACAAACAGTGGGTCGTCCTCTACTTCGCCACGAAGTTCTTCTTGAGCGAGCTCGCCCTGGAGCAGGTGATCAAGTTCATCAACGAAGTGCACTACACTCCTTCCCTCTGCTTCGCCTTCATCTTCAAAAAGATCGAAGATGCCATCATCATCCCCAACAGCTGCGACACTTACGTGAAGTTCATTCCTTACGAGAAAGACTCCTGCATGTTCTACCAGCTGCTCTGGAACATCCTCTCCGATCAAGATAAGAAGCTGCTCACTCGCCTCCCGAGTCCAGCGGTCGTTCGAGAGCTACTTGCCGAGTACGAGCAGTTCAGGATGTCCATCAACTCGACTGCACAGAAACTAATCGCCATCTACAGAGTGCACCAGTCCGAACAGCCGACCCAGCGGATGTCGGAGCAAGAGCTCTATGAATATCGACTGCGCAAGTTCGGGTTTCTGCAGGGCCTGACTCTCCTGCGCCAGCTGCTCGAGATCGAGAACTCAAAAGACGACATGGTGTACAAGGACTTGGTCATGCTCTATTGCGACTTCGATTGCCAGTACTTCCCGGTCTCCGCTGAAAAGTCCGCGATAAACTTCACAAAGCAGAGAGTCACTCTCGAATATGTCTTGAGCAGGTCTTACTTCAACAGCTCATGCGCGATGAAACAGTTCGCTGTCTGCGAGATGCTCAGAGATGCTTGCGAGCACCTGTCTTCCTCGCAGTTCGTTCACCAGGACCTCAAACAGAACATGCTCTCGATGCTCGAATCGATAAACACCCAGATGGAGCAGATGACCAGACCAAAACCCGAGACCCGAACGAGACGTGGACAGGGAAAGAAGCCAGTAGAAGCGAACCCGAGCCTCGCTCGCGACCACGCGGACAGAAAAAACCTGATCATATACTCCGGCCAGACCGAGCTCGACCTTCCGATGCACAACGACGAGATCGCTGTGATTGAAAGCAACTCGAACAAGATCCGACTGCTGTTCAGAGACTTCTTCCGAGAGACCGTCGAGAAGTTCATCGACCACTTGGCACGCAAGCACAAGTTCCTGCTCATCGACGACTACGATTATCTGATGTCGAAAATAGAGCCTGACTTCCTCGGAGTCTACATGGACTACCTCGAGCCGCTGCCGAAGAAAATCGCGAACCCTTCGGAAGGAGCGATTCGACTGCTCTACGATATAATCGCTCAGTCAAATGATAAATTCAAAGTACCTGAAATTTATTCTATTTTTATTGCTCGTTTTGGGTCGTCCTTTCCGAAAATCAGTCCCGAGTTGACCAAGCATTTGTTCTACTATTCCCTTACTACGGTCAAAAGGATCGGTTTGATCCACGAGAACAATAGAATGGCCCAGATTCTGCAGAAGAACTTCTACAAGAAGACCGGATATCGCAACCAGCAGCACCAGACTACTACCCTTAATTAATTTTTGCCTTTCGGGGTTCTCGAGTTATCAATACAATACGCACACGAAGCATTATGATCCAGAAGAAGCTCGTCGCCACCATTCGAGACCTCTACGAAACAGCCATCAAGTACTCAGAAGAAATCTCTCCCGACGACAAGGCGGCCATCCAGTCGCTCTTCTCACAGATCATCTTCCGTCAACAGAAAGTAGACTACTTCAAGTCGCACAAACTATCGAGACTGCCTCTCGATGCCACTGAGCTGGTACGTCGAGGTTACTGAGATCGGCACCAAAGGACTTGAGACGCTCAAGAACGCGCAGATCGATCACCCCAGCAAGCAGTTCGTCCTCGAAGCTGCGGAGAATGTGATGGCTGGTCTCAACTCCGAGTAATCCAAGACTAAACAAGAAAGACTCAGAGAGGTTTATGAGGCAGAGAGACTCGACTACGAAAGAACCTGGAAGAGCAAACTCCAGCGCGAACTGGATCGAAGAAAAGCTCTTCATCAACCACAACAGCATACTCAATCGATCATCGAACAGATGCCTGCAGATACTGCTGCTGTCAAAGAAGACTCTTTAGACTTGACTGCATCGTTCGCGAGGTTCTCTTTAGCAGTTCCTCGAGAGAGAAAGACAGTCAAGCTGACAGAGGAAGACTTGAAAAAAGACATCGAAGAAGACTTGGTCAACGAGTTCGGCAGAATGAAGCACCTCGCGAGACACCTGCGGGAACAGCTCGTGAAAGACAACCAGGTACGACTGCGTGACCATAGATCGTCAGCAAGCTGAACGAAAACATCACGAGCAACATAAAAGGCACCGAACATCACACGAAGAGTCTCGATGCGTTTCTCAAAATGTCGAACGAACTCGGCTTCATGAGGCTGTTGTTCATGGGCTTGACTGCGATCGCTCTCTTCATCACCACCGTCTTCTTCATCTTCTTCACGAGCTTCTTCAGATAGACTACACTGCGATGTGTCGACTGTACTAATTGACTTCGTGATGCTGGCTATTCTCTTCTGCCATTTACTTCTTCATTTAGCTTCTCTTCCTCCCGAATTTTCTTCGTGAGGTTTTACCTCAGTGAGGCTTGGGGTGAGGCTATATTCTGATCCAAGTCAGCTCTGGCAAGAGCAAATCCGAGGATGGTGAGTGATGGTGGCACCATATATCGAGGAAGACGAGCTAATACTACTCCAAGATGTCTCTACTTTCTCGGACTGCAGTCGAGCTTGCTTCAGCGACCGATGAAGACTGCCGCCCAACAACCACTGCTTCGTTCTTGATCGATCTACTCGTAGCTGTCCATCTTAGAAGCTCACCGAGACGAAGATACAAAACCGGCATGACCCCTGTTTCTTTTTCTTCTTTTCCTATTCCTATTGAGGGGCCTATTAGGTGATTCATTTGTTTGGGTCGTAAATTTACCACCAAGTAATACTCTACTTGAGGTGTCTTCGAAAAAGCATACTACCTGGTACCTACCGTACCAAACAGATTAAAACCTTTCGATATTTGCTTTATTAAAAGTGGCCTGCTCTATTCTTGATCCGCTCTTAATTTGATGACACCCACCATAAGTTAATTTGGCGAAGTTTTAATTAAGGTGATGATTCGAAGGCTTGCATGTCGATTTCTGAAGCAGACGGACTTCCTTGGAAGAGCTGCCCATTCGCTCCGTCTCGAGCGCAGATTCAGCTCTCTAATGCAAGACTATAAGGTTAAAAACTATGATCACCTCAGTGACGGTAAACCCTGACTCAAACAGAGCTGATCCTCAAATCAAAAGTAGCTACTAAAGAACTGTGTCAGCTAGAAGGCAGCTGTCTCGAGCGACTGATACAATCCTACATCAAGAATCTGATTCCCTGCAAGAACAAAAACGCAGCATATAAAGAGTTCATGGAGATCCTCGAAGACAGCTTCAAGAACTCAGGTCGGTCTCGTATGGAGCACCGGTTGAGGGCAGAAATGCTCAAGTACTACGACTACATCAGCTTCGTCGTCGAGCTCATCGACAAAGGCAACTGCGGCTTCCTCTCTGGAGACTTATGTCCTCGATTGGTTTATTCGCTGGACCAAAAGCTCTCAGTACTCATCGAGCAGCTGAACGACTCAGGAGCTGAAGTTGGACTAAACTCTGAAGAGAGAAACAGACTGATATCGAACTACTACTCAGATCTGTTCAAAGTCTGCTGCGAAGAGCTGTTCAAGCTGCCTATCAATGGCATCCCCTACCCCGAATCAGAGAATCCGAAGAACCTCTTCGAGAGACAGCTGATTCTGGAAGATGAGAGTAGCGAGATTGCTATCGGCAAGTTTCTGTCCAGCTACGACAACATGGTGGCGATGGGCATAGCACAGAACTTGGCCTTCTCTCGCAGCTACATCATCAAGTGGTTCCCGGAACTCTGCAAAGTCATCAAAGAAGAACAACAGCGCTGCATGGAGAAAAACCTGATAGGAGACCGAGCGAACTATGCACCCTACTTGCTCAAGCTGACGCCTGAAAAGCTCGCACTGATCTCTCTCAGCGAGATCATGAAGTACATCACAAAGATGGCGACGATGAAAGAGGAGAACAGCGGACAGAACTACTACATCATCTCGAAGCTGCTTCAACGAACGCATCAAGATGGAGCTCAAGAGCACTGCAGACACCAACAGCAAGTCGTTTCTCCTCAAGAAGTCAGAGATGATCCGCAAAACCGCCTCTGAAGTCATCCTGCGCGGCAAGCTCAAGAACAGGGTAGACGTCCTCAACAAAACAGTCCAGATGCAGCTGGGGTCGCTCATGGTCTACTTCTTGAAGAGCACTGCGAAGATCAAGAACTCCAACAATAACGCACAGAACCTCATCACACTCAGCTACGTCAAGAGTGACCCTTCAAACCCATTCTGCAAGAATCTGATCGGAGTGCTGAAGATACACGAAGACTTCATCATCAACCTCATGCGAGACATCGAGAAAGAAGACTCGCTCTTCGTGCAGCTCGAGCGGTCGCTGCCGATGATCTACAAGCCTGCACCTTGGGTTGATTATGAGATCGGCGGCTACTACCAGCGACCCACGAACGTGATGCGCATACAGAACTCTAAAATGCAAGAGAACGCAGTCAAATACGCAGATATCAACCAGGTCTTCAACCTGCTCGACATTGTCGGCCGCGTGCCGTGGAGAATCAACAAGAAAGTCCTCAACGTGATGGAAGAGATATGGAACAACGGTGGAGGAGTCGGTGAGCTGCCTCTGAGACACTACAACTTCCAAGAATACACCTACGAGTACCAGCTGCGCGAGTGCAAAGACAAGTACGAGAGGAGGAAGATGGAGAAAAAGATCCAGCAGCAGCGAGACATGCACTCCATGCGCTGCAGCTTCAGCATCAGATTCGACCAGGCCAAGGCTTTCTCGAAGGTGGGGAGGTTCTACTACCCGCACAACCTTGATTTCCGAGGCAGGATCTATCCGATCCCTCCCCATTTCAACCACATATCAGCAGACATGTGCCGAGGACTGCTCGAGTTCGCAGAGGGGAAACCGCTCGGAAAGACTGGGCTCAACTGGCTCAAAATTCACATGGCGAACAAAATGGGCAAAGACAAGCTGTCCATGCAGGGCAGACTGGACTTCACCAACTCGATGCTTCCTCTCGTGGAGAAGATCGCGAAGAACCCGGCCAAGCATCGAGAATGGCTCGAAGTGGAAGACAGTTGGCAAGCCCTTTCAGCAATCATAGACGTCTATTCGGCCGTCTCCAGTCCGAACCCTGAAGAGTACATATCGCACCAACACATCCATCAAGACGGCTCATGCAACGGACTCCAGCACTACGCAGCACTCGGCAGAGACTATGAAGGAGCTTATCAAGTGAATCTCATCGACAGAGAAACCCCTGGAGACCTCTACTCCCACATCGCCAAAATGGTCGAAGAGAAGATCAGCAAAGATTGCGAAGACCCAGAGAACAAGAACTACGAGATCGCCAAGAAGCTCAAAGGTAACGTCAAGAGGAAGATCATCAAGCAGACGGTCATGACGACAGTTTATGGAGTCACCTTCATAGGAGCGAAGAAACAAATCCAAAAGCAAATCAGAGACAAAGACTTTCTTAACCAAGAAGACGAAAAAGACTCCTTTACCGCATCTTCATACTTGGCTAAACTCACCCTCGAATGCGTCGCGAACCTCTTCACCCAAGCACATGAGATCAAACAGTGGTTGAAGGATTGCTCTAAGTCCGTCTGTGAGCTGGGCTATGCGATGAGCTGGGTCACGCCACTCGGGTAACATTTGCTTACTCGAGACTGCCCGTCGTCCAGCCCTACAGGTCCAAGAAACACACAGAGTCAGTCGAAACCATTCTCCAGAAGGTCGTTCTGATTGATGAGAACGACTCAGTAGGCTGTCTTCACGAAGCTCCCAATAAGCAAGTCGAAGCAACAGACTGCTTTCCCTCCGAACTACATCCACTCGCTTGACTCATCTCACCTGATGTACAGTGCGCTACAGTGCCACAAAGAGTAGTCGCTCTTCATCGGTAGAAACATCACCTTCGCTGCAGTCCACGACAGCTACTGGACCCACGCCTGTGACCTGGACCGCATGTCTGAGATTCTGAGAGAACAGTTCATCTATCTGCACAGCCAGCCGCTGCTCGAAAACCTTAGAGACTCTCTGATGCTCCGTTCCCCCGATCTGGTCTTCCCGCCGTTGCCAGAAAAAGGGAAACTCGACCTAAAAGAAGTCCTCAATTCCAGATACTTCTTTTCCTAAATAAATTTTCAGGCCAACTAACTAGATCGGGGTTTGGGGTTTGGGGTTTGGGGTTTG
>JFJP01059126.1_pt1 | contig 11864 bp, 4 predicted proteins | sample 431651 | NCBI WGS metagenome assembly JFJP01 (sample SAMN02602958, study PRJNA72255) | Microbial mat metagenome, whole genome shotgun sequencing project. | biome: fresh water; feature: sink hole; material: water; isolation source: purple microbial (photo- and chemosynthetic) mats found in... | reverse complement strand
AGGTCGTGGCGGACGAGGTTGCGCAGGCCCTTGTCCAGGAGGGGATGTTCCGCGAGAGGGGTGTTCATGGCTCAGGACAGGCGCAGAGTAATGATTTCGAAGGGGTGGAACTCGAAGCTGCGATCGATGGGGGATGTGCCAGTGGAGGCTTCCTCGAGGAGGTTCACCCGCGAGACGGAGCTGAAAGGAAGGGCGCTGTGGAGTGTGGCGGTGCCGCGTGCGCCGTGGCATTCGTAGAGGCGGACGATGAGGGCGTCCGAATCCTCGGCCTTCTTGATGGTGTCGATGACCAGGTGGGGTGAATCGACTGAGAACCAGCTGAGGGGGGCCGCGATTGCACCGGGGACGAGGGTCCAGGCTGTATTGAATTCCTGGGCACGGCGGACGACCTGAGCGGAGGCAAGTCCTCCTGCGTGCGGATAGAGCGCGTAACGGAACTGGTGTCGGCCCTGGTCGGCAGTTTCGTCGGGGCTGGTGCTGCCGCGCACGAGGGAGAGCCGCATCACATTGTCGTGGACGGCGTAGCCGTATTTGGAGTCGTTGAGCAGGGCGACGCCGTAGCCTTCCTCGGAGAGGTCCGCCCAGAAATGTGCGGGGGATTCGAAGCGGGCGACATCGTAGGAGGTGTTGAAGTGGGTGGCGCGCTTCACGTGGCCGAATTGGATTTCGAAGGCGGCTTCCGGCGCATGGATGGCGACGGGGAACTCGACCTTGAGGAAGCGGTGCTGGTGTTTCCAGTCGAGTTCGCAGGAGAATTCGAGCAGGGGCGAATCAGCGGCGAGGAAGACCTGGCAGACCAGGTGGCTTTCTGCGAAGCGGTAGCTGAACTCCAGAGCCACGCGAAGGGGACCTGTCTCAAGGACACGTACGGAATGAGCCTTCAGGTGTTGGAATTTCTCAAGGTGAGTCGGGTCGACGTCCCAGGCGTCCCAGGCGTGTGGGTAGTCCTCGAAGAGGACGAAGAGGTTGCCAAAGTCGCCGGAGGCAAGCAGTTCGCGGCGTGCTTTGAGGTCGAAGAGGCGGGTGAGGCAACCGGTGGGGTCGAAGCGGGCGGAGAGTAGTCCGTTCTGCAGGGTGTAGGAGGATCTTTCCGAGACGAGATTCGCCGGACCGTGAGCTGGGTGCAGGGCTGCGAGCGGGGCTGCTCCGCAGGAAGGAGCCTTTGCGAGAATGAGGGACTTTCCGTCATGGGTGGTCTGAGACGGAGACTGAGCGCCTTGTTCGATTTCGACGAGGCCCTGCCTTTCCCAGGAGAGCGTGTTGAGAAGAGTATGTCCTGTTGTTTCGCGCAGGCCGGCGGCGGCAGGTGCGGCATCAGACTTGAGCGTGCGGAGGGAGTCGAGGCAGGTGGCGTAGTCACGTGCGGAGTCCTCGTAGACTTCGTGGATGGAGCTGCCTGGCAGGATGTCGTGGAACTGGTTGAGGAGGACTTTTTCCCAGACGTTTTTGAGGGCCTCCGTGGGATAGGAGGAAGCCGTTTTGTTTCTCAAAGCCACAGACGCCAGCAACTCGACATCGCGCAGTTGGCGTTCGCAGCGACGGTTGTCACGTTTGTTCGCGGCTTGAGTCGTGTAGGTGGCGCGGTGATACTCAAAGTAAAGTTCGCCGACCATGACGGGAGCCTCGTCGAGTGCGGCCTTGAGGCGGTCGAAGAACTCGTCCGGGCGTCCGGTGCGCACGCGTGGGAAGCCCTGGAAATCCTCCAGGCGATCGATCACTTCGAGCATGTGGTGGGTGGCCCCGCCGCCGCCGTCGCCGAAACCGAAGAGCATGAGCCCCTCGCCGATGCGGTCGTGGTCCATGGCGCAGCGCTCATGTTGGTGGAAGTGGCGGATGAGGTTGGTGCCGTCCAAGGCGTTGTAGGTGTCTGCAGGGGGGAAGTGGGTGAGCACGCGGGAGCCGTCGATGCCCTCCCAGTAGAAGTTCTGGTGGCGGGGTTTGTTGAACTGGTTCCAGGATAGTTTTTGGGTGAGGAAGTATTCGATGCCTGCGCCACGCATGATCTGGGGAAGTGCGCCGGAGTAACCGAAGACGTCCGGGTTCCAGAACTCGCGGCAGTAGGCACCGAATTCCTTTTTGAAAAAGCGCTGCCCGAGGAGGAATTGCCGCACGAGCGATTCGCCGGTGGGGATGTTACAGTCGGGTTCGATCCAGGTGCCACCGACGGGCAGCCACTGGCCGGATGTCACGGCTGCGCAGATACGATTGTAGAGGCTGGGATACTGTTCCTTCACCCAGGCATATTGCTGAGCCTGCGAACAGGTGAAGCGGAACTTCGGGTGGCGCTCCATGATATGCAGGGCGGTGCTGAAGGTGCGGGAGCATTTGCGGCGGGTTTCGGCCAGGGGCCAGAGCCAGGCGGTGTCAATGTGTGCGTGGCCGACGGCTGTGATCTGGTGGGAGAAGCTGGCGTTGCGATGGGAGTAGATTTCGGCGAGGACGGCACGGCCGACATCCCACGTGGAGCGGTCCTCAGAGTCGCAGACATTGCAGAAGCGGTTGAGGAGCTGGAGCACGCGCCCCGGCCAGGCGGGGAGCTTTTTGGAGGCGGGCGGTATGGCATTTTGGGAGAGCCAGGCATCCGGATTGCGCATTTCGGGGAGCTCCTCGAGCCACTTGACTGGGATGACCAGATCGTGAGCGAACCTCCAGGCCTCGTCATCGCGCAGGGCCAATTGCACTTCGTAGAGTTTGTAGCGCGCGCTCGTGGGTGTGCCGGAGCCGGTGGAGACACCGAAGAGCCCGTTGCAGGCGATCTCGATCTCCGCAGAGAGCTTGCCGGAATCGACGACTGAGAGAGGGAGCACCGCTTCGGCGCGGCCGGCGTCTCCAAAGACCATCGAGCCAGAGAAGGGCCTCACTGCCGGAGCTGAAGCGGAGGCTGACGGTTTTACCCCGCCAGGTAGCCGGAATGGTCGCCTGAACCTTGAGCCAATGGGTGCTCCAGATGGGCCCTAGATCCTGTCCGAGAGAAGCGCTCGTGTAGTCTAGACCAAGGGCGGCAGAGCGAGGAATCCTATCAACCGGGCCCGCAATCTGCATGGAGACAGGGGAGGTCTCGGCGATCAGTTTGCGGCACAGACGTGCGAAAAATTGGCTCGCGCGGGCGAGGGTGAGTTCAGGATGTTTATGGCGCATGGAGATAGAGGAGATTTGTGAGAAATGACCGGATGGTATGTGAACCACCGAGTCACAGGGGACACAGGGAAAGACGGTTTGTGGAAAAGGACTTGAGCAATCAGGTGTGTGGTGGGAAGGAGGGGGGAGGCCTTAACGGTGCTGCTGGAGCATCCAGGTACCTAATGAGTTATCAAGTTCCGCTGTGTCCCAAGAGTTGCGCGCCCTTGCGTGCGGCCTGCATGAAGAGTCCCATGCTTGTCGTGTAATAGGGCTGCCAATACCCCGAGGACTCGTAGATCGTGATGAAGTCCGGGTCGATGGCCCGGGCTGGCAGCATCTCGCGAAGTTCGTGTGCGTAGCCGACCGCGTCGCCAAGCGTGGCTGCGGAAAGCTGAAAGGCAAAGAGCGTCCAGCCGTCGTAAAAGCCCGTGGGGACACCGCCGTGGCGCTGGCTGTCGCGTTCGCTGGAACACACCAGACGCCGTTGTTGATAGGCGGAAAGTGTGGCGGCATCGGGACTGCGTTGTAGAGGGAGAAGCCAAAGCGGGTTTAACTGAACGGGATGTTTCTGGGCGCGAGGCACAAAGGGTCTGCTCTCGTTAGCAGCGTAGAAATCCTGTCCGGAAACAAGCAGGCGCTTGTAGGACAGTCCAAGCTTCAGGATGCCTTCCCAGGCTGCGCTTTCCTGGTCCTGTAGGTTAAGTTGGCGGGCAAGGAGGACAGCGTTCTCCAGCGTGTATTCCGTGGCGAAAAGTGCGCAGAGGTAGTTTTTCGCGTCCCTGCCGCCAAACTCATCCTGTCCCATGGAGGGTGACACAAAAAAGGAATAGCTGCCGTCTTCTTCCTGGTTCAGGCAGGAGGCAAGGAAGCGGGCACTCTCACGGACGATGGGCCAGGCGATGTCGCGGGACCAGGAGGCATCTCCCAGGGCAGCGGCTGTCTCGATTGCCATCCTGGCGGGGTAGGCCGCGTTGTGTACTTCGAATTGGAAATCGTTGGGTGCGCCGCCGTCTTCAGGGCGAAAGAGTTGGGCGGCGGGACCGATGGGAAACTCCCAGGACCAGCAGACTCCAGGTCGTTGGTAGATATCGCGAGTCAGGCGCAACTGGTCCTCCAGGCGGGAATGGTAGAACTCCACGTGCGCGCGGGTGATATCGCTGTGACCGTGTGCGAGCAGGGCAGGGTGCACGTAGGAAAGATCCTGAGGAAAATGATAGCCCCAGCCGTTTCCAGAGAAGCCCATGGGCGGCGGCGGGCAGCGCCTGTCCGGAGCATAGGTGCAGAGCAGGTGGTAGTGGCTGCGCCAGTACAAGGCCGAAAGGTGATCCGGAAGACCCAGGGGCGCGGCAGGTGATTTCCCCCAGCGGCGGGTCCAGGCCGAAACGGAATGTTCCTGGATTTGTGCCCAGGAGAGTGTGTCCAGGCGGTCGAGGGCTGCATGGAGCTGGGGCTCTCGTGTCCGGGGTCCGAGAGCCAGATGGATGAGAGCTTCGCCTCGATCCGAAGTCAGTCTGAGATACAGTCGATCTCCTTCCGTTTCCAGGTCAACATGGCCTCTTGCATGAACGAGGCAGAGGGCGCTGCTGGTGCCCCGGTTCAATTGAAAAGTGGCTCTGGATCCTGCGAAGGAGAGTTCAGTGCTGGCTGCAAGATCGCCGCTGTAGTCCGAGGCATAGTGACGCACGGGTTCCACGCAGAGGGCGGGTCGCTTCGTCCCGGACCAGGACAGGTGGAAACACAGCAGGTCGCGGTCTGCTTCATCGGGACTCGTGCAGAGGGTAAGGGTGTAGTTGAACCCAGGACTGGCGAAATGCGTATCCAGACGACCGTCGGCGAGCTGCAGTTCCTGGCGATAGGCGGAGGGGGTTTCCGGCAGGAAGGACCAGATCAGGCGGGTGAGCGGCACCTGGGTGTCGATCCCGTGCTTTCCCCGGTGCCAGACCTCTGCATGCGCGAGGCGTGTCTTGGAGACGCGGATACTGGTCGGGTCGTCGTCGCCCTGATGCTGCAGCCCGTAGGAGTCAAAGGCTCCGCCGCAGCGGCCCGTGCCGAGATAGAGGTTGACCGATTTGCATGGCTCGACGGGCCAGGAGTTGCGGTGGATATCAGCCGAAGAGGGAAGCATGGGGGGAGAAGCGGGGAGTGAGGAGTGAGGAGCGAGGAGTGAGGAGCGAGAAGCGAGAAGTGGGGAGTGGGGAGTGAGAGGCGAGGAGTGGATCAGGGGTGGGGGCGCAGGAGGAGGGTTTGGCCCGGTGTAGTGTCGATGGAGAGGACGTCGCCGGTTTGCGGGGTGCCGTCGAGGGTCCAGGCGGAGCCGAGTTGGTGGGCCAGTCGCAGGTGGGCTCCTGCGCGGCTGGTGATGCGGATCTCCTCGATGCGGGCATCGCGCACGGTGGCTCCGATGAGGAAGGCACCTTCGGCCAGAACGCCATCGAAGCTCAGATCGCGCCAGCCTTTTGGCAGACGGGGGAGCAGGTGGAGGGTATCCCCGCGTTGGTGGAGGACGAGATCGAGGAGGGTCGTGACGGCGGCCATGCCGGCGTCGCTCTGCATGATTTCCCAGAGGTAGGGTTGTTCCTTCTGGAAATTTGGATGGAAGAGGGCGCCGTCATCCCAGGCGGCGCAGCCGGGGAAGTCGGCATTGTGGAGGGTGCCGTGGCCTTCGTTGGTATAGAGGTATTGCCACCACTTGAGCCAGAGCAGGGCGGCGCTGGTCTGGTCGCAGCGCAGGCAAAGCTGGGCGGCCCAGGGTATGCACCAGCCGGTCCATTGGCCGGGACCCTGCTGGGTCCAACGCTGGAGCGATTCGGCGACGGTGCGTTTGTGTTCAGGGGCGAAGGGATCGATGCTGCCGAAGGGCCAGATGGAGGCCAGGTGGCTATGGTGCCGGTGGCTGAAGGGGAGGTCCTGCCCTTGCCAGAGGGCGATGCGGCGGGGACCGTCGATGGGTCTGGAGGGATCAACAGGAACAGTGCTGTAGGCGGGCAACTCTGCGCGGACCCTTGCCCAGCGAGGATCGGAGGGCAGGCCGAGACGAGTTGCGGCTTCGTCTAGCAGACGGGCGACCATGTGAAGGGCGGCCAGTTGGAAGCTTGCGTCGCGGCCCCAGGTGCCGCGCATCGTGCCAGTGCTGAACTCAGGGCTCACGCTGACGGGAAGGGAGAGGCGGCTGGTTCCGTTTTCCTGAATGGTCTCCAGCATGGCCCAGTAGCCTTCGAAGGCACCGTTAAGCAGGGGCCAGGCCAGGTCGCGCAGGAGGGCCTCGTCCATGGAGTAGCGGTAGTGCAGCCAGGCCATTTGCGCGATCCAGGCGGCGCAGGCGTGGTCGATGGTGCCGCTCCAGAAGGCGCCGATGACCTCGCAGCGGTCGTCGATGGCATGGGGCAGGGTCATGGCTCCGGGGCGGCCGAAGAAGTGTTCTCCGCGCGCTCGCAGGCGCGGCATCCAGGCTCGCATGAGTTCCCAGAGTGGCTTGAAGTGGGACAGGCGGTTGGTCGCGTAGGCCGGGCCGTAGATGAGCTGGAGATTGATGTTGAGGTGAAAATCGTTGCTCCAGGGTGGTATCTGATAGTCCTCCATCCAGGGCCCCTGGAGGGTGGCGGTAGGCGCTTCGGGCGGGGTCAGTCCGGCTTGTTTGTAACAGCCAAGATCATACGCCTGCTGGAGTTCGTGGTCTGGAATTGAAAGTGCCGGGATATCGGACCAGTAGGCCTGCCACCAGGCAGCGTCCGCCTTCGCCGAATCGGAGGGGCGGATCCCGGCGAGGCGTTTGCGGACCTGTTTGTCGGCATCGTTTCCGAGGGCTGTTGCGAGGAAGACGCTTGCTCCGCGTTTGCGCCAGGCAACCGCGAGCGGTGGGTCCTCGGGAAGTGTCTGCAGAAAACCACCGCCGTTTTCCTTGCTCCAGCGGGCGGGCGCCTGGATACCGAGAGCTGCCAGGGATTCGCGTGAAAGATCCCAGACCGCCTGGAGTTCCACCGTGTATTCAGCCTTTGAGGTAAAGGAGATCCATTCCTGCCCGCGGGCGAGGCGGAGGGTGCAATGGTTTCCATCGGACAGGCTCACTTTGAGCAGGCCGGTTTTCAAATCCAGTTTGCCCTTGAGCGGTCTGGCTCCTCCGGCAAAGCGAAGGGTCAGGCGTCCACCGCCGAGTTGTTGCGGATGCTGGGGAAGCCCTTGGAACAGCTGTTTGATGCCCGTTTCGTCGTTGGCTTCGAGCAAGCGCCTAACTTCGGAGTAAGTGGTTTTTTCCAACACCGGATTGGCACCGCGGTGGTCCCAGAAAAAGGAGCGGGCGATGGTGAGGTGCAGGTGTTCGTCTCCCCAGACGAGCAAGCCGGTGGTTCCGTCGCCGAGGGGCACGCCCGTGTGCGTGCGAGGGAGGGGGAAATGCCAGGTGATGGGCGCGGGTGCGTGCATGGTGAAAAATCTAGGCTCGGGACTTTTCGCCGAGTTGGGCTTCGATGAGCAGGGATTTCTCCGGACTGAGGTCATCGCTCTTGGGTGCGGCGGTGTCGCCAAGAGGCCTGAATTCCAGGTGGAGGACTTCATTCGGGGCGAGGGTGAAGGGCAGGGCAAGCAGGCCATCCTTGGGGGTGAGAGGTGTGCAGGCCGCAGCCGGCTCGGATTGTGTGCGCAGCAGCGAGAGCTGTGAGGGGGAGAGATTGAGGGGCTTTCCCATTGCTTCCCAAGTCTCGAAGGCGCTTCCGGCTCTGGACCGGATATGGGCCGAGCTCGCGAGCCAGACTTTGTTCACGGCTGGCACGTCTGACAGGGTGAGCTTGATCAGGTCGCACCACGAAGGAGCCTCCTGAAGCTCGGGCGGGACGTCGTTCCAGAGGAGCACATGGACGCTTTCGCCTTCGACTGTGGCCACTCCTCCGCAGTGGGCGGGCAGCGGTGAAGAGGGAGAGAAGCCGATGCGCGGCCCGCGCAGGCGCTCGAGCAGACGGAAGGCGTTGGCACCCGCTTTTGGGAGGCCGTGGACGGTGAGAAGACCGTAGGTGCGGCTGAAGGGCGCATGGGACTGGGGGCCTTCCTGGAAGATGTCACTTGCGACCCAGTAGGTGAGGGTGTCTGCGGCGTCATCCAGCTCGGTCATGTTGCGAGCCACAAAAGAGCCTCCGTGGAGCGAATCGACGAAGCGGTTTTCGCCCCAGCTGACATCCTCGGCGCAGGTGGCGAGCTGCGTGTTCCACTCCGACCAATGGATGGGGAGGGCGGGCATGGGGGAACTGGCAACCGTCCTTTTCGCCTCGCGCACCACATCGCCGAAGAAGGAGCCGGGCTTGTGGGGGCTCGCGGCCCGGTTTGCGTATTCCACGAATTCATCCTGTGGATACAGGTGAGTGGAGACAAAATCGAGCGGGATGCCCTTTGCGTGGCAGTGGCCGATGAAGTCCGCCAGCCAGTGGGCCTTGGAGGTGGCGGGGCCTCCGATCTGCAGGAGGGAGTCGACGCTCTTTACGGCGAGCGCTGCGTGTTCGTAGAGTTTGAAGTATTCCTCCTTGGTGCCGGACCAGAAGGCGGAGAGGTTGGGCTCGTTCCAGACCTCGAAGTGCCAGGAGCGGACTTCCCCGAGGCCGTAGCGCTCGACGCAGTGCAGGGTGAAGGCGCGGACCAGATCCTGCCATTCACTCCAGATACGCGGCGGGGTGACGTTCATCCGGTAGTCGAACATGACCTGTTTGCCTGAAGCCAGCGCGGCAGGCATCGAGTTGAGTTCGACGAAGGGTTTGAGGCCCAGGGCGAGCAGGGAGTCGTAGATCTTGTCGATCTGATGCCATTGATACACGAGGGTGCCGTCCTTGCGGCGGCGCACCACGCCCATGTCGTCGTGGAACACGGCGTGAAAGCGGCAACTGCGGAAGCCGACCTCTTTTTGAAGCCAGGCAAGATGCTCAAGCAAGTCTTCCCTTAGCAGGTCGTGAGATCGCCCCACAGCGATGCCGTTTTTCCAGGGACGACGCAGGGGAGCTGAGCAAGTGGCTGGATCCAAGGTTATCATAGTCGGAAAAAAGATCGGAACCGTTGCTCAGGCTTTTGCCTCAACAGCGATGAAGGGAACGGCTATGGGTCGTCGAGCATGGTATAACAGCATTCCGGATACGATCAGTCCGATGAGTCCGATCGTCGTGAGTGTCAGAGAGACGAACCAGTTGCTCAACTCCATGGGCTGTGTGATGCGTTCCGGGGTTGCAGGGTCGTAGAAGATCCATTGGGTGCTGGGGAGACCGTCGCTGTCGAGCAGCGGATTGAGGGGGCGGAACTGCGAACCGAAGGCCGAGCGGAAAAGATGTGCCTGTCCGTTTGCATCGGTGAAACTGAACTCGTTCCAGTAGGTGGAGGAGCGGTCCTGCATGAGTTCGACGGATTTCCACTGCTCGTCGCGCGTGACGACTTCTTCGGGCAAGCCTTCGCGCGTCTTGATGATCCTGACAACTTCCGCCTGGGCTCTATTACCCGAGAGTATCAGGTTTAGGTCCGGAAAGAGTTTCGCAGCACCAAGAAGAAAAATGCCTGCTGAGATCCCGAAAAACGCGAGTTTGTGAGGCACATATCCAGGAGTGTAGGTGACGACGCGGCCGGTGCTCGGGTCGGTCTCAAACTCTTCGCCTGTGGGGGCGAGGTGCTGTTGGGCCCCTTGTTTTGAATGGGAGGCGGCTTCCTCGAGGCCGCGCTTGCTGATCAGGCCTTTCTTTTCGCGCAGGGCGAAGACAAAGGTGATCGCCAGTCCGAGCAGTCCGAGCATGAACATCCAGATATAGCCTGCCATGTAGTCGTAGGTCTGGGGGACGAAACCAGAGACGAGTTCCTGAGTGGGGATATTGAGTCGCACATCCTTGCCGGTGAGAACAGCACGGTCGAAGAGTTGGCGCGCGATTGCCGCCTGAGCCGGGTCCTTGAGAAAGCGGGCAATGCTCAGTGCAACCGGATCGGCGGGAGAAGCGGTGGAAGCCTGATCTGCGGGCGTGTGCGTCGGTATCGCCAAAATCCGTACAGCGAAGTCATCCTTTGTGGTGGGAGGAATATTTTCAACCAGCGTGTGCTCCGTCTCGCCCGTCTTTCGCAGCGCGCGGGCGAAGGCGAGGATCTTGCGGTCGGGTCCGGAGGGCAGGGTGAACCAACCCATGAAGGTGTTCACCAGTTTTGCGACGGGGGAGAGATGAATGTCCATCGGCTCCTCGATCACCTTCACCTCGAGGCTGAGGAGAGGGACGGTGGAGGAGTCGGGTTTCGCCTGGAAATCCATGTATTTGTCGAGCTTTGCGGTGCATTGCTCCTGGAAGAAGGTGAGTATTTTGACCTGTCGGTCGGGCGAAACCGTGCCTTTTACACTGAGGTTGAGACCGAAGGAGTCGGCGGTGCGGGTGGGCCGCAGATCGATCACCTCAGGGAAGGCGTGTCGGAGGTCGAGAAGCAGTCGCTCGAGCGACTCGGAAGGGATTTTTATCTTTGTTGGGAAGGAGAAAATTGAGGCGCTTCCCCAGGACAAACCCTCAATTTGTTGTCCCTCGGGAAGAAGTTCCTGTCCGAAGCGTGCGACAACCTGTGCGTGGAGTTCCTTTCCGCGCCGGCTCAGCTCCTTGTCGATTTGTTCGATGGAATCGAGGAAGGGACGCGCCTTGGTTTTCAGGGCCTGGGCCTCGTCACGCAGGGAGTCGATGCTGGGATCCTTGGGCTTTGAACGTTCCAGGATACGGATGCGTGCGAGCAGGTTGTTTTCGAGGTTGGCGAGCTTGAGGCGTTCGGATTCGGCCTCATCGCGTTCCTTCTTCAGACGGATGCTGTCCGGGTTGCCCATCCGGATCTCGTAAGCGGTCCCGAAGTTCAGGTAGGCACCGCTGCCATACCAGGGCCTGGAGGACATGTCTTTGATCCGGATGGGTTCTCCTTTGACCGTGTCGACCCAGGTGTTTTTTGCGAGCAGCGCCTCGACCTGCGCGCTTGTCTGGCTGTGTTTGAAGACGACGCGAGTCATGTCACCTCCCGGCGGGAGGAAAAGGGCGGAGTAGGCCCAGATGAAGAGTCCCACGCCGTTCAGTGTAATCAAACCTGTGATACGGCCGAGCAGGCTTGAGCCCGCCATGTAGGTGCCCATCTCATTGCGGGGCACATAGTCGTAGACCATGGGCTGGTAGCACATGCCGATCAGGATGCCCAGGATGGAGAGCGTCTCGCCGAAGAGCACCAATTCCAGCAGGACGGGACGGCGGTCGTAGAGGAAGAAATTGATGTAGAGATAGAAGGCGAAGTTGATGAACACCGTCAGGAACATCAGAGTCTGGTAGGCCTTCATGCGGTTCATCTTGTCCGCGAAGAGGCCGAGGATAACTATGAGGAACAGGTTGATCACGCCTCCGACCATCGCGTTGTTGCCCATTTCCTGTTTGGTGAATTGCCATTGGTCCGTGTAAAGGAGGGTGCCCATGGTGCCCAGGCCCGCATTGAGCATCGCTGAGCCGAAGATGAGGAAGTAGACTGGGAAGAGGTTGCGGTTGGTGATGCTCGTGAAGAAGCCCTTCATGCTGAAACGCTCTCCGCTTACGGCACTTTTGGGGTTGGTTTCCTTGATTCCTAGAGAGATGAAGAGTACCAGCAGCAGCAGGCCGGCGGCAGTCGTCCAGTAGATGGCCGATTCTCCTCCAAGAGGAATCCCCAGATAGAATTGTCGGTCGTCAAAGCGTCCCAGAGCGAGGAAGTTGAAGCTCAGGATACCTAGATTACCCATCCATTGGGAGACT
>JFJP01040255.1_pt1 | contig 11865 bp, 12 predicted proteins | sample 431651 | NCBI WGS metagenome assembly JFJP01 (sample SAMN02602958, study PRJNA72255) | Microbial mat metagenome, whole genome shotgun sequencing project. | biome: fresh water; feature: sink hole; material: water; isolation source: purple microbial (photo- and chemosynthetic) mats found in... | reverse complement strand
CTCTTCTCGCCCAAGTGTGCCAAGGGCCAGGCCGTAGGACAGGGCCTCAAGGGCCGAGCCACGGACATATTCATACACCTGTCTGTTACCGGCCAGTTCCTTGATACTCTCAAATGAACCATTGCAGGTCTGGTACAACAGGGCAGGCAAAGTGGCCGTAACCATATCGCCCCAAAGATTTTCCCTTTGCTGTTCGGCAATGCAGAAGGCTCGGATGATTGGCAGATGAGCCGCCGGTTCCTGGAAATGGGCCAGCAGAATAGCGGCGTAGACATTTGCGTAATGATCTTCTGCCTGATGAGATGAGGCGTGATCTCAGCCTTCAAGGCGATGGCCCTATTCAATTCGTCACGTTTGTAGAGGCCATCAAAAACATCAAAGGCCTTGATGAGTTCAGCAATTTGGGTATCCATGGGTAACCTCTGGGAGTGATAAATTGCAGGTTGCCCGGTCGGCAACCTGCCTGATTCATCTTGATTGATTCCGCACGGCCGGGAGTAATAGATCAGGCTGAGATCTGCAGCCCCGCCATCATCTGAGGAATCCTGGCCACACTTTCTTCGTCATCGACATAAAATGTCGAGACGATCCGGCCGTTATACATGACCGCGAGGCGGTCGGAGAGGGCCAGAGCCTCGGAGAGATCGCCGGTGACCAACAGGACGCCGGCCTGTTCCCGGGCCTCCAGCAGGAGTTTCCAGACATCTTCCGTGGCTGCGATATCAAGCCCCTGAGTCGGCTGCTCGGCCACGATCAGACGGGGTTTCCGGTAGAACTCGCGGGCCAGGACCATCTTCTGCAGATTGCCGCCACTCAGCTGCCAGGCCAGTGCACCGAGATTCGGTGGCCGGATATCAAAATCGTGCAGTAACCGCTCGGCCTTTTCCCTGGCCTGACCGCGTCTGAGCCAGGGGCCCCTGACAAAACCGCCGCGGGTCGTCAACAGAAAGTTGTCAAGGAGGTCGAGGCCCTGGCAGGTTGCCAGCCCCTGCCGGTCTTCGGGGATATAACTAAGGGCGAGATCCCAGCTGGGGTTGGCGAAGAACTTCTGCCAGTCCATACCAAGAAGGCGAACACTGCCGAGAGCCGGCCGGACCAGGCCGCAGATCATTTCCACCAGCGGTTTCTGGCCGTTGCCGGCAACGCCCACAAGACCAAGGATCTCGCCCTGACGGACCTCCAGGTCGATGTCGGCGAGGCTGGCGGCACTCAGCCCCTCCACCTTGAGAACAATCTGACGCGGTTCAAGCGGTGTCCGCTCCACCTGCAGCAGGACCTCCCTGCCGACCATGCGTTCCGCCAGTTCAGCGGTGGATTTGACGTCTGCCGCGGCAACCCGGTCTACCACCTCTCCCCGGCGCAGGATGGCGATGTTGTCGGCGACCGACATAACCTCTTCGAGCTTGTGGCTGATAAAGACAATAGCCTTGCCCTGACCGATCATCAAGCGCATGGTGGCGAAGAGATTTTCGGCCTCGCGCGGAGTCAGGACCGCCGTGGGCTCGTCGAAGATCAGCACTCGGCTCTTCCGGTGCAGCAGCTTGAGAATTTCAACCTGCTGCTTCTCTCCCATGGAAAGGGTACTGATCCTGGCCGCCGGGTTTATCTGCATGCCGTACTGAGAAGCAAGCTGCATGACCTCTTCATGTATCTTCTGCCAGTCCAGCACAAAACTGCCGGCGTGCCCGAGATAGACGTTTTCGGCAACAGTCATGGCCTCAACCAGCTTGAAATGCTGATATACCATGCCAATTCCCAGGCTGATTGCCTTCTCCGTCGAAGAAAGCCGGATCGCATCTCCAGCGAAAAAAATGGTGCCTGCATCAGGTTGCAGCTGGCCTGCGAGGATCGACATCAGCGTCGATTTACCGGCTCCGTTTTCACCGAGCAGGGCCAGGATTCGACCTTCATCGATCTCCAGGCTGATTCCTCGATTAGCATGCACATCTCCAAAGGATTTAGAGATAGCCTCGAGCCTGATCAGTGGAATCCGACCGGTCATTTACCGGATCTCTCCATACCGGCAATCGGTGTGACGAACTGTGATTCAGTATCCCAGGGAAAGAGAATCCAGGTATCCTGGCTGACCTCGGTGATGAAGGTATCCACCTGCGGTCGACCGGCCGGTTTGGCATACACGGTGGCGAAATGCGCTTTGGGCACCATCTTCTTGACAATGGCGGCAGTACGGCCGGTATCGACGAGGTCATCGATCAACAGCCAGCCCTCGCCGTCGCCGTCGAATTTCTTCAGGATATCGGCGTCGCCTTTCTTGTCCTTCCAGTCATAGCTTGAGACACAGATGGTGTCGACCAGATGGATGTCGAGTTCCCGGGCGATGATCGCCGCCGGTACCATGCCGCCTCGGGTGATGGCGATGATGCCCTTGAAGTATTCCTGATTCAACAGTCTCCAGGCCAGGGCCTTGGAATCGCGGTGCAGCTGATCCCAGGAAATAGGGTAGGTTTTTTGGTATTTGCTGTTCATTGACATGGCATCTTCCTTTTCTTCTGTACTGCAACAATATCCAGGTTGAAGGCCGAGACCATAGGAGGCCTCAAGTGTGTTCTGGGAAATAACTCTCTAATCGATCGGTTCGACATTCACCCCAAGAGCGGCCGGTGCTTCATTTGCGCCCTGCCGCCAGGAGGACATGACCAGGACAATAACGGTCAGGGCATAGGGCAGCATAAGCAGGAGTGATGACGGCAACTGGGTACCGGAGGCCTGCAGACGAAGCTGCAGGGCCATGATACCGCCAAACAGGTAGGCTCCGAAAACAGCCCGACCAGGGCGCCAGAAGGCAAAAATCACCAGGGCGACGGCGATCCAGCCACGGCCGCCGGTCAAGTTGTTGGTCCAAAGATGGGTATAGGCCAGCGACAGATAGGCCCCACCCAGCCCCATGAAAAATCCTCCCACCAGTATGCCGCACCAGCGATAGGCCGCAACATTCAGCCCCGCAGCCGTGGCGGCAGCCGGATATTCACCGGCTGCCCGCAGGCTCAGTCCATGCCGAGTGCGGGTGAGATACAGCCACATCAGCGGCGGGATACAGTAGGTCAGATAGACCAGGGGATCATGGTTGAAAAATATCGGCCCGAGAGCCGGAATCTGGGAAAGCAGCGGCACCGGAACCGGCTTGAAGCCCGGCGCAATCTGACCGACATAGGAGGTCCCCAGGTAATTTGCCAGGCCGGCGCCGAGTATGGTCAAGGCAAGTCCCGACACTACCTGATTGCCCTTGAACCAGAGACAGACCACACCGTGTACGGCAGAGGCCGTCATGCCGGCAAACCCGGCAATGACAAATGCCAGAACAGGGCTGCCGGTAGCAAGGGCGACGATAAAACCGGTGAGGGCGCCGATGATCATGCATCCCTCCACACCGAGATTGAGCACCCCTGATTTTTCAGTGAAAATTTCGCCGAGCGTGGCATAGAGGATCGGGGTACCTGATTGTACCGCTGCGGCAAGAAGAGGAATGATTATCGCTGAATCCATCATTTCCTCCTCACGGCCACGCGGTAAGAGGTAAACAAACCGCCGGCCAGCACAGTGAGCAGGATCAGGCCCTCGATAATGCCGCCGAACGCCGCCGGCACCTGCAGGTCGAGCTGTAGATTTTCCACTCCCACCCGCAGGCCGGCAAGGAGAAAGGAGGCCACGGCGATGCTCAGGGGGTTGAGCCGGGCCAGCCAGGCCACAACAATGGCGGTGTAACCATAGCCCACCATGATACTGGGCTGCAGGCGGTTGATGGTTGCCGAGGCCTCGATGAACCCGGCCCAACCGGCCAGTGCGCCGCTGACCACCATGACCATGACAACCAGCCGATCATAGGGGATGCCGGCGTAGCGCGCAGCCCGGACACTGTCGCCGGCCGCTTTGAGCTCGAAACCGATGCGGGTATAGCGGATACATATCCAGACCAGGACGCCGAGGACCAGGCAATGGGCAAGTCCCCAGTTGATGCTCGTGCTGCCGATCTTACCGACAACCGCCTGGGGAGAAAATTCCGGGGTCATCGGAAAACCGAAGCTCGTCGGGTCCTTCCAGACGCCATAGACCAGATAATCAAGAAAGAGGATGGCAATATAGTTGAGCATCAGCGTGACAATGATCTCATTGGTCTTAAGACGCTGGCGCAGGATGGCCGGGATCATGCCCCAGAGGCCGCCGGCCAGGGCAGCCATGGAAATCATCGCCGGCAGCAGGATAAAGCCGGGCAGTCCGGGAAAAGACAGGGCCACCCAGGTGGCGCCGACCGCACCGAGGGCAAACTGACCCTCGGCCCCAATATTCCAGATCTGCAGGCGAAAGGCCACCGCCACACCGAGAGAACAGAGAAAAAGCGGAATAGCCTTGATCAGGCAGTCTTCAACGGCAAAACGGGAACCAAATGCCCCGCGGAAAAGGACAGAGAGGCCGTCAAGCGCGGGCGTTCCTCGAAGCGAAAGGAGCAGCCCGCTTAAAGCGAGAGAAAGCGCCAGAGCTGCCGCTAAAACAAGACAGGAGCTCCAACCGAGGGGCTCCTGTCTCTTGGTGATCCGTATGCGGAACATCCGATATATCCGTACAGGTTTAAAAAATGCTGACCATTACTCCGTGGTACCGACAATACCCTGAACAAACCAGGTCATGCCGAGCAGATCCTGATCCGGAGCCATCACGCCCTCGGCAATCTTAACTGCGCCCTTCTGGTCCTTGATCGGTCCGACAAAGACCTTGTTTTTGCCGGCGATGATATCGGCTTTGGCAGCCATGACCTTGTCCTGCAGTTCTTTGGGAACCATGGCACTGAAAGGGGCGAGATCAACAATGCCGGTATCCATGCCCGGCCAGACGGATTCAGCCTTCCAGGTGCCTTTCTGCACCTGCTCGATAACGCTTTTGTAGAATGGCGCCCAGTTCCAGATCGGGGCAGTCAGGTGGGCTTTCGGGGCGAAAGCGGTCATGTCGGAGTTGTAGCCGATGGAATAGACTCCCTTCTCCTGGGCTGCCTCCTGGGGACCGGGAGAATCCTGATGCTGGGCGATGACATCGGCGCCGACATCGAGCAGGGATTTAGCGGCCTCTTTCTCAGTGGCAGGATCATACCAGGTCTTAGTCCAAACCACCCTGACAACGGCGTCCGGATTGACAGCCTGGACACCCAGGGTGAAAGCGTTGATGCCACGGATGACCTCGGGGATCGGGAAAGCGGCGACGTAACCGATGGTCTTGCTCTTGGTCATTCCGCCGGCGACCATGCCGGAGAGATAGCGGGCCTGGTACATGCGACCGAAATAATTGCCCATGTTGTCAGCCATCTTGAAGCCCGAGCAATGCATGAACTTCGTTTTGGGAAACTGTTTGGCGACCTTCAGCATCGGATCCATATAACCAAAACTGGTGGCAAAAATCACATCATAGCCTTTTCGGGCCATATTGAGCATGACCCGCTCGGAATCGGGGCCTTCGGCCACCGCCTCGACATAGGAGGTCTTGACACCGGGCATTTCGGCCAAAGCCTTACGCCCCTGGTCGTGGGCATAGGACCAGCCGGCGTCACCAATCGGCGAAACATAAATAAATCCGACATTGAGCTCTTTTTCCGCCGCAATGGCAGTCGACAGGCTCAGACTCATCATCACCACAATCAGGGCTTTCAACAATCGCATACGAGTATCCTCCAGAATTGCACTACATCAATGATTTTGCAGAAATATTTCCCGGTTCCACAACCGCCATCAAAACTGATTGCAGAGACAATCGTGCCGGGTGTTACAGGACTTGTTTCAAAAAGAGCTTCGTCCGCTCTTCCTGGGGACTGGTAAAGAAATGCTCGGGGGTGCCGACTTCGACGACCTTGCCCTGATCCATGAAGATGACCCGGTCGGCAACCTCCCGGGCAAAACCCATCTCGTGGGTGACTACCACCATGGTCATGCCTTCACGGGCCAACTGCTTCATGACATCGAGAACCTCCCCCACCATCTCGGGATCGAGGGCGGAAGTGGGCTCGTCAAAGAGCATGATTTTCGGGTCCATCGCCAGGGCCCGGGCAATGGCCACGCGCTGCTGCTGGCCTCCGGACAACCGGGAGGGATATTCCTGTTCCTTCTCGCTGATGCCGACCTTGGTAAGAAGCTGCCTGGCCTTGATTTCAGCGACCTCCCTGCTCCGTTTGCGGACCCTGATCTGGGCAAGGGTGAGATTCTCAATCACAGTTTTGTGCGGAAAGAGATTGAACTGCTGGAAGACCATTCCGACTTCAGCCCTGATCTTGTTGAGATTGGTCTTTTTATCGGCCAGATCGACACCATCTATATAGATATGACCGCTGTCAAAGATCTCCAGGCCGTTTATACACCGAAGAAAAGTTGACTTTCCCGATCCGGACGGACCAATGACCACCACCACCTCACCCTTGGCGACCTGGGTCGAGACCCCGTCGACGGCTCGGACAGTTACACCGCGACCGGTGAATATCCTTTTCACATTTTCGGCTCTAATCACTGACTGCGAACCTCCGTTCCATATAGAAGACCAATTGCGACAGCACTGAAGTGATGACCAGATACATGGCTGCAACCACCAGCCAGACCTCGAATGTGGCAAAGGTACTGGTGATGATCTCACGGCCAGATTTCGTCAGGTCGGTGATGGCGATGACCGAGACGAGCGAGGAATCCTTGATCAGGCTGATGAACTGGCCTGAGAGCGGCGGCAGGATGCGTTTCAGGGCCTGTGGCAGAATGACATCCAGCATGGCCTGGGGAACGGTCATGCCAAGAGACCTGGCGGCCTCCATCTGGCCGCGTGAAATGGACTGGATACCGGCCCGGACAATCTCGGCAACATACGCTCCGGCAAACAGGGCCAGAGCCCCAATGCCCGCCACATTGCGGCTGAGATTGAATACGGTGCCGACAAAAAAATAGGCAATGAATATCTGGACAAGAAGCGGCGTGCCCCGGATAAATTCGATATAGGCTATCGCCAGACCACTGACGGTGTAGTTCTTGGAAATCCGGGCCAACCCGGTAGCAAGACCGATGATGAGTCCCAGTACCCCGGAGATGAACGATATCCAAATGGTGGTCCACATCCCCGTCATCAGGGGTCCCATCTTCCAATGAGAGGTGAGCCCGACCGTGTCGCCCATGAACAATTCATCCTGGGCGTCCACCTTGAGGGAATCACTGTCAATCTCGAGAACGGCCTTTTCTCCGGATTCGGAGGTTAGGGTGACTGCCGTGGTGGTGTTCTTCTTTTCGATGGCCGAGACAACACTGTCAAAGGGGGCCTTCTTCAGGTCTTCTGCCTCGTAGAAAAAATACTGGGGAACCCGGTACCATCGCCATTCATAGTCGATCGTCTTTGCAGCCCCCCAAATTGCAGCGGCCATCCCGATAAGGATGACCGCCAGCAAAATCCTCCAGGGCCACGTCTGTCCTGTGGCTTTCACTGTGAGTCCTTTGTAATCACTGAATTTCTTTCAACCAGGCATCATCCTGGAACCATTTTTTGTAGATCTTGTCATAGGTCCCGTCATTCCTGATCTGGTACATGAAGTTTTCCATCCAGTTGAGGATATCGACATCACCCTTGCGAACTGCCCAGGCCAGAGGCTCGAAAGTGAACGGGGTATCGAGATGGACGATCTTGCCCTGACCTTTCTGGCCGACTGCTACCGTATTGTACGGCAGGTCATAAATGAAAGCATCGATCTTGCCGTTTACCAGCTCAAGAACACCTTCCTGCTCTGTTTCGTAAGAGATATACTTGGCATTGGGGATCATCCGCTTGGTGGCTTGCTCGCCGGTGGTGCCAAGCTTTGAGGCGATGGTGTATTTGGCGTCGTTGAGATCCTTATAGGATTTGACCGTGCCGTCGAGATCCTTTTTAATGAGAATGGACTGGCCGATGACGATATAGGGCGGGGCGAAGTTGATGCTCATGTTCCGCTCCTGAGTGAGGGTCATACCAGACATGAGAACATCAAATTTTCCGGTGAGAAGAGCGGGAATGATGCCATCCCAGGCGGTGTCCACCAACTCAAGCTCAACACCCATAGCCTTGGCCATCCGGGTTGCCATATCGACATCGAAACCGATGATCTGTCCTTTCTGATTCTTCAACTCGAAAGGCATATAGCCGGGCTCCATGCCGACACGCAGTTTGCCGCGTTTCTGAATCTCTTCCAGGGTGCCGGTGAGGCCGACCGTAGCGGTGAACGCCAAGGCTACCAGCACAGCAAACAGCAGGGAAATTTTCTTCATTGTCATCTCCTTAGGTTACGTTAACAGATTAAAAGGACCATTCTCAGGCCCCGGGCCTTACTCTGCAATTTAAAAAGACTTTCCTTCATCAAGCAGCTCTTCAATGATCATCCGGGTACCATTGCACTCCGGATTTGGACACCTGGGCAACTCTTCAATGGGCAGATAGACGATCATCACCTGCCGGCATTTCGGACAGACAAGCTCTACTGGTTCGTTTTCTCCACGCATTTTCAGCTCACCTCCACTTGGCATGCACCAGTTGCTGAAGCAATGCTTTTGCGTAACAAACTACGGGGTAAAACTCAAGGAGAATCTTCTTGAGTTTTACCGCTCTTACCGCTCCATACCGTGCTAGATTCACGCCAGGCTGATGCCGTTCGGAGAAGAGATATTTCCCCCATTGACGCCTGCTGACATTTCCCCTTCAATCCGGCTATAGTTACTCGGCACGTGTATTTATTTCCTTGCCCCGGAAGATCAATTTTAAAATTACATTGAATTATTAGGCGATAAAATCGGCAATCAGAGAACGAATGAAAAAATCTCCAGACTCAGATTGGGCACGGTTCTGGCGCGATCCTACCATCTCCGCGCTGGAGATGCGTTTCTCGAGCTACGACAATCTGATCTTCCCCAAACATACCCATGACAGCTACGCCATCGGCCTGGTCGAAAAAGGAAACTCCGTTTTTTACTATCGCGGGGTAAACCACCCGATTAGTGCTGGTCAGATTGCCCTGATCCCGCCCGGCTGCACCGTCTCACTGATTGGCGCTTGGCTGCTGCTTGATGAACGGCTTTCGGCCCTGCAGGGGATCGGCGGGGCGGTCGCTCGGCGGGGTCTACCTGGTTAATCACAGCCCGGGGCAATCGCAAGAGAAAGAAGAAGCGGGACAAATCTGTCAGGAAAGCTCAGGCGGCTGACGAGAGTTTTCAGTTCACCTCGTCATCAATCAGGACGGCCTGCAGAGGACAGGACTCGGCATCAATCAGCCGGTCTGAACGATACGCCGCCAGAATCTCCGAGGATCTTTCGGCCAGATGCCGCCGCACCTCACGGCGCCGTCCTCGGATCCTGGCGATCTTCATCGAGTCGTAGGCCGTTGTCTGGTGCCGCATCCAGGCGATGACCGCGGCCCTAACCCGCTCAGCCAGAGGTATACGCTCTGTCCTGGCGACGGTGCCGCTGCCGACCGGAGTTGCGTGTTCAGTCACCCGCCTCGCCAGGTCCTCGGCCAACGGCCGGTGGCAGGGGTGAAAATCAAGAAAGTGCAAGGTAGCCAGGTAGAATTCCTCGACATAGGCCTCATGCTGCCGCTGCCGCCTGGCCAGATCCGTCTCTCGTTTTCTGGCATATTCCGGGGTCGCTCGTTTTCCCTCGACCTCCAAACGGGCCTTGGCGATATGGCCGGCATCGGCCCAGATACCCCTCGACATGAGCCTGCGGCCTTTTTTCACCTGCACCAGCCACACCGGCCCCATCTCCTTGACCCGTCGGGTCAGGGCCGCGTCTCCCGGCGGCAGCAGTTCCCAGTGCTCAGGTGGAACCAGGGTTTCACCCGACTCCGTGAGGACTGTGCGGGCAGCCCTACCGGGACGAACCAGACGATTGAGTTCGGGCATGGCTCTAGCGCTCCGTCAGGACCAGCTTGACGGCAAGACCGGCAAAAACGCTGCCGGCCAGCCAGTTGAGCAGCCGCTTGGCCCTGGTCGATTCGCGGAAGCGGCTGCCGAAGGTTCCGGCCAGCAGACTGATGCCGCCGAAGATCAGGATGGTCGCCAGGATAAACAGGGCCCCCAGCAGGATTATCTGCAGGGCCAACGGACCGTTCTGCGGATCAGCGAACTGGGGCAGAAAGGCGAGGAAGAAGATTGAGACCTTCGGGTTGGTGACGTTCATGATAATGCCGCGGCGATAGAGCCTGGCAAAGGACAGGTCGACTGCCCGGGAATCTCCGCTGTCCGAGTCACCGGCCGTAAAGGCACCCCAGGCCAGGTAGAGGAGATAGGCGGCCCCGACATACTTGAGCAGGTTGAAGGCCAGGGCCGAGGCCTGAAAAACTACAGCCAGACCGAAGGCCACTGCCGTGGTATGCACGAGCAAGCCGGTGCACAGGCCAAGGGTCACGGCCAGGCCCGCCATCCTGCCGCGCTGGGCCGCCTGGATCATGACAAAGAGATTGTCCGGCCCCGGCGCCAGGGCCAGAAGAATCGAAGAAGTGAAAAACAACAAGAGTGCGTCAACCGACGGCATATTGCCCTCCTTGGGATGCCAACGATAAAGCCATGTCCTGCAGTGCGGACATGGCTTTATCGTACATGGAATAGGTACTTAATTGCAGATCAAACCGTATCAGGCCTTGACCAGGATTCGAATTCTGTTCTTGATATCCTCGACCGCGAGGCCCTGGTGCGGCAGCTGTTCATCGAGACCGCCGTGGCCGATTCTGCTCGTACCCATGGCGGCGTACTTCGGGGCCAGGCCCTTTTCCAAAAGCCAGGTGCCATAACGGCAGCCGAGTCCGGTCTTGCTGTTCTGGCTCTCGACAATGAGAGCAAAGGGGCTCTTGCCGACTTTGGCGAGCATCTTCTCGTCCTGAATGTTGAGGGTGGTCTTGTTGATCAGTCCGACTTGAAGGCCCTCGCCCCGCAGCTGTTCGACCGCATCGAGGCAGCGATAGAGCATCTCGCCGTAGCTGACGACATAACCGGCCGTACCCTCGCGGATGACCTCGTCCTGTCCCGGCACGAAGGTGTATCCCTCAGCGTAGAACTTCTCACCCTTCTCGGTGAGAATAAAGGGGGTTGCAGAGCGGGTCGAGAAGACAAAGCGCAGTCCGGGATCGGTAAAGATTGTCTTCAGTACCGCCTTGAGCTGCAGGGCATCGGCCGGGAAGTAGAGCCGAGTCATATCGTTCTCGGCAAGGGCATTGTCGGCGAAGAAGTTGTTGATGCCGAAGTGGCAGGTATTGTCGGCCATATCGTCGACACCCGAATGCGAGAAGTGGGCGAGAACATTGGCGTTATTGAGGCGGGCCATGGTGATCTCGGAGATCACCATCTCGAGAAAGGCGGCGAAGGTGCCGAAGATTCCCTGACGGCCGCTCTCGGAACCGAAGCCGGCGGCTACCGAGAAATTGTTGCGCTCCATGATGCCGGCGTGGACATAGACCTCGGGATAGTTCTTGCGGATATGGTGCAGACCGCAGGAGCCTTCGAGATCCGAGTCGACGACGATAACCTTTTTCTTGATATCATCCATACCCGAAAGGATCTCACAGATGATCCTGCCGAAATCGTCACGATTCTTGGCGGTCTCGGGGGTGCTGCCGAGGTAGCTGACCTTGTTCTTCGGGGCCGTGTAATTCTTCAGCAGGGCAACAGCCTCGGCATAACCGCGGGCCTCGAGATAATCCACCGCCAGATTGACCGGGATGACATCGTGGCCCTTCGGCAGACCTTCAATACCGGGAACACCCACGGCCATCTGACGTTTATTAACCAGGGCCACAGGGCCGTCGGCCACCAGGGCCTGCTGAATCCTGGAAAACAGGGCGTCGAGGTCCTCGCCGTCGCCCTCGTTAACCGCCAAGCC
>JFJP01024681.1_pt2 | contig 11865 bp, 7 predicted proteins | sample 431651 | NCBI WGS metagenome assembly JFJP01 (sample SAMN02602958, study PRJNA72255) | Microbial mat metagenome, whole genome shotgun sequencing project. | biome: fresh water; feature: sink hole; material: water; isolation source: purple microbial (photo- and chemosynthetic) mats found in... | reverse complement strand
CCGAATTAGTTGAAGTTGTTGAAGTTGTGGCTGCGTTGTAGTTGTTAATTAGGAATACAAAAGGTTAGACAGCAGTAGACTTCAGATCTGTTCCCATGAGCGACTCGTCGAGACTGATGAAGTCTTGCTGGAGCCAGTTTTCTATTTCGTTGAGGTTTGTGGTGTATTCCGCCTGGGAGTAGGCGTTCAGAGATAGGAGCAAGTTCTTCGCGATTTTGAACAGCTCTTCTTCGGAAGAGACCTGGGGTAAGTCGCAGCTACCGAGCTTTCTTTGATGATGATTCTTCTCTTCTTAGACTCGAAGGGGAAGTCCACCAGCTGGTGGTCTACCTGCTGCTGCTTGTACTGCACGAAGGAGTCTCGGGGGAGGATCCTCGAGATGGACGCGTTGAAAGCAAAAGCAGAAGTGTTCGGCAGATTCTTCTTCTCTTCGGTCTGCACGAAGCTGATACCGAAGTCTGGTCAGTCGGGAGCTACAGTCGTAGACGAAGATCCACTGGTACAGGTAGAACTCTTCGATGTTCTTGATGGAGATCAGCTCAATCAGCTTGAGTGCTTCCAACACCATTTTCAGCGAAGACTTGTCTTTGGCGGGCTTGCTGAAGATCTGCATGATGAGAGTGATGAGTATCGGCCAGATGGTCCTGAACACTTCGCTCAGGGTCGCGAGACTCAGCCGCAGGATCAGCACTCGGATGGAGAAGAGGATCTCGGTGAGGAGAGCCTACGAGCGAGATGAGCGAAGGGTGCGCGTTGACGTCTTTGATGACTTCCTTGATCTTGTCCAGCAGGCCTTTGATCTTGTCTTTGGTCATGAAGGTTTCGGGTTCTCCCGAGAAGATGATGAAGCAGACTCGCGAGAAAGACTTGATCCTGGTTTTGTTCTTGTAGTCTTCGCTGCTCCAGTACGAAGAAAAGACGACTTTGTTGAGGTACATCGCGAGGACGTCTTGTTTGGACTGCGCGACGGTGTAGCGGATGATGTCCATCCAGTAGTCGAGCGTCTTCTTGGTGCAGACGAAGAAGTCGTCGTTTTCAAACAAGTCTAGGATGCTGCGTTCGAACTCGCCGATGAGCAGCTTGCCGAGTTCTTTGAACTGCGAGTGGATCAGGCTGCTGATGAACTCGACGGTCTTGTGCGACTCTTCGTTTCGGACCTGCAGCAGCGTGAAGATTTTGTCCATGTAGATTTTTATCTGGGTGAAGCCTGCCTACTCTCATGTTCATGCGGTCCATCCGGTTGGCTGCGTAGCAGTTCTTCATGAGCGGGACGGACAGACGGTCGAGGAAGATGAGTGTGTAGAACTTGTAGCGCTGGTTGAGGACGCTCTCGCTGTTTTGGGTGAAGTCGAAGAGGTCTGCGTTGTCTTGGAACTTCTCGAAGTACTCGAAGACGGAAGGCGGCATGGGGATGACCGTGTAGGCCAGCAGCGTCTTCTCGGGCCGGTAGACCAGCCGGAACTCTTTGGAGAGGATCGAGGAGAGCTGGATCAGCATGTTGTTCATGTTGATGTGCATCGGCGAGCGGACTGCACGCGTGTCCAGGATGTCTTTCGGCAGGTACTTGCTGGAGAAGGCGTGGTAGATTTCGAGGACCCAGATGGTCGTGTTTGGGTGCTGCGGGTTGCGGAAGATGTCGAGGAACTCGAGCAGCGCGATCCAGATGTCGGTGAGGAAGCTGCGTCGCTTGTTGGAGTCTTCGATGTAGCCGAGGTTCTTGTACCAGATGTAGCAGTACAGGTAGTACAAGATGATCGCTTCGAGGTCTGCGATGTCTTGGTTGAGCACGATCGTGTTTCCCTTGATCTTGTTCGGCGCGTCGTTGTAGAACTGCTTCACCTTCGAGACCCGTCTGCTGTCGCCGAGAGACTTGATGAAGTCGAGCATGGGGATCTGCAGCGAAGTCAAGATCTGCATCTGCCGTCAAGCGAAGCTACGAACTTGGACAGGCGAGGCAGCTTGCTGTAGCTCGGAGGGTACTCTGCGTACTTGGCCTCCTCGTAGAAGACTTCGACGAAGATGTCCATGGAGACCTCTTTGTACTTGAGGTACATGGACCTGACGATTCTGAGGATCGAGGTTTTGACGATGCGGATGTGTGTGGAGTCGTCGACGTCTTCCGCGCTGTTGTACTCTTGGAAGCGGTCGAAGTTGAAGACGCCAACTCCGAGAGTATGCATCTGGAAGTGTTTGTTGAACTGCTCGGAGCTGGTCCAGCAGCTGATGAAGACTTTGATGGTTTTGCGCAGGCTGAGCACGATGTTCTGGCTGACAGGCGACTACCTTGGCGATCTCGAAGTGCTGCAGCTCTTCCGAGTCGTTCTTTTTGGAGCTTCTGCCCATGACGCCGAGCGTGAGGAACTTGATGATGCGTCGCTCGCTGCCGTTTTCGTTTTGGGCCAGACTCTCTGCCTCAGCGTTTTCGATGTTGAGGAAGAAGTTGAAGATGAAGTAGATGCCTTCGATGAGCACGCCGATGAGCTCCATGATGTTGGACTGCATCTGCATGCCTGTGGACTCGAAGAGCTGGCCTGCTTTGGAGCTGAGGTTCGCGATGTTCTTCTCGCCGACTTTGTTCTCATGGATGACCACGCCGGCGTCTTCTTGGTGTCCGGGGTTGGAGTAGCGGTCGATGAGGGCGCGGTAGGTGTCGAGGATCTGGGTGATGAGTTTCTCGAGGTTTTCTGCGGGCAGGACGCTCGCGAGGGTGGGCATCGCGTGGTTGATGAAGTTGACGTACTGGATGAGCACGTATGGCGAGCGCGACTGGAGGCCTTGGATGATTTTGGGCATGAGCATGGGCGAGTTGAGGATGGCCAAGAGCTCGCCCTGCTTCTCTGCGGAGTTGAGCGTGTTCTTGCCGAAGATGACGAACTTGAGCAGCGACAGCAGCTGCACCTGCATGATGAAGTTGTTGTTCGTCACTGCGTAGCGCTGCACCACCAGCAGCGGCCGGTAGACGTACTTCGCGATCTCCAGCGCTTTCTGCGGGATGCACGTGACCAGCAGGTCGAAGAACTCGCAGGCCACCGAGTTCACCTTCTCGTTCTCCTTGGCGAACGAAGGCGAGAGACTCTCCAGCGCCTGGCCCTGGATGTAGCGGATGCTGATCACGATGAGCAGGTCGAAGTAGTTGGGGCTGCGCGCTTCGCTGAGCAAGTCGTCTTCGAGCAGGCCGAGCTTGCAGAGCTTGACCCTGGGAGTGAGCTGCTTGTTCAGCAGGAAGCTCGAGAAGAGCTCGGTGATGCTCAGCAGGATGTTCTTGAGCTTTTTGAAGCGCGAGAAGACTTTCCTGGTGTCGTAGACTTCGGAGAAGAAGAACTGGCCGCCTTCGGAGACGTAGAAGCAGGTGTACTTGACCATGTCTTCGATGAGCGGGTCTAGGATCTTCTCGAAGAAGCTGATGGAGTCGACCATCCAGTTTTTAGAGGCGTGGCGGAGCAGTGGGTTTTCGTCGTCGAGGAACTCGATCATCATGAAGAGGCCCAGCTTGTTGATTTCTTCGAAGGCAGGGTCTTGGGAGTCTTTGGCGCTGCCCATGGTGAGCTTCCAGAAGATGGAGAAGCGCTTGAAAGACTTCTCTTTGCTTTCGTAGTTCGTGGAGTGCACGACCTTGTTGATCGACTTCGAGATGAGCGCAGGCACAAGCAGGTAGATCTCGCGCAGCATCTGGATCGCCTGGTCAAAGGCCTGCTACCGAGTCGTGGAAGGGCTGGTAGTCCAGCAGCTGCCAGAGCTTCTCGATGACGATTTCAGGCACGGACTCTTTCTTGTCTTTCCTGCCGTCCGTCTTGTAGCCTTCTTCGGCCGAAGCGTCGTCCGAGAGTCTGCTGGTGAGGATCTCTTGTTCTGGGTCAGCGAGGGGTACTGGCCTGGTCTTTGAGGGAGTTACGGAGCTTGACGAAGATCTCTTCTTTGCGCGACGAGCTGATCACGTAGATGAGGCCTTCGATGGCCACGCGGCAGATGTTGGGTTCGTCGGACTGGATGCACGAGACGAGTCCCTTCATCCAGGCGGGGTAGACGACGTCCTCTGCGGACTTGTTCGAGTAGACCACTTTCTGCATGACCACGACGCTCAGCACGGAGTAGCGCAGCGTCTGCACGAGGAGACTGGGCAGCTCTTCGTTGAGGTACTGGTCGCGGCCCTGCAGGTCTTTGAACATGATGCAGCTGTCGTCGATCTGGTCAGCTGGAGGTACCTTGAAGGTCGCCAGGACTTTGCTCAGCTCGATGAAGTCTTTCTCGAAGTTCTGCAGCGCAAGGTTGATGCTGGGGATGCTCTGGATCATCGAGCGGAGTTCCTGTCCGGACCAGAGGACGCTTTCTGTGAAGAGGTACTCGATGATTTCGACGAAGATCTTGAGCACTTTGAGGGTGAGCTTCATGTGTTCGAAGTTGTTGTCGATGTAGCTTTCGATGATGTCGACGATGCGCACCTTCAGCAGGAAAGAAGTGAGGCCTTCGAGCAGGCGGACCTCGACGCGCAGCTCGGAGATCTGCAGCTCGGGGTTCGAGAAGCAGTCTTTGATGAACTTGATGATGCCGCTGTAGATCTTCAGCTCCGCGTTCGAAGCCACTGCGATCGCCTTGCTGATCTCTTCGACGATCAGGTGGAAGTGGCTGGTCACGCAGCTCAGGAAGCGGATGCCGCTCTTCGAAACCTCTTCCTTAATCTTCTCGTCGCGGTTCTTAATCCCTTTCAAGTAGATGAACTTTATCAGCGGAATCGAGATCCGGCCGATCGTCAGGCCTACTGCTTTCTCGTGGTCCATGTAGAAGTTCTGCAGTATCTTAAGGGGTACAGAGCAGGTCTTGATGTCGTCTGTTTGGTAGGTGTTGAATATCTTCTCGAAGGCTTTCTCGATGTAGGTGAGGATGTTTCTTTTGGATTCGTCTATCACGTAGTTGTTGTCGAGGTCTGGATCGCCGAAAAACCAGCCGTACATCCTGCGAGTGACTGAGAGGTCTCTCCTCAGCAGCAACATCATCATCGTCTCGACCAGCTCGACTTTCTGGTCTTCCTCTAGCAGCAGGTTGTCAGAAAGCTTTACGTAGTTGTTGACCATGTCTAGAATACCTCTTTTAACGAGTTTGTTTTCATCCAGTAGACAGGACTGAATGGCGCTGAGAAGTATTTTTCCTTTGGGCAGGTTTTCGACGATGGTGAGTCCATCCTTGAACTCGTTTTGATAGTCATCCAGCAGGTGCGCTTGCAGCTGTTCGAGTTCATCTTTGTCGAAGGCTGTATTTCCTTTGGAGGTGCCCATGCCGTACTGGTCGTCTTCTTCGACGACGGACTTGGCGGAGGCTTTGCGCGAGGGGACTGGTTGTTCGACGAGGAGGCTGTTGTTGTTGGAAGGTTTGAGACTGACGATTTCTGCTGAGTAGTTGATGGACTGGTCGTCTCCGAACTTGACGAGATTGGTGGCGTGGAGGGTGTCTTCCTTGACGGACTGGAACCTGTCTTCTCGGGGCTCTCTCATCTCGCGGTCGAGCTGGTCTGCGAGCATGGGTTTGGTGAGCATGGACTGGATGGTGCTGCCTCGCTCTTCTTCGATGTCTGCCGGGAGCTGGGAGTGGAAGTCTTCGTTTTCTCCTTGGGAGTGGATGACGGAGAGCTCTTTGTTGTTGGCCGGAGTGAGCTTCTTCTTCTTGGTGGTGTTGATGTACTTGAGCAGCGCGGTCCGGTAGGAGGGGTTGCGCAGCAGGCCCATGTAGACGCAGCCGTTGACGAACTTGCTGCCCATGTTGGAGACGAGTTTGTCCATGAGCGAGGCAGTCTTGTTCCTGATGCTCTCGTCGTTTTCTTCGAACATGAGCAGGACGGACGGGACGAGGGCGGGCAGCGCGACGGCGAGCTGCGGACCGAGCGGCAGCAGGTGGTCCTCGACGAGCTGCAGGAGGTCTGCCTTGACCTGGACGGAGCAGTACTTCATGAAGGGGAAGAGGCCCATGCAGAAGAGGCCGAGGTCGACGGACCAGGTGGGGCCAGCGAGCGAGAGGCTCTTGAAGACCTGCTCGTAGATCTTGAGGGTCTTCTGGTGGACGCCGATGGGCAGCTGCGGGTTGAGACAGAGGGCGAGTCTGCGGGCGAGCTGTGTTTTCATGGGCAGGATGGGCGTGGGGAAGTCTTCGAGCAGTTTGTCGAGCTGCGTGAGCGGAGAGTACGCGCTGGAGGGCCTGGATGATGTCGGTCCACTCCTTCATGCCTTCGAAGCCGCTGAGGACGGCAGGCATGTTCTTTTTGAGTCCGACTGCGTGAGGGCAGGCTACGCGTTTGTTCGGCGAACTTGGCCAGCAGCTCGTCAGGCTTGCTTTCTTGCATTTAAATAATTCAGTCTGCGTCTGAATAAGTAAATTAACTTTATGCGATTTTCTTCCTCGAGCTCGCAGGCGTTCTCCTGTTCTGGTGAGGCGATGCGTACCTTGTAGACCATGCGCTTGGGGATTTTTTCCTTTTGCTTTTGGACTTTCGGGCCTTCGTCGACGAGGAGCGTGTCTATGGGGAGGCTTTCGGGCAGGACGTAGTAGCGGATGTTGTTTCCGCGGATGCTGAAGTTCTCCAGACTGACTGGATTCTTTCCTTTGATGGTCATCTTCACGTTCTTGAGGTGCGTGTTCATGCGGATGTCGACGGCTGGGTGAGTCGCGGGTACCGACGATGGTGCCTTTGATGGAGGTGCCGTTCTTGAGCTCGATCTCGACGGTCTCGTTTTTGAGTCTCATGAGGAACCTGGGTCAGCCGCGAGTACTTCACCAACTTCATTGCAGCGAATTGCGAATGCTTTGAATTAAAAAGAGTTAATTATCTAAGTAGGGTTTCTCCGAGAGCGGCAGCTTGTACTTGGTTGGAGTCTTGGAGAGCTCGCCGTCGAGGACGTTGAACTTCATGCCGGTCGCGGACTTGTCCAGCGGGGTGGCTTCTGCGTTTTCTTTCTCGCTGATCGAGTTTTGTTTTCTAGGTGAGCGGAGGGTACGGGTCTCGGTTGAAGCTGCGTTCTCCGAACTTGGAGGAGTTGAGGTTGCTGATCATGTTGACGGCGTAGGCGCCGATGTTGGTCGAGGTGCCCATGATCTTCTTGTTCTTGCGGATCTCTGTTTTGTACTTCTCGTTCTCGCGCGTGAGGTCTTCTTTCTTCTTCTCGAGTTTGTCGATGGTTTCGAGGAAGTCGTTGCGTTGGGTGTTCAGGTGGTCCTTTTCGATGTTCCATTTGGCGCGTTCTTTCTCGTGGTCGAACATCATCGCGTTTTTCTTGTTCTCGACTTCTTTGTACCTGGCTTCGATCTCGTTCATGCGCTTCTTCCAGCTTTCGCGTTCGCGTTCGAGCATCTGCTGGTACTCGATGATCTTCTGGTCGCGGTCGTTCTTGAGGAAGAGGATCTGGTCGTTCAGGTTTTGCTCGCGCGAAGACTGCTCGTTGACCTTGGCCTCCAGGGCCTTGAGGGCGGCGAGGTTCCTGCCTGTGCCTTCGGACTGCAGGCGTTCGGTCAGGTTCTTGATTTCTCGCTCGGACTTTTGAATTTTTTCTTGCAGGTCGTTGATCACTGCGCGGTGCGTTTCGTTGAGCTCGGTGATCTGCGAGTTGTAGCGCTGCTCGATCGTGGCGACGAGGGCGCTTTGGCTGGTGGCGGTTTCTTCCTTGTCCGCGTTTCTGAACTTCTGGAACTTCTGCAGCATGACCTCGAAGTTCTTCTGGACTTCTGCGGCGTCCTCTTTGTACTGGTCGCGCTGCTGCTCGAGGAAGGCGAACTTGCCTTCCCAGAGAGCTTTGTCTTTTTCGAAGGCTGAGGTGAGCTCTGCGTTTTCCAGCTCGAGCTCGTAGGCTTTCTTCTTGTACTTCTCGAGCTCGGAGCCATTGCCCCTGCGCTCGACTGCCAGGGACTCTTTGAGGGAGGCGATTTGCGAGTTGAGGTTTTCTATCTCGTTGCTGAACTTCTTCTCGAGCTTGGAGAGCTCTGCCTCGGCCGAGCTGAGCTTCTCGCTGAGCGAGCTGTTGTCGCGCTCGACTTCGCTGATGCGCTTGGTGTACTTGGACTCGGCTTCTTTGAGGGCTCTGCGCTTGGCCTCGTACTTGTCTTCCATGGAGAGTCGCTCGTCTCTGCTCTGCTGGATGAGCTTGTCGACTTCCTGCTGGTGCGACTCTCGCTGGACCCTGAGCTTTTCTTCGGTGCGCCTGTTGAAGTCGTCGAGCTGCTTTTGGAGTTCTTCGATTCTTTTGGAGTAGAACTCGTTCTGCTGCTGGCTGAGTGCGACGTTCTTGCCGTACTCGATTCTGTTCTCCATGAACTGCTCGTTGACCTTCTGCAGCGCGCTGGTCAGCTCGAGGACTTTCTCGTTGAGCTTTTTGTTCTCTTCGGTCAGCTGGTTGAGTTTCTCTTCTCGCTTTTCTTTGATCTTCTCGAGCTCGGACTTGAGGTTTTCGTTGATCTGTCTGTACGAGTAGACGTCTTTTTCTTTCTGGGCCAGCTCGTTCTTGGCTTGCTCGAGTTTCGAGTTGAGGTTTTTGCGCTCTTCGGAGTAGTCGCGCAGGGCCTGCTCGAGGCTGGAGTTGGCTGTGAGCTGGACCTGTCGCAGCTGGTCTTTGGTTTCCTTGAGCTGGCGCTCGAGCTGTTCGAGCTGCTGCTGCCTCATGGTGAGCTCCTGCTCGAGGTGCTGGACGGTGGCCATGTGCTGGATCTCCATCTCTTTGAGGTCTTCCTGGAGGTTCTCGATTTCTTCTTCGTGGTACTGCTGGTCTCGAGCGATCTTCTGGTCGTACTCTTCGACGGTGTTGGAGAGCTTCTTCTCGTAGCGGTCTTTGTCCTGGAGGATTTTGGTCTCGAGTCTGAGTCGCTCCTCTTCGAAGAACTGCTTCATGCGCTTGAAGTCCTCTTCGCTCTTCTGCTGGACTTCTGCGATCTCGCGCATGTTCTTGTCTTTGAGTTCTTCGATTTCTTTTTCCATCGCGACCATTTTGCTCTTGAAGCGCTCTTCGATTTCCTTGACGAGTCTGAACTTGGCTTCTTCGCTGGTTTTGGAGTCGCCGAGCCAGCGGTCTCTGTCAGTGTTGAGTTTAGCGATTTGTTCGTTGAGCGAGCTGATCTCGCCTTCTGCTTCTTCGCGGAACTGGGTGAACTGGCGCTCGAGGTCTTCTTTTTGGCTGGAGGTGTCCATCAGCTCGTCGGTGAGCCGCTTGCGCGTGTTGGCCAGCTCGCCTTCGAGCTGCTTGATCTCTTTTTTGTGCGAGTCTTTGATGGCGTCGAGCTGTTTGGTGAAGTCGACTTTTTCGGAGGTGGTTCCTTCGAAGGCTTTGAAGGCGACTTCCTGGACTTTTTTGTTCTCGTCGAGCTGGGTGCGCATGTCTTTGAGCTGCGCTTCGAGGAACTCGATGTTCTGCTGGAGGACTGCTTTTTCTTTTTCGAGTTTGGAGCGTCTGAGCTTGAAGTCTTCCTCGCGCTGCTTGAAGTCCGACTCTGCGTTCTCGAGTTTGAAGTGGGCCTGTTCGAGCTGCCTGCGCATGTCTTCGAGGGTCGCGGACTCGTTCTCGTTGCGGAGCGAGCGTGCGTTGGAGGAAGAGGTCGTCTCGAGCTCTTCCATGCGCGCCGTCAGCTCGGAGAACCTGAGCTTGAACTGGGCTTCTTTTTCGCGCAGCTGCGACTGCAGGCCGGTCTTTTCGGTCTCGGCTTCGCGCAGGTCGTCCAGCGTGTCGTTCAGTCGCTGCGTGAGGGTCTTGACGTCTGCTTCGAGGCCGTCGACGAGCTCTCGGTTCTTCTGGGCCAGCTGCTTGAGCTGCTGGTTGTTCTCTTCTTTGATCCTCGAGATTTCCTCCTGGAAGTTTTTCTCTTTTTCGTTTAGAGACTTGTCGCTGAGTTCGTAGAAAGAGAGTTTCTGGGCCATGAGCGCTTTTTCTTTCTCGAACTCGGAGGTCAGCAGGATGAGCTTGCGTTCGTTGGCTGCTGCGGAGTCTTTGAAGCTGTCGATCTGGGAGTGGAGTTCTTTGACGAGTTTGCGCGAGTTTTCTCTCTCGCCTTCGAGGTCTTGGCCCAGCCGCTTCTCGAGCTCTTCCTTTTCCTCTTTGAGGCTCGTGAGGTTTTCGGTGACGCACTGGATGTGGACGGTCATCTCGCTTTTGGAGATCTCGAGCTCGCTGATGGAGGCCTGGAGCCTGTTGCGTTCGCGGATGCCTTCGTCGCGGGTGGTGGCCAGGTCGCGTTCGAGTCGCAGCCGCTGTTTTTCGAGGTCGTTGATGGCGATCTCGTTCTCCTTCTTGAAGCTGTTGAGGAAGGCGTAGATGCCTTCGGGCATTTTCTTGAGCAGGAACTCTGCGACGAGGCCGTCTTTGTTCGGGCCGTTGGGTTCCATGTCGAAGAAGGTCGACTGGATGTTGCGGAGTTCTTTCTCGAAGTCGAAGAAGTCTTTGTACTCTCCGTTGTTGAGTCTCTTTTCGACGCGCTGGTAGGCTGCTGCGAGTCCGTGCTGGAGGATGCGTTCGAACTCTCTTTTGTTTTCGGTTTCGAGTTGGCTGAGTCGGTCGCAGATGCGCTGTTCGAGTTCTTCGAGGAAGTGCTCCTTGTACTCTCCGACGCCTGCGCGTTTGTAGCTGCGGATGGCTTGTTCTCTGCAGTCTCTGTGGATGGAGATGAGCTGGTCTGGAGCCATGGGCCAGGAGTGGTTGGTGGCGTCGAGCATCATCTCTTCGTACTCTTTGTAGCTGTTGACCAGCGCGTTGTTGCACTGGCTTTTGCAGATGTAGCTCCAGGCGTTCTCGATGTTGGGCACGGCGCCTTCGTTGATGGAGGCCACGTAGCTCTGGAGGAGGCCGGCGAGCATGAAGCCGCTGAGCGGTTTGCCGTTGAGGGTTTTCATCTTGGCCTTGGAGGTGATCCTGCGACGCAAGTTGAGCACCTGTTCGGTGAACTCGGGACGCAGCTGGTCGACGTCCATGGAGGCCAGGTTCGGGAGGTTGCCGTCGTTGACGAGCGGTCGGACCATGGTGTAGCAGTCGCGTTCTTTGAAGAAAGACTGGATCATGCGTCTGATTCTGTTCTTGTTCTCGATCGTGTCTGAGAAGCCTTTTTGGATCGCGAGTGCAGACTCCAGGTACTCTTTGGGAGTCATCGCGTCGCCTTCTTCGTCGACGAGCTGCAGGGCGAAGTCTCGGACGACCCAGAGGAACGATGGGAAGTACTGCGCGTACTCGTCTGACTCGACTTCTTCGTTGCCTTTGGACTTGAGGTGGATGTTCTTGGTGATGTTGGCCATGAGGTGCAGGTTTTGGATTGCGTTCTCGTCGATGCTGCCGAGACTGTTGTAGATGAAGCAAGAGCAGATCAGGATGGTCAGCGAGAAAATCCTCGCGTCGTGTTCTGGACTCTCGTCGAGTGCGCCGATGCCTTCGGAGTCTATGACGATCAGGTTCACGATTTCTCCTTCAGGCGTCTGGCCTTTCAGCGGCTTTCCCCAAACCCAGATGCCTTTGGTGCACGGGTTGATCGTGGGGCCTACTCCGAAGCCGTTGCTCCTGTTGAGGATGACTCGGTTGAGCAGGTAGCTCTTGCCGGTGCGGTACATGCCTGCCACTCCGACAACCGCCAGTGGCTGCGGGATCGACCGGAGGAAGTCTATTGCTTCGGGGTTGATTTGGAACTCTGCGTGACCGGTCTCTACCTCTTTCTCCTTCGTTCACGGTGATCAGAGGAATGGGTTCTTCTCTGTACTTGAAGTCTCCCATAATTCAAATTTGAATTTGGGCAACAGCGCAGAGATACCGCTGTCGATTAACAGCAGGCAATTTAAGTGGTGCTAGATTCGCTTATAAAGGATTAATCTCGCATGCCCAAGACTGCGCTCACTCCTGTCACCAGAGACTACACCATCGTGCT
>JFJP01022094.1_pt1 | contig 11865 bp, 7 predicted proteins | sample 431651 | NCBI WGS metagenome assembly JFJP01 (sample SAMN02602958, study PRJNA72255) | Microbial mat metagenome, whole genome shotgun sequencing project. | biome: fresh water; feature: sink hole; material: water; isolation source: purple microbial (photo- and chemosynthetic) mats found in... | reverse complement strand
AGAAATATTGTCCGTTCTGCAATTTTCTTCTGCTTTGCGCTCTTTGCGGTCTTTGCGAGAGATTTGCTGATTATTTCCGAAAATGTCTATTGTGTAAAAACTGAATTACTCGTCGTTTGCTGCTATATTATGAAAGACAACACACCCCCTCATCAGACCCGCCTTTCTGCTTTGTCAGATTTTCTGCTTCGCAATCGCGAGCATATCATCATGGAATGGGCAAGACGCCTGCATTCGGAAGTCGGCGAGCAGTATTCCCGAAGACCCCCGGCAGAGCTGATGGGAACGGTTTCCGAGGCTTATGAAGACAATTTTCATGTTCTTGTTCACAATGATTTCAAGCCCATTGACCGCTTTATCGAAACCATTACCCGCATCCGTTTGGAAACAGGATTCTCTCTTTCTGAAGTGCAGAAAGCCTTTGAACTGTTTCGCAGCATTGTGATTCCGCTTCTGGCAGACGAGTTGAAAACCCGTTCTGCCGACGAGTTCCATGAGCATATCACCGACATCAACCGATGTCTGGCATACACCATTCACCGTTTCAGCGACTATTTTCAGGGAATGCACGAGAAAACCATCCGGGAGCATAATCTCAGGCTCGAAGAAGAAGTGCGGATCCGCACCGCAGAACTGAGAGAATCTGAACTCAAATATAAAACGCTGGTGGAGGAAATCAGCGACGGCTATTTTGTGGTCAGAGATGAGATCATTATTTTTGCCAACCGTGCTTTCTGCAAAATGCACGGCGCAGAACCGGAACATATTGTCGGAGAAAAATTTTATACCTTCATTGCGCCGGAAAACCGCAGCGAGATTATTGAAATTTACAATAAAAGTCTTGAAAAAATGTCCCGCCCCCGTGCCTTTGAATACATGCGTCTGACCAAAGAGGGAAAACTTTTTCCCACCGAGATTATGGCGCGGATCACGCATTATGAAAACCGGCTTTCCACCATCGGCATCTGCCGGGATATTACCGAGCGGGTCAAAATGGAGCAGCGGATGCGGGAGGCGGAGCGAATGGCATATATCGGACAGATCACCGCTTCCCTTTCCCATGAGATACGGAATCCGCTTTCAGCCGTCAAAATGAATCTTCAGATTCTCAAAAAAAATCAGCAGATTCAGGGCAACGATCAGCGCCGCATTGATATTTCCGTCAGAGAAGTGATGCGGCTTGAAGGCATCCTCAAAGAACTGCTTGATTTTGCCAAGCCCCTTCAGTTGAAAATCACCGATTTCAATATCAATTCCATTCTTTCCGCCGCGGTGGAACTCTTGGAGGTAAAATTCGATCAGAAACAGGTGGCGGTGTTTCAGTCTTTTGATTCGGAAATACCCGCGATGCAGGCGGACGGCGAAAAGCTGGGACAGGCTTTCATCAATCTGCTGCTGAACGCATTCGAGGCATCGGAGCCGAAATCAACAATATGGATTTATACGCATTACCGTCCGAATGACCATCCGCATTCCCGCATTGAGGTCATTATTGAAGATGAGGGACAGGGACTTTGCGAAAAACATCTTTCCGAGATATTTGAACCTTTTTTCACGACAAAAACAAAGGGGACAGGTTTGGGTCTGACAAATGTGAAGCGGATTGCGGAGGCGCACGGGGGCAAAATAACTGTGTCGTCCCGGGAACCCCGTGGGGCATCGTTCCGAGTGAATCTGCCTGTGAGACAAATCTGATGTCGCCGGCGGTACCGGCGGTACCCTCCATGCCTGAAGGGCTTGACAGAAATCCTGTGAATCCTTTAATCCTTTAATCAGGGTTCAGACATCGGATTGAAGGGCACGTCACCGACGTGCCCCTACGGTTCACAAAATCCCCAACCCTACCTTTTATCAAACATTGCTTTGTAGAAAGAGCAGCTTCCCTTGCATTCATTCACTTTTTCCAGATACTTGCCCTGCTTTTTCCCATGGCACAGGGTCCCGGCAACACTGAAACAGATTTTGCCGGAATTGGGATAAGCCGGACATTCTTTTTCTTTTCCGCATTTAAGATGTTCCCAACAATTTTGATTCGTAGCCATAACATATCTCCTTTTAATTTAAAATATTATCCCCTTTTCTTACCGGGGGCATGGGGAATTTTTTTTTCAACTGCTTTTTTAATCATCTTATCATCCGCGATGAAAGGAATCGTGATGTGATCCGATTCGCCCAGCATTTTGTTGTAGTGAATTGCAGTTTCAACAGCATGTTCATTGCGGGCCCATGAACGCCGCGCCACGCCGCCCATCACATCCCAGTTGATCGCCTGCCTGATGATGTCGTCCACCCGCCCGCTCCCGTCCAAAACCAGTGCGAACCCGCCGTTAATCGCTTTTCCGATGCCCACGCCCCCGCCGTTGTGCAGGGCGACCAGACTCATCCCCCGGGCAGCGTTTCCCGTGAAACAATGAACCGCCATTTCTGCCATGATATTGCTTCCGTCTCTGATATTGGCTGTTTCACGGAAAGGCGAATCCGTGCCCGCGGTATCGTGGTGATCCCGCCCCAGCATCACAGGCCCGATTTCTCCGTTCCGAACCATTTCATTGAATTTCAGGGCAATGTCCATTCTGCCTTCGGCATCCTGATACAGAATCCGAGCCTGGGTGCCGACCACCAGATTATTTTTGGCAGCATCCCTAATCCACATATAATTGTCCCGATCCTGAAAACGCCTCTCCGGATCAATGCAGTCCATCGCGGCGCGGTCTGTTTTTGCCAAATCTTCGGGTTTTCCGCTCAGGCATACCCACCGGAACGGTCCGTAGCCGTAATCAAAAAACAGGGGACCCATCATGTCTTCAATATATGAGGGAAAAATAAAACCGTCAAGAGTGTCTCTGCCGTTTCTGCAAACCTCTTTTACGCCCGCGTCATACACGGCTTTGAGGAAACTGTTTCCGTAGTCAAAAAAATATGTCCCTTTTGCGGCAAGTTTTTTAATGAGTTCATAATGCTTTTTCAGAGAGCGGTTCACAAGTCTGACAAATCCCGCGTGATCGCTTCTGAGCATGTCGGTTCTCTGTTCAAACGTCAGTCCCTGCGGACAATATCCGCCGTCATAAGCCGCATGACAGGAAGTCTGATCCGAAAGCAGAGCGATTCCGATCTTATGCCTGACGGCATAATCAAGCAAATCCACGATATTTCCGTAAAATGCAACGGCAAATCCCTGTTTTTTCTGCCGGTATTTTTCGGCGATGCGGAAAGCTTCAGCCGGAGATTCAACAACTTTGCTCACCCATCCCTGTTCGCGCCGGGTCTGAATCCGGGACCGATCCACTTCAGCGATGATACCGACACCCCGGGCAATTTCAACAGCTTTGCCCTGCGCGCCGCTCATTCCTCCGAGACCCGATGAGACAAAAAGAATGCCCCGCATATCGCTTTCCGCGGGAATCCCCAGCTTTGAGCGCGCAGCATTGAGAAGCGTGGAATAAGTCCCGTGAACAATGCCCTGAGGCCCGATATACATCCAGCCGCCCGCGGTCATCTGCCCGTAATTTGCCACGCCCAGCGCTGCTGCCCGGTGCCAGTTTTCCTGATTGTCATACATGCCCACCATCAAGGCGTTGGTGATTATGACTCGCGGGGCATTGGGCGAGGATTTGAAAATGCCGACAGGATGTCCCGAAGCCACCGCAAGAGTCTGTTCCGAAGTCAGCACTTCAAGATAGCGTTTAATCAGCCGATACTGCATCCAGTTCTGGCAGACCTGTCCGGTTTCTCCGTAAGTTGTCAGTTCATAAGGATAAAGCGCAACATCAAAATCCAGATTGTTGTCAATCATCACCTGAAAGGCTTTGCCTTCGATGCACCTGCCTTTGTATGCGCTGATGGGACGTCCGATGATGTTTCCCGAAGGTCTGAAACGGTATCCGTAAATTCTGCCCCTTGTGAGCAGTTCATCTAAAAATTCGGGAGCAAGGTTTTTCTGCCATTTTTCAGGGATATATCGAAGCGCATTTTTCAGCGCCAGCTCGGTGTCTGCCCTGGATAAAGTAAAGTTTCTTTTCGGCGCTCTTCGGATGCCTTTGATAAATCTGGGGTGTTTCGGCATACGGACAAAGCTGTGTTCCAGTTTGACAATCATTGCCTCGGAAATATCCGCATTGCTGAACATGTTCCGGCTCCTTAATTTTTTTTAAAAAAAGCTTTTCTTAGCGTACTTAGCGTACTTAGCGCCCCGGCTAAAATCAGATGCGAGAGATAAAAAAGTTCTCGCATCTGATTTTAGCCGGGGCGCAGAGGGCGCAAAGGCTGCAAAGAAATATATCCTTGATTTTTTTTAAAAAAAGCTTTTCTCAGCACCCTTAGTAAAGCGATTTTGCAAATCGCTTTGAAGCGAATTTTCTGATTACCGGCGCATCATCTTGGGAACGAGAGAAAGCAGCAAGAACCGCTTTCCCCAATCAGGAATTTTTCTGCTGATATTCTATCAACGGCCGCATCGCATTGGCTATTCCGCCCCCAAGTCCCATATAAAACAGAATCTCTCCGGCAACAACCCCGATATGGAGGATGTAAACACCGCTGATGCAGATTATGCCGGGAATCACAGATGCAAGCAGATTATTTTTCATATTGCAATCCAACTTCCGTGCAAGCTCAAATAGCTGAGGGATACGCCTGAGGCTCTGATCCATCAGAATGATCTGAGCGGTATCGGTCGCTACGGTTGCAGCCCCGCGCAAAGATACGGATACATCCGACTGTTTCAAAGCAACCGCGTCATTGATGCCGTCCCCGACAAAACAGACCTTTTTCCCGCTTTGCTGAAGATTTTTAACAATTTTTGCCTTATCCTCCGGCAGTACCTCGGCAAAGAAGTTTTCCACACCCGTCTCCCGTGCTGTCACCTGTGTAACGGTTTCTTTATCTCCTGAAACAATATAAACATTCAGCCCCAGTTGCCGCAGGTCTGCAATTACATCCGCAGCATCCGGACGGATATCGGCATGTAATTCGATGACGCCCCCCAGATCACCGTCAACAGCTACATAAATAAGAAGATAGGCATAAGCGCTGCAATATGTCTGAAGGTCTTCAATTTCAGGCGGAACGGCAATTCCTTCCTCTTTTATAAATCTCTCACTCCCCAAAAGAATGCGCCTGCCGTTTATCAGAACTTCCAGACCGTAACCGCTTTTAAAGGTTGTATTATCAGGAGGCGCTGTCACCTCAATCCGACGCAGTTCGGCTTCATGCCGGACAGCCCTTGCAACAGGATGTGTCTGCTTACATTCGGCTGCTGCCGCCCATATCAGAATTTCATCCTGTGTATAAGAATTACACGGATGAATCATGGACACACGCGGCTGTTCCTCTGTGAGGGTGCCGGTTTTATCGAAAATAACCGTATCAATATCTTTCAGAGATTCGAGCGCACGCCCATCTTTGACCAGTATGCCTTCACGCGATGTTATCTGCAGAAAATTCAGAATACTGATCGGTGAAATAATCCTCATGTTATAACAGAAAGGGGACAGTAAAACCGCTGTCGCGCTTGCCGGTCCCATAAACGGCAGGGTTAATGCGCCCAAACCCAGCAAAGGCAGCGCGCCTTTTTCGGCAATCATTTCTCCTTTGGTCTGCAAAGAGGTCTTATAATCCGCAGTATTGCTTAAAATTTTTCCTATCCGGGCGGCAACGGTCTGATTTCCCGCTTTTTCAACCTTTACAAAGAGCCTGCCGGATATCTGCATCGTGGATGCAAAGACCTGTTCGCCTGCATATTTTTCTGCGGGCCGGGATTCTCCGGTCAGAATGTGCTGGTCAATGGTCCCGGTCCCGGAAATAACCGTCCCGTCAGCCGGCACAACTTCTCCTGCACTGACAATAAAAATATCGCCTTCCTTCAACTGTTCGAAAGGAACAGAGACTTCGATGCCGTTCTTGTCCACCCATACATTTTCAGGAATTTCTCTGAAAATATTAATCAGATCGTTTCGGTGGGTATCCTGTATCCTAAGCAGCAGTTTTCGGATAACACACATCATGGCTGAAAAGAATGAGAGCAGAAGGAAATATCTCATCAGGAGCAATGCTGCGGATATCACTGCGTCAAGAACGCCCAGTCCGACTTTACGCTTTTCTGCCAATTCTTTATACGCATTTTTGAAAGAGGGGAAAAGAAGCCACAGTAATCCGGGAATGCTCAAAACATTCAGCACGGGAGCGGAAAGCATGTAACCGCTTATATTCATTACTGCCAGTCCTGAAGAAATCGTCAGGGACCGGTTCAGCTTCCGATCTGCTTCCCTGAACTCCTGATTATCTGTATCAGAAAAAATTTCAGCCGGTTGATCCTTGCGGACTTTTTTATTGTCAGCTGCGATTATCTTATCTGTTTTCTTTTTGGTTTTTTTGTACGCTTTTTCTCCTGCATAAAGCAAAGAACATAAAATGATAGTCTCAATGATCATCGCAATCCCTCCTGGCCCCCTTTGTCATTCCGGGGAAGATCATCATTTTCAATCCGCCAGCAGATGCCTGACTGTTTTCCGCTTTCATGTCGTAAGGCAATTCATTGCCTGTTTTCAAGCGTTTTCCGATCTCCCCTTATGGTTATAGTACAGGTTCGATATCCGCTTTCCCGGGGAAGAGGGAAAACAGGAATTTCTATCTTTCCGTCCCCGGGAAGTCCCGGCTCCAGTCCCCTGGGAATAACAATAAACCCCGACGCCGAATCCTCAACATCCTTTTCCGGTAAAGGGACTGTAATTTCCCAGCCGGTTGCTGTTACGGATATTGAACAATCCTCATCCCATAAGTCCCATAAGAAAATAAAATCCCGGACAGGTATCGGTGAACTGTTGAAAGACCCGGTGTTATTATCAGTCCGTCTGACAAGAACAATTCTATAGGTGATCTCATCGGGTAAAATCGTTTTCCATCTGGCAAGCCCCTTTTTCAGAGAACAGAGAAAGGGATCTTCCCCGGAGCAAAGCCCCGCGGGCAATTCAAGCTGAGGATCTTCACCGAACTTATAATGATTGAAATGAAAAGGACTCAGATGTCTTAAAATCAGCGTGCGGGTAACAAGCTTTGAAAACGAGCGGACTTCATTCAGGGATTCTTCAGTATCCGACAAATAATCCAGCATCTTCCAGTTCAAAGGAAATGAGAAGAGTGAGGTTTGCGGGATATATTCTTTTATCATATTTTCCATCACAGCGGAGCTTTCATCAAGGTTCCCGACTGACTTGAACAAGCTTATCCGCTGACTGTCGCCCTTTTGAATCCTCAGTGCAAGTTCAGCCAGAATTTCGAACTGCTTATTCCGATCAGCGACTTTTTTCCAGTCATCGGGATGCCACGGCACCATGTGGAATAAAAAAAAATCGGGGTTTCTGCATGAATCCAGAAAATTGATAATATCTGCGGGAAGGCGGCCGCAGGTAAGAATACATAATTTTTTCCTGTGAGGATATTTTTGAAATACCGGCAAGAGTGAAGATATATCTTCTTCATGCAAACCGCTCAGAAAGAATTCCGTATGTTCAGGGCAGAGGTTTATCAGTTCTTCAACGCGGGCATTATCATAGAGAATCCTCGTTCTGTTTTTATCCCCGGACCTCTGAACCACACATCGGAAACATCGGTCTGACCTGTTGTTGCAGATACGGCCTAAGTGGATCCCTATTTGAAAGATTTTGGCAGACGACCGGAACCAGGACAGCGTGAGGGGATCAAGTGAATTTATTTCCGGGCTTGTGTTATATCCTAATTCGTAATCCGCTGCGGGGAGGAGTTTGTTCCAGTCGGTATTCTCCGGTGCGCTGTGAAATTCAACAATCCGCTGAAAAGAACGCTCGTTATGCAGTGCGCTTAAAACATAATCGCTATTGAGATATTTTTTAATCATTCCCGGCATAATGGCGGATGTTAAGCCGCCGATGATAATGGGAATAAAGGGATTGACGGTTCGGATGCGGCTGACGATTGCCTCCACTGCCATGTATGATGATGCCCAAAAAAAATCTATGGCAATAACACGCGCCTCCGCGATCATCTCATCATTCAGTTCGTGAGAGAATACACCGATTTTTGATCCGCTGTATGAGTTGACACAGGTTATCGCACCCGTGGGGATGATGTTGTCATTAACCAGATGTCCGTGCGGATGAATGTATAGAATATCTGCCATACTCATAAGCCGGTCTCCTTTTCAAGCATACGTTCAGATTGTTTTTTCCGGATAATTTTCATAATATCATTGATATTGCCAAAATACATGCAGTCAGCCGGGCAGTGGTGGACACATGCCGGTTCAAGTCCGGCATCAGTTCTGTGAAAACACAGATTACACATTTCCGCTGCTTGTGTTTCAGGGTTCAGTTGGATTGCACCAAAAGGACATTTTTCAGAACAGAGCATACACCCAATACACAGTTCAGGGTTAATTAATACAATGCCATCTGATCTTTTACTTATGGCTCCTTCCCGGCATGCGTCAATACAAGGTGCTTTAGCACAATGCCGGCACCTCATGGGAACGAAATCCGTTTTCAACTTCCCCTCCGCTATTCTGGGTCCGACCGTGACAACATTTATCCTTTTGACACCCACAGGGATGTTGTTTTCCTGTTTACAGGCAACTTCACATACCCGGCATCCGAAGCAATATTCTAAATCAACATACAGGTTCTTCTGGATCATAACCGGTTATCCTCCTCAACCTTGTAAATTTTACATAGGCACCCTCTTACCACTGTAGAACCGCTGATAGGGTCATAAGGAGGATCGCTGCCCATAACTGCATTTATATTTGACTCCATACATCCACGTTCAGGATCGTCTTTTCTCTCCGGAAACCACCAATGTGAACGAGCGTGTACGACATTCGGGTGTATTCCCAGGGTCAACTCGGCTTTTTGCTTCACCCTGCCTTCCTTCTGAGAAGTCTCAATCCACACCCAGTCTCCGTCACTGATGCCGAGTTTCTCAGCGGTTTCAGGGTGAATCTCTATTGCAGGATCCGGACACAACTCTCTTAACCACGGTATCTGCCGTCCTGCACCATGATAGAAGAAGAGAATCCTTGCTCCTGAGATGAGGATCAGCGGGTATTTTTTAAATAATTCGGGGGTACTGTATGGGCTGCATGGCGGTTCCTCGTAGTAAGGCAGCGGGTCATATCCATATTGTTCAAACCGCTTTGAGTACAGCTCTATTTTTCCTGTCGGAGTAGGAAACCGGTATCCTTCTTCCTCATATTTCTTGTATGATACAGGCACGGATACCACCTTTTCCCCTCTCATTTCATCAAAAGTCTTTCCTGACGGCTTGAGCTGCCAGTCGCTGAACTCCTTGACAGATTTCATCGGCAATGCAAATTCGATACCCAATCTTTCTGCCAGTTCAATGAACACCTCTGCCTCATCACGGCATTCTCCTACAGGTTCTATCACTTTTCCGGTTACGCCAAAATGATTGACATAAGCATGTCCTTGTACCAGGTCTTTCTCCAGGTAGCTTGCCGCGGGGAGCAGGATGTCAGCCAGACTGGCGGTAGGAGATATAAAAAAGTCGAATGTTACAAAGAAGTCCGCCTTCTTTATTGCTTCCCGAACCTTTTTACTTTCCTGTTTTCCCATAACCGGATCAGCGGCGTTTAAAAGCACTTTTATCTTATACGGCTTACCCGTAAGCAGCATATCAAAAAAACTTGGCGGATGGGAATTAGCGTCTATAGTTGCGTTGTAGCCATAAAACATAGGCCAGAGATTTACACCCGGGGCTTTTGCCATCTTCTCCTGAGATAAACGGGTTGCCGGTTCAACAGATGTATGGAACATGCGGACAGGCTTTGGGGTTTTGATTAAATTTCCACCCTCAATGTCAATATTCCCTGCCAATGCCATGAGACAATCTACAGCGCGCAGAGCCTGCATGGAATTGTTGTGCATGGAAAGTCCCATAAACATATCCAACGATGCCGGCTTCAGCGTGGCATACATCGTTGCCGCCTGACAAATCTTCTCTTCAGGCACCCAGGTAATATCGGAAACCTTCCTGAGCGGGAATTGTTCAGCTCTTTCCTTCAGCTGCTCAAAACCGAAGCAATAATTTTCTACAAATTTTTTGTCGTAGATCTCATGTTTGATGATATAGTTTATCATTCCCAATGCAAGAGCAGTATCTGTAGCCGGTCGCACCTGCAGCCAAATGTCAGCCTTGGCTGCCAGATTGGTAAATCTGGGATCCGCAACGATAAGTTTTGCTCCGTTCTTAAGCCCTTTGATGATACGCCTGGCAGCGGTCAATTCAGTTTGAAAATGGTTTGCCCCCCAGATGAGAATACATTTACTGTGTTCAAATTGCGGACCATTCCCCTCACAATGACTGATGAAGTTTCCCAAACCGAATGTCGCCATATCTGCATTGCCCTGAGGGCGTAAACAATAATGAGCATCCGTTCCGCAAATCATCGGGCTTTCCAGAGCATGCATAAAGCTGAACTGCCAATTCTCGTTCCCCCTGAGACCGTCACAAAACATCAGCCCTACAGACTCCGGTCCATATTCTTCCCTCGCCTGCCTGATCTTTGCTGCAATGGTATCCAGCGCCTCGCTCCACGAAATTCTTTCCCATTTTCCTGAACCTCGTTCACCAACCCTTTTCATCGGGTATTTTATCCGGTCGGGATGATAAATCTGTTGAATATATGAAAGACCTCTCGGACACATAATGCCTTCATTCTGCGGATGCTCAGGGTCACCTTCAATCTTGATTATGTGTCCATTCCTGACGTGAACCAAAACACCGCATAAACAATGACAGGCTCCGCAGATAGTTCTGCTTACTTTTATCTGAATATGTTTGTCTTCCATTGAGTCCTCACTTCAAAGTTTTGAATCCTGAACATCCGCTTCATATTTCCGGGATATGAAGCGAAAACTGATTTTAAGATATGAGGTATCAGGTATGCAGTTTCCATTGAGCAGACTCCAGTTCTCTGATGAAGTGAACATGATTTTCTACGACTTTATCCAGTATAAACCGTCCTTTTTCCGGGGTCGCCTCTTCGGGATAACCTTCAAACCCTTTTCCTGTTATCTCCTGCATCCTGCTGAAGGCTATCGTAAAATCATTTTTCAAAAACGGTGCCGGGATGCCGATTCCCTGATGCGTTATCATCTCTGCCTGTTCCGCCTTGTTAAGATCAACATAGCCGATACCTGATGCCATTACCACAGCAGTCTCTTCTCCTCCCCCATGACCTTTTCCGCCGTATTTTCCGAAAAGCTGTTTTACCGATTCATCATGACGGGTGGCTTCCCACCAAGTCGTCATCAGCACCAGCATTTCCGGATATTTTTTTCTTGCCTCCAATGCTGCAATCGTCATCGCCGGTATATTGCCGTCATGCGCGTTGACGATCATGACACATCTGACCTGCTGTTTTCCGAGGCTGCAAAGGATGTCGCAGAGCATGTCTGTCAAAACAGATGCTCTTATCGTGACGGTTCCCGGATCATCTTCATGAAGCCGGGAATAGCCGTAATGCACAACGGGTAAAACAAGACCGTCCACTTTTTCAGCAACCTCTTTGCAAATCTGATTCGCAATGATCGAATCTGTGCCTGCGGGCGCATGTTCCCCGTGAAATTCCGTACTGCCTAAAGGCAACAGGACAACATCTGCTTTTTTCAATTCCGTTCCGTTCAACTCGTTAAAAAACCTTGTTTTGGGCATTATTTTTTCCTTTTACGGGGTAAAAGGGTAAGCATGGGGGCTTACCCCTACATTTCTTTATGATGCCGGTATATTTTTACCGCTATCGTGCTTTGTAAAGCGAGTTTTAAACTCGCTATACTATGGTGCTTTGTAAAGCGAGTTTTAAACTCGCTATACTAT
>JFJP01024680.1_pt1 | contig 11866 bp, 15 predicted proteins | sample 431651 | NCBI WGS metagenome assembly JFJP01 (sample SAMN02602958, study PRJNA72255) | Microbial mat metagenome, whole genome shotgun sequencing project. | biome: fresh water; feature: sink hole; material: water; isolation source: purple microbial (photo- and chemosynthetic) mats found in... | reverse complement strand
GCGACGGCAGGTTATTTAAACACTCTAGACTCATTATTACTTGAAGGCCGGCTGGTCTTCTTTCTTGGCTTGCAGGAAGAGCGAGAAGCGGTTGCCCTCGGAGAGCTGCGTCTTCGGGTCGAACCTGCTGACGATTTGGCGGTCTTCCTTGGCGAGGATTTTGTAGGTCTTGGGGAAGACGGCTTGCTGCTGGACGGGGGAGTGGAGCAGCTGGATGACTGCTTTGGAGTTGGACCTGGTCTTGGCTGGGTGCTTGGAGAGCTTGGAGTCTTCTTGGAGCAGCAGGGGCTCGTCGAGTTTGCCATCGAGGAGACTTTTGAGGCTGGCGTGGTTCGGAGAGTGGTGCGGGTGCGGGGAGCTGCTTTGGTTGAGGAGGGTGAACTCGGAGTGCGCCTTGCGATCCCCGGCCTTCTTCTTGAGGAGTGCTGCCTTGGAGCGGCTGGCTGCAGCAGGAGTGATTTTTTGGTTCACGCAGAGCTTGATGCGGTCGTGCAGGTCCGAGTGCGTTTTTTCTTCGGTCGCAGCGACGAACTCGTCGAGCTTATTGCGGCCGAAGGCGCGCGAAGCCAGGCCGTTGCGGATCGCAGGCGAGAAAGTCTTCCGCGAGAACTTCTGCAGGCTGGCTCCACGCGCCAGGTCGAGGACCACGTGCTTTTCCCTCACGATGCGGGTGAGCAGGTCTGCCGTCGAGGCAGCCTTCTTCTCCCTGGCTCCCCCGAGCTCTTTCGCGAAGGCTTCGAAGCCCTTGCTGCTCGCTTTCGAGCTTGCGGCTGGCTGGGTCTTGGGGTGGCGCAGGGGCTGCGCAGGCCGCACAGGGCCAGGCTCGAATTTCTCTTTGGATGCTGCTTTTATCATTGTTAATCTGGGCAGACTTAAGCAAGAAAACCAACGGCTGTCGCGCTGCCGAGTCCAGGCTGCTCGCAGTCGCGTCCGTGGCCGACTCGCGCGCGTCGATTCGAGCCTGCCAGTCCCGTCTCGAGTCGTCCAGGCGTCGCTGGCCTTGAGCGAGCTGCCAGCCGCTGCAGCTTCATCAGCAGCGATTGCGGATCGGCTCGATAGTTTAGCGATTTGAAGTCGAGAATTAGATCCTGTTATAACCTCGCAACCGAAATGCCAGTAATTTCAAACAGACATGACGACTACCGCCCCGCCCCAGCCGCCCAAAAGACCCATGAACGCCGTTTTCCGCTACAACCAGGAGCACATGGACGCGTACCGCAAGGAGAACCCGTCCAAGAAGATCACCGAGGTCACTTCGGAGCTCTCCGCGCGCTACAGCAAGCTCTCCGAGAAGGAGAAGCAGAAATACATCGACGCCTACGACAAAGCGAACGAAGCCTACAAGAAGGTACGCTTGCCTGACGCAGAACCTGAAAGACTACGAAGAGAAGCACGGCAAAGTCCAGCGCAAGAAGAAAGTCAAATCTAAAGAAGCCAGCTCGGACAAAAAACCCGCCAAGAAAGGCAAGGAAGAGAAGGCCAAGAGCAAAGACAAGCCTGCCCCGGCGAAGGCGGGCAAGAAGGCCGAGGTCGCGAAGGAGGCTCCGAAGGACGCCAAGAAGGACGCGCCGAAGCCAGGCAAGGCCACGGACAAGAAGACGGACAAGAAGTAGCGGCAGCAGCTAACTAAGCGACTTTTCTGTAATCCATGAAGCTGCCGATTATCGCGCTGCTCTGCGCGACGCTCACGGCCGTCGCAGGCTACACGCCGCTCACCGAGCAGCAGCTCGAGAAGGTGCAGGAGGCTGCGCTCCTCGCGAACATCTTCACTGGCTCCGTCGTAGCCGCTGCTGACCAGAAAGGCTACCTGTCGCTCAGCGACTTCAGCAGGGCCGTCCGCGACCTGCAGGCTTCTTTCCCCTACGTCGTCGTCGCAGCCGCAGAGCTCGGCCGGTCTGCGGGGGGCAACAGCCTGCCGCTGGTCGAGCTCGGCCTGGCGAGTAGCGGCCTCTAACGCAGAGGGCCTGGACTCGCGCAATTTTAGGAGTCCGCTGACCGGCGAGCAGCTGCACGAAATCCGCTCCCGGAACACCTCGCTGGTGGTCTCCTACCTCAACGGCCACGAAGGCGCGTCGCTGACCCAATGCGTCTTTGCGCTGTACTCGCTGATCCACGCAGCGATCAAGCGCAGGGCAGACGTGCTCCTGCTGCTGCAGCACACGCGCGTCTCCTTCGCCTGCCTGATGAACCCAGACGCGCTGCAAGAAGTCGAGCAGCACTTCAAAGCTGCTGCAGACGGCCTCGTCCTGCACCGCGTAAAAAACGGCCGAGACCTGGCCGACTGCCCCCCCGGCTACAAAGGCGTCAACCTCAAACTCAACTTCTCCCCAGACGACCCCAAAAACGCCTGCACCCAGGCCTTCCGAGGCCCTGCTGCGCGCTCCGAGAAGGAGCTGGAGGGGCTCTCCGGGTACCTGGCGGGCCAGGACGGCCAGCTCTCGTCCGTGCTGCTGCTGTCGAAGTAGCCTCTGCTGAGCAGCGGGGGCAGCGGCCTGTTCGCCGCACGCAGCCACTTCTCCGAGCAGACGGGACAGAACGGGGTATTCCGGGCCATGCAGCAGCTGGCCGAGTCTTCTCCGCTGCTCGCGGCAGACGGGTCGCGGCTGCGGCTGGCTCCAGAGGCGTCCGTGGAGCCCGACCCGCACCACATACTGAACAACCTGGGAGAGTCGGGGTCGCGCGCGGTCTTCGAGCTGCGCACGGTGCCTGGCCAGCCTTCGGAAAGCTACTTCGTGAGCTCGGTCTCGCTCGGCCGGCACGTGGCGCTGCCGCTCGACGCGCTGCTGCGACTGGCCTGTCTGGCCGGCCCGTGCGTCGTGCCGCGACTCCAGCGCTACCGCGACAACGCCTGCTTCGTGCCCCAGACCTCGAGTCTCTGCAGGCGCGCTGAGCTCGTCGCAGGCAGCTACTCCTCGCTCTGCTCGCTGCACCTCGATCTCTCGAACCTCGGCCAGGCCCCCAGTCCGGCGCTCCAGGCGACCCTGGCCCTGCCCCTCGGCTCGCAGCTCTTCGGCCTGCAGCGCGACCCGGACGTCTCGGCAGACTTCGAAGACCTGGGCGCGAACTTCGAGCTGAACATCCGCAAGTACCGCTTCGGCGTCTCCCAGCTGGCCCCGGGAAGCGGCGTCCAGTTCACCGCGCTGGTCGCCTGCGTGGCGGAAGAGGCGGCAGCGGCAGCGGTGAGCCTGACGGGCATCGACTCGGTGCCTCGCAAGCTCTACGTGGCTTCGAGTAGGCCCTGGTGACCCAGCTCGACTGGCAGACATCTTCGAGAAGCAGCAGGTGGCCCAGTCGACGCCTGCCCCCAAAACCCAGCGCCTGCCTGCAGCGGTGGACTTCGAAGCGCGACGCGTCTCCTTCGTGATCCTGCTGGTCTACGCAGGCGTCGCGCTGCTGCTCCTCGCCGTCTGGTGTGTCTGTCGCTTCGAGGCCGGGTCGCTGCCTAACCCAGGCCTCTAGCAGCCCGGCCTGGCTCTCCGCGCTGCGACCAGTTTAAACCTAAATTAACTGGATTAAACCTTGGCTTCGATGCAGCGCTGCGTCGGCTTTCGGAGGCCCTGGCTGCCCCCCGAGCAGCCGCAAGCCTCGTCGCGCGCACACCCTGCAGACTCGCCGGTCGAGCTACCCCGGACTCTCGAGGCGCGCGACCCGAACCGCGACTCCTGGCCCGATCCGCGAGTCTGAGTCGAAGCCAGATCCGAGCCACACCAGCCGATCTGAGCACTTTTTCGTTTTTGTGAGGTCGGCCGGTTTTTTTCCCTGCTGGCTGGCTTGTGGCGAGCGCGTCTCGCGTCGGTCGATTAGAGCCAGCGAGACTCGGAGAATCAATCCCCCTTGGAAGCATCCAATCGGAAGACAGATCTGGCGGCGAGCGAGAATAAATTGGGCGGATAATTTGAATTTTCAAATACCAAGACTACATGGCTGTCGGAAACGGAAAATCAGGCAAAGGCGTCGGCAAGGGCATCGGCAAGATCGCGGCCAAGAGAAACAGCAGGAAGACTGCCAGACCTCTGCTCGAAGGCATCACCAAGCCGGCCATCCGCAGACTCGCGAGGCGAGGCGGCGTCAAGCGCATCTCGTACCTGATCTACGAGTACTCCAGAGAAATCCTCAAGCACTTCCTGGAAGGCGTCATCAGAGACGCGATCACCTACACCGAGCACGCCAGGAGAAAGACCGTCACCGCGATGGACGTCGTCTACGCGCTCAAGAGACAGGGCAGAACCCTCTACGGTTTTGGCGCATAAATTAATACCTTAATTCATACGAATCAGCCTCGCTCTCCCCGTCCAGCCAGCCGCTACTTCTGCGGCCGGGGACTCGAACCCTCCTCGCTGCGCTCTCCTGGCCGGCCGGCCGGTCCCTTCTTCGGCTGCCGGCCCTGCGGCCTGCCCAGCCTGAGCAGCTGGCTGTAGGCCGGCAGGTGCAGCGAGACGGTCTCCGCAGCGGACAGGTACTCGGCCGGCAGCGAGTTCAGGCCGAAGAGCGAGCTTTCGCTGCGGTGCAGGTTCGCGTCTCGCCGCTGCAGCTCCGAGGCGTCGGTGTCGTTCGAGGACTGCAGGCGGCGCTGCTGCAGGCCCACGGCAGACCGCTGCAGGTCTCCTGCCACCCGTCTCTTCTCGCCAGACCCTCCCGACTCCCCCGCAGTGCTCGACCCGGGCCAGCGCTTCGAGCGGTCGTCGGCTTCGGAGGCCGCCTGCCGCTCTCCCAGTCGCTGCTGCAGGCCGCGCCTGACTCGCTCGATGTCTTGGGGAGGCACTGCGATCCGCCGCAGCTCCTCGGCCAGGTACTGCAGCGCGGCTTTGTGGCTGCCCCCCTGAGCCGGACTCGGCTGGACTCCCGGTCCGTTCATCTGGGTCAGCAGCGTCTTCAGCACTTCGTCATACAGCGACTTGAGAGTCTCGAACCTGAACTGCCACTCGCGCAGCTTGCGGTCTTTCTCGCGCAGCATCAGGTGACACGCAGCGTGCGCCTGCTGCTCGCTCCTCATCTCGATTACCGATCGGGTTCAACCCCTCAATAATCTTGTTCGGTGTAGATGCAGGAATTTATGGAGGGTTTAATAGAGGTGGTAAGTTAGGGCTTAGTGGCCTGGACAGGCTTCGGTCGCTTCTTCGGGCTCGCTGCTGTGGTAGTACTTGCTGAAGACCGCTTTGATGCTGTCTGACTTTTTGTAGGCGAAGGTTTTCCTCATGATGGCGTCTAGGGGCAGCTTTAGGTTTCTGTCTTTCCACATGAGCAGCTTTTCGCAGTAGTAGTGCAGCGTGGAGACGTAGGAGTCGTCTGAGTGCACGTACTGGCAGCGGCTGCCGTACTCGCAGTAGCCGGTTTTATCGAACTTGTCGCAGAGCTTGCTTTTGTAGTGCAGGTTTATGTGCGTCTTCCGGTTTAGCTCTTGTTCTCCGTGGGCGTATTTACACTTGGTAAATACTTGCTACGTCGTTTCCGTACCTGCACGTCTGGCCAGCCATCCAGAACCTGCAGATCTCCGTCTTGTATTTGGTTGTGTCTGAAGATTTCGGGCAAAACTTGCAAGCGTTGTTTTGGGCTGCTTTCGGTCTGATACTATGGTTGCAGGTGGTGGAGTCGGTTTGGTCGACAGCTAAATCAGAAAAGAGTGATGGCAGGGAAAGGTCCTGGTTGTTTTTGTCGTTGTTCTGAAGCATGTGATTACATAAATAAGAAGAAGACAACAATAATGCTGCAATTATTGTGGAAAATCATTAACTCAGTTGATTAAATAGTAACTCTATCAGTGCAGCAGAGGAGCATCTAATATTGATGCAGCCACAACATTCGACCCAGCTCGAGATCATCCGGCAAAAGCTGATCAAGCGGCAGAGAAGCAGCGCTGGCAGCATCTCGAAGCTCAAGATCCCTTCCATCAGCTACGACAACCTGCAGAACTACAGCTCCAGTTCGAACAGACTGCCGATGCCCAGTTCGATCCAATCAGAACTTACTCGGTCAGAGAGTCGAGGAGTCGGAGAGTCGAGCTGCCACTGGGGAAAGAGACCGGCAGGCAGCATGAACGAAGTCAAACTGGCCATCAACAGGGACTCATTCCTTTTGCGGAGCAAGCTCGACAGGAAAGGATCGAATTTGCAGGTCGACAAAAAGCGAGTCTTGAGCGCGTTTCGAGGCCCGAAGCAAGCAGACAGCGGCCTGGAGAGCTCCCTCAAGCCTGCAACTCTGCCCCAACCGCAGAACTGGATGAACTTCCAGCTGCCTCTAAGGCAGGTGAACTCAGTTGCCCAGGGACTCTCAAGCGACGCCTGCGCAAATCCGACGGACTCCTCGGATGAGACGCGGCAGCTGCTGGGCCTGCTGGCCGAGGAGCAGGTGCAGGTGTTCGACGGCAGAGGCGTCCGGTTCGACAAACGCGCACACCTGGACCAGCACAGCGCTTGGCTGGCGGCGAGGATAGACCGGTACCTCGCAGAAAGCTCTTCGGTGGACGCGGTGGCCACGGAGCTGCAGGTCGAGGTCGCTCGCGAGAAGCGCAGGAGACAGCGCTTGCTCGACCGGCGAGACGAGCTGCTGGAGAAGAAGTTCGCGTACCTGGACGTCCTCACGATCGGTCCGCGGACGCAGGCCGAGCTAGACCGGCTGATGCTCAGACAGGCCCAGGCCGGTCCAGTCGCCGTCTTCGAGACTCGCAAGGCGGAAGACGCGGAGCGGCTGCAGATGCTCGCAGCCTACTCCGCAGCGCGCCAGCAGCCAGCCCTCGCAGACCTCTTCGAGCGAGCCAGCCAGCTGCTCGCAGCTCGCAAAGCCTAAGCCGAGCGACACCACCAATCGGAAATTTCGGAGTCTCGGATTTGAATTCGAATTTCCCGCTTCCAGCCTGAGGATAAGTTCATCGGCATGCTTTCGGCCGGAGCCGCTTCGAAGCGGAAGCCTATCCTAAAGACGAGAAGCCCTAAGCTAGCTGAGAGCTCGCGAGCGGAATACTGGTGGGGAAGTAGCTTGACTGCAAAAAAGACAGCCTCGTGCTGTTCGAGATTACTAATTAATTGGAGACTGCCTTTTCATCAAATTTCCCAGTCGCGTTCGACTTAATTAACCTGCAGCGAAGATGAACAGGCAGCAGCTGACTGACGGCCGGGAAAGCTTCGCGTACCTGCGCAAGAAACCCAAGATGCAGCGACTGGACATCGCGCCGTTCCTGCTGGTCTACCTCATCCTCTCGTACCTGGCCATCGTAGCCCGGACTGACCCAGGAAGTCCTCGAGGAAGCGCTCTACTCCAAGTTCCTCTTCCTGATCACCTTCTTCGTGCACGGCATGGTCTTCCTCGTGGGCAACTGGCGCATGAGCTGGAAGATCGCGCTGCACTACGCGAAGGTAGCCACCAGCTCACGCAGACGAACGACGTGGACCTGTGCGAAGAGATCCACGTGGTCGAACAGACGAAAGACGGCGCGACGAAGCAGGACATCGTGAAGAAAGAGTTCGACGAGAAGGTGCGTCCGGCTGACCCAGAACGACCTCTACTTCTTCCACTTCCACAAGAAGAAGTACGTCTTCGACAAAGAGAAGCGCGTCTTCTCCAGACTCAAGCCTGCGGTCGAGTTTCCGCTCTCGCACTTCCACTCGAGCATCACGTCGAGCGACTACAAGTCTGCGAAGCTGTACGACGCGAACCTCATGGACTTCCCCATGCCGAACTTCGGCAAGATCTTCAAAGAGCAGGTCATGGACCCGCTCAACTTCTTCCAGCTCTTCTCCGTCGCGCTCTGGTTCTTCGACGACAACTTCTTCCACCCCATCATGACCATCGTCATGGTCATGATCTCGATCTTCTCCGTCGCGGTAGACCGCATGACCACCATGATGAACCTCCGCAGCCTCATCCTCAAACCCCAGCACGTCTACGCCTACAGAGAAGCCAAGTGGGCCAGACTGAACTCGGCCGAGTTGCGGCCAGGCGACATCGTCAGCGTGGTGGCAGCCAACAAAGTGAAGGAGATCGCGGACGAGGCCACCGAAGACGACAACCTGGAGCAGCTGCGCAAAAACATCCCCTTCGGTGACAAGATTCCCCGAGGCATGATCATGAAGATGTACTCAGGCGGCAAGAACGAGTCGAAGCCGGTCCTGCCCTGCGACCTGGTCGTCCTGGCCGGCAGCTGCGTGGTCGATGAGTCGATCCTGACCGGCGAGTCCATCCCGCTGATCAAAGACTCCATCCTGCACGTCAGCGACAGGACCGAGCTGCTAGACCTGAAATCCAAGCACAAGTCGAACCTGCTTTTCTGCGGAACCGAAGTTCTGCAGACCTTCCCTCCCGAGAAGCTGCCGGCCTGCGTCTCGGAACCTGCGCCAGACGGAGGCTGCCTCTCTTACGTGATCAAGACAGGCTTCGACACGGCCAAAGGCAAGCTCTCCCGCTCGGTCATCTTCAACAACGAGAACATCTCACTCAAACAAACAGAGGCCTTCATCCTGCTCGGCATGCTCCTGGTCCTCAGCATCGTGGCTTCCCTATACGTCTTGAACGAAGGCCTCAAGGACGAGTCGCGCGACAAACAAAAACTCTTCCTGCGCTGCATCCTCATCATCACGTCCGTGGTGCCGCCTGAGCTGCCGATGATCACGAACATGTCTATCAACACTTCGCTGATGTATCTGCGGAAGAAGAGTAGTTGTGGTTCACCGAGGGATTTTCTGCACGGAGCCGATCCGCATCCCGCTGGCCGGCCGCATAGACGTGTGCGCGTTCGACAAGACCGGCACGCTGACCACGGACAAGCTCGAGGTGAAGGGCGTGTGCGTGGACGTGGAGCGCGGCAAGCTGCTGGACACGCTGACCGAAGCGATCGACGCGAAGCCGCAGTTGGCCATGGTCATGGGCGGCTGCAACACCGTGGTCATGCACGACGGCCAGTTGCTGGGCGACCCGATCGAGAAGCTCTTCTACGACAGCTCGAACTGGAAGTTCAACCACTCGCTGAAGATGAGCTACAACTCGAAGCGCTCGGGCCAGTCCGTGACCATCCGCATGACGCACCCTTTCCGCTCGGACCTCAAGCGCATGTGCGCGATCGCCAAGGCAGAAGGCTTCGAAGGCGCCAACGGCTACTACTCCGTGGTCAAAGGCGCGCCAGAAGTCGTCGGAAAGCTCCTGCAGAGCAAACCCAAAGGCTTCGACCAGACCGCTTTCAAGCTCATGAAAGACGGCTACCGCATCCTCGCGCTGGCCTACAAGCCGCTCCCCGCCTACGACAACCAGTTCATCGAGCGAGACCAGCTCGAGTGCGGCCTCGAGTTCGCGGGCCTGCTCGTGCTGAACTGTCCCATGAAGAAAGACACCCCGCACTACATCCAAATCCTCAAAGAAGCCAACTTCCGCAACATCATGATCACCGGAGACAACATGTTCACCGCGGCCAAAACCGGCCAGGACCTCGGCTTCGGCGCCTCGAAGGTCACGCTCTTCCTGAGACTCCACGAGAACCGCTTCTGCTGGATGGACATCCACGACCAGCTCCTGGACGAGCTCAAGCAGGGCCAGGCTCAAGCCCTCGCGAAGACGCACTGCCTCTGCGTGGAAGGCCCCGAGATGACCGAGCTCTTCAGCCGAGACCAGCCTCTCTTCCGCGAAGTGGTCTACCACAGCACGATCTTCGCACGCGTCTCTCCAGACCAGAAAGAGCAGATCGTGAAGGAGCTCAAAGACACGGGCCTCAAAGTGCTCATGTGCGGCGACGGCACGAACGACGTCGGCGGACTGAAGAAGTCCGACGTGGGCATCGCGCTGGTGGGCATCAAGGAGGAGCCGTCCGAAGAAGAGAAGAAGGCCGAGAAGGAAAGACAGAAGGCCGAGTACAACGAAGCGGTCCGCACACGCAACTTCGCGAAGATCAAGCAGCTGGCCAACGAGCAGTCGACCATAAACGACAGCAGCGAGTACAAGTCGGGCGACGCCTGCATCGCCGCGCCGTTCACCAACAAGTACTCGAACTCGCTCAAGTGCGGTAGCCTCGCCTGAGCCAGTCGTCACCGTCATCCGCCAAGGCATCTGCACCATGTGCACCACGATCCAGACCTACCGCATCCTCACGCTGCAGTCCATGATCTACGCCTACACCATGAGCACGCTGCACCTCGAAAACCTCAAGTCCAGCGACGTGCAGAACACCTGCATCGGCATCTTCGGCGCCTACTTCTTCTTCCAGCTCTCCAACAGCAAGCCCGTCAAGAAGCTCTCCACGATCAAGCCCGAGACCTCGATCTTCAACCTGCCCTTCTGGCTCTCCGTGCTCGGACAGGCGGCCATCCTGCTCACCTACATGAAGCTCTGCATGCACTACGCGCGCGCCTACTCGCTCGAAGAAGACCTCAAAGTCACCAACGAGGAAGAGTACAAGCCGAACTTCCGCGGGTCCATGATGTTCCTCTACGAGCTGACCTCCATGTTCTGCATCTCGATCTTCAACCACGAGGTCCGCTGCTGCTCACCCAGGGCGAACCCTTCATGCAGAGTCTCCGCAACAAGGGCAAGCACACCATCTGGATCTTCGTGCCGCTGGCCATCACGCTCATGGTCACCCTCGACATCTCCGAAGGCGTCAACGAGCTGCTGCAGATCAACCTGGACACCAAAGATGATGTCGAAGACGTAGGCCGCGCTCACCCAGGCAAACCTCTTCTTCTGCTTCCTGCTCATCTCGATGACCGCCCTCATGTACGGCTGGACGCGCTTCATCAAGTACCTGCGCTTCAAGGACCTCTTCGGCTGGCTGTAATTCATAAAGACTTCGTGTTAATTGGGCCGGCCCCAAAAGATAATTATCGGAATGCTCGGACGCAGGCTGCTCAGAGGCTTCGCCCAGTCGACCCCGCAGGTCTTCATCAACAGAGACACCAAGGTCATCTGCCAAGGCATCACCGGCAAGCAGGTTCGCGCGAGTAACGAAGGGCACCTACCACACTACCGGCGCCTTGGAGTACGGCACCAAGGTCGTCGGCGGGACCTCGCCCACCAAGGCAGGCACCACGCACCTCGGCGTCCCGGTCTACCGCGACTGCTTCGAGGCCAAGAAGGCCACCGGCTGCAACGCGACCATGATCTACGTGCCTCCTGCAGGCGCGGCCGCAGCCATCCTCGAAGCCATCGAGGCAGAGATCGAGCTCATCGTCGCGATCACAGAAGGCATCCCCATCCACGACATGGTCCGCGTCAAGCGCGCGCTCCTCGCGCAGTCCAAGTCCAGGTACCCGCGCCTCACCCAGACTCATCGGACCCAACTGTCCAGGCATCATCAAACCAGGAGAGTGCAAAATCGGCATCATGCCCGGCTTCATCCACTCCCCCGGCTGCATCGGCATCGTCTCGCGCTCTGGCACGCTCACCTACGAAGCAGTCAACCAGACCACCCAGGTCGGCCTCGGCCAAAGCACCGTCGTCGGCATCGGCGGAGACCCGCTCAACGGCACCAACTTCATCGACGTCCTCGAACGCTTCGTCCGAGACCCTGAAACCAAAGGCATCGTCATGATCGGAGAGATCGGAGGTGCTGAAGAAGAGAAAGCGGCTGACTGGCTCACCCAGTACAACACAGAACGCAAACCCGTGGTCGCCTTCATCGCAGGCCAGGCTGCCCCCGCCGAAAAACGCATGGGCCACGCTGGAGCCATCGTCGGAGAAGGAGGCCAGGGCAGCGCCGCCTCCAAGATGAAGTACCTGCAGTCCAAAGGCATTGCAGTCGCCAACACCTTCGCAGACATCGGCCCCATCATCCAAGAAGTCATGAAAGGAAGAACCTCCGCCTAACTCTCCCACGCGTAAGACCTGCAGTCGCCTAAGCGCTTCAAGTCCTCCTTAAAGTTGTATACGGCCTAACAATCCCGGGGTTTGG
>JFJP01058898.1_pt1 | contig 11867 bp, 10 predicted proteins | sample 431651 | NCBI WGS metagenome assembly JFJP01 (sample SAMN02602958, study PRJNA72255) | Microbial mat metagenome, whole genome shotgun sequencing project. | biome: fresh water; feature: sink hole; material: water; isolation source: purple microbial (photo- and chemosynthetic) mats found in... | reverse complement strand
CACAGAAATAAGGGCGCGTATCGCGGCGGGGCTAACCATTCGTCACTGGGTTCCGGACGGCGTTGCGGCATATATAAAAGAGAAAGGGCTTTACAAGAGATGAAAAAAAACGAGACCGAAAAAAAAGGTGGGGCGTGGAATTCGAGAAAATTGGCCATGTTTTGCAAGTCGTGTGCGGAAGACAAAAAGGCTTCTAATGTGGTGGTTTTGAACATGAAAAATAAGTCTGGGATTACCGACTACTTTGTCATTTGTTCGGCGGATTCAGAGCCTCAGATCAAGGCCATTGCTAACGAGTTGGAAGCACGCGTGCTAGAGGAGGCTGGGATGAAGCCTTTCGCGCGCGAAGGGGCGGTGGCCAGTCAGTGGTTGATCGTGGATTTCGTGGATGTGATCGTCCACATATTCCATGCGAAACGACGCGAGTTTTATCAGATTGAAGAATTTTGGAACGACGCCCCGAAAATTTCTTAAAGAAGCAGATTTGAAGAAGTGGTAAGAGAAAAAGAGAAAAGGGGTAAGGAAGACGCAGAGCGGGAGTGAAATCGAATTACGAAATCGAAAACGAATTTCGAAAGGAAGACGCGGAGCGGAAGAAAAAGAGATTTAACCACATAGATCACAAAGGGCATAGAGGAAGATTTTTAACTGCGAAATACGCGAAATGCACGAAATGGGAAACGGAAGAGGAAGTTCTGAAGCCCCAAAGGGGCGCACGGTGATAGCCTAGGGCATCGCCCTAGGTATGGAAGAAAAAGGAACAAGCCCTGTAGGGGCGGGCAGAAATCGAATAACTAATAATGAATCAGGAGTGTTTGTGCCGAGGAAAGTGAACGCGCTTATCGTAGGAGCTGGGTTTGCGGGTGCTACGCTTGCAGAGCGGCTGGCTTCGCAGCTTGGATGGGAATGTGTTGTTGCGGAAAAGCGCGGGCATATCGGGGGCAATTCCATGGATCGCTATGACGCTGCTGGGGTGCTTGTCCACGCATACGGGCCGCATTATTTTCGCAGCAACTCTGACCGCGTGGTGGAATACTTGGGGCAGTTCACGGAATGGCATCCCGTCGAATACAAAATCCTTTCGTGGACGGATGGCGACTACTGGCCGTTCCCTGTCAACTTAAACACTTTTGAAAAACTTGTGGGACGACCTTCCTCATCGGAGGAGATGGTTGCCACACTCGAAAAATGGCGCGTCCCTGTAGAGTCTCCTAAAAATTCTGAGGAGTGCATCGTCTCGCAAGTCGGCTGGGAACTTTATGAAAAGTTTTTCAAGGGCTACACGCTCAAGCAGTGGAAGCGCGAGCCGAAGGATTTGGACGCCAGCGTTTGCGGGCGGATACCGATCCGCACGAACAGGGATGACCGATACCTTTCCGAAAAATTCCAAGCTTTGCCCAGCCCTAGCTACACACGGCTTTTCGAGAAGATGCTCTCGCATCCTAGAATAGAAGTTCTCCTCTCTACTGACTATCGCGATGTGGCCAGCGATCTGGTTTTTGACCGCCTTATTTACACAGGATCGCTCGATGAGTATTTTGGCTACCGCTTCGGGCCGCTGCCGTACCGATCGCTCCGTTTCGAGCCAGAGACTTTGCCGATTGAATATTTCCAGCCTGCCATGCAGGTGAACTATCCGAACGACCACGATTTTACGCGCATCGTGGAAATAAAACATGCCACTGGCCAGAAATGCCCGGTGACGACCATCGTCCGCGAATACCCAGATGATTACGGGCAGGGCAAGGAGCGTTACTATCCCATACCTGCTCCAGATACGGCTGAGATTTTTCGCAAATATAAAGAGCTGGCTGATCAGGAAAAACATGTGAGTTTCGTGGGGCGCCTCGCTAACTATCGCTACTACAACATGGATCAAGTGGTGGCTATGGCTCTTGGTGAATTTGAAAAAATTAAGGGAGCAGCCGTATGACGCTGCCTGTGGTGCAGGCTGATATTGCTCAGCCCGTTTGCCATGTCTGGCATACGGAGGGGATGGGGCTGAGCGGTATTCTCGCTTGGATGTGGCGGCTACGGGATTCTTTTCAAAAAGAAATGGGCATCGGCGTGCGGCTAGTTGATTTGCGTCTGACGCCTTACCAGTTTGCGCAAGTCAACGGCAATCCGGGTGATTTTTACGACGAGTCGCTGGCTACGCCCATGGAGTTCTTGGCTTTTCTCAAGCGAGAACGCCGAGCCGTTCATCTAGTAAACCATGCGTTCCAATATGTTGACATGCTCCTACAGCACAAGCCGGATCTTTTGCAGAGGCTCAATCTGGTCGGCATTTGTCACACAGATCAAGACTACTACTATTTAAATATCCAGCGATTCGAGCCGTATTTTAAAAAAATAATCGCCGTGAGCCCAGAGTGTGCGGCGGAGTTGAAACGCCGTATGCCGAACTCTGCGCACAAAGTCGAAATGCTGCCCGCTTGGGTTTTGCCAGTGCGCGAAGCTTGCGGGAGGCCAGACTACCATGCGCGTCCGCTTAAACTGATTTACACGGGGCGCGTGTTGCAGCACCAAAAGCGCGTTTTCGATCTCGTCCAACTCGCTTGGGAGCTTTTCAGGCTAGGCGTCCAAGCTGAACTGACTATCGCAGGCGATGGCCCAGACCTCGCCGCCCTGAAAGATGCCTTTGAAAAAGTGCCAGATAAAATTCCTGTTCACTTCGAGCCTGTCCGCCCGCCATGGGAGATGGAACCGCTGCTGGTGAAACACCAAATTTTCGTCCAGGTGTCGGAGTTCGAAGGCGCGAGCGTGAGCCTCATGGAAGCCATGCTTTGCCGGTTAGTTCCAGTCGTCACCAAAACTAGGAGCGGCCACCAGCTTTTGCGCGATGGCGAAAACGCACTCACGGCAGGTGTAGGCGAAATGGTCACTTTGGCCGAACATATCCGCGTGCTGTCACTTGACCAAAAGAGAACACAAAATCTTGCCGAAGCAGCGCATCTTACAGCAGCCAGCTACCTGACGGCACTCGAATACCCAAAAAATTTCGAGCGCGTCATCCGCTCCTGCATTTAGGCACATCCATCAAGCCAAATTGAGACACGCCTGTCTCACATGTCGCCTCAAAGTGTGACACAATAAGTCGGTGTGTCACACATCATATTTTGTAATATGATGTGGAGCAATGATTTAAGTTTTTAGCATAATGCGGAACAGAGTTTGCATAAGGGTTGGCATGGCAAAAATTTTAGGCATAGATTTGGGAACCACTAATTCTTGCATGGCTATTATGGATTCAGGGGAACCTGTGGTTTTAGAAAATTCAGAAGGCGGACGCACTACACCTTCTGTTGTGGCATTTTCAAAAAACGGCGAACGGCTCGTTGGACAAGCGGCTAAACGCCAAGCGGTCACCAATCCGGCCAACACCATTTTCTCAGTGAAACGGTTCATGGGTCGTAAGTTTTCTGAGGTTCAAGAAGAGGCAAAGCGCGTTCCTTACAAAGTCGTAGAAGCCGCCAATGGCGATGCTCACATCGAAGTTCTTGTGAACGGGGAAAAGAAACGCTTCAGCCCGCCCGAAATTTCCGCGATGATTTTGGCTAAGCTCAAAGCTGATGCAGAAGCCAAGACAGGTGAAAAAATTGGGCAGGCAGTCGTCACAGTCCCAGCATATTTCAACGACACGCAGCGCCAAGCTACAAAAGATGCTGGGCGCATTGCAGGATTGGAAGTTCTGCGCATCGTGAACGAGCCAACGGCGGCATCTCTTGCCTACGGGCTTGATAAAAAGAAGGATGAAAAGATTGCTGTTTACGACTTGGGCGGCGGAACATTTGATATTTCCGTTCTCGAAATAGGCGATGGCGTTTTCGAGGTGAAGGCTACCAACGGCGACACGCACCTAGGTGGTGATGACTGGGACAACGCGCTGATAGACTGGATGCTTGCCGAATTCAAGGCCGACACAACGATAGACCTCCGCAAACAGGCCGATGCCATGCAACGCCTGAAAGAAGAGGCGGAAAAAGCCAAGATCGCTCTCTCATCTTCACAAGAATACGAGATCAATCTCCCATTCATAACCGCCGACCAGAGCGGCCCGAAACACATCCAGAAAAAGCTGACCCGCGCCAAGCTTGAGCAGATGACTGACACGCTTTTCGAGCGCACTATCAAGCCAGTGAAATCCTGTCTTGACGACGCGAAGCTGACCGAAAAGCAGATTGACGAACTGGTGCTCGTGGGCGGTATGACGCGCATGCCCAAAGTTGTCGAAACGGCTCGCCGTCTCATCGGTAAAGAGCCGCACAAAGGTGTGAACCCCGATGAAGTCGTTGCTGTCGGTGCTGCTATTCAGGGCGGCGTCCTCAAGGGCGAAGTCAAAGATGTCCTCCTGCTTGATGTCACGCCACTCACGCTGGCCATTGAGACCGCAGGCGGTGTCGCCACGGCCATGATTCCTCGTAATACGACTATCCCCACCCGCAAGGCGCAGACATTCTCCACTTTCTCCGACAACCAACCAGGCGTCGAAATCAAAGTGCTCCAAGGCGAACGCCCGCTCTCTCGCGATAACAAGCAGCTCGGCACCTTCCACCTAGACGGCATCCCGCCGGCTCCGCGTGGAGTGCCGCAGATCGAAGTTGCATTTGACATTGATGCTAACGGTATCCTCCATGTTTCCGCGAAGGACTTGGGCACGGGCAAAGAGCAGAAAATCTCGATCACTGGCTCCTCTGGACTTTCCAAAGAAGAGGTTGAACGCATGCAGCACGAAGCGGAAACGCACGCTGACGAGGACAAAAAAGCCAAGGATATCATTGAAACGCGCAACCAGACGGACAACACAGCGTATGCCGCTGAAAAGATGATTCGTGACCTCGGTGACAAGGTGCCCGCCGACATCAAAGAGCGCGTGCAGGCCAAGATAGATAAAGTCAAAGAGACACTCAAAGGCGATGACACAGAAGCTATGAAAGCTGCCGCTGAAGAGCTGAACAAAGTGGTGCAAGAAGTTTCTGCTGACCTCTATAAACACGCCGCAGACCAAGCTTCTTCATCCAAAGCAGGCTCAGAGGAAAATCCCACGGGCGCAACCAAGCCCAAGGATGACAACACGGTGATAGACGCGGAAATCGTGGACGACGGCAAGAAATAGATTTCGAATTTGGACTGTGCAGGCGGAACACCAGAAGTTCCATAAGGCGTACGCCCGCACAGTCCTTCAACACAAAACCAAACCAACAAGGAGACACAAAACATGGCGAAAGTCAATGTGAAACCTATCGGAGACCGGGTGCTCGTGCAGCCAGTCGAAGAGAAGGAAGTCAAAAAAGGCGGGATTATCATCCCTGATTCAGCGAAAGAAAAACCAACCGAAGGCAAAATTGTTGCCATCGGAACAGGCAAACTCGACGAGAGCGGCAAACGCCTCCCGTTTGAAGTCAAAGTCGGCGATACTGTGCTGATCAGCAAGTACGGCGGCACAGAAGTCAAAATAGAAGACATCAGCTACCTCATCATGCGCGAGGACGACATCCTCGGCATAGTGCAATCCTAACCAGAAAGGAAATCCCTAATTTATATGGCACATAAACAGATGATATTCGACGAAGCGGCGCGTCAGGCGATCCTGCGCGGCGTAGAAAAACTCTCCAAAGCCGTTAAGGCCACACTCGGACCCAAAGGCCGTAATGTGGTTCTCGACAAAAAATTTGGCTCACCCACGATCACCAAAGACGGTGTTACCGTGGCCAAAGAAATCGAATTGGAAGACCCATTTGAAAACATGGGTGCGCAACTCGTTCGCGAAGTGGCGAGCAAAACCAGCGATGTGGCTGGCGACGGCACCACGACCGCGACGGTTCTCACCGAAGCGATCTTCCGTGAAGGTCTCCGCAATGTGACCGCAGGTGCGAACCCTGTGGATCTCCAGCGCGGTATTAGCAAGGCTGTTGAAGCCATTGTTGGTGAACTCGCCAACATCAGTAAGAAAGTCAAAGACAAAAACGAGATTCAGCAGGTTGCGACAGTCTCCGCCAACTGGGACAAGACCATTGGTGAAATCATCGCTGACGCGATTGAGAAAGTCGGCAAAGATGGCACGGTGACCGTTGAGGAAGCCAAATCCATCGAGACAAGCTTGGATGTCGTCGAAGGCATGCAGTTTGACAAAGGCTACCTCTCCCCCTACTTCGTCACGAACGCAGAGGACTTGGAAGCCCAGCTCGAAAACGCCTACATTCTCATATACGAGAAAAAAATCTCCAGCTTGAAGGACATGCTCCCGATCCTCGAGAAAACAGCCAAGTCGGGCAAGCCCCTCTTGATCATCGCAGAGGAAGTAGAAGGCGAAGCCCTCGCGACGCTCGTGGTCAACAAGCTCCGTGGCACGCTCCAAGTGTGCGCCGTCAAAGCCCCTGGCTTCGGCGACCGCCGCAAAGCCATGCTTGAAGACATCGCTGTCCTCACGGGTGGCAAGTGCATCACCGAAGACCTCGGTATCAAGCTCGAAAGCATTGGACTTGAAGACCTCGGACGCGCCAAACGCATCACAGTTGATAAGGAAAACACCACCATCATCGAAGGCGAAGGCAAATCCAGCGCGATCAAAGCACGCGTTGAACAGATTCGTCGCCAGATCGAAGAGACGACCTCGGACTACGACAAAGAGAAACTCCAAGAACGCCTTGCGAAACTCGCAGGCGGCGTGGCCGTTATCAATGTCGGCGCAGCTACTGAGACAGAGATGAAAGAGAAAAAGGCTCGCGTTGAAGACGCCCTGCACGCAACCCGTGCGGCGATCGAAGAAGGCGTGGTTCCAGGCGGCGGCGTCGCGCTCATCCGTGCGCAGAAAGCCATTGACTCCATCAAGCTCAAAGGTGATGAAGCCATCGGCGCAGAAATCGTGCGTCGCGCTGTCGAACAGCCTCTCCGTGCCCTAGCGTGCAACGCTGGCGTGGAAGGTTCGATTATCGTTGAGCATGTCAAGAACAGCAAGGGCAACGAAGGTTACAATGTCGCCACCGGCCAATACGAAGACCTCGTGAAAGCCGGCGTGGTTGACCCGACCAAGGTGACCCGTTCCGCTCTGCAGAACGCATCCTCCATCGCGGGGCTTCTGCTGACCACCGAGTGCATGGTAACGGAAATTCCTGAAAAGGAAAAACCGATGCCCCAGATGCCTCCTGGCGGCGGCATGGATTACTAAAATCCCTCGCGGACTAACCTCCGCAAAAAACGAAAAGGCGGGTTTGCAAAAACCCGCCTTTTTTTTGTTTCTGTTTTTTTACATGTCTTCTTGACCTACATGGCATGTTGTTCTAAAAGCTACAGTTCTTGTGACACATACGATTTCAATTTTGGTAGAAAACAAGTTCGGGGTTCTGACCCGGATAGCAGGCATGTTTTGTAGCAGGGGATTCAACATAGACTCGCTCAATGTAGCTCCTACACACAACGCTGACACATCGCGCATGACAGTTGTGTCACGCGGCAATGACGCCACGCTAGAGCAGATCATCAAGCAGCTCAACAAGCTCGTGGATGTTATAGAGGTGATTGATTTCAAGTCAGGCGATTCAGTTGACCGCGAACTCATACTCATAAAAATTTCCGCCAAGGCGAACCATCGCGCAGAGATCATGCAGATATGCGACATCTTCCGCGCCAAGATCGTGGATGTCCATACCGACAGCCTCATGGTAGAGCTGACGGGTGACCTCTCCAAAATAGAAAAGTTTATAGAGCTGATGGTTCCCTTTGGCATCATTGACTTGACGCGCACGGGCAAGATCGCACTGAAAAGATCCTGACACTGCACCGAAAAAAATTATGGCTAAAAAAATATATACAGACAAGGACGCCAACATGGCAGTCCTAAAGAAAAAAACACTGGCAGTCATCGGCTTCGGCTCTCAAGGCCATGCCCACGCACTCAACCTCAAAGAGAGCGGACTTAATGTCATCATCGGCCTCTACAAGGGCAGCAAATCCATCGCCGTTGCCAAATCGAAGGGCTTCGAAGTTGTGGAAACAGCCGAGGCCGTTCGCCGCGCCGATGTCATCATGATGGGCGTGCCTGATACTAAGCAGCCAGCAGTTTACAAAAAAGACATCGAGCCGTTTTTGACCAAAGGCAAGACGCTCCTTTTCTCGCACGGCTTCGCCATCCATTTCAAGACCATCGTCCCTCCGAAAAATGTGAATGTCATAATGGTCGCTCCGAAGGGGCCTGGACACATAGTCCGCCGCCAGTTCGTGGAGGGGAAGGGCGTCCCAGCCCTCATCGCCGTTTACCAGAACGCGACCAAAGATGCCCGTTCTATCGCCTTGGCGTGGGCCAAGGGCGTGGGCGGCACGCGTGCAGGCGTCCTAGAAACAACCTTCAAGGAAGAGACCGAAACCGATCTTTTTGGCGAACAGGCAGTGCTTTGTGGCGGATGTTCGGCACTGGTTCAAGCTGGTTTCGAAACACTGGTGGAGGCGGGTTACTCTCCAGAGATGGCCTATTTCGAATGCCTGCACGAACTCAAGCTAATCGTTGACCTGATGAACGAGGCAGGGATTTCTGGTATGCGTTTCTCCATTTCCGAAACGGCCAAGTGGGGAGATGTGAGTGTCGGCCCCAAGATCGTAGATGCGGGCGTAAAGAAAAGGATGAAGTCCGCGCTGAAAGATATTCAGACAGGCAAATTCGCCAAAGGCTGGATCAACGAGTACCAGTCAGGCTACAAGAATTACAATGCTCTGCTCAAAAAAGGAGAGACTCACCAGATCGAAAAAGTGGGTTCCAAGTTGCGTGGCATGATGACTTGGCTCCAAAAGAAAAATCTGAAGGGCGCGCAAGCCGCCTATTGACGGGATTCCCTCGCATGAGGCGAACCCGTGCATGTTTTTCCCTCCTGCCCCTTATAAATGGGCAGGAGGGATTTTTTGTTTAACCTCAGACATCCTGACCTCAGTGGAAAAGAGACTAGCTATTCTGACGGGAGCGAAGCTCCTAAAACGGAGGGCGGGCTTCCAGCCCGCCTCTTCTATAACGACATCTCGCCGCCGAAATCTGAAGAAGCAGGCAGGGATGCCTGCACCACTCTCCTACACCCTTTATCAGCCATCCAGTTCCTCGTAATTCAGTTTCATCCCATTTCCATATTCAATACTTTACTCCCCAGAGACTTCAGGATGTCTGAAAATGCGTTTTGCGACGCGCAATCACCATCATGAGTAAAAAATCATGTCTGACCGTGATTTAAAAGTTTATAAAAATAGTCTGTGCCTTTGAGCCTCCGTGAGACATTCTTTCTTTCGTGGCGGTTGTTGTGGCGTGGCGTGAGAAAAAAAGAGGATTCTGCGATGCAGTTTTTTTGTGACTTTTGTGCTCTTTGTGGTTAAATAAAAATCTTGCGCGTTTTGCGTGGGATTTGATCTGTAAGGGACGAATGTGTGATTTGGGTTAAACATGAACCACTGACACGGATAAAAATAATATGAAAAACAAGCTAGTAGCCGATGATGTGAAAATAGAACCATGCACCGTGACGCCACACCCGCACCACGCTGACTCTGGTATCCGCGCTATTTATCCACCAGACAACGCTTCGTGGATATGGCATCCTGAAACGCCATCTGGGACGCCGTGCTTCCTGAATTTTTCATTGGATTTTAAAAGCGACGGAACCGAATGTCGCATCCATGTGACGGGCGACCAATATTTCGAGCTGCTCTGCAACGGTAAAATCGTGGCGAGTGGCCCACCGCGTGGCGATGTGAATAGGTGGTATTTCCAGTCGTTCAGCATCACTTTCCCGAAAGGCGAAAACCGGCTAGAAGCTAGGGTGTGGTGGCTCGGATCACATTCCCCGCAAGGCAGGACGACATGGCAGGGCGGTTTCGTGCTTGCTGCGGAAGGGGCGTGGGACGAAAAACTTTCGACGGGGCGTGCCCCGTGGAAAGTGGCGCGGCTCTCGGGCGTGGACTGTCTCCCGCACCAGCTCATGTACACCTACCATGTGGCAGGTGACGCATTCAAAGTGGATGCTGAAAAATACTATTCCTCTTTTTCAAAAACGGTTGCGCCATCCGTTGTCAGGTCGCCTCTAAAAAATAGCCCGCACGGAATTGTGGCAGACGGTTGGAAGCTGGCACATTCAGACCTCCCTATTCTCCTGCGCGGCGAAGTCGGCGGCGGCAAGATCAGAGCAGTCATGCCCGGACTCCTTTCGCAAAACGACCCTGTCCACCACGACCCAAGCCACGATAAAACCCGCGACTCGTGGCAGAAGCTTATCAGTGGAGGCACGCCTGTCGTAGTGCCGCCGCGCACAACGATTTCAGTGCTGTGGGATATGGAGCAGTATTACTGCGCTTTCCCAAAGCTCCAGCTAGACGGCGGCGAAGGTGCTACGGTAGATTGGTTTTGGGCTGAATCTCTTTACCAGTTGGACTGCCCGCACGGCAGCCACATAAAAGGGGATCGCAACGAAGTCGAAGGCAAAAAAATGTGGTGCTTCGGCGACACATTTATCGCCGATGGTAAAAAACGCGAGATGCCTTCGTTCTGGTGGCGTGCGGGACGCTACAGCCTGATCCGCGTCCAGACGGGCGCGAAGCCTCTGACGGTCTGCGGGCTATCGGCCAGAGAAATACATTACCCGATTGGGCGTGAGAGCCATTTTGTTTGCAGCGATAAGTCGCTTTTGCCTGTCGCCGACATTTGTGTCCGCACGCTTGAGATGTGTGCGCACGATGTCTATTACGATTGCCCTTACTTCGAGCAGCTCATGTACACTGCCGATACCCGCGTGCAGATGCTCATCAACTATGTTTTAACTGGTGATGACCGCCTTGCCAAACAGGGCATGGAGCTATTTGACCACTCGCGGCACTGGACGGGTTTTGTGGCGATGCGCTACCCTAGCAGGCAGATACAGCAGAGCGGCACATTCGCCCTGTTTTATGTTGATATGGTTCGCGATCACCTATACTGGCGTGATGACAGAGAGTTTGTGAAAAAACGCCTGCCCGGTGTCCGCTCTCTGCTTGAAGCATTTGCGCCTTACGAAAACAGGCTTGGCCTAATCGCGAAACTGCCGGGGTGGGTGGCCATTGAGCCGACTCCAGTTTTTCCCGGCGGCGTGCCGGAGGGCGAAAAATCGGGCGAAGGTTCGGCTACGGTGAACCTTCAATATGTCATGGCATTGCAGGACGCAGCCGACATTGAGGATGCCGTGGGCGAAAAAGTTATGGCGCAGCACTACCGGCGGAAAGCGCAGGCGATTCAAAAGACCGTGATGAAACATTTCTGGAACGCTCGCGCAGGTCTCCTTTTCGATAATCTGAAAAAAGATGCGCAGCTAGAGCATCTGCAAATCCTCGCAATCTTGACGGGCACGCTGAACGCTGCGCAGGTGAAGAAGGCCGCAGATGTTTTGGTTTCTAGGACGATTACTACATCGGCACAGCTTTATTTTTCTTATTATCTTTTTGAAGCTTTCAGGGTGGCGAAGAGGGGAGATCAAGTTTTTGAAAGGATGGATACATGGAAGCAGGCCGTTGCTTCGGGTTGTAAAACCACGCCCGAATTCCCGCCAGACCCCACGCGCTCGGAGTGCCACGCGTGGAGTGCTCACCCAGTTTTCCACATGCACGCTACGCTTGCTGGAATCCGCCCCATGTCACCGGGTTTCAGCCAAGTATTGGTGCAGCCAGAGCCAGGATCGCTGGAGTTTCTGGAGTCTTCCGTGCCGCACCCCAGAGGGACGGTGTCTAGTAAGCTCTCGTTCCAAGGCAAAAAATGCTCGGGTGAAATCCGTTTGCCTAAGGGCGTGACTGGACTGTTTAAATGGAAAGGACGCACGGTCAAACTCGCCTCTGGAAAAAACAAAATACTTTGCTGACACCTGAACGAT
>JFJP01023588.1_pt2 | contig 11867 bp, 6 predicted proteins | sample 431651 | NCBI WGS metagenome assembly JFJP01 (sample SAMN02602958, study PRJNA72255) | Microbial mat metagenome, whole genome shotgun sequencing project. | biome: fresh water; feature: sink hole; material: water; isolation source: purple microbial (photo- and chemosynthetic) mats found in... | reverse complement strand
CGCAACCAAAAGGGCGGCTTCCTCGATTATTCATGGGACGGCGAGCACAAGATCACCTACAGCCAGCACTTCGAGCCCTGGGACTGGCACCTCGCCGTGGGCCTGAGCGATGTTCAGATGATGCGCGGGCTGGACAAGGAGATCATAGCCAAGAGTATCTATGTCGGCCTGGGCCTCATGGCGCTCGGTATTGTCATTGCAGTACTGTTGATCCGGGGCATCGCCAGACCCCTCAACCAGCTCGCGGCCAAAAGCCTGCAGGTGGCCGAGGGCGACTACACCATCACCTTCAGCCACCCGGCCAAGGACGCCATCGGGCATCTTTCGGAAGCGCTGAACACCATGGTCGCACGGACCAAGGAGATGCTCGGCGAAATAACCACCGCCACCCAATCCCTGGCCTCGGCCTCTACCCAGCTGTCAAGCATCTCCGGCCAGATGACCCAGAGCTCCACCCAGACCGCGAACATGGCCACAACGGTCAGCAACGCGACCGAAGAGGTCAGCGGCAACATGAACTCCATCTCTGCGGCCATGGAGCAGGCCTCCATGAACATGAACACGGTGGCCACCGCCGCCGAGGAGATGTCCGCCACCATTCAGGAGATCGCCCAGAACTCCGAACGGGCCAAGAACACGACGGCCAACGCCGTGTCCAAGGCCCAGGCGGCGTCAGGGCGGGTCGATGAACTGGGCGCGGCGGCCAAGGAGATCAGCGCAGTGACCTCGACCATCACCGCCATCTCCTCCCAGACCAACCTGCTGGCCCTCAACGCCACCATCGAGGCCGCGCGGGCCGGCGAAGCCGGGCGGGGTTTCGCGGTCGTGGCCAACGAGATCAAGGAACTCGCGCAGCAGACCGCCAAAGCCACGGAAGACATCCGGGAGCGGATCACCGGCATCCAGTCCGTGACCACGCAAACGGTGGGCGACATTTCCGACATCACCGGGGTCATCGCAGAAATGAACGAAATTGTCGGCACTATCGCCGCCGCGGTGGAGGAGCAGTCGGTGACCACCCGCGACATAGCCGAGAACGTCGGGCAGGCGTCCATGGGCATTACCGAGATCAACTCCAACGTGGCCACCAGCTCGTCCATGACCCGCTCCATCAGCTCGGACATTGAAAAAGTGCGCACCGCTTCGGACGGAATGACCGCGAGCAGCAAAACCGTACAGGAAAGCGCACTGGAACTTTCCGGACTTGCCGAACGCCTGGGGCAGCAGGTTTCCCGTTTCAAAATCTAGCCCCACGGGTGCGGGCGGAAAAACCGGAATTCAAACACGGTTGATCCGCCCGCCCCCATGCCCCTGCAGCGGCACGGACCCTGTTGAGCTCCAGAAAAATTTAATAATCACAAAACTTTCCACTTTATTCAGACCCGAAATCAAAAAAGTGTTTGACAAAGCCCAGTGGTCTACCTAGAAGCGATTTCTCGTTGGCGGGATGTAGCGCAGCCTGGTAGCGCACTTGAATGGGGTTCAAGGGGCCGGAGGTTCAAATCCTCTCATCCCGACCACAACGAAAGCCCACATAGCTCAGTTGGCAGAGCGCGTCCTTGGTAAGGACGAGGTCAGCAGTTCAATCCTGCTTGTGGGCTCCAGACATCAAAGCCGATCGCAAGATCGGCTTTTTTGTTGCGTGCTACCCAACTTTTTCACAAACTTCTCTTTTACCCGCTCCGCTGCTAAATCTTCGCCGTCAAACACCAACCTTCCCCCGCGAGGAACACATGCATATAGGCCCGTACACGTTCCAGGAATTCAAGGACAAGGCCGCTGAATTTCACGGCTACCCCGCCCCCGGCCTCCTGATCGGCGGCTACATGGTCGAGATGGCCAAAGCCGCACTGCCGCAAGGCATCCTCTTCGAAGCCGTGGTCGAGAGCAAAAAATGCCTGCCCGACGCGGTCCAACTCCTGACCTTGTGCAGCATCGGCAACGGCTGGATGAAAATCGTCAACCTCGGCCGCTACGCCGTGTCCCTCTTCGACAAGTACACGGGCGTCGGCGTGCGCGTCAGCGTGGATCTGGACAAGCTCAAGGACTGGCCGCAGATTCGCGGCTGGTTTTTGAAGCTCGTGCCCAAGAAGGAGCAGGACACGGAAGAGCTGTTCCGGGAGATCGAAACCGCCGGGGACACCATCCTGCGCCTGGAGGCCATCACGGTGCAACCGCGCCTGCTCGGGCATGCGCACATGACCCGCATCGAAGCCTGCCCGCTCTGCCGCGAAGCCTATCCCGTCAGCGATGGAGCCATCTGCAGGGGGTGCCAGGGCGAGGCACCCTATTCCGACGCCAGACCAAGCGAGCGCTGCGAGAGCATGCAACCTGCCCGCCTGCCCGTGGAAGACGCCGTGGGCCGCAAGGCTCTGCACGACATGACCCGCATCGTGCCTGGTGAAAGCAAGGGTGCGGAATTTTTGGCAGGACAGACCATCACCGCCGGGGACGTCTGCCGCCTGCAGCAGATGGGCCGCAACACGGTCTATGTTCAGGACGACTCCCTGCCCGACGGGGCCTGGGTGCACGAAAACGACGCCGCCATCGCCTTTGCCAGGCGCATGGCCGGAGCGGGCATCGGCTATGCGGACTCCCCACGCGAAGGAAAAATAGACTTTCATTCCACTTGCGCGGGCCTCCTGCAGGTCGATCTCAAGGCCCTGGAGCGCTTCAATCTGGTGCCAAACATCATGTGCGCCACACGTCAGAATTATGCACTGGTCGAAGATGGGCGGCTCGTTGCCGGGACCAGGGCCATCCCCCTCTTTCTCTCCCGTGAGAACTTCAGCCGCGCGTTGAGCGCCCTGGGCGAAGAACCCCTCTTTTCCATCCTGCCCCTGCGCCAGGCCAAGGTCGGCGTGCTGGTCACGGGCACGGAAGTCTTCCAGGGCCTCATTGAAGACAGATTCGCCCCCATCATCCGCTCCAAGGCCGAGGCCCTGGGATCGACCGTGATTGGAGAGGAATTCGCGCCCGACGAACGCGAGGCCATCGCCACCGGGGTGAAAAAGCTCCTTGAGCTGGGCGCGGATCTGATTGTGACCACCGCCGGGCTGTCCGTGGACCCCGACGACGTGACCCGAAACGGCCTCGAAGACGCGGGACTGACCGACACCCTGCACGGCGTGCCGCTCTTGCCCGGCGCCATGACGCTGATCGGCCGCATCGGCAAGGTGCAGGTTCTGGGCGTGCCCGCCTGCGCCCTCTTCTTCAAGACCACGAGCCTCGACGTCCTGCTGCCCCGCCTGCTGGCCAGCGCCCACATCACCCGCCTCGACCTGGTGCGCCTGGCCGAAGGTGGCATCTGCCTGCAATGCAACACGTGCACCTATCCCAAGTGCACCTTCGCCAAATAGCTCATTTGCCATCTAAAACATGCGCCCCCGTTTGCCGGAATTGGACAAGCGGGGGTGTTTTTTTCGGGCGGATAAAAAGAACGATCAAAGGTCTTGCCCGGCCAGAGATCATCGATTATCGACCAGGCACAAATTCCGGAGGGATCATGATCAGCTTTGACCAAATTCTTCTCTTCAGCCTGACTTCCCTGCTCCTCATCTTCACTCCCGGCCCGGACATCATCTACGTCCTGACCCGAGGCGTGGCCCAGGGACGCTCGGCGGCGCTGGCTGCGGCCATGGGCTTCAGCCTGGGCAACATCGGCCATACCCTCTTCGCCGTGTTCGGACTCTCGGCCATCCTGGCATCGTCGGCCACGGCCTTCACCCTGGTCAAGGTCGCTGGAGGCATCTACCTGCTCTATCTCGGCTTCAAGCTCTGGACCACAGATCCTGCCCTCGCTCTCTTGGGCCAGGGAGAAAATAAGACGACCCGGCTCATCTTTCGCCAGTCCATCCTGGCCAACCTCCTGAACCCCAAGGTGGCCATCTTCTTCCTGGCCTTCTTTCCGCAGTTCGTGCGCCCGGCCCAGGGGCACCCGGCCCTGCAGATGCTTGTCCTTGGCCTGACCTTCGTCGTGCTGACCATGCTCGGTTTCGGACTGGTCGCCATGGGCGCGGGGGCACTCAATGCACGCCTGTCCGCGCGCCCGAACCTCTCGGCCTGGCTGCACAAGGGCGCGGGGGGCATCCTCATGCTGCTCGGCCTGCGTCTGATCTGGGCCGACCGCTAGACCGAAAAAAGGCGGGCCGCTTCCGGTCCGCCTCGTTCTTCACCCGTGAAAAGATCTACATCCAGCGTTTCCTGGCCAGCAGCAGCCAAGCCAGCAGACAGCCACCGATGGTAATCGCGGAAACGATGCCAAAGGCATGGGGCGAGGCCTGGAACGGCGTGGCGATGTTCATGCCGTAAATACCTGAAATGATGTTGGGAATCATAAGTATGATGGTAAATCCAGTCAGGAACTTCATGACCATGTTCATGTTGTTGGAAATGATGGAGGCAAAGGCATCCATGGTTCCGGACAGGATGTCGCTGTGGATCTTGGACATGTCGATGGCCTGCCGATTCTCGGTGATAGCATCCTCGAGCAGATCGGCCTGATCTTCACTCAGTTGGATGGTGCGCATGCGCAGAACCTTGTCCATGATGATGTCGTTGGCCTTGAGCGAGGTCGTAAAATAGACGAGGCTCTTTTCGATGCCCAAAAGCTCGATCAGCTCCTCATTACGCATGGACTGCTGCAGCCGGTGCTCAATCACGTCCGAACGCCTGATGATGTCTTTTAAAAAGCGCAGGTAAATGAGCGAGGTGCGTTGCATGAGATGGATGGCGAAACGCATCCTGTCCATCGTGTCGACAATACGGGTGCGCCCGTTCAATATGCCGGTGACCAGATCCTGCGGAGAACGGCAGACCGTGACCACGACCGTGGGGGTGATGATCACGCCGATGGGTTGGGTCAGGTAGGGGATGCGCTGGTCGGACACGTTTTCCACGGGCACGCGCAGCACCAGCAGCAGCACCCCGTCCTCCAGTTCCAGGCGGGCGCGTTCGTCGACATCCAGAGGATCGGTCAGGTGGTCGAGAGGAATGCCGAGCAGGATGGAGATGCGCTGCAGCTCCTCCTCGGACGGATTGACCAGATTGACCCAGCAGTCGGAGTCGAGATGCTCCTGGGGAGACAGAATTCCTTCAATGGTCTTGTGGATTGTGATCATGTCGTGAGTCCTTCAAATGGTAAGAGCAGGCGAAAAAATGCGCCGGAGCATAAAAACCGGAGCACGGCCCAGAACCGATTTGTAAAATCACGAGTACGGGTCCGCGGAGCGGCCCGCGGAATGGGAAAGCTGTCCGGTGCGGACAAAACGGCGGTAACAGACCGCACGGGAACGAAAAGTGTGGGAAAGCATGATCCACCTGCCGCAGCGCCGAGGCTCCGTCAGGCGGCCGGGTCAGGCGCGATGAGGACGGGGGGCTCGACGAAAAAGTTTACGATGTCGGTAGCAGGGCCTAGGGCCGCAACTGTCGCCAGAATCCACTGTGATCTCCTTTGCATCTCGCCCGGACACCATGTCCGGGACACAAAAAATGATGTCCAGCCCCTACGCGTGGCAGACCAAAATGGCAAGCCCCAAGCCGTCGTTCCCGCTGCACGTGCAAAAAGGCTCTTGAAATCCTCGTTGATTCCGTTGCCCTTAAGGACAAATTAACGTAAGAGCAGTCAATTATTTCGCGGCGGCCTCATTTCCGCAACCTTCGGGACACATTCCCTCCAGCGCGCCAGGATGAACCATGATTTTCGACAACATCCGCATGAAGCCCAAGCTCCTGTTCCTGTTCATCATGACCGGAATCGTTCCTCTGGGCATCGTGGCCCTCATCGGCAGCTATTCCGCCTCCAACGCCCTGCTTGACTTGGCTTTCGATCAGCTCAGCAGCATCCAGACCATAAAACGCGACAAACTGCATACCACCCTGACAGAGCGCATAAACGGGCTCAAACTCATGGCCGGACTGCGCCAGACCCAGCAGGCCCTGGAAGACCTGAACATGGTCGGCGAAAGTGATCCTGCGCTCCCCTACCCTGTCGGTTCCGACGAATACCAGAGGGTCCACGGCAGATATGATTCCCAGCTCAAGAACTACATCGCGGTCAACGGTTTCGAGGACCTCTACCTGATCGAGCGCAAGAGCGGCAATGTCATGTATGCGGCCGGCCAGGGCGAAGAACTCGGCTCCAGCCTGGCCACCGGACGCTATCGTCACACCGCGCTGGCCAGACTCTGGGAGAGGGTGCTGCGCAGCGGGGACGTGGCCTTCGAGGATTTCAGCGCCTACGAACCAAACGGAGGCCGCCAGGCAGCCTTCATCGGCTATCCGGTCCTTGACCTGCAGGGCGGCGTGGCCGGAGTCATCGCCGCGCGCGTCTCGGGTGAATTCATCAACCAAATCATGCCCTCCAGGCAGGGGCTGGGCGATTCTGGCGAATCCTACCTGCTGCGCTGGCTGGAAACGCAAAAAAAATTCGAATTGCGCAGCGACATCAAGACGCTGGGCCACGGACTCTACGTCATCGGCTACACCTTGCCACGCACGCCAGCGTACTGGCACGACGCCGTGACCAGGGGGTTTGACGGAGGAGGCGGCACCTACGTGGACAGCGCAGGTACGACAGTGCTGGTGGCCTTCAACACGCTGGATGTGCTGGGCACCAACTGGATTCTCGTCTCAAAAATCAACAAAGGCGAAATTCTGCGCCCCATCTGGACTTTTCTGCTGATCATCTGCGTCACCGGCGCGGTGCTGGCCCTCATGATCGCACCCGGAGCCTACGGACTGGCCAGGGGCATCAGCCAGCCCCTGGAGCAGGGCGTGAGCTTTGCGGAGGCCATTTCCGCCGGGGATCTCAAGGCCCGCCTGGATCTGCGCCAAAAGGACGAGCTGGGCATGCTGGCCAAAGCCCTGAACAGCATGGCCCGCAATCTGCGCGACATGGACTGGCAGAACCAGGGCAAAACAGGCCTCGACGACGCCCTGCGCGGCGAACACAGCCCGCAGGAGCTGGCCCGGCTCTTCATCACCTTCCTGTGCAAGCATCTGGACAGCCAGATCGGGCTTTTCTTCCTGCATGAGGAAGACGAGCTGGTACTGACCTCGTCCTACGCTTTCACCAACCGGCAGGGGCAGTTCACGCGGTTGCGGGTTGGCGAGGGACTGGTCGGCCAGGCCGCGCTGGAAAGGGAGATCCTCACCTTCACCAGGGTCGAAAGCGGCGCCCCACCGTTTCATTTCGGCCCCGGAGAAACCGTCCCCACCCATTTTCTGGCCGCACCCGTGTTCATGGGCAAGAAGCTGCTCGGCGCCCTCCTCCTCGGCCGCGAGCACGCCTTCTCACCCCTGCACCGGCAATTCATCGCCGACATCGCAAAGAATACGGCCGTCCTCTTCAACATGGCCACTTCACGGGACATGATCGCCGATCTCCTGCGCCAGGCCCAGGAACAGCAGGAAATGCTGCGCGTGGCCAACGAAGAGCTCGAAGAACAGACCAACATGCTCAAGGAATCCCAGAGCGAGCTGCAGGCCCAGCAGGAAGAACTGCAGGTCACCAACGAGGAACTGGCCGAACAGACCCGCGCGCTCAAGGAATCCGAGCGCCGGATGCAGGATCAGCAGAACGAGCTGCGGGCCGTGAACGACAAGCTGGGCGAGCGCGCCATGGAGCTCGAAGAACAGAAAAGCGCCATCCGCCGCAAGAACAAGGAGCTGCTGCGCGCCCAGGAGCAGCTCAAACTCAAAGCCCAAGAGCTGGAGAGCGCGAGCAGGTACAAATCCGAATTTCTGGCCAACATGTCGCATGAACTGCGAACGCCGCTCAACTCCATTCTCATCCTGTCCCAGCTTCTGTCCCACAACAAGGAAGGCAACCTTTCCCCCAGACAGACCGAAGCCGCGACAGCCATCAATTCGTCCGGCGCGGATCTGCTGCGCCTCATCAACGAAATTCTCGATCTGTCCAAGGTCGAGGCGGGCAAAGTCGAACTCCACCTCGAAGAAATGCCGCTGTCGTCCATGGTCTCGGATCTGCAGCGGGTATTCAAGGGCGTTGCCGTGGAAAAGGGCGTCTCCTTTCTGGTGGAGCTGGACCAGGCCCTGCCCGGAACCATGCTCACGGACGCGCACCGGCTGCAGCAGGTCCTGCGCAACCTCCTCTCCAACGCCTTCAAGTTCACGGAGCAGGGCAGCGTGACCCTGTCCGTTTTCCGGCCCGGCCCGGACCTTCCTCTGCCCGAGAGCATCGCCACGGTCGACGAGGCGATCTGCATCGCAGTCACGGACATGGGCATCGGCATCCCTGAAGACAAGCAGGGCAGCATCTTCGAGGCATTCCGCCAGGCCGACGGCAGCACCAGCCGCAAGTACGGCGGCACGGGACTGGGCCTGTCCATCTCCCGGGAACTGACCAAGCTTTTGGGCGGGGAAATCCGCCTGCACAGCCGGGAGGGAGAAGGCTCGACCTTCACCCTGATCCTGCCCCTGCGTCATGGCGCCGAGACCACAATGCACGCGCTTGAAGACAAGGAGCCCCAATCCGCAAACAAAGAGGAGGAGCCGACGCAGCCCCCGGTCCCAAGGCAGGAGGCGGAAGCCCCGGCCCCCTATCTCCAGGACGACCGCGCCAATCTGAAGCCCGGCGACAAATCGATACTCATCATTGAGGACGACCAGCATTTCGCCCGCATCCTGCGCGATCAGGCCAGGGAATCGGGCTTCAAAGCCCTGCTGGCCGCGGACGGTGAGACCGGGCTGCATTTCGCCGATTTCCACGCCCCCAGCGCCATCGTTCTCGACAACAGCCTGCCGGGCATGAAAGGTTGGACCGTCATGGAACGCCTCAAAAACGATCCCCGGACAAGACACATCCCGATTTCATTCATATCCGCCGATGACCGCAGCCTCGAAGCCATGCGCATGGGAGCGTTGGCGTTCCTGACCAAACCCGTGGAGATTGAAGAACTGAGCCGCCTCTTTGCGAAGATCGACTCTTTCGTGAGCAAGCCCCTGCGCCGGCTGCTTGTGGTCGATGACGACGCCCTGCAGCGGGAGTCCATCCGCGCCCTGATCGGCAACGGCGACGTGGAGACCGTGACCGCCGCCTCTGGCAGCGAAGCCTTGGAGTTGCTGGCAGCGCAGAACTTCGACTGCATGATCCTGGACCTGGGCCTTTCCGACATGTCCGGCTTCGACGTGCTGCGCAAGCTGCGTTCCGGGCCGCTGCCGTCCAGCCTGCCGGTGGTCGTCTATACGGGGCGAGACTTGAGCGAGGAGGAAGAGCGCAAACTCACGCAGTATGCCGAGAGCATCATCGTCAAGGGTGTGCGTTCGCCGGAGCGCCTGCTGGAGGAGACCACTCTTTTTCTGCACAGGGTCCAGGCCAACCTGCCCCAGGAAAAACAGCGCATGCTGAAGACGGACTCGGACCGTGAATCCTTGCTCGGCGGCCGCACCGTACTCGTGGTCGATGACGACATGCGCAATATCTTTGCCCTGACCAGCGTCCTCGAAGAAAAGGGCATGCAGGTCGTGGTGGCCCGGGACGGCAGCGAAAGCCTGACACGGTTGCGTGAAAACCCACAAATCGATCTGGTGCTCATGGACATCATGATGCCGGTCATGGACGGCTACGAAGCCATGCGAGAGATCCGAAAAGATCCAGCCCGCAAGGACCTGCCCATCATCGCCCTGACCGCCAAGGCCATGAAGGGGGACAAGAGCGCCTGCATTGACGCCGGGGCCAACGATTACCTCTCCAAGCCCGTGGACATGGACAAGCTGCTCTCGCTACTGCGCGTCTGGCTGTACCGGAAATGAACGTCCACCCAGAGACCGGACGCATCGAGTTGCGCCTGCTGCTGGAAGCCGTCTACCTCAAATACGGGTACGATTTCCGCAACTATTCCATGGCTCACCTTAAACGCCGGATCGCGTATAGATTGAGCCTCTCGGGGCTGGCCTCCATCTCGCAGCTGCAACACGCGGTCCTGCACGACGAGGCGGTATTCAGAATTTTTTTGCAGGACCTGTCCATCAACGTTTCGGAGATGTTCAGGGATCCTCCGTTCTACAAGGCGCTCAGAAACGAAATCCTGCCCATGCTCGGAACCTATCCGTCCTTCAGGATATGGCATGCGGGCTGCTCCGCAGGACAGGAAGCATACTCCATGGCCATCCTGCTGCACGAGGTGGGAATGCGTGAACGCGGACAGATCTACGCCACGGATTTCAACCGCACCATCCTGGAACAGGCCAGGGAAGCCTCCTTCCCGCTGGCCCAACTGAAGGACTACACGGCCAAATATCAGCAGGCGGGAGGAAAGAACTCCTTTGCCGACTACTACACGGCCGATGACGAACATGCTTTGCTGCGACCGTTCCTGAAAGAGCGGATCTTCTTTTCCGAGCACAATCTGGTCACGGATGGCGTTTTCGGGGAGATGCACCTGGTCGTGTGCCGCAACGTGCTCATCTACTTCGACCGCGAACTGCAGGATCGGGTGGTTGGACTTTTTGTGGACAGTCTCTGCCCGGGAGGTTTTTTATGCCTGGGCAGCAAGGAAAGCCTCAAATTCTCCAAACACGCGGACAGATTCGAGACTGTGCACGAAAAGGAAAAAATTTATCGCAAGCGCAGGGATGCATGAAAATGGAGTTCAAGGCGGTGGTCGTGGGTGTCTCCTCCGGCGGGTTCGAAGCCCTGAAGATCCTTGTTCCGGGCCTGCGCCCGGACATCGCGGTGCCGGTGCTCATCGTGCAGCACCTGTCAGCGCAGGCGGAGTCCTACCTGCCCGTGCGCCTGGACGAAGTCAGCCCCATCAAGGTCAAGGAGGCCGAGGACAAGGAGCGCCTGCAGCCGGGTGTTGTTTACCTGGCCCCGCCCGATTACCATCTGCTGTTGGAGGCCGACGGAAGCCTGTCCTTGAGCGTGGACCCGAAAGTCAATTTTTCACGGCCCTCTGTGGACGTTCTGTTCGAGAGCGCCTCCGACGCCTTTGGGCCCGCCCTCGTCGGCGTAGTCCTGACCGGAGCCAACCATGACGGAGCCAAAGGACTGGCCTGCATCAAACATCGCGGGGGACTGGCCATCGTGCAGTCCCCGGAATCGGCCCAGGCAGACGCCATGCCCAGGGCCGCCCTGGAGGCCACCAGCGTGGATCATGTTCTGCCTTTGCACCATATCGCCCCGTTTCTGAACAACCTGATTGGACGGAGCCATGACACAACCGATTGACATACTCATCGTAGACGACCGCCCGGAAAATCTGCTGACTCTGGAACATCTGCTGGAGAGTCCGGATCTGAACATCGTGCGCGCGGGTTCCGGCCAGGAAGCCCTGGCCCGCCTCCTGGACTACGATTTCGCCCTGGTGCTGCTCGACGTGCAGATGCCGGACATGGACGGATTCGAGACCGCGGAACTGATGCGTGGCAACAAGCGCACACGGCACATCCCCATCATCTTTGTCACCGCCAGCCACACGGAACATCAGAACATCTTTCGCGGGTACGACTCCGGGGCCGTAGACTATCTGTTCAAACCCCTGAACCCGCAGATGCTCTTTTGCAAAGTGCGCATATTTCTCGAGATCCACCGCCAGCGCCAGGCACTGCAGAGCAAGACGCGAGAGCTTGACGCCAGAATCGCGGAGCTGAATCTGTTGCAGGCGGAATTGGAGGAAAAAAATCGTCAGTTACAGCTGCTCTCATCCCTGGATGGGCTGACAGGCATTCCCAACCGGCGTCAGTTCGATGAAATGCTCACCCTGGAGTGGAACCGCATGGCGCGCGAAAAACTCCCCCTCTCGCTCATCATTCTGGACGTGGACCATTTCAAGCTCTTCAATGACCGCTACGGCCATCTGTCCGGGGACAGCTGCCTGCGCCGCGTGGCCCAGGCCCTGGCGACC
>JFJP01034112.1_pt1 | contig 11868 bp, 11 predicted proteins | sample 431651 | NCBI WGS metagenome assembly JFJP01 (sample SAMN02602958, study PRJNA72255) | Microbial mat metagenome, whole genome shotgun sequencing project. | biome: fresh water; feature: sink hole; material: water; isolation source: purple microbial (photo- and chemosynthetic) mats found in... | reverse complement strand
GATACTTCGCCAACTCAGTACATCCCATTCAACGGCCGCTTCATGGTGTAGTCCAGCGCGAGCCCCTGAGCCAGCTTCCTTCGTTCATGTCGCCCCCTCAAGGCCTCCCCATCGCAGGTCCAAAGTGACCAGACATCAACGGAATCACCTACCTGAGGGGTGCCGAGAAGCCGGGAGGTGAGGTTTCCGATACTACACAATCCTGGGGACCCATCTGAAGACGCCAAAAGCGTTCCGCAAGGTTGACCCCATTGCCCATTTCCTGAACCCACAATGTAGGGAATCGAAGACGTGACCAAGAAGACCTGTTGACCGATCAGCAAACCCACTGTGCCGAAATCGGTGAAGTCCGCATGGGGAGGTGGATATTCCATCATGACTCCATCACAAACACCGGCCCCGCCGGTTCAAACGCCAACATTGCCCCGTGGGGCACCAAGTACGCGTGGTCCCGCCCCACGCTCAAGTGCGACTCACACCACCCATCCGTCACAATCAGAATCGGTGCCGTCGCCGGGAAGTCCGCCACCGAGGTTAACAGCTGGATCGCCGGAGTCAGCACCGTTCCCCCTCGTCCGACGATCTTGAGGTTCTGAGACAACTCCTCGGTCGACCGCCAGCCCAGATCTTCGGGAGAGGCATCGCAACACACCACCCGAACCAAGGGCACACCCCGGATTCGGGCGTACGAACCAATCGCTCCCAAGGCCTTGCCCAGAACCTTGGAAGGCATCGACCCTGAGGTATCCAGAATGACCCCGAAGGCCTTGGTGGGCGACGGTTCTTCGGGACGGCGACCAGGACGGGGAATATCAGGGCTGGAGGCCTGGCGACGGCTGGCCCGGGCCCATGTGCGACGGGGTTCGTCCTCTTGAAATCGCTCGGCGAACCAGTCGGCCAGTTTGACATCCCAAGGTGGGGGCGGATTGCTGAGGGCACGGATTTCTTCTTCCAGCCCGGCGGGCATCAGGCCTCGGTTGGGGGTGCTTTTCCACTGCTCCCATCCCTGGATCAACGTGCGTTTCACGAACTCATCCCAGGTCACGGTGGCGGGTTCTCCATCCAGGACGTCACCACCGACCATGTCACCCTTGGCATCACCCCACCCCCGGAGCTTGCGAGCCCATTTCAGGTCCTTCAGCAGGGCGTCGTAAATGGCCTCGGCTGGCATCCCATGAAACCGTGGATCCAACAGAACGCCCATTGGAGGCTTTCCGTACCCCATTTCCACCAGCCAGGCATTGATGACGAAGTCGCAAGCCAAATTCCAGAGGAACGGGTCGCGCCATCCCAGCCTCGGGTGGTGCCTCAGGGCCACGTGAAGCATCTCGTGGGCGAGGACGAACAGCAGCTCCTCATCACCGAGTTTTGCCCGGGGGTTGATGTAGATCTTCCGTGCTCCCTCACTGACCGCCCCCACCCGAATCCCGTGGGCCTCGCAGATCACCGGGTCTTCCACCAATTCGAACGCAGTCGAAAGAGACGAGAGGAGTGGCATCGTGTTGATCAGCTGGGACCACATTTTCGTGGCCTGGGAGGGCAGGTCCTCTCGTCCGCTCACCTGCCACACCGAATCTGCCATGCCTTCCCTCAGAGTCGACATAAAGCGCCGCTGCACCTGCTCCAGGAATTCTTTCTGGTCCCGTTGCTCCTTTTCCGTTCTTGGGGTATCGGAAAACACCCGACCCGGACCCGAAAGAAGACGAGAGTCCAGGATCGAACTCTGGTCCCTGGCGAGGGTGCCCCCGATCAGCTGCTCGTACAGGGTGTCTTTGTCGCGGGTCAAATCTTGTGTCCAGGGCTCATGCCAGCGCGGGCTCACAACCTCAGGGCTGATCGTTTCCACCAAATGACACGCTTCCCCAACACAGGCCCTCGCCCACGCCAACGGATGCGCGGAAGGCCGCACATGACCCAACAGCAAATGGGCGCACGCCTGGGCAATCAGATACTGCCAGATTTCAGGATCCAGCAGAGGGACAACCTGAACGGTACAGTCCTTCAACCCAATCCGAATCCGCCCGCCCTGTGATTCGACCGATTCCCGGGACTCCTGAAACCGGATATGCGGTACAACAGCCCCCCAGTACCCAGGACCCTGAAGCCGGTTGAGGCCTTCGCGGAACGACTCGCGGGCCTTTTCGTATGCAGCGTGGTTCTTCGGTTTCATCCGCGCCCCACCAGCCGGGGCAAGTCACGCAAAATCCTCACCATGAACCAGGCAGGAAACTCGGGAGTTCCCGGCTCCCCAACTACGGCAGTCTGGGCCATCTCGGGGCTCAATTGGGCCAGCGACTTCAGCAAGGCAATCGCCCGGTGAACCAACAGACGAGCGTCAGAGGAAAGGTCCTCCTCGGCCACTGGCAGTTCCTTGATCAATTTGGCGCGGAATCCCTGGGCCAAGAACCACAGGATGTCGCGGTCTTCGGGCTTATCAGGCCACCGACCGTCTTTGTGGAACAGCCGCTCCACCGCTCCCACCTGGTCCTGCATCTTCACAAACGCCCGGAACTGGGTCGAATGGGCCGGGGTCAGACACCCCGCCGGCACCGACTCCAAGGCCGAGGCAGGAATCGGGTCACCGTACTCCTTCAAGATGTCAGAAACCAGATGCCAACTACGCGGGGTACTGAACGGCTCCTCGGTCTTGGGCGGTGCGCTCCACAAGTGGTCGGGCCTCAGCCTCAGGTAGTCGAGCACCACGGGGTGCAAGCCGGACCGTGAGGCCCAATCCAGCCACTCCCCGGCGTGAACCTTCAGGTGAACGTGAACCATCCGATTGATCAGGGCACTCGAAAGGGGTTTGACGATGGCCATGTCCTGCGCCCGGTTCCCGGCACCGATCACGACACTCCCGGCGGGAAGCCGGTATTCCCCGATGCGGCGCTCGTGGATCAGCGAATAGAACGCCCGCTGCACATCGAGCGAGCAAGCGTTCAACTCATCGAGGAACAGGCAGTAGGGCTCTTTGCGGGCAATGTTCGAAGGCGGGCAGAACCGGCTCGTCCCCTCAGGGGTGATCTGAGGAACCCCAATCAGGTCTTCCGGAGCCAACTGGCTACCCAGCAGGCTCACGCACTCCAACCCCACCGAGGCGGCAAACTGCTCGACCAGAGCCGACTTGCCAATCCCCGGCGGTCCCCAAACAAACACCGGACGAACCGGGGCGGCATGCAGAAGGAAATCGAGAAACTGGGACGGCGACAAAGCATTGGTTTCGGTCATGCTGTCAGAATACTACAGCCGTTGTCATGGAGTGACAGCGGCTGTTGTGAACGTTAGGTCGGTACCACCAACCGAATCTTTGACCACGCCCTCTCATAGAACGCCCTTGCTGTCTGCGACACGATGCAGTCCTCTATCCGCAATGGTGTGGCCAGGTACAAACCTTTGAACGACTTCACCCGTGACAACGCAACGTAGAGTTGCCCTGGTGCAAAAGCACCGCGCCCCAGATCCACAATGGCCGACTCCATGGTCCGGCCCTGTGATTTGTGAATCGTCGCAGCATATCCTGGCTCAACAGGGAATTGCGTGATCGTCACCACTGATTTCGTGCAGTCCTTCCCTTGGGTGGAGTTGTAGTACGGGACAAACACCTGAAAGTCCTGCCGCTCCACGTCCACGGGCGTCTCTTGACCATCGATCAGCACCTCGAGGCGGGCGACAACCTTCTCATTCGAGGTCACGATCTTGGTGATCGTCCCCGTGGTGCCGTTGACCCAGATGCGACGAGGGTGGTTCCAGAAGAACATCACCCTCATGCCGACAACCAAAGGAATCGTTTGGGCGGCTGGTTCATCGTCGATCAAACCCTGGACCGGCTCCTCCCTTTCCTTCCAGTTCACTTCCGGTTCGGAGACGAAATGCTTCCCAGGTAGCTCCTTGATTGCCAGGGCATTGTAGAAGTCCCGAAGCTTCCTGGTCGCTGTCAGGAGGGGAATGCCCTCAGGGTTTCGTCGGATTACCCGCGAGTTCAGCAGGTCGAGGTCAGTCTGAACGACAGATCCAAGACGGACCCGGTCGAGGATACGCCGGAACTCCATCTCGTCAGGTTCCTGCCGGAACGAGCCGCGCAATTCGTGGATGGCAAGGTTTTGGAACACTTCGGGCTTGGCAAAGGCCCGGGACACGAGAAAGTTGTGTGACTCCTTCCTTCGCCCTCCAGTCAGCGCTGCCACGTAGGTAGCCTCGAGTTCTGGGGTCACAGGCGGTAATTGCCAGAGGTCTCCTGTCCCCACAAACCGAACACCTCCAAACGGGGCTGAGTTTCCACGAACCCTCCGAAGCAGCGAATCGATGGTGTTGAAAATATCTTCCCGTACCATGGATGCCTCGTCGAGTAGCCATGTATCCATCATCTGAATGGCCTCGATGGCCTCCCGGGTCAAGACCGGCTCCCAGGGGAAGGCGACGCTCGGGCGAAGGCAGAAGGCCGAATGGTTCGTCACTGAACCCGATATCTCCATCGTAGCTCGGCCCGTCGGTGCCGTGACCAACACGCAACGGTTCGTTTGTTCCAGGAAGGCTCGGATAAGGTGGCTCTTTCCTGCGCCGGCCCGGCCAAAGATCAGAAGGTGTTTCGAGCCATGTTCCAGTTCATCGATCAAGTCATCATATGTCATTTTAGGTCTCCTATTAGGTAAAAAGTATTAATTACACCCCCCTCTTTTGGTCAGGTGGTCCACTGGATCGTGTCCAACAATCGGGCCAGGGGGCTTCCGGGAAACAAAAGGGTTAGTGGATTGAAGGCCATCCCTTGTTGGATCCCAAGAAAGGTTGAGATCCGGCGAATGGCAGGACTCAGGGTCAGGAGGATGGTCTCGGGGTCCATATACAACAGATCATTGGCCAGGTACCTGCGATACCGACCAGAGAAACGGAACTCAAGCCGGGTGACCGGGTAGGGCAGGTCCTGCTGGAGGTCCTTCCGATAGACCGTAAAGAAACTTTTTTGCACGCCCTTGGACTCCCCGGCCCGGTCAGATAGGTCTCCTCGTCGCTTTCGCTGAAAGTCCTTTCGACTGTAGAAGGTCCAGCGCTTGACCTGAACGAAGGCTTTTGGGTCGAAGGTCGCAAAGAACTCAATGCCGGGCTGGTCCAGGGCCAGTTCGAGTTCGTCGAGGACAAACCAACTTTGAATGAGTGTGAAAATCGTGTAGGGGTCCAGCCTTCCGGTCGGGAGCGCGTCCCACACGTTCAAGATGCTGTCTTTGACATACCAGTTGAAGACGCCCGCGTGGGCCAATTCCACTGCTGCCTGGAGCAGCGCCATCGCCGGGAAACAGGCTTCGCGGAGCCGCTCATCGTGGAGCAGAACCCGAGCCGTCAACCCCCATTTGAGGATCGTCAGGTCCCCTTTGGCGTAGTCCTTGAACCTGTCTCCATCGAGAAAGAAGGCAGGAAACTGGAAGCCAAGCTTGTCGAGGAAGAGTCGGTGAGGGGGAAGGGGCAAAGTCGAATCATTTGTCACCATTCCGCGGCCTCCTGGGAGTAATCGTAGGGTTCGGTGCCCCAAGGTGTCTGAATCCAGTCCGAGAAGAAGAAATGGTCGGGTTCATCGCAGGCATAAGCGTTGGACTGGGCATAGATCATCGCCAGGCGAAACTGGATGGTCTGATCAATCAATTCGCTGACCTTGATCGGACCACCCAGAACGACGCCAGGGAAGAGTTCAGCAATCCGTTGGCGGAGAGCGAAGACCTGCCGCTCGACATTCCGGTGGTAGCGGTCCAAATCCGCCGATGGGACAGAGAACTTGACCCGATAGAGATTTTGTCCCTTTGCCTCGGCTTTTCGCAGGGCGGTAAAGAGGGATTCGAAAGTTTCGTTTTGGTCCATTTTGGGAACCTCCTACTTTTTTGTTCTCCTCTTTTAGGTTTCTAGAAATTACGCCGGTAGCGTTGGCTCTTGGTGGAATGTCGGTGAACGGAAGCCCTGCCTGGAGGCAGGGATCGCTTCTTCTATACCCGGCCAACCGACTGGACCGGTTGCCGCTTTTCCTCAATCCACCTTGTAATTTCTCCACGGCTGAACACCACTCGGGCCCCGAGTTTGAAGTGGGGAATGCTCTTCTGCGAAACCAGTCCGTAGATCGATGACGGCGCAAGCCTGGTCACTGCCGCTACTTCCTTCACGGTCATCAAGTCATCCATTTTCTCTGTCCTCCTTGGGATTCCCTCCCTTGCTATGTTCCTTGTGGATTTGGTTTCTTACCGGTTCTTCCTCTCCGTTAGTTTTCCAAACCACCTGGGACATCCCCACGGGCCTCGCGCCCGGAGGTGGAACATGAGAAAAGACCGTCAGCCCTTTGGGCTCTTCTTGCGGTCTGTGGCCTGTGGGACCCAGGTCTATTACTATTCGACGTACGACAGCGAAGGCCGGCGCAAACAGTTCTCAACGGGGACCAAGGACGGCCGGGAGGCGATGCGGGTGGTGGTCGCCCGACTCAAGGCCGGAACACTCGTCCCCACCGATCGCCAGGTCTTTCGCACTTGGACGGCAGATTGGTTTGACTATGAAGTGTGTCCATTTATTCAAGGCAGGCTTCGCCGCGGGTTCACCTACAGCCACGTGCATGCCGCCAATCGACGGGCCTTGTTGGTCGGACACCTTTGGCCAGCCTTTGGGGACCGGCTTTTGGATTCGCTACAGACCCGAGATATCGAGGCCTGGCTGATTCAGCTCCTCCAAGCGGGCAAGAGCGCGGACTTCGCCAACCGGTGTCTGGGCACGCTACGCCTGATTCTGTCCGAGGCCGTCAGGTTGGGACTTATCCCTAAAAACCCTGCTGTTCAGGTTCAGCCCCTCATGCACACCTCGGCCGAGAAGGGCATTCTCACAGATGCGGAAGCCGAGGCGTTGTTCACATTGGCTCGGCGATCACAGGTCTGGCACGGCCGGATGGTTGCGTTCTGGGCCTTGCTGACCTCGCACTTGGCCGGGCTGAGACAAGGGGAGCTCCTGGGCCTCCAGGTCGAAGATTTGGACATTGACGGCGTGCGGGTCCGCAACGGGTGGGACAGAATCGGAGGGCTGAAGGGAACGAAAACGCAGTCCGAACGCTTCGTTCCGATGCCGACTTGGGTTCTCGAAAACCTGAAGGGGCTCAGCCGGCGAGGCCACGTGTTCTCCTTGACCAACGGGGCCAAGCCCGTGTCGCCGACCTACCTTCGTGGCGCTTTCGTCCAGGCTCTCGAGTTCATCGGCATTGACCGCCCTCAGCAGGTCCAACGGCATCTGGGAACTCACTCCCTCCGCCACGGCTTGGTATCTCGATTGCTCGCCGCGGGTGTCCCGCTTGCCGTGGTCGCAGAGAAGGTGGGTCATCGGACCTTGGCTCTGACAGCCAACACCTACCACCACAGCACCCCGATCCACGCCCACCTTGTGGCCGAGGTTCAGGAACGAACGATGCCCCGCCCACAGACGATGCTCCAGGTTGTGGGGCAGTAAATCATTCAGATCCCTCCGGCTCTTCGCCGGGGGGATCCTGTTTGGTTGTCTCCATGTCCTCGGGTTCATCTGGGAGAGATTTTACTTGCCATCGCTGATTGCCATTGGTGACAGTCACATACGAGCCAAACGAATACTCATCCTTCCAGACTTCAGAAAGCGGGTCAGCTGAGCTATCGTACTTCAGCTTCTCCTGGTACCGCTGTGATGCACTCAACGCTAAAGCTATAGCTTCAAGCGACAAGTTCTGAGAATTTGCCTCCTTCAATGGGCTGATTGCCTGTTGTGGAGTCAGGTCCTCCACTGGCTTTGATGGAGGGATGGATAGCTCTTCAGGGACATACTTGAAGGGCCCAGATTGACTTTCTGACGCTTCATCCAAAGACACTAGGCCGGGTATCCAAACCGGACTATCCTTTGATAATAACTCACTCAAACCGAGTGCACTGGCTAGGTCCTCTAGAGTTGTGACCGGATCCCACGAAGGGAGGTGCCCCAGTGCGCTTCCGACCGGCGGCTTGGGTGACAGATCGTTTGTTCCAGCAAGGGCACATTCCATACAGGACAATCCATGCTGAAGGACCTTGAAATTGGCATGGCTCCAAATGAGGTCGATCCTTTTTTGATCCCTTCCGTTTGGATACAATCGCCTTTTCATTGCGATAGCGGTTCTTTTCGCCTCCGAGAGACCCTCGAAATCCCAAATGCCATCTTCGAGTTTTGTAAGCTCCAACAGTTTCATCAGTGCGTTTTGAAGGAGGACCGTACCGTACTCGAAGAGGCGCCATTCCTGTATCGATGGGAGTTGGTCTATTGCCCCTCGACTAGCAATCTTCTCACTAATGGGGTCCAGCCTTGAAAGAACCCCTTCCAAATACACCAACTGAAGGTCCTGTTGTTGGCTGTTAGTTTGGCTTCTCTTTTCCTGTTTGAGCAATCTAGAAAACAGACCCTGGAGGGCTGCCAATTGATAGACAGCGACAATGCGCCATTCTTGCCATCTTCTGGATTCTTCGGGAACCTCGCGACTTGCCTGGTCAATTACCCTGTCCACGTTTTGAAACCCCTTTCCGAGATGTCCGAATCGTTGGGGTTCCTTTTTACTCATCTCTTCAAAGAGTAGCTTCTTCGCCTGGATTGTTCCCGTCAGGCTCACCTGCAGTAGTGTTAACATTGACCGCTCCGTGATCTCTCGGAATACCGAAAGAACCTCGTGAGCATTGCGCTTCTCCCGCGGTGTGACACTTTTCAGCTCTCTGAGCTCGGCTTGAATGGCGTACTTTGCCAGTGCGCGGTCGACCGCGTGCTCAATAATTTCAGAGGTTGGCCGTACGACGCCGGCTTTTACGCCCTTGGGTGGCTCTGAGGCGCTATTCGGCTCGGGCACTTGTCCGAAGAGCCTCGAGGCCGGATAGTTGAGGTAGGCCAGAATCGCCCGTAGGATCCGGAAATTGTTCAGCGGGCCTTTTCCATGTTTCATGTTCTCGACACTTCTTAAAAAAAAAGCCTTTGACCCAGGTAGTTGCAGGTCCGGCTGAGCCTGGAGGTGTTCCCAAAGTCCATCGCCTCTGAGAGCGACCTTCACGGCCTCTGTAAATTCCAGTGTAGCAGTACTTATATTATCCCTTATAAGCAGAATATAGCTTCATAATAGAATGTAGGTTCTAGAGTATCAATGAAACTTAGCAGGCTATTTAAGAGAAACTAGATCCAATTCGTCTTTTCAATAGCCTTTTTCACCGTCTCCAAAGTTAGGTTCGTATAGTGTTCCGTCATACCAGTTCCCGCTGCATGTCCCGTCAAAGAACGGACGATGGCATCCGGCACTCCCTGCGCCCGAAGCTTCGTGTTCAGGTACCACCGGTAGCTATGCATGCTGATCCGCCGGGCCAGTCGCTGGTCCTTGGGAATGCCGATGGCCTCGAGGGCACGCTTGTACCATTTGTCGACGGCCTTATGGTCGATAGGCTGGGTTCCTTCCGAGGCACTGAAGAGGTAAGGTCCTTTGGTCGATGAGGCCGCCAAAACGGCTAGAATCGTGTGTAGAGCGGGTTTGATCGGAATGTAGCGAACGCCGCCCGTCTTCGTGGAGTTTTTGATCCCGTGGTTCCGGTCCCAGGACCTCATCACTTTGATGTGGTCCTCAAACAGGCAATCCTTCTGTAGGCCCTGAATTTCACCGAACCGCATGCCGGTCTGGCAGGCCGTCAGGTTGAAGGCGTACTGCATCCATTGCCCGGACCAAGTCTTCTCCCAGGTTGCCATGTCGAAGAGTCGTTCGACCTCGTCATCTTCCATGAAGCCCTTAGGCCGGCTGTTCTCGGCCAAGTTCCTCACGGCCTTGGCCGGGTTGTTCAGCAGGTAGCCCAGGCGGTCAGCTTCGTTGAAGAGGATTTTGAAGACGGCCAGAATGTGGTTCACCGAGTTGTTGGATAGTCCTTTCCTCTTCAGTTCCAGCAGCCAGTCCTCGACCTGGGCGACTTTGATGCTGTCCATGCGCATCTTGCCGAACTTGGGAAGCACATATTGGTCGAGGTAGCCCCTCTGGTGGTCGGCGTTGGTTCGGCTGTAGCTGAATCCCCGTAAGAGCTTGGCCTGGATGTAGGGGCACTGGTCGTAGTGGAACCAATTTTCTGCGAATTCTTCGAGCAGGCGAGGTCCAACGGGGACCAGTTGGTTCTTTCGGTACAACTCGAGGCAGACCCGGTGAGCAAGGGCCTTGCTCTTCTCTCCGGTGGAGAATTGTCGGCGTCGTCCAAGAGCATCCCAGACGACGTAGTAGTAGACTTTTCGACCGGAGGGAAGGCCTCTTTTGAAGAGGCAAAACGCTTCCTTGTAGTGCATTTTTGCGGCCCAACTGTTGACACAAGTGTTGACAGGGCAGGGATGGGGTCGCTTTCTCCGGACAAAAGAAAAGCGGCATCTCCTTGCAGAACAAGAAGATGCCGCTCGTGTTACAGTCGGGCTAGGCGGATTTGAACCGCCGACCCCTAGTCCCCCAGACTAGTGCGCTAAACCCCTGCGCTATAGCCCGTAATTGCGGGAACAAAACTACCAGAGTTGCCCAAGACTGTCAACTGGGTTGCATGCGGCTGAGAACCTGGGCGGCGTACGAACAACTTGCCTTCAGTTGAAGGCCCTCGGTGCGGGCGTAGTCGGCAGCGGCGGCCACCAGTTGGCGGCCAAAACCTCGTCCCTCAAATTCGGGAAAGACCTTGGTATGGTAAAGGTCGATGAAGCCCGGGCCTGAGGGTACAAAGTCGATATGACCGACCAGGGTTCCTTCAAAACGGCCTTCCAGGGTACCACCTTGAGCGGTGATGCGGGGTGTAATTTCCAACATGCTTCAAAAATAGCCGTGTTGCTGCCTACGGGCAAATTCGGTGTCGAGGTGTGGATTTTTTTGCCCTGGACGGGTATTCTCCGCGCATGGAATTTTTTGACGCCCTTGAGGCTTCGTGCCGGAAGAAAGACAGCTTGCTTTGTGTGGGCCTGGACCCACGGGTGGAGGCCTCCGATCCCGCCGAGGCCCGCCGGAAAATCGTCGAGGCCAACAAGGCCCTGATCGAGGCTACTCTGCCGTATGCGGCCGCGTACAAGCCTAACAGCGCCTTTTACGAGGCCTGGGGCGCCGAGGGTCTTTTGGCCCTCGAGGAGACCCTCGATCTGATCACCGACGGCACGCCGGTCATCCTTGATGCCAAACGCGGCGATATCGGCCCCACGGCCGAGGCCTACGCGCAGGCCAGCTTCCGCCACCCGGCCGTCGGCTGCGTCACCGTGGCACCGTACATGGGGCGTGACAGCGTCGATCCTTTCCTCAAACGGCCCGACAAGGCCGTGTTTGTTCTAGCAAGGACTTCAAACCCCTCGGCGGTCGAGGTTCAGGACCTCAAGTATAAAAAGGCACCGCTGTACCTCAAAATGGCGCGCATCGCCGCCGGATGGGATCGGCGGGTGGGTCTGGTGGTGGCCGGCAACGATGAAACCGCCTTGAAACTGCTGCGGGACGCGCTTCCCGAAACCTGGTTTCTGTCTCCTGGAATCGGGGCGCAGGGAGGAACGATGGCCGGAGCCGCTTCGGCGGGACTGCGGGCCGACGGTTTGGGCATTCTGACCATGGTGGCTCGGGAGATTGCCCAGGCGGCCGACCCCAAGGCCAAGGCGAAGGATCTGCGCGACCAGCTGAACAAGGTGCGTACCCAGGTTTTGGCCGACCGCAGGACGGCTCCCACCCCTATGACCAAGCTCAAACGCAAGGTTCTGGAAGGATTGATCCGCACCGAGTGCTTCAAACTGGGGGAGTTCACCCTCAAGTCGGGAATCAAGAGTCCTTTTTACGTTGACCTGCGCCGTGTGGCCAGCGACCCCAAGGTGCTTAAACTGGCCGGAAAGGCCTACGCCCAGCTGATG
>JFJP01006456.1_pt1 | contig 11868 bp, 10 predicted proteins | sample 431651 | NCBI WGS metagenome assembly JFJP01 (sample SAMN02602958, study PRJNA72255) | Microbial mat metagenome, whole genome shotgun sequencing project. | biome: fresh water; feature: sink hole; material: water; isolation source: purple microbial (photo- and chemosynthetic) mats found in... | reverse complement strand
CCGACACCAACCGCATCAACGCGCTGGCCAAGTACGAATACAAGATTGAGAAAGACGCCAGCAACGCCACGGTAGGAACGCTCGACAGCAAGGCCCACATCGTGTCGCTGCATGCCGACTGGCACCCGTCACGCCCCTGGTGGCTGACCGGGCGCGCGGCGGCCAAGTGGCAAAAGGACCAGTTTGAGGGCGGTGTGCAAAGCAGCTTTCACGCGCAACTGCTGTCCGGGCGCGTGGTGTACGACGTGACTGAAAACTGGGACCTGGGTGTGATGACCGCCGTGCAGTTTGGCCAATATGGGGCGCGCCAGCACGCCCTGGGCGTGGAGGCGGGCTACCTGCTCAAGCAAAACCTGTGGCTGTCGGTGGGCTACAACCACGCGGGCTTTGCGGCCGACCGCGATTTGTCGGGCTACGAATACACCCGCGAGGGCGTTTACTTGCGGCTGCGCTTCAAGTTTGACCAAAACCTGTTTGCCAGCAACAACGCCGCCATCAACCGAACACTTGACCGCTAAGCCCTTGACGGACTCTCACCCCATGAAAAAACTTTTTACCTCCCTGGCTGTGCTTGTACTGTGCAGCACCACCGCGGCCCTGGCCCAAACCGCGGCCACCCAACTCACGCCCGCTGCCCAACGCATTTCAGACCAGGCTATCCAGGCCGACCATGATGCGTTCAAGGGCTTGCAAGGCCGCCTGCACCAGTTGAACGAGCGCGGCTTGCCCGTGCGCAATTACCACCTCAGCAAGGCGCAATGCTGGCTGGACGTGTCGTTGCACGAGTACACCCGCAATGACCGCAGCGCCTTCCCCCAGGCCGCCATGACCGAATCTGAAAAGCTCATCGTGGCCCTGGAAAGCCAGGCCAGCCCCTTGCCCATGGACACCCCTTTGGTGAACGATGCCGCCCGCCTGCGCCCCGACCTGTGGGCACGAACGGAAGCACTCAAGCAACACCCAGGCTTCAAGTGCGCTGCGCAGCAGGTCGCCTGTTCAGAGGTCGAACTGGTGCATGCCGGCAACGAACACAACCAACAGCAGTGGCGCCACGCCAAGCCCTATGTGCAGATTGCCGAAGAGCTGGTTTCAGAGGCCAGTCAGCTTGCAGCCCAATGCCTGCCTGCGCCAGTTGCGCCTGAAAAGATCGCTGTGGTGGTGCCGCCACCGCAATCGGTGGCATTGCAGGCCCGGGTGCTGTTTGACTTTGACCGGTACAGCCCTGAGCACATTCGCCCTGACAGCCGCGCCGAACTCGACTTGCTGGTCTCGCGCGTCAAACTCGAAGGCATCACCATCAATACCCTGAGCCTGACCGGCCACGCCGACCGGCTCAACAGCACCGGCAACGCTGCCTACAACCAGCAGCTTTCGCAAAAGCGCGTCAACACCGTGCGCGACCTGCTGGCTGCGCAAGGATTGGTGGTGTCTTTGGTGTCCATTGATGCCCGGGGCGACCGCGAGCAGGTTGAGGCCTGCGAGCGTCAGTTCAAAAACCCCACCGAGCTTCAGGCATGTCTGCTGCCCAATCGGCGCGTGCAGATCGAGCTGACCGGCACGAAGCGCGCTGCGCAGCCTTGAGGTTTCTTGCCCGGCAAGAAAGCCAGTACTGGCCGTTTGGTCCGGGTCTGCCCAAGCCCAACGCCGCCACTGATCACGTCATGCGGCGCGACCTGAAGCACATGCTGGAAAACCGCGGTTCCCTGGAGGGCGACACCACCAAGCCAGGCGACTTTGTGGTCGCGCGGGCGTTTGTGGAGCAGTCAAGTGCCATGTGGATGGCTATTTCATGAACAGCGGTTGGCTCATGCTGCACAAGGGCGGATGGTCCAAAAAGCACACAGAGTCTGGTGTGGTGTTCGACGCTATCTGGAACATAAAACCGCGTCTTCTGGGCCATGGCTGCGTTGCAAATCCGCGCGATACCGCCCGGTATCGCTGCGGTTTGCGCCTTGCCCTGACCCAGAATCCATCGGTTTTATTTGTTCCATCAAGCGCCGAACACCACACTGGGTTTTGAAGCTCAGGGGCTGCGTGCCTCACACCATCCTGGCCGTCTGCCCCGGTCGCCCTTTCACATGCAACTGGCTGGTCGCCGCCGGCGTCTCGGCCAGCAACTGACCGCGCCGGAACACCTTGAGTCGCGTGGCGCGCAGGCGCAGGGCCTCGATCGGGTCGCGGGCTTGCAGCAACACAAAATCGGCGTGGCAGCCGGGCGCCAGGCCGTGCTTCTCGAGCCCGAGAATGCGCGCCGGGTTTCGGGTCACGGCATCAAAGCTCTGGCGCATCGCCGCCTGGCTGGTCATTTGCGCCACATGCAGCCCCATGTGGGCCACCTCCAGCATGTCGCCGCTGCCCAGTGAATACCAAGGATCCATCACGCAGTCGTGGCCAAAGGCCACATTGATGCCAGCGGCCAGCAACTCGGGCACGCGCGTCATGCCGCGGCGTTTCGGGTAGGTGTCATGCCGGCCTTGCAGCGTGATGTTGATGAGCGGGTTGGCGATGACGTGCAACTGCGCATCCATCATGAGCGGCAGTAGCTTGCTCACGTAGTAGTTGTCCATGCTGTGCATGGAGGTGAGGTGCGAGCCGGTCACGCGGCCATGCAAGCCCAGGCGCTGGGTTTCAAAGGCCAGGGTTTCCACATGGCGCGAGAGCGGGTCGTCGGACTCGTCACAGTGCATGTCCACCCGCTTGCCTTGCTCAGCCGCCAGTTCACACAGCAGCTTGACGCTAAGGGTGCCCTGTTCATAGGTGCGCTCAAAGTGGGGAATGCCACCCACCACGTCCACGCCCATGGCGAGCGCGCGTTTCAGGTTGTTCATGTGCTGTTCTGGCCCCAAGGGGCCTCGCAGCACGCCGTCCTGGGGAAACGCCACCAGTTCCAGGTGCAGGTAGGGCGCCACCCTGCGCTTCACCTCCAGCAGCGCCTCCACGGCCAGCAGACGCGGGTCGCACACATCCACATGGGTGCGAATGGCCAGCAGTCCCTGGGCCACCGCCCAGTCGCAGTAGTTCAGGGCGCGCTCGATCAGCGCCTCTTGGGTCAGCAAGGGTTTTAGTTCGCCCCACAGCGCAATGCCCTCCAGCAGCGTGCCGCTCTGGTTGACGCGCGGCAGGCCGTAGCTCAGTGTGGCGTCCATGTGAAAGTGGGCGTCTACAAACGGCGGGCTGACCAGCAGGCCCTGGGCGTCCAGCACCTCATGGGCTTCGGCCATCAGTCCTGGGGTCAGTTCGAGGATGGTGCCTTCGCGCACGGCGATCGACATGTTCTGACGGCCGTCAGGCAAGGTGGCGTTGTGAATGAGCAGGTCAAGCATGGCTGGTGTGGATGTGTTTGCTACAAAACCCTGCCTTGTGGCCAACAGGCGTGCCGGCTGGAGGTTTGTTTGGTTTGTAGGGCGGGCGCGGGTCGGTGTCAGCGCTCGCCCTTTCGGTACGGTTTCATCAGCGCCTGCGGGTAACTGGCTTTGCGCGCCACCAACACCAGGGCCACGATGGACAGCACATAGGGCAGCATCAGGTACAGCTGGTAGGGCAGCACGGCCCCGCCGGACTGTTGAAGGCGCAGCTGCAGCGCATCAAAAAAAGCAAACAGCAGCGCGCCCAGCAAGGCCTTGCCTGGCCGCCACGAGGCAAACACGACGAGTGCGACACAGATCCAGCCGCGCCCGTTGATCATGTTGAAAAAGAAGGCGTTGAAGGCCGACAGAGTGAGAAACGAACCCGCCACGCCCATGAGCGCCGAGCCCGCCACAATGGCCGCCGTGCGCGTGGCCGCCACCGAGACACCCTGGCCTTCGGCCGCCTGAGGGTTCTCGCCGACCATGCGCACCGCCAGCCCCACGGGGGTGCGGTAGAGCGTGTAGCCGATCAGCGGCACCAGCAGCAGCGCCAACAGCGTGAGCGGGGTTTGTTGCGCCAGGATCGGCAGGCCCAGCCAGTCCATCTCGGCAAATGGTGTGATGGTGGGTGGCGTGGTGACCTTGGGGAAGCTCACGCGGTAGCCGTAATAGCTCAAGGCGGTGGCCAGCAGGGTGATGCCCAGCCCCGAGACGTGCTGGGAGAGGGCCAGCCCCACCGTCAAAAAGGCGTGGAGCAAACCCAAAGTTGCCCCGGTCAGCGCCGCCACACCCACACCCGCCCACAGCGGCCAGCCCAGATAAACCGCCAGCCAGCCGGTGAAGGCGCCCGCGACCATGATGCCCTCGATGCCCAGGTTCAGTACCCCGGCGCGTTCGCACAGCAGCACCCCCAGGGTGCCCAAAATCAGCGGCGTGGCAATCCGCAGCACGGCCTCCCAGAAAGACGGGTTGGCGAGGATGTCAAAAAACTCGGTCATTTCCAGCGCACCCGGTATTGCGTGAGCAGCGTGGCAACCAGCACCGAAATCAGCGAGGTCGCCACGATCACATCGGCAATGAAGGTGGGCACACCCACCGCGCGGCTCATGCTGTCGGCCCCCACCAGCACGCCAGCCACGAACACACTGGCCGCCATCACGCCCAGCGGGTGCAGGCCCGCCAGCATGGCAATCACGATGCCGGTGTAGCCGTAGCCGGGCGACATGTCCAGCGTGAGGTAGCTGGTGCGCCCCGCCACCTCGATGGCCCCGGCCAGGCCAGCGAGCGCACCCGACAGCATGGCCACCAGCACCACGGTGCGTGTGACCGACACGCCGGCAAAGGCCGCCGCCCGGGCATTGGCGCCCACGGCCCGAATGTCAAACCCGAGCACCGTGTATTTCATCAGCGCCCACAGACCCACCGACAGGGCGCAGGCCCACAGCAGGCCGGTGTGCACCCGGGTTTGCGCGATCAGCTTGGACAACTCCAGCTCGGGCATGAGCGCCACGCTTTGCGGCCAGCCCATGGCGGTGGGGTCTTTCATGGGCCCGTCCAGCATGAGCGACACCAGCAGCAGTACGATGAAGTTGAGCAACAGGGTGGTCACCACCTCGTCCACACCCAGTTTGGCTTTCATCAGCGCCGGGCCCAGCAGCAGCAGGGCGCCGGCCAGGGCGGCGGCCAACATCATCAGCACAAACAAGGCCGCCGGGTGCAGCGCCAGACCCGTGCCGTTGTGCAGGCCCCCCACCGCCACGGCGGCCATCGCGCCCATGTAGAGCTGCCCTTCGGCGCCAATGTTGAAGAGCCTGGACTTGAACGCCACCGTGGCTGCCAGCCCGGTCAGCATCAGGGGGATGGCGCGGGTCAGCGTCTCGCTGAAGGCAAACACCGAGCCAAACCCCCCTTGCAACAGCAGGCTGTAGGTTTTGCCCACGGGCGCACCCGCCCACAGCACCAGCAACGCGCTGATGAGCAGGGTGAAAGCGATGGCGCCCAGCGGGGCCAGCAGCAAGGCCAGGCGCGAGCTGGTGGTGCGTTTTTCGAGCCTCATGCTTGCGCTGTCTGGCGGGTTGTCACGCCGGCCATGGCCAGACCGATGGTTTCCCGGCTCCAGTCCCCGACGGGCCGGGCCTCGGTCAGGTGCCCGGCGTGCATCACCGCCACGCGGTCGCCCAGCGTGAGCACTTCGTCCAGGTCGTCAGAAATCACCAGCACGGCAGCGCCTGCGTCTCGCGCCGCGATCAGCTGCTCCTGCACATAGGCCACGGCCCCGATGTCCAGCCCCCAGGTGGGTTGGTGCGCAATGATCAGCTTGGGCGTGGTGGTGTCAGGTTGATCCGGGTGGTGCGCGGGGTGCAGCAGGGCGCGCCCCAAAATCAGTTTTTGCATGTTGCCGCCTGAGAGGGCGCGTGCCGCCACCAGCGGCCCGCCGCCACGCACGTCAAATTGGTCGATCACGCGCTGCGCGTAAGCACGGGCAGCGCCGCGCTTCACCCAGCCCCAGCGCGAGAAGGCTGGGCTGCGCAGGCGCTCGGAGGCGGCGTTCTCCCACACCGGCAAATCGCCCACCACGCCCACGGCATGGCGGTCCTCGGGAATGCGGGCCACGCCCAGCGCCACCCAGTCAGACGGATGCTTTGGCAGTGGCTGGCCGAGGAAGGTCACGCGCCCGGCCACTGCATGGCGCGTGCCGCTGAGCAGTTCGGCCAGAGCCACCTGGCCGTTGCCCGAGACCCCGGCAATGGCCACCATTTCGCCGCTGTGCAGGGTGAGCGAGACGCCATCAAGCCGCTCGCGACCCGGTGCGGTGCTCACCTGCTCCAGCACGCACACCGCAGCGCCAACCCGGGTGGCGGGGTGGCGCTGGGGTGGGGCCACCGCATGGCCCACCATCCACTGCGCCAATTGGGCCTGGGTGGTGTCCCGCGCATTCGCGGCAGCCACCAGTTTGCCGCCGCGCAGCACCGCCACGCGGTGGGACACGCGCAGCACCTCACCCAGCTTGTGGCTGATGAAGATGATGGACAGACCCTGTGCCACCATTTGTGCGAGCACGGCAAAGAGCGCCTCGCTCTCCTGCGGCGTCAGCACGGCGGTGGGTTCGTCCAGAATCAGAATACGGGCGCCGCGGTACAGCGCCTTGAGAATTTCCACGCGCTGGCGCTCGCCAACCGACAAGCTGCCCACCAGCGCACCGGGGTCCACGGTGAGGCCAAACTGCTGAGCCACCGCCATGAGTTTCTCGCGCGCGCCGCGCTGGCGGGTCAAGGGCAGCCACAGCGGCTCCGAGCCCATCATCACGTTGTCGAGCACGCTTAAGTTGTCGGCCAGCGTGAAGTGCTGGTGCACCATGCCAATGCCTGCGGCCAGCGCCGCCCGGGGGTCGCCGGGCGGCAAGGGCTGGCCGAACACCTTGATCTCGCCCGCGTCAGCGGTGTAATGGCCAAACAGAATCGACACCAGTGTGGACTTGCCCGCCCCGTTCTCGCCCAGCAGTGCCAGCACCTCGCCGCGCTCGAGTTGCAGCGAGACGTGGTCGTTGGCCACCAGCGTGCCAAACCGTTTGGTGATGCCGGTGAGGGTGAGGACGGGGTTGCCCACCTTACTTGGCCGTGGACTTGGGCTGGCTGTCATCCACCTTCACGGTGAATTTGCCGTCCAGGATCTCCTGTTCCCGGGCTTTGACCTTGGCCATGATCTCGGCCGGCACCTTTTTCTCAAAGGTGCCCAGCGGCGCCAGGGACGAGCCCTTGTGCTTCATCATGGAATAGGGGCCGTAGTCTTCGGCGATGAACTTGCCCTCTTTGGCGAGCTTGATGGCCCGGTCAGCCGTCGGCCCAAAGTCCCACAGCGCGGAAGCCACCACCGTATCGGGGTATTGCGCCTGGGTGTTGATGACGTTGCCAATGGCCAGCTTGCCCTTTTCCTTGGCGGCATCGCTCACGCCAAAGCGCTCGGCGTACAGCACATCGGCGCCCTTGTCGATCATGGCAAAGGCGGCTTCTTTGGCTTTCGGTGGGTCAAACCAGCTGTTGATGAAGCTCACGCTGAACTCCACCTTGGGGTTGGTCTCTTTGGCGCCCGCCATGAAGGCGTTCATCAGCCGGTTGACCTCGGGAATGGGGAAGCCACCGACCAGGCCAATCTTGTTGCTTTTGCTCATGCCCCCGGCAATCAGGCCGCTCAGGTAGGCGGGTTCCTGAATGTAGTTGTCAAAGGTGCTGAAGTTGGGCGCGACGGGCTTGCCGCTTGAGCCCATCAGGAACGAGACCTTGGGGAAGTCTTTGGCCACCTTGCGGGCCGCGGCTTCCACGGCAAAGGCTTCACCCACGATCAACTGGCTGCCCCCGGTGGCGTACTCGCGCATGACGCGCTCATAGTTGGCGTTGCTGACGTTCTCGCTGGCCTTGTATTCAATCTCGCCACGCGCTTCTGCCGCTTTCAGCGCCTGGTGCAGGCGCCCGGCCCACTGCTGCTCAAAAGGCACGGTGTAAATCCCCGCGACCTTGAGTTTGGCTTGCGCCAAAGCCAGGCCGGGGGCCAGGGTGGCCAGTGCAGCGGCCAAAACGACCGCTTTGCGGCGACTGATCAGTTTCAAAGACATGGTTGCTCCAGGTTGATGACACGACGAAAAAACAGCAATTTGACCAATGGGCGTCCGACTGGCTCCGATAGGTCAATTCGGCATAAAAAACACGCACGCTACGTGCCAGCGCGCTCCAGCATGGCGTGCAGCAGCACATTGCAGCCGGCGGCCAGGTGCTCGGGCTTGGCGTCTTCAATCTCGTTGTGGCTGATGCCGTCCTTGCACGGAATGAAGATCATGCCGGTGGGGGCCAGCTTGGCCATGTAGACCGCGTCATGCCCGGCGCCAGACACCACCGGCATGTTGGAGTAGCCCAGCTTCTGCGCTGCGCGTGCCACCGCGTCAATACAGTCGGCGTGAAAGCCCTGCGCGGGATAGCTGGAGACCAGCTCGATCTGAATGGGCAGCCCCGTCTTCTGGCTCAGGTCGGCCATCTGGTCCACCAGCGCATCGGTGGCGTTGCGCAGGTCGATGCTGAACTTCACCCGCCCCGGAATCACATTGCGGCTGTTCGGGTGCACCTGCACCATGCCCACCGTGCCGCGTCCGTGCGGCGCATGGCGCAGGGCGCTGGCCACCACCTCCTGCATCAGGTGGGTGGCGACCTGCAGAGCGTCTTTGCGCAGCGCCATCGGCGTGGGGCCGGCGTGGGCTTCCATGCCGGTCACGGTGCAGTCAAACCAGCGGATGCCCAGCACGCCCTGCACCACGCCAATGGTCACGTCGTTGTCTTCAAGCACCGGGCCTTGTTCGATGTGGGTCTCAAAGAACGCGCCAATCGGGTGGTCGCCCGGCTCCTGCTCGCCGATGTAGCCAATGCGGGCCAGTTCCTCGCCCACGGTCTTGCCATCCACGTCTCGTGCCGCGTAGGCATGCTCCAGCGTGAAGGCCTTGGCAAACACGCCCGAGCCCATCATCACCGGCACGAAGCGCGAGCCTTCTTCGTTGGTCCAGAAGCTCACCTCAATCGGCGCCTCGGTCTCGATGCCGTGGTCGTTGAGAGTGCGCACCACTTCGAGCCCGGCCAGCACGCCGTAGTTGCCATCGAACTTGCCGCCGGTGGGCTGGGTGTCGATGTGGCTGCCGGTGGCAATCGGCGGCAGGCTGTTGTTGCGCCCGGCGCGGCGCATGAAGCCGTTGCCGATTTTGTCGATGGTGACCGTCATGCCGGCTTCACGCGCCCAGCGGGTCACCAGGTCGCGCCCTTGTTTGTCGAGGTCGGTGAGGGTCAGGCGGCACACGCCGCCTTTCGGGGTGGCGCCAATTTGTGCCAGCTCCATCAACGAGGCCCAGAGGCGGTCGCTGTTGATGCGCAGGGTGTCGATGGAGGTGGCTGTGGTGGTGGTCATGGGTAAGTCCTGGGTTCGGTTTCTGGTTAACGCACCACAGCCGTCGGTGCCAAGGCCTCAGCCCGCAGCTTGGATGCCCCAAAGTCTGGCCCAAAGGCCGGCCGCTTGAGGTAGCGCCCCACGCCCCGCTCCGCCCGCAAGTCGCCCTGCACAAACACCAACTTGCCCTGGCTCACGGTGTGGCTCGGGATGCCCTTGACGGTGCGCCCCTCAAAGATATTGAAGTCGCCCTTGCTGAACTGCGTCTTGGCCGAGAGCGTCTTGGTGCCCGCCGGGTCCCACACCACCAGGTCGGCATCTGCGCCCACCGACACGCTGCCCTTTTGGGGGTAAATGTTGAACAGCTTGGCCGCGTTGGCCGAGGTGACCGCCACAAATTCCGAGGGCGTCAAGCGCCCGGTGTTCACCCCCTCGTCCCACAACACCGCCAGGCGCTCTTCCACGCCGCCGCAGCCGTTGGGAATCTTGGAGAAATCGCTTTTGCCGGCGGCCTTTTGCTCTGCGCAAAACGTGCAGTGGTCGGTGGCTGTGGTGTGCAAATTGCCGCTCTGCAGACCGCGCCACAAGAACTCTTGGTGCGTCTTGGCCCGAAACGGCGGGCTCATCACATGCGCGGCGGCGGTCGCAAAGTCGGGGTGGCGGTACACGCTCTCGTCCACCACCAAATGCCCCGCCAACACCTCGCCGTACACGCGCTGCCCGCGGGCCCGGGCGCGGGCAATGGCCTCGGCCGCTTCCACGCACGACACATGCACCACGTAAATCGGCACGCCCAGCACATCGGCGATGGCAATGGCACGGTTGGCGGCCTCGGCCTCCACCATTGGCGGGCGGGACAGCGGGTGCCCTTCCGGCCCGGTGATGCCCATGGCCGCCACCTCTTTTTGCAGCAAGAACACCAGCTCGCCATTTTCGGCCGAGTTCCAGCGAGCGCCTGAAGCTGTTCACCAGCGTCTCGTCGTCGCACATGATGGCGTTCTTGTAGGCCATGAAGTGCTTGAAGCTGTTAATGCCTTCCTCGCGCACCAGCGTGCCCATGTCGTGCTTCACCGACTCGTCCCACCAGGTCACGGCCACATGAAAGGAGTAGTCAGAGGCCGACTTTTCGGCCCAGCCGCGCCAGGTCTGGTAAGCCTCCATCAGCGGCTGCTGTGGGCTGGGGATGACGAAGTCGATGATGGACGTGGTGCCGCCCGCCAGGGCGGCTGCGGTGCCGGTGAAGAAGTCGTCCATGGTGACTGTGCCCATGAACGGCAGTTGCATGTGGGTGTGCGGATCAATGCCGCCCGGCATCACATACTGGCCGCCAGCGTCCACCACCGTGGCGCCCGACGGGGCGCTCAGGTTTTCGCCCACAGCGGTGATGGTGCCGTTGTGGGTGATGACGTCGGCCAAAAAGGCCCGGTCGGCGTTGACGACGGTACCGCCACGAATAAACAGAGAGGTCATTGGTTGCTCCTAAAAACGGTCACTGCTGAGGCAATCGGTGTATGGGCGAGAAGACAATTTGATGCTGAAAAGAGCAAAAAACCAAGCCGGCATCAAGTGGTCGGGTGACGTGTTCGGCTCACGCGACCTGCGGGGCGCTCAAGCCGGCATCGGGTTGTTGGGGTGGCCGGTCCAGTCGGCGTGCTCGGCGCTCACGGTTTTGCCGGTGCGCTGGTCGAGCTCGCCGGGCTGCAAGTCGCGCAAGGTGATGCACTCGGGCACCGGGCACACCACCACACACAGATTGCAGCCCACGCATTCGTCCTCGCGCACCTCAAAGTGGCGCTTGCCGTCTTTGATGTTGATGATGGCTTGGTGTGAGGTGTCTTCGCAGGCAATGTGGCAGCGCCCGCACTGGATGCAGCTGTCCTGGTTGATCACCGCCTTGCTCACATGGTTGAGGTTCAGGTAGCGCCAGTCGCTCACGGTGGGAATCGCCTTGCCCCGGAAGTCTTCGATCGACGTGAACCCCATTTCGTCCATGTAGTTGGACAAGCCGTCTTTCATCTCCTGCACGATCTTGAAACCATAGACACCTGCACGTTGCCCGCGCCCAGGGCGATGTAGTCCACCGCGTCGCGCCAGGTGCCCACGCCGCCGATGCCGCTGATGGGCAGGCCAGCGGTGAGCGGATCGCGCGCAATCTCGGCCACCATGTTGAGCGCAATCGGCTTGACGGCCGGGCCGCAGTAACCGCCATGCGAGCCCTTGCCGCCGGTGGAGGGCGTCATGGTCAGCGAGTACGGGTCCACGCCCATGATGGAGTTGATGGTGTTGATGAGCGACACCGCATCGGCACCGCCGTTTTTGGCGGCGCGCGCGGGGTTGCGGATGTCGGTGATGTTGGGCGTGAGCTTCACGATGACGGGCAGTCTGGAGTACTGCTTGCACCACTCGGTGACCATCTGGATGTACTCAGGCACCTGGCCCACGGCGGCGCCCATGCCTCGCTCGCTCATGCCGTGCGGGCAGCCAAAGTTGAGCTCAATGCCGTCGGCGCCGGTGTCTTCCACGCGCGGCAATATCGCTTTCCAGCTTTTCTCTTCGCAAGGCACCATCAGCGAGACCACCATGGCGCGGTCGGGCCAGTTGC
>JFJP01005877.1_pt1 | contig 11868 bp, 6 predicted proteins | sample 431651 | NCBI WGS metagenome assembly JFJP01 (sample SAMN02602958, study PRJNA72255) | Microbial mat metagenome, whole genome shotgun sequencing project. | biome: fresh water; feature: sink hole; material: water; isolation source: purple microbial (photo- and chemosynthetic) mats found in... | reverse complement strand
CCAGATGCATCGCCTGCCAGCACAATCGGGCTGTACTGCCCGTGCGCAAACACTGCACCAAACACGTGATGCGCCAGCACTGCACCTGTCGCACTCAGCTTGGCAATAAAGGGGCAACCAGCAATACCCCCCATCCCCGCATATTCGGTCACGGCGCAACTGGAAACGGCCGTGCTCATATTGCCAGCCAGCCAGACGTTGCCTTGCGCGTCGGCCAGGACATCGTTGATGCCGATCCCGGCATTCGGATAGCTGGTGGGGTTAAGCACCTGCAAACTGGTTTTTTGCAGCTCAGCGCCCTGGTTGCTGTACCAAGTGATGTCGGTCCCGTAAACAACTACCCAGCCCGTGGCAGTGGGTGCGGCTTTGGGTATACCGCACACCTGAGTACTACCAAATAGCGGCAATTGCACAGTCCACGTGGGCGCGGATGCAATCGATGCCCCAAGTAATGAACTCACCCGCTGGCCATACGCTGCAAGCCGACAATCGCTTGTGACGCCTAGCAGGGTGCCCCCGCCATCAAAACCAATCAGGGAAATGCCTGTGGCCGAGTCAGAGGTGGCCAAAGGCCCGCGCGTCACGCCGCCATTTGAGGCCACGATACCCACACCAGAAGCGCTTGTTGTCCCCGTGGCGGTTGGTACCGTGGTCTCGTAGCCAAACGCGGTCCGACCATTGGCAGTGGCAATGGCCTTGTATAGGTAATCGTCATAAGCCGTGCCAATTGGTCGAGCATACAAGGTGGTTGATGCTGCTGGTGCCAAAGTGCCCTGGCCCACGTTCATGCTGCCCGACGGGCTCCCGCTGCACGAGATGCCTTGGGCTACTTCGTAGCCGCTAGGCTCATCTGTTGGCCAGGTGATGAAGGTCTCGCCAGCGCATTCGACGACGGCAACCCTGTTGGTGTTATCCGGCGTCGACGGCGCCGTGGCAGGCAGCATGGCCCGTTGCACCTGCCCCAGCGCCAATGTCTGTACAACTGCCTGCACAAGGCCCGGGCGCTTCAGTTCTACTTTTATTGCCACATCAGGCTTGAGTTGGCCGCCACTGAAGTCAACCCGGTAAAAGCTGCCAGGCGTGGTCTCAAAGGATGCAAATTCTTCGGTGGCAGGCAGCGTTGCCGCTTGTATTGGCGTGAACACGACCGACACGTCCGCGGTAAAAGCGTCAGCGGGGAAAGTCAACCGCGCCCGACCGTCTGGACTATTGGCTGCGCCACCCACCGCGGCGCTGATTTTGACTGCAGCCGTGGTGTCGGATATGCCGCCGGTATCAGGCACCACGGCTGGGTCATCACTACCGCCACAGGCGGCCAGCAAGAATGCAGCCAGTAACGTGGCAAGACTGCCCCTCAGATGGTCAAAGTGTTTGGTGTGTTTCATGCTTGGCTCTCATCGGTTAGTGTTGATGCTTAGTTGCCCAAGGGCGGCAAGGTTGGTTCGGTAAACGGCAGTGGCTTGTGGATTACCTTGAGTGTGGTGTTTTCCTGCACATTGCCTACGCTGCGGTTCCAGGTTTTGTTCAGCAAGGTAGTGCCGTTCAGGGGCAAATCGGCCTGTGTGAATGAGAGCTTGACGCCACGCTCCAGTCCGGTTAGCTCATACTTTTCACTGTCGTGCGCCGCAATGAACGCGTCGGTCCATACTGGCTGAGGTCCGTAGCGCAAGGCGCCCGCGCCGCAACCGGTCACAGTCCAGGCCTCGCCCGTGTTGCCCAAGGCCAGCCCAATCTGGGCCGTCTGGGGTCTACCGCTGAGGCCGGGCGCAAAGCTGAAGCTTGCGCCCAAGGTGGCGCCACCGCGCGCGATGTTGCTGCTGCTGCCACAGGCGGGTGGTGTCATGTCGAAACTGGTGTTGATCAAAGGTGTGCTTGCGCTGGGCAAGGTGTACCCGCCGAGGTTGTTGAATGAGAAACTGGCCATTGGGTTGTAATCGTTGATACGCGAACTAACCACGCTGGTGGCATTGGCCGCCCCGGGGATGCCAGTGACAGTAAGGGTCGAGTCAAACTCGATACCAAAGTGGTAGCAGGCTTGCACCCGTGCATCGTACTTGAGGTAGTTGGCCTCGAAAGTGCTTCCAAAAACTGAGCCGCTGCCAAGGAGTTGCTGCTGCCGGTCACTACCCAGCGCCAAGCTAATTAGCTCGAACATGCCACGGCTGGTGCAGCGAGTGCTGGCTTCCTTGGCGCAGGTGTACGTACCTGCCTGCAAGACGTTGCCAAATGGCACTTTGGTTCGCACCAGATTTGCCACATCGGCCCCAAAATTGGCAAAGGTCGTGAACGGTTCAGCGCCGGTACCATCGCTGAATCCCAGCAAAGCTTTTTGCCGCTCCAAACCAAGCGATATGCTAATTAGCCGTTTGTAATCGACACAGAAACTGGCTGCATTGATGGCTGGTTTAACGACCGCATCGAGCCAGCGCTTGTACACAGGGCTACTTTCATTCAAGGGCAACGCATCAACGTCAAGCGCACATTCGGAATTGGAGCCACCCAATAACTGACATTGGCGAGACACGCCCAACTGGCTTGCAACCTCGTGCTCCAGCGCGAGTTCGGCCAGGGCCGGCAGGCGCAGACGGGTGGCTTCCTGCTGCGCGCGCGTCATCTGGCTGAACCAGTAGTCGGTAAAGTGCAGCACCTTGATACGCAGCGCAGTAGTAACTTCTGGAAGTGCAAAAAACAGGTCGCCGTTCTCGGCAGCACCCATGGCGACTTGCTCAGGGATAGGCATCACAAAGCCGGCCGGCGGGTCAATTTGCAGTGTGGCGTATTGGTAGAACTGCAGGCCCGCCGGTGCAAAGCGCACACCCAAAGCCTTGGACCACGGCGCGTTTGTGGTGCTGGCAATAGGTGTCATGGTGATGGCGGTGTCTTCAGGCAGGGAGTTAGGTGGCACCACAAAGCTGTACTTGGTTCCATCGGTACCGGTGGTCACCAGCGCGCCACCAGTGCGCCCAATGGTGGCGCTCACCGCCTTGGTGTCATCCAGGACACTAGCCACGGTGATGGGGTTGGCGGGTGCGCTAAACAAGTCTAAAGGCGCGGCTGGCAGGCGCGGCGGTGCCGCTGCCAATTGCTCTTGTACCAGCACCTCTCTTTCGACAATCACGGTCTCTGAGCCACCACCACACGCTGCCAGCAATGTGCTCAAGCACGCCATGTTGAGCACCCATTGAAAATATTTCGAAGTGAACATGAAAATCTCCTTTGAGGATGAATGCAACGCAGCCACCGCTTACGGGGTCTGGAGCTGCCCACGGGGACTCAGCTTGAGCCAGAAGGCATCGCGATCACCAGCGCTCGCGGAAAGCCCGGCACCAAAACCACCGGTGGTGCTGCCATAGACAAACACGTTGCCATATAAATCCAGGTCTAATCCCAGCGCACGCTCATCCCCGGGCGAGCCATACTGGACACCCCATCGCTCGATGCCGTCCTGGCCGATCTTGAGCACCACCAGATCGGCACCCCCTTTGCTTTGGGCGTAAGGGGAGCCGGTGGTTGCGAAAGATGCGTAATAGTCGCCATCTGCGGCACGTACCAAGCCACGCGGCGAGTTCACTGCGTAGTTGCCAGGCGCCGCATCGCCATAGAGTCGGCTCCAGGTGGTGTTGCCGTTGTTGTCTAGTCCGGCAAGAAAATACTGTGATGCATTGGTACGGTTGACATAGCCCGCCTCAGCCAAGCGACGTTGCCCACCGATGATTGGGTAGCCCGCATCGTTGATAACCAACGTATAGGCACCGACATCTGCTTGCGGCTGCGCGCCGGTAGCACCCAAGGACTTGATGGTCTTGACATGCGAGAACGCCCCTCCCGCAGTAGCAATGCGCGTGACCCCGATCATTTGCAGGTTGTAGGTGATGTTGGTATTGGCCGGATCGCGCCAGTCATTGCTTTTGCAAGGTGTGGCGGGATTTGCTGTGACGCTGGCATCTTCGATCTCGCAAACAGTATTGCTCACGACATACACGGTGCTGCCCCGTACCGCAATTGAAGGCTCTCTCTGTAAACCGGGCCGGTTGTCTACGGCGCGCCAGCTCACGTCGCCGTCAGTGGTCATGCGGGTGATAACCACATCACCACAGTCATCAGGGTCGTCAGCACCACCGCGCCCGCTAAGCACACTCCCACATTCCAGTCCGAACGCTGTACCGCCAACATTAGCCTGCGCGCCGGACAGGCTGCTCGCGGTGTAAATCGAGCCGTCATCGCCGAAGTCGATGCCAAAGGCGAACTCATTGCGCACACCGATTTGGCGCCGCCACATCAACCGCGGCTCCACGCCGCTTACGTCGATCTTCGCAATCCAGGATGACAAAAACGCAACAGGTGAGCCAGTTTGGCTGGCGCTGCTACCGGCCGAGGTTCCGATGGCATACAGGGCACCATCAGGACCGCGCCGCATCTGAATGGGTACGTCATCCCCCTCGCCACCAAAAGCCAGCCCGCCAGTGACTGCGCCATTTGAGTTGTAGCGAAGTATCTGGGTGTCAATCCCGCCAAACGCTGGCAGAGTGACCGAAGCGCCTGTTCCTGGACTCACATAGGATGTTGCGGCCAAGGTTGCCAGCGCCAAGTAAACCCGGCCTTGGTTGTCCCAGCCAAAACCGCGCGCTTCGTCACGGTTGGCAGTCCCAACCTGGCGCACTGCTTGCCAGCCGGTCAGCTCGCCCAGCAACAAGGGGAACGAATCGCCCACCAAGGGCACCACGGCGGCGTAATACTTGGTGGTCAGCTCACCCGCCTGGTCAGCGCTCCAGTTCATTGCAAAGTTCACATCACCCGAACTCGCGTCACGTGAGCTTACCTTGGTGGCGCTGCCGTCAGCCTCCTTGCGCCATATCTCGACCCGTTTAACGTTGTAAGGAAGCAAGTCTGCACCCAAAAAGCTTGCTTTGACAGACTCAGGGGCCAGTATTACGCTCAGAGTGAGGGCGTCGCCAGCCTGGAACTTGAACAGCGAGGACAGTCCCGCGCCGCTTGGCGATGTGACCAGTGTGGGTTCCCACTTAAATTCGGGGTTGGTGATTCTTGTCGCACTCACCGCCGAACCCAACAATTGCAGTGCCTGATTGACGCTGCTGCTGGTACCAACAGTGGCCCGGAACTTGACGTTGTAAAGTGATGGCGTCGAGGGGTTTTGCAACTGCACAGCAATGGGCTTCAACCTGGCGACAGTATTGAAGCCAGCAAAACCCTCAATGAGCCTCAGGTTGGGGTCGAAACCGAGGAGCCCAGATGCGGCAGTTACAAAGGCGTTGGTCAGCGCCGCGTCCACTGTTAAGCCCGCTCTTGCGTCGGCCTCGAAACTGAAACCAGGTGCGGCAGCATCGGCCTGAATGTTCCAATTGAAGCTTGTGCTTTGCTGGGTGGTGTCAAGTGACGATAAGTTCTCCAGCGTGCCGTCGGGCAGCAGTTCGAAGCCGGCCACAACAGGTTGTCGCACCTCGCTATTAATCATGAGTTCGAGCCCAGGAGAAGTAAGCTTGCCGTTGGTTACAAAACTAAAACCCAATGGCAGCACGGGTTGCACGATCAAGGCCACCTGCGGCGGCACCGGAACCGGTACTGTGACCAGCGTGGCGCCGCATTTGACGGTGCCATTTAGTTCGCCAGCCATCTTGACGCTGCCTTCAAGCCGCACGCCAAACACACCCTCGGCGCGTACCTTGGCATAGGCAGCACCACCGTCAACAATAAAGGTTGACTCCACCGTGCCCAGCGAGCCTTGCTGCGTGACATTGATGTTGCTGCCGGTGAAACTAGGGCTGGCATCACCCTCAGCCACGCATTTGAGCGGTCCCACATTGAAGTTGCGACTGACCGCGGCGCTGACACGGGATGTCCTGGCGGTCGCCAACCGAGTTTGCGTTGATGCCACGGGTGCATCGAGAACAAACTGCCGTTCTACGGCACCACTGGGAAGCAGCGTTTCACGGATCGGGTTACCGCTTGGAAACTGCATTGGCAACTTGCTGCCATCAAAAACGCTGACAATCTTGGCCTGGTCGAAAGCTTCTGCCAAGCCAACCGTCGCAAACACCACGTCGTGGCCGTTGGCGGCAGGCGTGGTGGACACCACGCGGCCGGCTACCAACTTGCCGCCGCTGGATAGCACGATCTGTCCCACCGTGGGTGCCAACCCACTCAGGCGCAAGGTGTATTGCGAACCAGGGCCGCCGGTTTGTGCAGCGTCAATGGGCACTGAGTCAACCAGCACCTCAGCGTCAGACACCATCCGTGCGCCTGCGGCTGGCTGTACCACCAATGCCGTGACAGGTAGCGACTTGACAGTACCGACCATGGCGCTAATTTGCGCTGAGTCGATGGTGGTTCCCGCTGTTACACGCCCATCAGCGTCGACAGAAACCGCCTGGGTGGTTGCACTCCAAACGACTGCCTGGCCCAACATCTCAGCGCCAGTTTGGTCAAAGACCTTTGCTGAAAGCACGGCCGCATCGCCAGGCTTGAGCATCAAGCCAGCAGGGGATACCTCAACCCGTACTGCGCGAAGCGCTCCTGTTGCCGGTACAAGCATCGGTACATCCTTGTACAGCGTTGTTGTCTCGCCACCGCCACACGCGGTGAGCAAAGAAGAAATGATAAGCACCGCTGAACCAACAAGCTTGCGCCATAACCCTGCCCCTGTCCATTGGTTCGATTGATGATTGTCGAATATCATAAAGATTCCCTTTGTCTTTTGGAATGAAGATAGGCTGCGACCGTGACAGTTGCTAACGCAAAACCGCGCGTGTTTCTTCCTCACGATACGCAGCCAAAATCAATCGCACCAGTGCCAAAAGTCATGGTTTGCGGTGCAGTGCCGTTAGCGCCTTTAGCAACGCGGTGGCTTCAACCGGTTTGAACAGCACTGGTACGCCCGTGTCGTGCACCTGCTGCAGCCTTTCGGGCGCGGTCTCTCCGGTGAGCATCAGCAATTTAAGGCCCGGCCCAAAGCGCTGGCACAGGTGCAGGCCCAACTCCAGGCCGTTGCGGCCTTCGGCCAGGCGAAAGTCGCAAACCAGCGCGTCAAATGGCGCGTTGTCAGACTCGGCCTGGGTCAGCAGGGCAGTGGCCTGTGCTTCGTCAGCGACCACAGCGGTCGACACGCCCACGGCCCCCAAGACTGCTGCCATGCCCAGCGCCACGTCGGCTTCATCGTCCACCAGCAAGACGCGCGCGGGCAGGGCGCGGCGCTCTATTAACAGCGGGCGACTTGCGACTAGTGGTAGACAGCTGGCAAGTGCTGTGGGCAGCTGCACCCTGAAGCGGCTGCCATGCCCCGGGCGCGACTGCACGCTGATTGGCGCTTTCAGCAGCGCCGCCAGCCGCCGCACAATGGCCAAGCCCATACCCAGTCCCTGGCTGCGGTCGCGGCTGGGGTTGCTGATCTGGTAAAACTCTTCAAAGATGTGTTCCAGATGTTCGGGTGCCAGGCCCACCCCGGTGTCTGCCACATCCACCCAAACGCTGCCCGCGCGCAATCTCGCCACCACTAGCACGCCCCCCTGCGCCGTGTACTTGATAGCGTTATCCAGCAAGTTGGCCAACAGGCGATGCAGCAGGTGGGCATCTGTGTGTACCCACAGCGGGCTGGCGCGCAGTCGCAACTGCAGGCCCTTGGCTTCGGCGCGTGGCGCAAACAAGGCGTTGAGTTCCTGAAAAATCGGGGTCAACGCCAGCGCTTGCAGCTTGGGTTCTATCACTCCGGCATCCAGCTGCGATGCGTCCAGCATGGCATCCAGCGAGACGCCCATATTGTGTGCCGCGCTGAGCAATTTGGCGGCATGGGCGTGCTCAGGGCGGTTTTGCAGCTCTTTGTCCAGTACGGCGCCAAACAAGGCAATGGCTTGCAGGGGTTGACGCAGGTCGTGGTTGGCGGCGGCAAAAAACCGGGTTTTTTCTTCGCTGGCGTACTGAGTGGCTGCCATTTGTATTGCCAGCTTGTCTGCAAGGGCTTCTTTCTCGAACCGCATTTTCAGGGCATGCGTCAACAAATGATGTTGCTGGTGGGCAAAGTGCAGCGTTGCGCCCAGGTACAGCACGCAGCAGGCTGCCAGAAACAGATGCTCAACATCACCGCGCCAAGCCATGGCGGTGATCAGGCCCACCAGCATGGGCACCACAAACGCCAGCACCGAGGCCCAGCGCGGCGCCACCGCGGGCACGCCGGCGCTGGCAATGCCCAACATCACCAGCATCATTAGTGAGGTCATGGGCAGGTTGTCGACGGGCATGAACAGCCAGGGGGCCAGGCCCCAGGTGGCGCTGTACCACAGCAGTTCCTGCCAGTTGCGCCGGGCCCAAAAGTCGTTGCGCTGGGCCGCATTCGGATCTCTGTAGTAGGCTGACATCAATGGGTAGCGCAGCACCTGCACCAGATGCAGGCCTAGCCACAAAACTACCATCGGGTCACGTAGCCGCCAGTAAAACAAGCCACCCAGCGCCCAGGCGATCAGGGTGTCAGCAAGGGTTGAGCTCCATGAGATGGCGAACAGCGCGGCAACCTGTTCGCGCTGCACGCGTTGCGCGGTAGAGGCATCGGGCGCTGAGTTGGGCTGGATCAACACAGTCTGAATCAACGCAGTTGGCTGATGAGTTGTGCACGCGATGCCACGCCAAACAACAATAACAAGGTGGAGACGTGGTTTTTGACAGTGCCCTCGCTAAGGTACATGGCGGCTGCAATGCTGCGGTTAGGCTGTCCCGCCAGTATGTAGTCCAGAACCTGCGCCTGGCGTGTTGTCAAGGCCACGCTGTCACCTGCCAAAGTGCGCACCACACGGGTACCCTGCGCCGCAGTGATCGCGTGGGCAGGCACAGCAGGTTCTGCACTACTGGGGCTGAACACGCCGCAAACACGCACGTACTGCACCACGTCTTGCAAGTCACCAGATTTGGTCAGGTAGGCGCTGGCCCCTGCAGCTTTGGCCTGAGCCGCCAGTGCCGGGTCATTGAACCCCGAGAGGACGACCACGTTGGCAGAGGGAAAGCGCCCGCGCAGGCCAATCAGCGCTGATAAACCGTGGGCATCGGGCAGGTGCAAGTCCAGCAGTACCAAGCCGATGCTGGCCTGATGCTGCTGGTACAGCGCCAGAGCATCTTGCAGATTGCGCGCCTCATACACGTCCACGACGTGTCTGCTGGATGCGGCGTACGACTGGATCAGCGTGCGCAGTCCGAGGCGCACCAGGTCATGGTCATCTACAACCAAAATTCCTGAAGGCGTAAGGGCTGCGCTGGACAATGGGGTCGCAAACTGCATGGTAGTGCGATCTTAGACGCCTACCGCAGCGCGCAACAGTGACTAAAGTCATGCCGGTGTCTATCGCATCAGTGACACTCCCGGGCAGTCGCTTTGACGAATTCCTGCAAATTGGACCACTTCACGTCTGAACCCGAAAGCGACGCCATGATCCTCACCGTCCACACTCTCTTTGATCTCAAGAGCAAAACCTCTCTGGTTACTAGCGGCTTGCGCGGACTTGGCCTGTAAATAGAAGAGGTAATCCCCCGGCATAGCCGGGGGATTACCTCTTCTATTTACCTACTGCATCAACCTCGACGCCGCCGCGGATGCCTATGTGAGCGACATCTTTGGCAAGCAGTACACCGTGATCGACAACATCGCCCGGTTGCCTGAACAGTTGCCCAAGCTGTTCATGGCGCTGACGCGGTGAATCTGCAATAGGCGCTTAACGCTACGATTAACAGAGCTTCTGGCGCCCATCTCTATTGGGCTATAACCATTTTTTGCCGCCAATCCGAATTCGAGATTGGCGACAAAACGTGTGCGCTCCGGCAGCACGTAGGAAGCTAGTCAGGCGTTGGAATGGCGCTGAACAAGCGTAGCAGCTTCGTCCAACTGAGTGGCTTAACCGCCGAGTTTGCCCAGATTGATCAACTGCACCTCGCCGCTGTTGTCATCCACACCATCGTTGTCGTTGACGATCAGCACGTCACCATTGGCCAGGCGCGCCAGACCTTCGATCTTTTCAGGGATCTGGCCGCATGGTACTTGTTGCTTTGGTAAATCAGTAGGTCAGGTTGAGTTGCAGCACCGCGGTGCAGCCGCTGACCTCGTTACCCACAATGAGCAGCGGCTTGCCGTTGGGCGACTTGCTGGCTGGCACGAAAGTCAAGCCTTCGGGGCCCAGGTCGCCAGCGGTAGCCAGCACAGTGGACGGGTCTTCGGTAGCCCAGTCTTCGCGGGTGTTTAAGTAGTCCACGCGTGTGGGCGCTGCCGGGTTGGTGATGTCATACACAAGCACGCCGCCCATGCGCTCCAGGCCAACAAACGCAAAGGTCTTGCTACCAATCTTGCCGATGGCAAGACCCTCGGGTTCCGGGCCTTTGGCATCACTGCGACTGTCGAAGGCATCGCCCTCGTCATGACCGGAGTTGAAGAAGTCCTTGCAGGCGATGTTGCGCGCGCTGCCGAGCTTGCACTCGTCGCTAGCCAAAAACTTTTCGATGGCCGAGCCCGAATCCCAAACCAACTTGCCGTCTTCTCCCCAGATGCTGAAAGAGCGGCCACCGTAGGCGTAGAGGGTGTCATACATCAGGCGGTCACCGGCGGTGGTGTCTTCCACGCCCGAAGCGTTGAACATGACCGGTGTGCCGTCCGGGTTCTGGCGGTAGCCCATGGTCCAAGTGATGTTGAGACGGCCGAGTTGGTCATCATCACGACAGTCGCCCGGGTCACCAGCTACGGCACCACAGTAGCCAAAGGTGGTGGTGTCAAGCAGGCCACCGGCAGCCAGTGACTTGAGTTGCGGTGGCAGATCATCGCCATCGCGCCCAGACCACCCCAACTTATCCACCAAATACTTGACGCGGAACTCTTCGACGAAGCCTTTGCTGGCATCACCCGCCCAATAAGCGTCAGTGTCTTCACCCCAGGCGCGCGCGTCACCCTCGTTGGCGGTGACCAGGTAAGTTTTGCCATCTGCGCTGTAGCTACCAATGCTGTCGGGCAGATACAGGCTCTTTACGCCAGCCCAGGTACGGATGTTGATGGCGGCGGGTTTGTCTGACAAATCGGTTTCGTTACCCGCTTCGCCCAAGTCTTTGGCACCCAGCGCCACCACGCTGGTCACGCTGGCAGTGCCAATGTCCACCTTCGCTAGGGCGTTGTTCTCTTGCAAGGTCACCCAGGCGGTCTTGCCGTCGGCTGAGACGGCGATGTACTCGGGCTCGAAGTCCTGCGAGGCCGAGGCGCCAGGGCCGTAGATGCGGATGCCCTGTTCGCGCAGTGATGCCTCCTGCCCGGTGTAGGCGCCAAAGCTGGCGGTGCGAACCACCGGGGCGGCCGGGTTGCTCACGTCGATCACACTGACGCTGCCTTCGGGGTCAATCTGGTAGTCGTCGCTGGGTTCACCTTCGTTGGCCACCAACACGGTCTTGCCGTCGGGTGTGAAGGTGACCATGTCAGGCTGTGAGCCGATGGTCACCGAGCTGATCAAGCTCAGGTCACTGGCGCGGTACAAAGCCATACGGCCAGGGTCGGTTTTGATAGGCGCCTGGATGGCCACAGCCACCGTGCCATTGAACACAGCCACACTGTTGATCTCAGCACCAGCCAAAACGGCAGTGGCATCGAGCGTACCGATCTTGACTGGCTTGGCCGGGTCGGCCAGGTTCAGCACGTCAACCGCACCGAGTTGGGCGTTAACAACAAACAGCCGTTTGCTGGCTGCATCGAAAGCGGGGATCTCAGCAGCGCTCGCACCAAACTGGCCGGTGCTGTAACCACCAATTTTCGACAACGTCAGACTGGCGGGTGTGGCCTCAACCACTGCGGCCGAGACCGGGTCATCACTGCCACCACAGGCCACCAAGAAACTAGCCACCGCA
>JFJP01027642.1_pt1 | contig 11869 bp, 9 predicted proteins | sample 431651 | NCBI WGS metagenome assembly JFJP01 (sample SAMN02602958, study PRJNA72255) | Microbial mat metagenome, whole genome shotgun sequencing project. | biome: fresh water; feature: sink hole; material: water; isolation source: purple microbial (photo- and chemosynthetic) mats found in... | reverse complement strand
TCATTTGTTTTTTTTTAAATTTGCGGGTTTTTTTTGATTTTATTGATAAAATGAGATAAATGGCTAATTTTGCTTAAAGTTCAAATTTTTAAAATTTTTTCAAAAGATTTATCAATTTTCTTTTAAAATCCCTTTAATTTCTGTAAAATTATCACTTTTTGACCCTTTTTGTGATGTAATTCTTGAGTTTTTCTGGATTTTTCAAATCTTCGTACAGTTTATAGAACATTTCGCAATTGTCTTTACCCCTTTCAAACTGAAAAAACCCAAATAACTCATCAAAAGACTGACAAATACTGATCTCTACCATCAATTGCATGGTTTTTTTATCATTTTCTTCATGTTTTTCAAAAAGCTTTAAAAAGCCTCTAAATTCCCTCTTATAATTCTTGCAAAATTTCTCATTATATTCAAAATCTTCATTAAAAAAACCTTTTTTATTAGGAAAATCACCACTTTCTTCATAAATTCCTCTAAAATTATTGAGAGAATCATTGAAATTATCGTTTAATTTCTTCAAAAGGCGAAGGCGGGTTTTTTCATAAGAAATATCATAGAATTCCTTTGTCAAAAACTCGTTTTTTTCCTCGTTTTCCATCATTTTTTTCATTTGAAAAATCACGATAAGCTCCATTTTCTTCAGGAAAAGAAGGAAAATGGCTAGAGAATCGCCTTTTATGCCAAAAAGCACCAGTTTCTTATTCCTTTCGAAATCATATAGGACTTTTCTAAGGAAATTGGCGATATTTAGGTGAAAATCTGAGTATTCTTTAGCCAAAAGTACCATTTCTTTCTTATTTATCAGACAATTTTTCTGTGAAAAGCCGTCTTTTTCTTTCAAAATACCGTTATTTTTAGTATTTTCTGTATTTATATAGCAATTCTCCACTAAAGGGTATTTATTGAGTAATTCCACATTCTGATTCATTGAAACCGCTAAATTATCACCTTTTTCTTTCATTTTCTTCTTTTTTGCCTTTAAAACCTCTAAAATCCCTTTATAATCTATCCTTTTATCTTGATCAATTTCCAACATTTTCCTTAGTAATCTCTTGGTTTTATCACTAATTTCCGGTTTTTCTGGGAAAATTAGTGGTATTTCCATGATATTCTTCACTAATTCTTCCTGTGAGTTTTTCGGGCTTTTCCAAGGCGTTTTCCCATATAAAAATTCATAGAATATGATCCCAAGACTCCAAATATCGCATTTGAAGTTATAAGGCTCTTGTTTATAGATCTCTGGAGCCATATATAAAGGAGAACCTTTGAAAAAGGTTGAATTTATTGATAAATTTGTGTTTTTTCAAAGAAAAAACATTTTTTATAATTACCGATATTAACCCGAAATCGCTGATCTTTACCATTCCTTCTATCAGTAAAATATTGGCCGGTTTCAAATCCCTGTGAATAATGTTCCGATTAAGACAGAAGAGCATAGCCTCAGCAATTTGCCTCACAATCTCTCGACTTTCTGATTCATGCAGGATTTTCTCGAGATTTTTATCTTTGCGAATTTCATCTTTGAGAATTTCATCTTTGAGAAATTTATCACTTTTCTCGGTATTTTTCGTAAGAATTTTCTCTTTTTTACTTTTACGATACCTTTCTAAAGTACCTCCTGAGCAATACTCAAAAATCAAATAAAACCTATTTTTTGTCGATCTGACATCAATTAATTTCACGATATTGTGGTGATTTAAGGATTTTACAATAGAAATCTCCGATATGATGGCCTCTTCGAATTTCGCGAGTTTATGAGCGTCTATATCTATTTTATCTATTGCCTTGGCAGCATAGAAGGTCTCTGATAGTGATATGGTCTTTTCATCGGAATGCATTGAGGCAAGATAGACTTTACCAAAGGACCCTTTACCGAGAAGAACATCTGAGAAGATACGGAAGGGACCCACTCGTTTTAGAGGTGATTTCTCAAGAGCTTCTTTCGTTAATTTCATTGGTTTTTTGCTGTAAAATGCGAATTAATTTGATTTTTTGAGGTTTTATTGGGTTTTAATGGGTTTTTTGAGGGTTTTTGTTTATAATGGAAAATTTTATAAATATATTGGTTTTTTCGGTGTTTTTTGTTTATAATAGAAAATAAAATAATTTCAAGGTGTTTTTCAAATAAAATTGAATCTATAATCAATGAAAAATTATATAAATACCGCTGGAATCCTTATGGAGTTCGATTCTGGTCTGAAGAGTCTTCTCGAGGAGAATTCAAAGGAGACAATCGACCGTTTGAGCTGTATTGCGATAAACTACGAGAATTTCGCCAGTGAATTCGTTCAATACATCCTGAAGAAAATAGAATCAGTACCTTTAAAAACCCCTTAAAATCCCTTTAAACCCCCTTTAAACCCCTTTAAAATCCCTTTAAAATCCCTTTAAAATCCTTTAAATCCTTTAAAATCCTTTTAAACCCCCTTTAAACCCCCTTTAAAATTCCTTTAAAATTCCTTTAAAATTTCTTTAAAATTCCTTTAAAATTCCTTTAAAATCCCTTTAAACCCCCTTTAAACCCCCTTTAAAATCCTTTAAAATTCCTTAAAAAATTCCTTTAAAATCCCCTTTAAACCCCCTTTAAAATTCCTTTAAAATTCCTTTAAAATTCCTTTAAAATTCCTTTAAAATTCCTTTAACCCCCCCTTAAAATCCTAAAAAAATTCCTTTAAAATCCCCATCTTTAGGCTCCAAAGATAGAAAGTCGTTTAAACCTCCTCTACCTGATCGATTCGATTTGTAAGCTATGGATAAAGAACAATTCTCGAAGATACATCGATTTATTCGAGAAGCACATCGTCTCAACCTTTGTTCGCATTTACATTCAAAGCAGTCATTCTGATACTTTGAAAAACCAATTAAGACTCTTACGAATGACCTGGAGGGGCATTTTCCAAGAAATATCACTAAAAGAAATGAGTTTTAAGATAAAAGACCTCGAAAAAGAGGATATTGACTGCAATTTCTCAGAAGAAGATCGACAGAAATTACTCGATTATTACATAAAAAACGAGATTTCCTTAGAATCCCTGCCAAAACACTTAAAAACCAGAGAAATTCCTCATAAAACACCAGGAAAAACCCCAAGAAATTCAGTTCTTAAAGATTTAGAAGGCCCGAAAATCAAGAAAAAGCTTAAAAAAGCCATAAATCCGGAGATTTCACTGCCGAAATTCCAGAATTTAGACACTATTGTGAAGAAAAGCCCAGCGATTCCCGAGAAAAACGTAATGAATGTTCATAAGAGTGCTATAAGAGCAACAGAGATGCACCAAATGGAGAAAATTGAGAAGAATTCAGCAATTATCAAGGAAATAGCCTTGAATCACCCGATCAATAATATAAATAATGGCCTTCAGAACATGGTGAGAGTGGAAGAAAATAAAGAAGAAGAAGAAACAAAGGAAAAACTAAGGAATTTATTCGCTGTTATGCGAGAAAATAACCCACAAATCTTCTTTTATATCCTATATAAGAACTTTAAAGACGAAATGAGCCGACAAATCTCTAAGAAAAGCCTTCAGATTTCCAATATAAAAATGTAAAAAATCTCGATTTCTTTCTCATTTTTTCTTTAAAAAACGTGGATTTTCCTTAGAAAACAAGAATTTGTGATAGACTCATTGTATAAAGATCTGAAATTCAAATGCAATTCTTGTGGAACGAGGTTCAATGTCCAGAAAGAGTTCATTGAGCATTTAGACAGACATTTCATATTGAATAAATATCTGTTCGACATACAAAAGCGCGATAAAATGATTGAACGAGCTGAATTCCTCAAAAATGATGAATGGCTTTCGTATGAAATAATCCCTGATTCTAAGAAAAAAAGTAATGATTTTTCTATCGATTTCCTTATAATTTACTGATGATTTGTGAAGTTTTCAATGTTACTGAAGAAACTGAACATTGGATTGAAGCTGATTTTCAGAGAAATGTAAGACTTTTTTTCATTGAGAACTCCTTGAGAAAAGCAATGTTTTTAGATTAAATGTGCATTATGTGAAGAAAGCTTTAATTTGAAATATATTGGAAAAAAAGAGATTTGGATCTTCGAAAACGCGATTTTAGTCGATATCGAAGATAAACAACTGACCGGAGTGGCCTTTCATTATAACTGTTATAAGATATTGCTAGCTCAGGAGGAGGAGATCGAATATTTGAATGAAGTTAATATAATAAAAAAAAATGAACATTTGATTAAGTCGAAAACTAATAATAATAAAAATTATTTTTAAGATTGATGGGGCATTTCCTTTAAAATTTAAAAACTAACAGAATTTTCAAATAAAAATTAGTTTTTTTTAGTTTTTTCATCTTATTTGTTAAATATTTAAGATTTGAATGTTAATTAATTTTTATAATCTTCTAGAAAACAAACTTCAATAATAAAATTGCTTTTATTAAGAAAAGCTTTATATAAGATGAGTCTATTGGAAAATTTCTAATTCCTTTTTGAAGTTTAATTCAAAAATTAAGGGTTTCTTTAAATTTTATTATTTAAAACAAGAAATTTATCATTTTTTAACAGAACAATGCTCAAAACGACCGAATCCAAGCTTTCTTCCTATACGATAATTTCCAAAAATCCAGACTTTTACCTCCTCCAGCACAAAACTACAGGCCAAAAGGCCTATTACAAAGAATACTTCGGTGCAAGATTAACCTCAAACGAATACCAATTAGTTTCTGAGAATTTCAAAAAACGACAAGCCCTGCAATCTTCGACTTTGCTTGAGATCATTGATTATTCAATTTCCAAACAAGAAGCCTCCGAAGCCTCTGATCCCAATTATAAATTTGGTTTAATTTACGAATATTGGACCCAAAACTTTCAAATGGAATTAACCTCCAAGCTTCACACTTCATATTATTGGACAGAAGAAGAGCTGCTAAACACCATAGAGGCAACCTTGCAAAGTTTATGGCTTCTTCATACGAATGGCATCACTCATGGCGATATCAAGAGTTGCAATATAGTAGTCAATGAGGAAGGTTTAGTGAAACTGGCTGATCAATTCGTCACAAGCAGTTTCTACAAGAAGTCGCTGAAGCAAATTATAGATGAGAAATCAAGTTTAGTATCACCTGAGATGCTTGAAATGTGGCAAAGCCCCAATTTGATTGAAACTCCTGAAAACGATATATGGGCTTTGGGGATGATTTTTTTAGAGGCAGCTTGTTTGATAGAAATCGGTAGTTGTTATGATTGGGAGAAGAAAAAAGTGGATTTTGAGGTTATTGAGAAAAGAATGGAGTTTGTAAAGAAGAAATATGGAGATAAATTGATAGAAATATTTGAAATTATGCTTAGTGTAGAGTCTGGAAGAAGAAGAGAGGTGTTTGTGTTTTTCGGATTGAAGAAATATGAGAGTGTTGAAAGGGAATCGTTATGCATGAACCAGAATGATATGAAAGAGGGGATCAATGAATGCATTATATCGCCAAAGTCATTATCTGTTGAAAATTTGCTCATTAAACATAAGAATTCGAAAGAGGAATTTGTCGTTTATATCAGAAAAGAGATAGATAGAAGGCAAAAGTCATTAGATAGGTTAGAGAATCTATTGAAACAAGCTGAAAAACCTGATGAAAATAGGGATAACCTTCATAAAATCATGCCATTGCAAGAGAAAACTGATGTTTATGTCTATAGAACGAATTATAATGGCTCTTTAATGAAAAAAGAGAATAAAACAACTGTTCAAATGAAAAAGTCTTTACAAAATAACGAATTATGCAAAACTTACATAAATAATGAAAAAACCAAAGAGAAAACCCCATGTTTTTTTCAAGATAAACCAGCTATCCTTGATTCGATTTCATTACAAACAGCTCCTTCCTTTAATAAAATGAAGTATATTCCAAATGACCCTAAATCTAATCAGAAAAAATCATCGCTTTCCCTGATAAAAGATCGATATTTTCAAGATCTGAGAGAAAAACTCATAAGCAACATAAAAACTGAAAATAAAGAGAATGAAGAGAAATTTCCTGATGAAATCAAGAAATTTGACGATTTCTCCATTATAAAAAACGAAGAATCCCTTTCAATTTCTGATCGTGAAATCGAAAATTCAATGGAGACTAAAAACTGTCCTTTTAATAAAACTCTTCCTTTTCACGAGGAGACACAACTTAACAACAATCATCTTAAGACTTTGAATCGAAGAGTGGAGGAATGCCTCATCAAAGGAAATAATCATTCTCAATCACCATCAGATAGATCCTTTGAAATGAAGAATTCCATTATAAAAGAAAAAATTAAAAATTTTGCTAATGATTACGAAAATATAGAAAATATTGCCAATTTTGATAATATTGAGCATAAATACGATATTCAACAAAAAGAAATAGTGATAGAAAGGCCGAAAATAAAGAAAATAAGCTATGAAAACGGTGATTTCTATGAAGGAGAGGTTTTAGACACCATTCGTTCTGGTTATGGAACTTTATATTCGAAATCAAATCGAGTGATCTATCAAGGGGAATGGGAAGATGATTTCTTTAACGGACATGGAGTGAAACATAATTTGAATGTAATAGGTGAATATAAAGAAGGTTTTCCTTATGGTGATTTTAATAAATTGAGAGCTTGTTGGATAAAATACGAAGGAGGGTTCTTGAAAGGGAAAAAACACGGCAGTGGGGTTTTGATTTTGGGCTTTAATGAATACTTTCAGGGAATTTTTCAGAACGATAAGATTAATGGAAAAGGGACCTTTCAAACGATGAAAGGGAAAAGGGTGATTGGAGAATGGAATAATAATAAACTTATTCATAAAATCAATTAATTCTTGTATTTTAGGTTTTCTTTTAAATAATAATATAAATAACATGGCAAATCAACAAACAAAAAAAATTAACAAAAATTTTTAATTAACATAAAATTTTCTCTTCACATTATTCTTTCAAGCATTTTCTTGGAAATCTGCTTTCTTCTCATCATTTCCTTTCCTGTCTCCATTTACCACCCTAAAAATGCATTTGAGTTCTTCAATTTCTTTATTTCTTGCTTTTTCCTCATCAAAATTAATTAAATCACCATTTTTTCCTAAATTCTTCTGTTTTGTCCTTGTATTAATTTTGCTGGTCGAAGTCACAGGATGATTTTCATTCTTGTGGTTTTTATCTTTGCGTCGGATCTTCGCGCCTAGATAATTGCGACAACCCTCACATTTACAATGATCTCCACAAGGTCTCCCCGCATCGAAACATTCACAATATTTTTTTTTGCAATGTGATTTTTTGCAATTACATCCAAGATTCTTTGTATTGCAATTTGGCAAAACAAAGGAATTAAGGTCTAAATCCAACATTTCTTCAGTTTCTTTCTCGTTTTTCCTCGCCTTTAGATAGGTATTTCTCAAAGCTAGCTTCCTTTGTTTACAATCTTCTTGCCGATTGCAGCAATCAAGACAATTGCAAAGCGAATTGCACAGTTTCCCTTTGGCAAAACACTCACAATACAATTTCAAGCATTTTGATTTCTTGCAATTACAGATAAAATCGCTTATTTGCAATACACTCTCAGTTTTCTCTTCAGATTTAACTTTGCAAATAGTGCTGATTTCTTTCTTTTCTTCACTTGGCTTCTTCTCTTCTGAAATTCTATCATTTATCAGTTTTTCTGTATTGATGCCTGTGTCTGGATTTTCTAACATCCCTTGTTTATTTTCTTCTTCTAAGTCACAAGGCCTGAACTGCTCCATATCATTAAAATCAGAATTCTCCTCCACCAAATACTGCTGCAAAAGATCATCATTTTTATTCAGAAGATAAGGCGTTGATTCACATTCCATTTGAACTTCTTCATCAAAATTGAGGATTCTATCTGAGAAAGAAAATCTCCTATTTTTTTTATTGATCATAATTCTTTCATTAAAAAAAAAAAAAGCGGATTAGACCTGGGAGTCGGGAGTTTAGCCAAAGTTGGCTTTGTGATGGATTTGAAACGAGGGGTGGATGGAAGCTCTGAAATGAAGAAGTTCCACGACGAACTATACATGAGACGGACTATTTTATATGAGTTAGCGGAATATTATATAAACGAATTTTTTGTTTATTTTATATTATTATTTTTGATAAGAATATAATATATTAATAATTTTATCAAGAGACTTGAAAGTCACGTGTTTCTTTTATTGAGAGAAAAAAATAGCGAATGGAAAACTTAGAAACTTCTTAATTTTTTTTATAGAAAAATTGATTTCTGTATTATAATAGATTTTCTTTAAGATTTTCTTTCAAACAAAGACAAATATCAATAATATATAAACTCTTTTATCTGTAAATTTCAAAAACACGATGATCACCATAAGAAAAAAATAAAATAAAAAATTTAAACTTCTACATACATTATTCATCCAAGAAATCTTTATAAAATTCCAAAATGCTCATAATCTTCGCCTTATGTATTGGCTTTGTGCATACTACATCAGCTCCAGCCATTTTGAACTTATTTAAATCATTGCAGGCAGTATTTCCAGTGCATCCAATGATCACAACTTTATTATTAACACTCATTTGTTTGATAATAGCAGTGGCTTCCAACCCATTCATTCCAGGCATTTCTGAGTCCATAAAAATAATTCGAAATCTCTTGCATTTCTCACAGCATTTCTTTTCTAAACGACTCTCCATTATTTTAACAGCATTTTCTCCATTAAAAACAAATTCTGACGAATATCCCAAAAGCTTCAGAACATTCTGCAAATAAGAAACATTGAACATGTCATCATCAACCACCAGTATCTTAGGACATTGACAGCTGCTAAAAGGAAAGCATTTCAAATCCAATAGAGTGGGTGTAAAGTGTTTGCCTTGACTTCCTGAATTGAATTGTTCTATAACTTTGGAACTCATCGTCAAACTTCTATGAGTTTCTGCTTTTCCGAAGTGTAAGATCAATTTCTTTTGAAGATAGTCTTCGAGGTTTTTATTCTTTACTTCAAGTTCTTTTGCATCTAATGATTCACTTTCCATGTTGGAAGAATATTTATTAGCAACCAGTTTAGAACTTCTATCAGAGGAGGCTTGATAATCTTTGTTTTTGTCTTCTAAATAGAATGTGAATGAAGTGCCTTTTCCGATTTCGGATTTCACTTGGAAACCTTTCTTCTCATTTGGTCCCATCTCTTCAGCGAATTTCTGGCTTATGATCAATCCCAAACCCACACCACTTGGGTTCAGTATGGAGTTTTGATCAGAAGAAATTTTTCCAAATTCTTTAAATAATTTCTTCATATTCTCTTCGCTTATGCCGATGCCATTATCGGAAATCTCGAATCTGATCATTTTATTTTCTTTCTCAAAGTTTATTTTCAAAATAACACTCCCTGCTGGCAAGGTGAATTTAAAAGCATTTGATAACAAATTCAAGAGAATTTGTGTTAATCGATTAGGGTCGGAAGTTATCAGAGCAGGAAGATTTTGGTCGATATGTTTTTCGAAATAAATCCCTTTTTTCAAGGCTAGAATCTCCATGATTTTGCTTATTGTTGTGATATGATTCGGTAAATTGAATTTTATATAGTTCATTTTCAATTTTTCAGACCTCAGCTGCGAAAAATCTAAGATATCATTAATATAATTTAGCAGCAAAGTTGAGCTGAAAAGAGCGGGTTTCAAATGATCTTCCTTTATCTTAAAAGGAATTTCATTTAAATCCTGGACTAATTCCAGATTCCCGATGATAGAATTCAATGGAGTTCTGAATTCATGAGCCACATGAGATAATATCTTGTTTTTATGTTCATTGATTGTGTTTAATTCAGTTAATCGTTTACGATCAGTTTCATCTGTGAATTCAAAGAGAATCAAACAAGTTTCTTGATAGTCTATACAGGAAATCCTGATTTCATTATATTTCTTTTGTGGGTTGAGGGAAAAGCTTTGAACAATTTCATCACTCTCTTGTAAGATTTCTAATGTAGAGCTTGAATTATTCAAAATGTAATGGAACAGCAGGTAATGTTCGTTTAGGGTCGCATGAAGAGGGTTTAACTCATCGCTCCATATTATTTTTATTAATTGAAGAAGAGCTTTGAAAGTGAGTTCTGAGCTCAGGTCTTTTGGAAGGTAACCGCTATAGTTCAGGTTTGATAAGGAGTGGATTATTGATTTTAATGAAGAATCTATCTCCTAATAAGAAAATATATAAAAAAATTGTAAAATTTTAAAATTTAATCATATTTTTTAAAAAAAATAGTACTTTCGCTTGGATAATTTCTTTCTCTTCTTCTGGAAGAAAACATTTGATATTTTTGAGTTTATTCAGTTTTTGTCTTATGGTATCAAGGCTATTTTTTTGCTGAAAATTGCATAATTGAGAGATTTCTAGTTTATTTTCAATGTTTTGATAGATGAATTTTTTGATTCTTTTATTGGAAAATAGCAATTCCATGTCTTTATCGTATAAAAGAATGCCTGAATTCAAAGAGTTCAAGAATTTAAACAATACTTTATTTCCTTTCACCAAAGTCTTTTTTTTCGTAATTTTTCTTTTAAATAAATTTTCATTTTCAGATTGACCATTAAAAATTTTATGTTTTTTTTCATAATAAAGAATCATAATAATGAGTGATAAATTTGTAAAAACTTGTATAATAAGTTTAATAAGTTCTATTTGATTTTGAAAACTATTGGAACAAGTCAAATGATAACTCCACACTCCTGTGAAAAACAGCACCATGATCACTTTAAATTTAAAGCTTTTTATCAAAATTAGCAAAATATTGTTCAAAATCACCAATGTAATAAAATTTAATATATAATCCTGATGCCTAATTTCAAGATCAGGATAGTATTTTGGATAGAAACTAAAGAAGTTTATTATCAAAAAATAAAAAGTCGCAACAATGGCTTCACCCGTAAGCTTAAAATGAAGAATATGTGCAATTTTTCTTCTTTTTAAGTAGAAAGCATAAGCTAAAGCTGACATGAATGCGACAAAAATCATTGAACCCATAGAAAGGTAGTAGTTAATTGTATCAGGCACTTTAGCGAAATAATGGCTCAATATTGCTAAAATGTTATAAATTATGTTCCAGAATCCCAAGATCAAAAGAAGATAAAGTGCAAGCTTAACTTTTAAATGAATTTCTCTCGAAGGAACAACTATATTGAATTTGGCAGTTGATGAAATCATTTTTATTTTATTTTGGGTGAGATATTTTGAATAAATAACTAAAAAAAAATTTAGAATCAAGGTAATTCAAAAGGAAAAAAAAGGAAAATAGGACGACAATTAAAATTTAGATCAAAGTTTTAAAATTAAATTTGGAAAATTTGGTTAGTATCCAAAAATTTTTGATGTTTAAATTAAAATTAAATTAACCTTTAAAATAAAAACAGTGTTTTTGGTTTAAATTTATTTAAAAAAAAATTGCATCTCGCTCGATTAACTCCTTATGATTTTTTCTGAATGACTCATTTCTTTTTTTTTATTGTAAATAAAATAATTAGATTTTATTACTGTTGATGAAATTTTTAAAAAAAAATGATTATTAAAAAAGATAAATAATTATTTTCTTTGGGTGAGATATCAAAAATGCCGTTTCGGATCACATTTTCCAATTTATATTTAAATTTTTCAAAGGACAATATTAATTGTTCTTTTTAAGAAAACAGAACAAAAAGAAAAAAAACACTTTTCTTTTTATTCTTCTAATAGATTTTTATAACTTTCCAAAATATTCATGATTTTGGCTTTGGTGATGGGTTTCGAGCAAACCATATCTGCTCCAGCGTTTTTGAAATTATTAATGTCGCAGGGTGAAGTATTTCCTGTGCACCCAATGATCACAGTTTTTCTATTAAAAGGCATGGCCTTTATCGAAGTAGTGGCTTGCAACCCATTCATCCA
>JFJP01018796.1_pt1 | contig 11869 bp, 12 predicted proteins | sample 431651 | NCBI WGS metagenome assembly JFJP01 (sample SAMN02602958, study PRJNA72255) | Microbial mat metagenome, whole genome shotgun sequencing project. | biome: fresh water; feature: sink hole; material: water; isolation source: purple microbial (photo- and chemosynthetic) mats found in... | reverse complement strand
CCTTGACCTATACCCGGACAAAATGACAGCATGAACACAACATATGGGGGGTACCCACACAAAACCCAGATGCGCCTATATAGATTCTAGTTTCGGATCCTGTCCGTAAGTCTTGCATTACTATTCTGGAATAGTGCTTTTGTCGAGATCGGACAACAGCGAACGGTATTGGTCCGCTACATGCGCAAGCGTGTAGCGTTCTTCCACCGCCCGTCGCGCGCGGCTTCCCATGACTTCAAGAAGAGGAAGATTGCTTTTGGCCTCCAGTATTGCGGAGGCAAGTGCCTCCGGATTGTTTGGTGGAACTACCCACCCGATTCTGTTTTCAAGGATTGTAAGCGCAAGCTCTGACTCAGCATCCGTTACTGCTATAATGGGTTTACCGGCTGCCATGATATTATACATCCGGCATGGTACAGAAATACCAGCCATCCCCGGTTTGAAGGCAATGAGTGCCACGTCGCACTCATTAATTGAATCTGAAAGCTGATTTCGCGGGACAAAATCACGCACCCTGATATTCAGTAAGCGGTGAGCGGCGATTTCTTCCACAAGCTTCATTCTACCTGCTCCCCAGCCAATTAGGTCGAATCTTACAGTTGGTTCTTCAGTGGCAAGGTGCGCAGCCGCTTCGACGATCGTGTCTAATGCGTGTGTTCGTCCCATGTTGCCTGAGTACTGTACACAGAAATACTCGTTGGTTCCTGTACGGACTAACGGTTGAATATCCTTGTGGTCAGCCCAGTTTGGAATGATGTAGCGAAAGGGCTTTCGGCGGCCCATCTTGATCGCGACACGTTGATCCATATCTCGGCCTATGCTCACGATGGCATTCATATGGGCATACAGCCACTTAATCGCTAAATCCACGCTCCGGTAGAGCAGGGAGCCTGGGTGCGCAATGCCGGTAGCCGCAAAGACATCAGGGTACACGTCATGAATCAGGAGGATGCAACGGGTTCGTTTCAGCTTGCAGGCGATCAGGATCAGAAACGGTAGCAGCGGGGGGTTGGTTACCACAAGGACCGTTGCCTTAGGCTTTAGCCGCCATAAGGCGACAACGAACATCGAGATGCTAATCGTGACCAGATTGCATAATCGACTCAATATACGGCTCTTGTCGAATGTCGTGCTGGGGCAGCGGGTGATAGTCACGCCATTTCGTTCTTCACGTTTCGATGCCCGGTGGCCGCGCTTGCTATAGGTGGGTTGTGCGCACAGTACATGAATAGAACGTGTATCGGCAAGCGCCTCTGCCAATTCCGTGAGCAGGTGCCCGGTGGATGTCTCTTCCGGATAATAGAGTTCAGAGACGATAAAGAGCTTTCGTTGTGTTCTGGTCAACATATCAATTTCTTCCACTTGTCGGCATAAATAAGATTCGAATATTTCTCTTGAAACCGGCCATAAGCATGGGTTGCCATTTCAAGGCGCTGCGAAGATTGCATAGATAGAACCGCGGACAGGGCCGTCGAGACAGATTCGGTGCTGGGCTCGACGAAAAACGCTGCGTTTTCAGGTAGCATTTCCGCGATTTCCCCAACTCGGCTTGTTACAATGACGCACCCCGACGCCATGGCTTCAATCAGAGTAATAGGTTGTGCTTCAATGAGACTCGGAAATACCAGGACATGAGCCCGATGGAGCAAAGTTTCCTTCTGATCCCCTTCGACGAGTCCAAACCATTTTATCGAAACAAATTCTGATTTATTGATAGTCCTTAATTTTGATTCTAGCCAAGCTGCCTGATCTTCCCGAGAGTCCACACTCTTGCTGTATTGCGTATCGAGAAAATCACCGCACAGGTAGCACTCGATCGGCCGCGTGTGGCTCTGCGTGCTGATCTGCTCGATACAGTCAACAAAGATCCTGTATCCTTTTGACTCAATCAGATTACTCAGAAATATAATACGAATCGGCGTAGTGTCGACTAGGTGTTTCTGTTCAATCTCGCCGCACGCTATCGGCGTAAGTTCGCAAGTGTTATTGAATATACACACTCGATGCTTATCAACACCAAGAGCAACTAGCGCTTCCACTTGGTGCGGACCCAAAACGGTGCAATACCGGCATTGATTGGCCAGAAAACGCAGAAGACGAGCTTTCAGTGAACGCGCATTCCATGAGGCAAACCAGTGCCCATGCAACGATAAAATCGCTTTTGCCCGCGTTTGTCGAACTAGCTGCGCAACGGGCAGCCCCGTAAATAAGAGGGCATTCATAGACTGCCCCTGGTTGATGTAGATCGTTGGAACTGGGCTAGTTCGTCTGATCTGATAAAGCCGTTTCCAGAAAGAATGCAGTTTTACCAAATAGTTCAAAATTTCCCGCACCGCTCCGTGATCCCGGTTAAAAGCGGGTACCGGTAAATGTATAAATTGCTGTTCTGGCACAAGCTTCTCAATAAGCGCTGTTGCCTGCCGTTGCCCCGTAGGATAAAGCGGAGCAGCATAGATGAGAAGAATGGGGGAGATTGTGTTTGGATTCATATTTAGGATCTCGTGTGTCAGAGCATTGCCTCATTCATTTTCGGTTTAGGGGCAGTACGATGTATTTTCCGGAATCCTTGAGTGCCTCCGATGCGAGCCAGCACCATTACCGATGCCCATATAGTAAGATAAACGGTAGCAATCCTGACAAAAGCGAAGTTCTGGTACCAAACCCATCGCGGTAGCATGAACCCGCACGCCAGATACCACGCCAGGTGAAGAGTCTTTTGCCTATGTATGCCGTGAAGCAAAATCCAATTAAGAAAATACGAAAGAATCATGGATACGACAAAACACCCCGGCAGCCCAAAATTTGCATAAGCCTCGGCCGGTTCGAAAATCCCCCCCTGGCTCATAACACTACCGTCGACATCGGTTGACCATTCCAAGCCAAGAGGACGCTCCAACCCCAGTGCGGAGGGTGGTAGTCGGTATAGATAGTCAATGTAGCTTCGTCCAAGTAGAAGATCATCAATTTTCTCAAGGTTGATCTTGGCAATCATCCCATAGAAGCCTCCGAGCATATGGTTAGCGGTGTCAAGCATTAGCATATCGTGTCCATAGCGGTCTGTAACAAAAAATCCCCTCAAGGGTGTATCCACGAGTTCTATGACGTTATCAGAAAAGCTCAAATTATAAGAAAATCTCGATTTTCCGATCACTGTAGAAAAGACAAAGCCAGGTATTGCCAACGCTAACACCAAAATCATCAACCTTGAACTGGTGACTTCCCGCTCTCTCGAAAGTATTTTTAAAACCCAGACCAGCAGAACTATCAGCATGGCAGGAAAGAGATAGTCAGCCCGACTACCTGTGAGAATGCAGAAGGCAAACGAAGAAAACACAACGCCTATTGGTAGTGTTAGAAGTCTTTTGCTACCTTCAAGAGATATCAGTACGATCGCAGCAGAAAATGCATGGAGAACGCCCAATATATTAGCGACGGGTGCTAAATTCGAATCGCCATCAGCGTAGAAAGCTCCAGCGCCGATGATTCCGCCAGAGGCATAGACAAAGAGACATGAAACAATAATGCAGCCCGCAACACCGATCCTTTGGAGCGTGTGCTTCATGGCTGATGTCAATACGGTCACAATTATGCGATCCTGGGAATAGCCGTATTTTCGTGCCGCGAGGAGCCAACCAATTACAGCCCCTGTTCCGGCCAGTCCTCCCCCGGCGCATAAAATCCAGGTAGACTCCCATGTTTGATAACTTTCACCAAATGGAGCCACGAGTAGATTCCCTTTGAGCAAGCTCCACGTCCAAGCGGTGATTAGGGTAGGAGCCAGAAGTAGCAGCAATCGGAAAGAGATGATCATATTTCCCCGAAGCGAAATCAGGGCAATTCCGGTATAGGTTGTCATAAGAACGGCTAAAACTGATATGCGTGCCGTATATAAGGCTTCTGGGAAGTAATGCAGAATGCCAATAAACGCTACGAATATAAGACTCGCCATCAATCCCCGCCTTGCATCACGAGCAGTCGGTTGCTTGACCAGAGGATGCAGGGAAAATACAGATGTTATGAAAGCATATTGTTTAGAAGGCATACGGGGCTCTCGATAATATTCTCGATTCCAAAGCGTTTACCAAGTCTACTGATTTTGCAATGGTAAGTATTCATGAGGTTGGCTTTTCGGCAGTCTTGCGAAATTAATTTATTTTTGTTACTTGCGACCAATTGCTGAAATTCAGAGAGTATCTGATCCGGAGGGTTGTCAAATTGAAGAATCTCATTCATAAGCGCGATTTGTCGTTCCGACTGGTTCCAGTTGGATATCGCAGAACCACTCGTTCTATAACTTATGAGTACCGATGGCAGGTTTCGTAATTCATACCCTCTCCGCAGCATCTTTACCCACAGGTGATAATCTTGCATGGTCACCAGTTGATTGCAATATCCGCCGCACTCTGAAAAAACAGAGCGCCGCATCATAACTGCAGGGTGGGCGATGCAGTTGCCTTTGGTTAACAGTCTATTTCTTATTTTGTTTGCACTTGTGATCGGATAAGTTCGACCAAACGGAACACCATTCTCGTTAATATACTCGACCGCCCCAGACACTAGTGCAGCTTGCAAGTTACGTTCCAAAAACGATACTTGTCTTTCAAACCGATTAGGGTTACAAACATCATCGCCATCCATTCGAGCAATGTACATGCCGCGCGCTAATTTTGCCCCTTTGTTAAGTGAGTCTGGCAGTCCTGTGTTCGGCTTGTCCAACAACCGTATGCGGCAATCTTGCAAAGCATAACGCTTAATTATATCAAGTGAGCGGTCAGTGCTTCCATCGTTCACAATAATAAACTCAAAATCCGAAAAAGACTGGTTCAAGACGCTTGTTATGGCTTCTTCGAGCCATCGCTCACCGTTGAAAACAGACATTAACACAGTGATTGGGAATTGCCCTGGTTGGCTCATATTTTCACCCAGTCTTCTGGCAACAGCCCCTTAAACCCCCAATGCATCTTCCCCTGACGCATCTCAAAGCCTGGGGCCACAACTGTTTTTTCCTTATTCGCACTAAGCCATGCGCCCCACCAACTGAATGTGCTGTTGGCGATGATGAAGTGTTTACATTGGGACATGAGCCAAAGGTCGGCGTAGGTGTTTTCGTCACCGATATTGTGCGAAAGACAAGTCACGCGGGCATCCGGTAGATCAATATGGGCACGCGTTGCTTCGGGTTTGTCGGAAAAAAGAAAGTAATGCGCATCGGGGTAGAGACGTTCCATCTCAGCCACTGCGCGAGTGTAATAATCCGTAGGCGCGTTGTTAATGCCTCCTTTCTGCGGCTCATCGAAAAAACGAACATGAACAGCGATGGAATTAAATTCGCGAATCTTTTCATACATAACGATGTTTCGGGAATCGGAGGGTGGCTTGATCTGTAAATCCTGGCGAATAATAGCTTCTATGTCTTTGAAATAGTTTACACTTTGCCAATATCCCTCTAGATATAATGTCTTGTCGGTTCTGACCTGTAGAAGGCGAGCATCGAAGTCGAACCCTTCCTGTTGGATGTAGCGCCGTTGTTCAAAGGGAATGTTCTGGTTGATCCGCCGTTTAAGATACCGCCGTGCTCTGGAAAATGGCTCAAGGCGTTCTGCTGCTGTTGCCTTGCGGCAGGGAATGTTGAAGTGATCTAGTTGATATTGACGCCGATATGCGTGGTCATAAGTGAACCCGCTGACGTGATCGATTGCGAGTTCGGCATCGTTCCCCAAAGCCAATCGCCTCGCCGCCGCATAGCAGAAGAGTTGATTTCCGAGCCCACCTTTGATTCGTGTTATAACCTTCTTATTTAACATAAGTGAGTTTACTCCAAATGATTTGCGCTCATCGTGCATATGGGCCATGCGATCTCTGCGCTAATCTCGGGACCATTGTGTCGTTGAGCAGGGGTAGCTGTCAGCCTCCCCTGCCGGTTGATTCCATTCCCTCTGCAATCCGCCTTGGCTCGCTGCATCTTTTCGCGAATGCTCTATGCATAATAGAGAAAAGCGCCCAGATTAGGATCCCTGTTATAGCATATTTCTCGCCATACCATAGCCAGGTAGGAGCCACTGCTACAGCAATACAAAGAAAGGCTAATTTGTGGACGTTAATTCTCTGTAGCATTTCAGTTTCTGCAATACTAAAAAATAATGACAAAAATTGCGAGTGTAAACAAAACGCCCCACATACGAAAGTTAAAAAAAGTAACAACCACTGCGTGCGTGCCTCCTTTCCATATGTCACCTCCCAGGCAGGCCCTGCCCATTCATTTATCGGACGTGTGTATCCCAAAGCATTTGCAATAAATCCGGGAGGAATTGACAAAAAAGAATCCAAATAATCTTTTCCCATATTTAGAGCAAGCTGGCCGCTAATATGTTCGCCAGCAACAGATAACGGTGTAAGAAGTACGGCACTCCATGTTCCTGTAAGCAGTCTGTCGAAACCTATTTGTCCATCCTCTGAAAGATTGCTGAAAACCTCAGCAATTTGATTTAGATCGGTGGAACCAGCGAGCTGCACCCAGTAGCATTGATACCACGAATAGCAAGCCCGCAACGGCTGCTATCTTGCCCCAAGATTTGTTTTTTCGGATCGTCTACTTGGGTGGAGCCCAGTAATAATAGACTATAGCAATGCCAAAAATAAAAGGTACAGTATCCCTGTCACCTCGAAATAGCTGAAAATAACACACAACAAATAACAATGCGATAAAGAAGGTTCTCAACTTACGCTTTTCTTGCGCTACATTTATTTCGAGGCTTGCGTCAGCAAAGACAAAAATCAATAACGCAGCACCTACCAACCAAGCAGAATTGAAGCCTGAATCCTTGAGAATCGACGAAGATTGTGTGTACGCCTCCTGTAAGATGTTTTTGCTCGGTGCTACTAGAGCAAATAAAACAACGGCAACCAACACCCACAGAATGGAAACAGCCATCGTCAATGTAGGTTGTGCTTCGCGTTCTATTCCGAGCACTCGTTTCAACCTCCTATTCGATAACTGCGAGACGGAAGCCCCCAGTGCTATCCCAATCCCGCCCACCGCTCCAAGCATTGCCGTCAGCTCGATAATCTCTTGATCAATCATATACGGATTAGGGCTGCGCCCCCACATTCTATCAGGAATTGGCCCGCCAAAATCGAACCACAAATATGGAACAATATGAATGAATGGCAACGCATAGACTAGCCACAGCACCAATATTAGAAGCCCGCACTGTTTCCGTCTATAGCTCCGCATCAAGAACGAAGATACCCAAGAGAAAATGGCCAAAGATAAACTAATTGGAAAGTATTCGTCAAAATGAAAGAGCCCAACCGCCGCTAAGCCGGCGATGAGGAACAGAAAAAATGCAACGCATTTATTCCTTGATTCGTGCTGATTGTTGAATTAATTCTCATCTAAAATTAAGTCGTGGCTGTGTGTTTGATTTCGTATAACATTAGCATTTCTGCCGACCTGTCTTTTCGGCATTCTTCCCCATATTGCGAGGGGGCCTTCTTTCGAATCTATGCTATTGCTTCTCCGCAACGCACTGCCACCCGAAACACGCGAGATCATCAGATTTGCGCTTGTTGGGGATTTTGAAGTACAGCATGCCGAGTAACGCATAAGCATAGGCAAACGGCCAAGACCAGTTACCCTTTGTCCGTTCAAGCCCCCCGAGTCGCGTGATTTCTTGCAGTAACAGCGCATACCAATCTCCATTCGCTGTAAGTTCAGTCACTTCAAACCCTCGTGTAGAAAGATGATGCATGTACCAGTATTTCGAAAAGCCTGTGCAATAGTGGTACGGAGCCATATGTACATTGGAGGCGAAGGGTGCCGTAAGTATAAGCGTTCCTCCGTGCTTAAGGATCCTAGAGAACTCATCCAACGCGCGAGTCGGCTCGGGAACATGTTCAAGCACCTCGCTACACAGAATGGCATCGAAACTGGCATCAGGCGCCGGAATTGCGGTGATATCGCTAACTAGGTCAATTATGCTGGTATCCCATTTTGTGGTTTGCAATCCTTCGTCCGGATGCCCCCCCTCAGCCCCCTTGTATTGGCAGAAGTCTTGGGAGACATAGTTCAAGTGTGTACATAGCGGTTTGTTTTTTAACTGTCCCGCACCAGCGTCGAGTATCCTATGCCCCACTGGAATTATGGAAAGCTTCAGTTTTAGCCATGCTTGACGATCTAGCTCATTTATATTTTTATAGAACATGATGATTTCCGAATATTTTCTTGTTTACTTCGCTTTCGTGAAAAAGAATGAGCTTCTATTTCCTACCTATTATAGCTAGTCCTGATGTGTGTACTCATTGCTATCTCTTATAATGCGCCTCAATATTGCGCATTATCTGTCTGGCATCTGAAGGACACAACATCCACCATCTTGACTCGTTTAAACGTGCTGCCGTTTCAATGGAAAAACGCATTTTAATTATCTTTGCAGGGACGCCTGCCATCACGGCAAATGGAGGTACGTCTTTTGTAACAACAGCGTGTGCTCCGATAACGGCACCGTCACCAACTGTCACCCCGCGCTTAACTATTGCATAATTACCAATCCAAACATCATTTCCTATGACGCAATCTTTCTTTGTTAATTCTTGATACTTATCATCATAAAAATAGCCACTTGTGCTGAGTTTAGCCAAATCATGCTCGCCTGGCCCTATGGAAACAAAATTACCTATCGAACAATACCGTCCGATTGTTGCCCTAGTTATAAGTGAGTAGCTATTAATATATGTGTATGCGCCGACTGAGCAGTCCTTGTCAACCGAGCACCGACGCCCGAACCGCACTCCTTTCTCAACGTGGCACATCACGCTATGGGAATTATAAATATTCCAAACTCGTCTTGCTATTCTTTTGAATAAGTTACTTGTATTGATCATAATATTATCTGGAAGATCTTGATGAAGAAGAACGTCTCCGCCAGTCCGACCGAAGGCTTGAATTGGACCAGGTGCGCGCTATTTCTTTTCACGGTGGCATTTAATGAAAGCTATGATTATTTGACCATAGCTCATCGTTCCTTGATTTATCAGCCCATGATAGACTCACATCTATTTGACTTTGAACCAGAAAAAAACGCAACCCACAGAATATAGATGATACTGAAGCACACGAACGAGAAAACAACACCTTTAATACCAAAGAGATATGCTCCTCCAATATTCATGATTGTTCCTGCAATAGCCGTGCCGACTTTAATCCGGGCAAGGCTTTTCGTATTCAATTCCGCCATCATGATCAGAGAGATCGTCTGGCCTGCGGCGAAAAGTCCACCGCCTAGTAACATCCATGGAAAGAGATAGGAAGCAGACCTGTATCCAGTAGCAGTTAGCAGGGAGAATATCAGCGGATGAAATTTAAATCCAATGCAAAAGACAACTGATGTGCAGGCGAGTGCCACCATGGTTAGCCCACCGCAAATCATTCGCGCATGTCGCCTGCGGCTGATATCGCTACCATCGCCGACTCGTGCGAATATAACTGGCGCCAAGAGTTGAATGGCCATCTCGACTAACATCACGATCGGGACGTAACCGAGTTGGTAAACAACGGCATATAAACCTATATCGCGGGTGGACGCAAAAGCACCTAGGGCCCATCTGTCGGATGCCATATGCATGCACGTGAATAGCCCCCAGACAGCAAATGGCCATGAATAATGCCAGGCTTTAAGTTGCCACTTGTGCGCTTCAGCAGGATTGCTATTAGCAAGTAAAGGAACGCGTTTGTTCAAGAACCATAATTGGGAAACTAAAATCAGAAGCGTGACAACCGTAAAACCAGCCAGGGCGACGACGCTACCACGTGGCATAGCAATCAGCAATAGAACGGCAACAAGGTATTTGAACCAGGAAAGGGCGGCATTATGTAATGCGACGACAATCCGCTGGCGAGCCGCATTCTGAATGCCATTACAGATGCCATTGTAACCGCTAAGGATCGCCAGCAGCAGGGCTATGAATCCAATGACAATCCAGTCTTTTTTCCCAGTAATCCAAAGCGATGCGCTCATGACGGGGAACACAAGCAGTAAGAGCATGGTTGCGTGCCTCGTCATTTTCCGGATAGCGTCGGTATAGGCGACCAATCCGTTTGCTTCGACGGCGGGTGCATAAAAACGCATGGCACCATTGGCCAACGGTCCCATTACAAACTGATTGGCAAAGGTGACTACCGTCATGCCTAACGCGAGTTTTCCGTACTCTTCCGGTGACAGGAACTCCGTTAGGAGTCGGACTCCCGCAAACGCTCCGGCAACAGACAGCAGCTTGCCCAAAAGAATCCAACCGCCTTCATGAGAAAGCCGACGAAATCGAGGTGATGAAAGCAATTTCTTCATGCTTAGGTTTTATTGGGCTTTGGGGGTCACATCTTAACATTCAACATTTGGGTCGTTTTGGGTGAGTGCAGGGTGCCCTAATCTCATTCAGAGACAACCCGGTCTGCCTGGGTTATTCCCAGTCCTCAACTTCCAGCGTATTGATTCTTGAAAATTCCCCCACATTATGTGTAACCAGTTCCAGCGTATTGATTCTTGAAAATTCCCCCACATTATGTGTAACCAGCACGCACTGATTGGCAACAGCAATCGATGCAATCATGAGATCGTTCGGTCCTATCGGTGTGCCTGCCCGTTCAAGTTGTGCTCGGAGTCTCCCGTATTCGCGGGCCGCCTTGTCGTCGAAGTCCAGCGAAAGTAAGCCTGAAAAAAGCGTCGTTAATATGTTCAGATTCTTCTGTGTACGGCTGCTCTTTTCCGCACCAAAATACAATTCTGCTTTCACCACTGAACATAGACGGATAAGCGCAGGGTCAACGGATGAAACACGCTTTTTTATGGCATTTTCATCCGCGTTCAGAAAACGGATCCACGCGTTCGTGTCGAGCAGGTAAATCATACCAATTCCTCGCGCGATTCGTATTCCCCTTGAGGTTCTCTAACCAAGCAAGTGCCTTGCCAGCTTCCGGCAAGATCGGCCAGCCAGGAAGTGGGTTGTGGGTGTTCTGGTTTGTGTAATATCAGCGATGATGGGGAAATCGGCATAAAAATGACTTCTACTGATCCATGCCGGAATTCTTCCGGCACTGTGATCGTTGCCGGTGGCGTTTCATAAATCAATCTGAGTGCGTTCATTGGAATTATCTCCTTAAGCTTCCCTCAGATAATATCTGTTCATGAATGTATTTGAAAGCGGCAAATAGTCATCGGGGGGGGTGGGGGAAAACGCTGAAACGCTGAAAAGCTGAAAGCTGAAATGGGGAGGCTGTGGAATGTGGGCTGTAGACTGTGGAAAACGCTGAAACGCTGAAAAACTGAAACGCTGAAGGCTGAGCGAAAATCACAAGGAAATAGAGCGGAGCCATCTATAAAGTTTGGGTATATGATTCTGCACGGCATCCCAGACGATGGTGTCGTCAACGCTGTCGTAGCCGTGTATGATGCGGTTGAGCATTCCAATGATTTTCCCCAAGGGCTTTGGGGGTCACGTCTCTTCATTCTTCAATTGACCTTTTCCGGGAGGGCATCGGGGTCAAGTCTTCACAATTAACATTTGCTTCATTGGTTTTGGTTGTCTCGTCATTGCTCTTTTCAGGTCACATCCCGCCATTCTTCTTTCGGTGGAGGGGCTCGTCTCGATTATGTTCTTGGTTCAGCGTTTTTGGGGTTCTTTGTTCTTAGTGCTGTGTGCCTCGTTCTTGGTTTTTGGTTGTGTGGGTTGCTGGTTTAGGTTTTGGTGGTTCCTAGTCCTTCCAGCGCGGATAGCGCTTCGCGAAAAACGGTCTTTGATATCCAGAGGCTCGATTTTTGAAGGCGCTCGAGTACTTGCCGCCCCTTTTCCTTGTCAATACGTCCGTATACGACGG
>JFJP01012350.1_pt1 | contig 11869 bp, 12 predicted proteins | sample 431651 | NCBI WGS metagenome assembly JFJP01 (sample SAMN02602958, study PRJNA72255) | Microbial mat metagenome, whole genome shotgun sequencing project. | biome: fresh water; feature: sink hole; material: water; isolation source: purple microbial (photo- and chemosynthetic) mats found in... | reverse complement strand
GCCTCAGCCAGCGCCTCGCCAACCGTCCCCGCCGCAGAGTGAATATTTATAATCTTGTTGCCGACAAAAACTGTCAAATCACGCGCAGGGATAAAGATCACAGTGAACGCTCCCTGACACTGCCCATCAGGGCAAACGCGTGTGATGCGAGTCTCGGCGGGCGGGTCGAGCAGGTCTCCTTGTGTCAGCGCAACCCCCGCCTCGTTTAGAGCCTGTCCCACTGTCAGCGCGGATGTTTCGATTTTTTGCTCTCCCTCCTGCGTGATGAGAGTCAACATCACAGCGCGGCGGATTTGGATTGTAGGCGAATCCGAAAGCTCGGTTGAATCGAGTGGCATATCCACTCCGTTGATGAGGACTCGATCATGTGGATTGAGGATGATTCCCGCCTGCTTCAAAATGGCAGTTAAATCCCTTTCATCCGATTCGATATGCTGGATTTTTTCACCATCTATAATCGTAACCGAAGAAGAACGCGGCTGACATGCCGTTGCAAAAAATAAAGACACGCACACCAGCCAGCAGAAGTATCTCATGCATGGAATTATAAACGACAGAAAGCGCGGGAAAATTTTCTCTGCACATTCTGCCGTTTGTCTGATTTAAGCGTGGAGTCGAAAGTCACCCGACTTTCGAGCAAAATCAGGAGATTTTGCAGTCCGCACTTTGCATACAGATTTACCCCGAAAGATTGAGGTGATACCTGATTTTCAATAGACCGTCCGCCCGTGCGTCTTCAATCCACGCATGTCCTTGTCAGTGACATTCCCGCGTCTGCATCACAGCCCGCCGAGTTGATTTGATCACGAAGGTAGTCGTCGTAAAGCGTGCTCATTGTCACCAACTCCCATTTGTTTTCACGCAGCCAGGGATAGACCTGCACGCTGGAGTTGTAATCTTGTGTGCGGATGTGCATTTGGATAATGTCGCCGCCTTTGCCTTTTTGAATGGCTCTGGTGACAATATCAGGCTCGCCGCCGCCGCCGATGGAGAAGAGCGCGGCAACCAGTCCGCGCTCCTGGCAGAGAACATCCATCGTGTAACTGATGATGTCGTACGGCGGGCGCACAAAGTGAACGTTGTATTCCCTGCCAAGTACCTGAGTCAGTGCATGGTGCCATTTGTCGTAATCCATCAACGCCGTGGCAGGTGACATGACTCCGAGATTGACATGGTCAAAGGTGTGATAGCCGATCTCGTGACCTTTCTCTACCAGCCGCTTCCAAATTCCACTGTCTTGCTCTTCGAGGTTGTATAGTTTGGAGCCAACGGGAAAGAAGGTCACTTTGAATTCGGGGTAGTCATTCAGAAGTTCTTCCAGCGCCTGCATTTTGTTCAGCAAATAACAATCGTCGTAGGTGAAAGCCATGCGCTTGAATTTGCGGCTTCCGTTCCAGATTAATGGCGCGGTGAAATAGGGTTCATCCGCCTGTATGGGGATGAACTTGCTTGCGGAAATTCCAAGCAATGCCGCGCCGCTGAGTTTCAAAAAATCTCTTCGTGAAACGCTGGTCATTTTTGTCCTTAATAAGGAGATTGCTTCGTCGCCAAGAGCAAGAACGCTCCTTGCAAAGCCATACACGATTTTTTATTCCAAAATTTCCACGCTCATGCCGACTTTGATCTCGCCTTGATTCAGCGGAATAACATTCATGCCGAACATCGCGCCGCCTTCCTGCATTCGATAGTTGCTCAGGGTTTTGAGCGGCTCTTTATTTTTCTCCAACGTGTCCTTGTCTATGGTTGTCACCACACAGCGCGGACAGGGCTTGACGAGCGCCATTTCCACCTCGCCGACGCGGATGCGTTTCCATGTATCTTCGGCGAACGGCTCACAGCCTTTGACGACCAGGTTCGGGCGGAATCGATTCATCGGCAGAGGGGAATCCAATCGTGAGTTTAGGTCGGTAAGCGATTCCTCCGAGATGATCAAAATCGGGTATCCGTCTGCAAATCCCGTGTGGTCTTCTGCGCTGACCGCGTAATCAGGATTCAACTTGCGCTTGATTCTTTCATCTACATGAGCGAGGCGCACCGACACGCCCAGCCAGTCTGAAAGCCATTGCGCGGTTTTATCGCCCTGATCAATCGCGCTCACGCCTTTGCTTTTCCAAATATTAACGGGTATGGGCGCGCCAGTTTTTTGAATTGCAAATTGGAGCGAAACAAAATTGGGCGCAGAGAGTGTAACCGAATCATTTTTGAGCGTGGGGGTAATGAGCGCAAGTTTTGCGTGTTCACGCTGGGTGAGAAAGTCGCCTTCAGGCGTCACCACCATCATACGGCGGTCGTTGGCAAGCCCCATGCGCTCCACTTGCGTTTGGGTCACGTCAAATCCGCGGCAGGCTTTGATAGGGTAATACGTGAGATTAGAAAGTTGAATCATGCGGGCAATTGTACCGCAAAGAAAAACTCGCCAATTAGCGTCGAGATCTATGGTGTGCTAAAAGGTTGTTAGGCGCGGAGTCCAAAGTCCCCTGACTTTGGCGGCAAAATCGGGAGATTTTGCACTCCACCTAACAAATTTTGATCGCTTCCAGATCCATGTTTTTCCGCATGATTTAGCTTATCAAATTGCCATTTCTTGTCCTCCTGTTTTTCTGTGATGACCAATTGTCTTGCAAAAGGTTGGAGATTTAGGCAAAAGACATTAAAATAGAGTTATCATTATTAAAAATAATTACAAAGAGGAAATACTGTGAGCAATTGGCCCGGTAAATTTGTGATCGGTCTCACTGGCAATATTGCCACTGGGAAAAGCGTGGTACGCCGCATGTTGGAGCATCTTGGCGCTTATACTGTGGATGCAGACGCTCTATCTCATCGTACTTATGCCAAAGGCGCGCCTGGATATCAGCCAGTAATCGATAATTTTGGCAAATGGTTGGTCAACAGAGAGGGCGAAATTGACCGCAGTAAACTTGGGAATCTTGTCTTTAATGACCCCGATGCCATGGCGCAGTTGGAAGCCATTGTGCATCCGTTGGTGCGTCAGGCAACAGAGGTTCTTATAAAACGTTCGATTCAGCCTGTTGTTGCGATTGAGGCGATCAAATTGCTGGAAGGCGACTTGCGCAAGATGTGCGATTCCATTTGGGTGACCAATGCGCCAGAAGATGTTCAGGTCGAAAGATTAATGCGTAAACGCGGCATGAATCGTGATCAGGCAGCAGAGCGTACTCATATGCAGTCTGCGCAGAGCGCCAAAGTGGCGGTTGCAAATATTGTAATCACAAATACTGGTTCGTATGATGCCCTATGGAAGCAGGTCAACGCAGCATGGAGAGAGATTGTGCCAGGCGCTAATGTTGCAGAACCCGAACCCATTACAATAAAGACACCCGTTTCCCAGTCGAGCGGTCAATATTTGGTGAAGCGCGGCAAGCCAAAAAATTCTGCTGCCATTGCAGATTTAATTACCCGTCTAAGCAAAGGCGCGCGCATCATGACCGCCGACAGCGTGATGGAAGAGTTTGGCGAAAAAGCATACATGCTTCTTGAACTTGATCAAAAAATTGTTGGGCTGGCAGGCTGGCAGGTCGAAAACCTAGTCACATGTACAACCGATATTTTCTTTGAAGAACATGTCAACTTGCACAAGGCGCTTGAAATCCTGATCCATGAAGTGGAACGCGCTTCTAGTGAATTACAAAGCGAAGCATCGCTCATTTTTCCACTGAATCAGCTTGCGGCGCAGGAACAAATTTGGAAACAGCTTGGCTACGAAAAACGCACTCCCGAAACGCTCGGCGTGCAGGCTTGGCAGGATTCTGCAATGGAAGCTAATTCTGCTGGAAACACACTCTTATTTAAGCAATTACGCCAGGATCGAGTCCTGCGCCCTATTTAGGAATCAGGTAATTAGGGGTTAGGCAATTAGGAAGAATATAAGCCTAATTACCCGATACCTGTTTTCCTGATTACCTATCACTGTGACTGAATTCCTCAATAACCTCTTTTTTATATTTCAGAGAATTAGCTGGCTGAGCGTATTTGATATTCTGCTCGTCACACTGATTTTCTTTGGTTTGTTATACTCCTTGCGCGACACGCAGGCGATGGCATTGTTGCGCGGTATGATCCTGCTGGTAGTGGTGATTATCCTGCTGACCAGTTTGGTGGAACTCCCTGCTTTTTCATGGTTCGCTCAGAATTCCCTGCCCGCGTTGATACTATCTATACCGGTGGTATTTGCGCCCGAGATTCGACGCGCCCTGGAACGGTTGGGTCGTGCCGGGAATATTTTGCCCATCCCCAACAAGTCAATGGACACCTCCATTGGGCAAACCATCCGCGCTGTGGTGAGCGCAGCAGCCAGGTTGTCAGCCCGCCAACATGGCGCGTTGATTATCTTGCAGCGTTTGGATAATCTTGAGGATTACATACAAACCGGTGTGCCAATGGATGCGCGGGTTACGCCTGAAATATTGTTGCAGATTTTTTATCCAAACACGCCCTTACATGATGGCGGCGTGATTATTGTTGGCGCGCAGGTTGCCGCGGCATCCTGTGTGATGCCCCTCTCTGCCAGCGGAGTCTTGAATCGCAGCCCTGATCGCCAGATGGGATTGCGGCATCGCGCGGCATTGGGTACTTCAGAAGTTAGTGATGCAATTGCGGTTGTTGTCTCGGAGGAGACTGGCGCCATTTCCATTGCACATGCGGGCAGGATGTTACGCCGGCTTGATCCAGATCGTTTGGAAAATATCCTTACCGCGTTTTTTCGTCCACATGGCGAAGCATCAAAGGCTAATCTGTTTGAAAGAATGTTTCCGGGCTTATTTTCGCGTAAAGAAGACAGGTAGTTTTGGTACATTCCGCCCGCGGGTGTTCGCCTGGGCTTATCGAAGGGTTTGTTTATGAAAATAGCGACCCTGCATGGCGTTTTGTCGAGGTGAGTAGATCATGTTCCGTTGGATTTCTGAAAACTATCGCACATTTCTATGGGCGTTTGCGTTATCTATCTCTGTTTGGGTTGCTGCTGTTACATCGGCAGACCCAAACGAGACGCGTACGCTTTCATCTCCCGTGTCGGTACAACTCATCGGACAAGATCCAGGTCTTGTGATCAGCAGTGAAATTCCAACCGAAGTGGAGATCACGCTCCGCGCGCCGCGTTCGGTTTGGGATATTATCGAAGCAGACCCACAGACCGTGCAGGTTATACTCGATCTCTCAGGGTTAAGTTCTGGCGAACATAGCGTTGACCTCCAAATTCAGATTGACGCGCGTCCGGTGCAGATTGTCGCTGTCGCGCCGCACGCATTATCTTTCGTGTTGGAGGAGTTAGCCACCCAAACTTTCAGCGTAGACTTAAGCCTGGCTGGTGAAACAGCCATCGGGTATCAGGTGGGAGATACCAGCCTTGACCCAGTTGAAGTCGTCGTTGCGGGTGCTCAATCTCAGGTCGAGAAAGTGGCGCGGACGCGGGCTTCTGCTAATTTGAATGGCATCCGCGAAAACTTCGATCAAATTCTGCGCGTTGAAGCTATTGATGAAGACGGTCAAAAAGTGGATGGCGTTACCGTTTCGCCTGAATCAGTACATGTTACCCTGCCAGTGAGTCAGCAGGGCGGATATCGTGATGTGGCTGTAAAGGTGGTTATACTGGGACGTGTAGCGAGCGGGTATCATTTGACAGACATCTCTGTCTTTCCGCCTGTTGTGACTGTGTTTGCTGCCAACCCGGAATTAGTTGGCGCCTTACCCGGCGTGGTCGAGACTCTTCCGCTGGAGTTACAGAGTGCAAAGGAAGATGTTAGCACGCGTGTGGCTTTAAATCTGCCTGAAGGAATTTCAATTGTTGGCGAACAAACTGTGTTGATTCAGGCTGGGGTTTCTCCTATTGAAAGCAGTGTAACTCTGGCAGGTGAGAAGGTTGAGATGGTCAATATTAGCGACGGGCTGACCGCGCAGGTTTCCCCGGCTACAGTGGATGTGATCGTCTCTGGTCCCCTGCCTTTGCTTGATACGTTGACCCGTCAGGATGTGCGTGTAACTGTTGATTTGAGCGGTTTGGCGGCTGGAACCTATCAAATTGCCGCCAAAGTGGAAGTATTGATCTCAGATGTTGTTGTAGAATCCATATTACCGAATACAATGGAAGTTGTGATCGTTCCCGTCGGCACTCCCGCCATAACACCGACGCCTTAATTCGAATTCGAGACCCTGAAAGCTTTTTTGAACCTTTGGGTCGCCAGGAAAATATAAATTACTATGAAACCAATTGTAGCTCTTGTAGGTAGACCAAATGTCGGAAAGTCCACACTCTTCAATCGCTTTGCGGGTGAACGTTTAGCCATTGTAGACGACGTTGCCGGCACGACACGCGACCGTTTATTCGGCGAAGCAGAGTGGACGGGACACTCTTTCAATATTGTGGATACCGGCGGCATTGATCCGGCGCACGGAGGAAGCACTCCGCTCTCCATTGGATCAGCCGATTTTATTGATGAAATTCGCACCCAGGCGCAGGTTGCCATTCAGGAAGCGGATGTTGTACTTTTTGTTACCGACGGTGAAACAGGGGTTACTGAACCAGATCGTGAGGTGGCAAAAATTTTGCGTCGTTCACAGAAGAAAATGCCCGATGGCACGTTTCTGCCGCCGATTTTTTTGGTGGTCAATAAATGTGAATCAAAGGAACGGCGCGATCAGGCTTCTGAATTTTATGAGTTGGGATTGGGCGACCCGTATCCCGTTTCTGCAATTCATGGCACAAATACAGGCGACATCCTGGATGCGCTCGTCGCATCCTTCCCATCTCAGGACGGGCAAGAAGAGGATGATAGCATTAAAATTGCGATTGTCGGCAAACCGAATGCCGGGAAATCGAGTCTGCTCAATAAGTTGGCAGGCAAGGAGCGGGTAATTGTCAGCCCGATCGCTGGTACGACCCGTGATTCAATTGACACAAAAATAGATGTTGACGGTTTGGCTGTTACATTAATTGATACAGCCGGTATCCGCCGTCGTGGCAGGATCGAACATGGCGTGGAGCAGTACAGTGTATTGCGCGCCTTCAAGTCCATCGAACGCGCTGACGTTGCCCTGCTGATGATTGACGCCACCACCGGCATTACTTCACAGGATGCCCATATTGCAGGTTTTATCCTTGATGAATGGAAGTCTTGCGTGGTGTTGGTCAATAAATGGGACGCAATCGAAAAGAATAATGAGACAATGGCAGAATACACAACCAGGATCAAGCGGGAACTGAATTTCATGGACTATGTTCCCATCTTGTTCATCTCCTGTAAGACCGGTCAGCGCGTGGACCAGGTGCTTCCGATGGCATTACAGGTGCAGGAGGAGCGTCTTGCCCGCCTGACCACCTCCACCATTAATGAGATCATTCACAGCGCACAGGACGCTCATCCGCACCCAAGCCACGCGGGGCGGGCGCTCAAGATGTTCTATGGTACGCAGGTGCGTTCAGACCCACCGACTTTCATGATCTATGTCAACGAGCCGAAGTTAATGCACTTTTCCTATTTGCGTTATCTTGAAAACCAGATTCGCGCAAAATACAGCTTCCTCGGTACGCCGATTCGCATTGTGACAAAAGGTCGCAGGGAATAACCAATAAATAATCGCCCGCTGAAACAGACTCCGCCTTTTGGTGGAGTCTGTTTCGTTTTTGAGAGCAGTTGTCGGAGCAGGCATGGCTTCGTAATTTTCTTCACAATAAATCGTGACATCTATCATTGTCAAAAAATAAGACATCTGTAATAATAAGGCATACCTTATTATTTTTGAAAGGATAGCCTTGTGTTTTCTCAACATCTAAGTGAAAGTATGGAAATGTATCTCAAAGCAATACTTGAGATGAATGATCGTGAAACGGCGACGGTTGGACGTTTGGCAGAGCGTCTGGGTGTGACGCCCGTCTCGGCAAATGAGATGGTGCGGCGGTTGGGCGAGCATGGGCTGTCGAAGCACATTCCGTACAAGGGCGTATCGCTGACCGAAAAGGGGCGAGAGGTTGCGTGTAATGTGATGCGCCGCCAGCGGTTGTGGGAAGTCTTTTTGTATGACCATCTAAAAATTGAGTGGTCAAAGATTTACGAATTGGCTTGTGCGCTGGAACACGCCACTGCGCCCGAAGTGACCGAGGCTCTGGCTGCCTTTCTGGGCGATCCAAAGACTTGTCCGCGCGGAAATCCGATCCCTGCTGCGGATGGCTCGTTCGCGCCGTTGGATGGGTCGCCTTTAAATGTGGTTGCGGTGGGGAGCGCCTTGCGTGTAGTCGCTGTCAATGCTACAGAAACAGATTTACTCAAATATTTGCAGGAACGTAATATTTTGCCCGGTAGTGAAATAAAAGTGTTGGAAGCCGCGCCTTTGCAGGGTCCACTGACCTTAAAGGTGGGCGAAAAGGAAGTGGCGCTGGGGTTATCGCTGGCGGAGTTTATCATCGTAAAAGGAAAATAAAACATGACCGAATCAACGCAATTACATCTTCTTCAGCCTGGGCAACGGGCAACCATCACAAACGTCAACGGAGCTTCTGCTTTGCGCCGCCGCTTTGCCGAAATGGGAATCCTTCGTGGTGAAACGATTTTGATCGAACGCAATGCGCCGCTTGGCGACCCTGTGGAATACCTTATTAAGGGGTATCACCTTGCGCTGCGAAAGGAAGAAGCCGCGCAGATCGAGGTGACTTTGCTTGGGGGCGTAAATGGCTGATTTGACTATTGCGCTGGCGGGGAATCCCAATGCGGGCAAGACGACCATCTTCAATGCCTTGACGGGTTTGCATCAACACACGGGCAACTGGCCCGGCAAGACGGTTGAGAAAAAGGAAGGCGAAATCGAGCATGGCAAATTGAAAATCAACATTGTAGATTTGCCCGGCACCTACAGCCTGACGGCTTATTCTCCCGAAGAGATTATTGCCCGTGACTATATTATCGAAGAACGCCCGGATGTGGTCATCAATGTGATTGATGCGACCAATCTGGAGCGCAATCTTTATTTGACCGTGCAAATATTGGAGTTGGATGTTCCTGTGGTATTGGCGCTCAACATGACTGATGATTTGCATAGGGATGGCGCGAAGATCAATCTTGACAGCCTTTCACAATTACTCGGCGACATTCCTGTTATTTCCACGACTGCCAATCAGGGCAAGGGAATTGCTGATCTGATTGCCAAAGCCGTGCGCGCCGCAAGGAAAACTAAATGACCATTACCACTACTTCCCGTGAATTTTTTCGCCTCGATTATGGCGGCAAGATGGAGCGCGAGATCGAAAAACTGCTCAAAGCTTTTGAGGAACATAACTTCAACCCGGGGCGTTATCCGCGCCGCTGGCTGGCGATCAAACTGCTCGAAGCCGATGCCGACATTCTGCCTCGTGTTGAATCCATGGAGAACAGTACAGGGATTCTTGAACTTGCGCGGCAAGGCGCCGAACACCTCAAGTCTATGCTGGGTGATGACGTAGATTTGATCGCCGCCGACAGACGTTATGGCTACATCAACGGCATCGTGCGCCAGTCGCTTCAACGTCCGCTGATGGATCGTATTACTTTTACCGACCACATTGATAATATTGTCACGCATAAATGGCTTGGGCTGCCTATTTTCTTTGCGGTCATGTACATTATTTTTCGACTTGTGATTGATGTCTCTTCCCCATTTTTAGATTGGACAGACTCCGTCATCAATGGCCCGATTGCAAATTGGTTTACATTTATTTTGAATCTGACACAAGCCCCGCTGTGGATTCATTCTCTCATCATAGATGGGATTGTTGCAGGCGTGGGCGGGGTGCTGGTCTTTGTGCCTGGGCTGCTCATCCTTTATTTTTTTCTCGCCCTGCTTGAAGACTCAGGTTATATGTCACGCGCTGCTTTTGTGATGGATCGTTTCATGCGTGTGGTTGGCTTGCACGGAAAATCATTCATTCCCATGATCCTGGGATTTGGCTGCGCCGTCCCTGCGGTGTATGCGACCCGCACGATTGCCAGTCAGCGCGACCGAATTCTGACGGCGCTGCTCGTGCCGTTGATGTCATGCTCGGCGCGTCTGCCGGTGTACGTGGTATTTGGTCTTGCCTTTTTTGGCGCGCGCGCAGGGACTGTGATCTGGGCAATGTACGCGCTCGGCATTGTCGTAGCCATGCTTGCCGGCATGGTCTTCACTCGCACCATCCTCAAGCCTGATGCTGCATCTGCATTTGTGTTGGAATTACCTCCCTATCGCCAGCCTGCACTCAAAAGTGTGATGATCCACATGTGGGAGAATACACGTGAATTTGTCCGCAAGGCTGGGACGATTATCCTTGGCGCGTCAGTTGTGATGTGGTTGCTGCTCAACCTGCCATGGGGTGTATCCGAACAGCGCAATTCGTATTTTGGAAAACTGAGCGGTGCAATTGCGCCCGTCTTTGCGCCGCTTGGTTTTGGAAACTGGGAAACCGGCGGCGCATTGGTGACTGGCTTCATGGCAAAGGAAATTGTGGTCAGTGCCTTGAGTCAAATCTACCTTGGCGATTTAGAGTCAGAGCCTGTTGAACCAACCACCTTCGGCGAAGACCTTGCCTTCATTGGCGCAGGCTTTGTAGAAGCCACGATCAATTCGGGCAAAATCCTCTTGAGCATCATCCCAGGTGTGAATCTGGTAGACGAAGAAGCCGCAAGCGAAGATACTGCCCTAAGTCTTGCCTTGCGTGATCGCTTCACACCTCTGAGCGCTGTTGCGATGTTGGTCTTTGTTTTGCTTTATGTTCCCTGTGTAGCGACCCTCGGCGCCATCAAACATGAGTTTGGCAGTTCTTGGGCGGTAACATCGGCAATTTACCAAACCGCTTTGGCGTGGGTTGCTGCCTTCCTTGTTTATCAGGTTGGAACATTGCTTGGGTTTGGATAACTTAACATGCTAAATCAACTGATTGTTTTGTTGGAAAGTAGAGAGAATGGGCTTAGCTTGGCTGAGATCAGCCGCGAGATGAAAGCTCAGCCGTCGGCTGTCATGTCCATGATCGATTTGCTGGTTCAGAAAGGAAAGTTGATGGAGATCGGTCCCGACGGAAAATACTGCTCCTCATGCGGGCTTGAATCTGATTGCAATTTGCTCAAAGCGCATGGAAAACGATACGCAGTTGTGCCTCATGTACTTGCGTAAGCAGCGGGCAAAGGGACAACTTTTGCATCTCGGCAAATTACAAAACAGGCTGCCCAATTTGGGCAGCCTGTTTTGTGAAAGCTAAATGCTAGTGATGATGCCCTTCTTCGTGGACATGACCGTGTTCCAACTCTTCTTTTGTTGGTTCGCGCAGTCCAACCACCTTTACGGTGAATTGCAATTCTGCGCCCGCAAGGGGATGATTAAAGTCCAGGCGCACCGTTTCGTCATCGAAGCTTTCCACGAATGCCATTTGATGGTTGTCGTCTTCGTCGCTTACTCCCAGTTCCATTCCCAATTCGATTTCCATGTCTTCGGGGAATTCACTGCGCGGCACTTCCATGTAGGCGTCTTCGTCGAATTCGCCATAGCCGTCTGTTGGAGCAACCACCACATCCTTGCTTTCCCCAATTTTCATGCCAAGCATTTCACGCTCAAGCCCGGGGACAATATTGTCATATCCGGCAAGGAATTGCAGCGGACCCGCATCCTTGGATGAATCCAGTTCTTCACCATCCACTGTTAATGTATATTCCATCGAAATAACCAGACCATTCTGTACTGTATCTTTGCTCATGTTTTATCCTTTTCTGAAATTTATGCGTCCATTTTACCAGCGAAAAGATATGTGTGAGATGAAACTTGAATTAAAAAGCAGTTCCTGCAAAAAGCGGGAACTGCTCGTGTTATACGTTTGTTTTACAAACTATACTAATACAAACTTCTCTGGTTTTACTCC
>JFJP01044733.1_pt1 | contig 11870 bp, 5 predicted proteins | sample 431651 | NCBI WGS metagenome assembly JFJP01 (sample SAMN02602958, study PRJNA72255) | Microbial mat metagenome, whole genome shotgun sequencing project. | biome: fresh water; feature: sink hole; material: water; isolation source: purple microbial (photo- and chemosynthetic) mats found in... | reverse complement strand
AACTGGATTAATGGTTATAGTCTGTACTTGTGTTTCAATATTTCCATTTCCATCGTTGTAAGTCCAATTTATGTTATAGGTACCTGGAAGTGAGTATGACAATGGATCAAATGTTGTTGCATTTATTATTCCCGCACAATTGTCTGTTGCGGTTGGAGTTGAAATTGAAGTATTGCAATCTCCTGTTATTGTTGGAAGAGGATTAATATTTGGAACTGGTTTTAAGTTGTCTCCAATTATAACATTGGTTGAATTGGCTCCATCACAACCTCCAGTTCCTGTTATGGTACAAGTATATTGTCCGGCATTTAAATAGGAAACATTTGTGATTGTTGGATTTTGAAGATTAGATGTAAATCCGTTAGGTCCTGTCCATTGATAATTTGTTCCGCCAGACGCAGTTAGATTTAAAGAGCTTCCAATGCAGGTTGGTGAGTTAGAATTTACAACTATATTGGATGCTGATTGACAATCATAGAATTTCACATAAAATATATCCTCCCTAATTGGATCTTTAATGGTTTGATATCCATTTGGTGAAGATATATTTAAACTACTCGCAGTTCTTCCGCCAATATAAATATTATTTGTAATTTTATCAATATGAAGTATTGTTTCTGTTTCAAAAGATTCTCCACCATAGTAAGTTCCCCATTCTTTAATATAATTTGAGGAAAATTTTACTAAAAAAGAATCCATCGAAAAATTGTTATAAAGTAGTGGTTGAAATGAACTAGATGTTCCAATTCCATTGCTATTTGATTCTCCAACTATATAAATATTGCCAATACTATCAAAGCTACTATCTGTTATTGCATCTTGAAAATAACTTGTAACCATTACTGCACCGGAAATTGAAAAAACTGCAAAGAAACCGTTGTAAAGACTACCAATTGAACTTGTTGGGGTAGGATAAGGAGCGTTTAAACTCGTTGCCATATTAGCACTGACAGTCTTACCTGATACTAGAATTGTATTATTGTGGTAATCTATTCGGTTAAAATAATTGGATGAATCACCACCTAAGTAAGTTCCAAAATTTAAATTACCACTTTGGTTAAAACCAGCGATAAAACCTGTACTATTTGTATTTGATATAGCGTTTTGGTAAAAATTAGAATAGGAAATTCCATCACTACTTTTGGTATTGCCTACAATATAAACATTACTATTTTCATCGACATCTATTCCAAATGAATCCTCATCATCAATTCCTCCATAATAAGTTCCCCAACTTCTTAAACCGTTTGGTGTAAATTTTGCTACAAATGCATCTTTGTAGCCACTGTTTTTTATCGTTTTATGAGTCCCTATTGTTGTAATTGAAGTATCACTATATGTACTTCCTGTAATAAAGATATTGTCATTATTATCAATGCAAGCTGAATTTATAATATCCTGACCAATTGCTGCACCAAAATATGTTCCCCAAATTCGGACACCATTAGTATTAAGTTTAAGGATAAATCCATCAAAATCGTTAGCTAATTTTGTAGGTTGATGCGTACCAGCAGTTCCAATGGAATCAAATTGATATGAATATCCAGTGCTAATAATTTGATTATTTGAATCTACATCAATATCGCTTGCTGTTGCTCTCAAATAAGTAGCCCAAATTTTAAAACCATTTGAATCTAATTTTAATACATATCCATCAGGTTCGTAACTACCAGGTTGAGTAGAATAGTGACTTATAATAAAAGCTCCGGAAGTTGTAAAATTATTTCTACTAAAAGTGTTTCCAGTTAATATAGAGTTCCCAAGTAAATCTGTTGTAGATTTTGAGATATAATCAGTTTGATCTCCTCCATAATAACTTCCCCAAAGCCTCACAGGAACAGGATCAATTATGACTTTTATATTTTCTAAATCCTCCGAACTTTCAAAGCCAAAAACATTGTTTTTTAGTTTTTTATAGTTAATCTTAATAGCATTTGTATCATTTCCATTTTCTATCCAACTTTTAGGCATCGTCTCTTCCATTTGTCCAAATCGAACTTGCATTTTGATTTTATTATCAATTAATTCTGTTTTGACGCCTTTAAATTTTAATTGGATATCTGATAATTTACCACCAAGGTTTACGATAAAATTATATTCTACAGGTTTTGATTTGTCGTCTGGAATAAAGAATACAACATCAATATTGTTGTAAATGTTTTTGTAAGTTACTTTTTTAAATTTATGAACGTTTGTAATTCCATTTGGTTCATTTGGGATATTATAATAGTTGTCATAATCGCTTGATTTTTCTTCACCAATTAATTTTACGGATTGATTTGAATTTTCAAAATCAATGTCAATTCTGTGATAAAGGTATTCTAAAGTATAGTTAGGATTTTTTATAGTGTCGTCTTTAAAAATATTTGATGGGTAAAGACGTGTTTTTTGTTTCTTTGTTAACGGATGTTTTTTTGTTTCATAAATATCATAAGAAAAGCCGTTTTTTCTCAACTGAACATTTAATCCATTTGTATTTAATAGGTATTCCACATTATTGTTTTTTCTTCCCTTTTGGTCAATAATTTGTCCTTTGTTTTCAATAAAACCAATAGAACTATTATTATTTTGACCAAATGAATTGACAACAAATAATAATAAAAATAAATAATAGAATTTCATAGCTTGTCTTAAGTTAAACAAATATATAAATCTCAATCGATAAATTAAGTATCGATAATTTTAAATTTCCATTACTTTTGCAAAAACATTTTCATTGAAAGACCTTCTACTAATAACGCCACCTTTTACCCAACTGAATACACCCTATCCAGCAACGGCTTATATTAAAGGTTTTCTTAATACTAAAGGAATTTCTTCTTTTCAAATGGATTTGGGAATTGAAGTTATTTTAGAACTTTTTTCTAAAGAAGGTTTGACAGCAATGTTTTCAAACTACAAAAAACAAACTACAACCCACAACCTAGAAAGAATTTATTCGCTCAAAGAAGATTACATCAAAACCATCGATGCTGTAATTGCATTTCTTCAAGGTAAAAATCTTTCCTTAGCCCGTCAAATATGTAGTGGAAATTTCCTTCCCGAAGCTTCTCGATTTTCTCAACTAGACGACATGGAATGGGCTTTTGGAACCATGGGAATGCAAGACAAAGCCAAACATTTAGCCACATTATATTTAGAGGATTTATCCGATTTTATTGTAGAATGTGTCGATGAAAATTTTGGTTTTAGTCGCTATGCCGAACGGTTAGGAAGAAGCGCTAATTCGTTTGATGAATTGTATAACCATCTCAAAAATGAACCAACCTTTATCGATAAAATTACGCTCAAAATTCTAAAAGATAGAGTAGAAGAAGTGCAACCAAAATTAGTTTGCTTTTCTGTTCCTTTTCCAGGAAATTTATACAGTGCTTTTCGTTGTGCAAAATTTATTAAAACGCATTTTCCAACAATTAAAATTGCAATGGGCGGCGGTTTTCCAAATACCGAACTTCGCGAATTAAAAGACCAACGCGTTTTTGATTTTTTTGATTTTATCACTTTAGATGATGGCGAACTTCCAATTGAATTACTTTTCAATGCGGTTTGTCACACCGAGCGCAGTCGAGCTGCTTTGAAGGAAAGTAATATTGATTTTAAGCGAACTTTTCTTCTTCAAAACAACGAAGTAACTTACCTCAATAATTCTACAAAACCAGATTATAAACAAAGCAATGTTGGAACTCCAGATTATGTTGATTTGCAACTTCAAAATTATATTTCGGTTATCGAAATTGCCAATCCAATGCACAGTTTGTGGAGCGATGGTCGATGGAATAAGCTCACCATGGCACACGGATGTTATTGGGGAAAATGTACGTTTTGCGATATTTCGTTAGATTACATCAAATTATACGAGCCAATCGCTGCTAAAATTCTAGTAGATAGAATGGAAGAGTTAATTGCTCAAACTGGCGAAAACGGTTTCCATTTTGTTGACGAAGCGGCGCCACCTGCTTTGATGCGTGAAGTGGCTTTGGAAATTATCAAAAGAAGATTAGTAGTTTCATGGTGGACCAATATCCGATTTGAGAAAAGTTTTACCTCCGATTTGTGTGTTTTACTCAAAGCATCAGGTTGTATAGCAGTTTCAGGTGGTTTGGAGGTGGCTTCAGATAGATTATTGGAACTAATCAAAAAAGGGGTAACTGTAGAACAAGTTGCTAAAGTAACTAGAAATTTCACTGAAAGTGGCATAATGGTTCATGCTTATTTAATGTACGGCTATCCAACCCAAACAGTTCAAGAAACTATTGATAGTTTAGAAATGGTGCGACAATTGTTTGAACTTGGTGTTTTACAAAGTGGTTTTTGGCATCAATTTGCTATGACAGCTCATTCGCCTGTTGGAATGTTTCCTGAGGAATTTGGTGTCATTCCTGAGCAAAACACAATCACTTTTGCTAATAATGACATCAACTTTAAAGACAAAACCGGAATCAATCACGACAGATTTAGTTTCGGATTAAAGAAATCCTTATTTAATTATATGCACGGAATTTGTTTCGACTATGACTTGCAAGATTGGTTTGATTTTAAAATTCCAACTACCAAAATCCCTTCCGATTATATTTTTTCTTGTCTTGAAAAAGAAACCGATTTCAATACTAAACCTTCAGCAAAAATTGTTTGGATAGGAGGAAAGCCAACTGCAGAAACTTTCACAAAATCCAAAAAAGGAAACTCGTGGGAAATGACTAAATTGACTTTTCACGATAAAACCGAAACTTTTGATATTTCTTTAGAAAAAGATAAAGCTATTTGGTTGGTTACTACTTTAGAAAAAGTTTCGGTTTACAACGATTCTAAATTTACATTTTCACAATTAAAATCAGATTTTGAAACACAATTTGAAGATTTTGAATTGTTTTGGTATTCAAAGCCAATAGCTACTTTGAATTTTGAAACACAATTTGAAGATTTTGAATTGTTTTGGTATTCAAAGCCAATAGCTACTTTGAAAGATTTTGGACTTTTGGTTTTGTAAAATTTTCTAAATTTTTGTCTTTCCTTTAAACAGAATATACATTATTCAAACTATTTTAATTAAATACTCTCTCTTTATACACAAATTCCATTTTTTATCAGTCAACAGGATTATCTATATTAAATTTCCAATTTTGTGATAATTATCAGTTACGAAAACGTTTTCTTTTACTAATTTTACTTCCAATAAAAACCATTCAATATGAGCAATACTTATAAACTATCCGTAAATCAAGCCAATACTTATGATTTAACGGAAAGTGATCTCAAAAATCTTGATGCTGTTGGTGTAGAAAAAGATAAGTTCCACGTTTTGAAAAATCACAAACCTTACAAAGCTGAAATTGTTTCTTCCGATTTCTTAGCAAAAAAATACACTGTTAAAGTAAATAACAATTCGTATGAAGTAGCTATTGAAGATGCTTTGGATATCCAAATCAAAAGTATGGGAATCGAACGTGGAAGAACTAAAGTGGTTAATGCTATCAAAGCTCCAATGCCTGGATTGATTCTTGAAATTAGTGTAGAAGTTGGGCAAACTGTTAAAGAAAATGATCCTTTACTTATCCTTGAAGCTATGAAAATGGAAAATAGTTTCCTTTCACCTCGCGATGGCGTTATAAAATCTATCGCTGTAGAAAAAGGTCATGCCGTAGATAAAGGACAATTGTTAATTGAATTTGAATAGAAAAAAGTTTAGTAGTTTCAAGTTTCAGGTTTCAAGTTTTTTGTGATAAAACAACATCGATTCCTTTTTTAAATAACTTGAAACAGTAAACCTGAAACAAAATATGATATGAAAAAAATAACCAAAATATTAGTTGCCAATCGTGGTGAAATTGCTATTCGAGTAATGAAAACAGCAAAGAAAATGGGCATCAAAACGGTAGCTGTGTTTTCTTCTGCTGATAGAAATGCACTTCATGTAAAATATGCTGACGAAGCGGTTTGTATTGGAGAAGCGGCTTCTAGCCAATCCTATTTGCGTGGTGATAAAATTATCGAAGTTTGCAAAGAACTTGGTGTTGACGCGGTGCATCCAGGGTACGGTTTTTTAAGTGAAAATTCCGCTTTCGCCGAAGAATGTGAAAAAAACAACATCATTTTCATCGGACCAAAATCGAAAGCGATTGAAATGATGGGAAGTAAATTGGCTGCTAAAGAGGCCGTTATGAAATATGATATTCCGATGGTTCCTGGTGTTGATCACGCAATTATTGATGTAGAAGAAGCCAAAAGAACCGCTCAACAAGTTGGTTTCCCAATATTAATTAAAGCTTCTGCTGGTGGTGGTGGAAAAGGAATGCGTATTGTAGAGAAAGAAGAAGATTTTGAATCTCAAATGGAACGCGCTATTTCTGAAGCCACCAATGCTTTTGGAGATGGTTCGGTTTTTATCGAAAAATATGTAACCAAACCGCGCCACATCGAAATCCAAATTATGGCAGACAGTCATGGTACTATTTTGTATGTATTTGAGAGAGAATGCAGCATTCAACGTCGTCATCAAAAAGTGGTTGAGGAAGCACCATCATCTATTTTAACTCCAGAAATGCGTAAAAAAATGGGTGAAGCCGCTGTAAAAGTGGCTCGTGCCTGCGATTATCTTGGCGCTGGAACTGTTGAGTTTTTATTAGACGATAAACACAATTTCTATTTCCTCGAAATGAATACACGTTTGCAAGTAGAACATCCAGTAACGGAAATGGTTTCAGGGTTGGATTTGGTAGAATTGCAAATAAAAGTCGCTCGAGGTGAAGCTTTAGAAATCAAACAAGAAGATTTAGTAATTCTTGGTCATGCCATGGAACTTCGTGTTTATGCCGAAGACCCTATGAATGATTTTTTACCGAATGTTGGAAATTTAAGCACTTATAAATTACCAGAAGGCGAAGGAATTAGAGTAGATAATGGTATTGAAGAAGGTATGGACGTGCCAATTTATTATGATCCAATGCTTTCTAAATTGGTCACTTACGGAAAAACACGTGAGGAATCTATCGAGTTAATGATTAAAGCTATCGATAATTATCATGTAGAAGGTGTTGCCACAACGTTACCATTCGGAAAATTTGTAATGGAGCACGAAGCCTTCCGTTCTGGTGATTTTGATACAGGTTTCGTAAAAGCCTATTACAATCCTGAAAAACTAAAAACAAATCTAGATATAGAAGCTGAAATTGCAGCTATGATTGCCTTAAAACAATATGTTGCTGATAAACAAATTTTAAGATTGCCAATAGAGTAAAAAGAATATAGAACCTAGAAAATAGAATATAGAGATTGAAGTTTTAGAATAGTCTTTTTTCTTTTCTCTATTTTCTATTCTCTAAAAAAGAAAAAAATGGAAGATAAAATCAAAATATTAAACGATAAAATAGCTTTAGCCAAATTGGGTGGAGGCGAAAAAAGAATTGCGTCGCATCATGCCAAAAAGAAATTAACAGCTCGTGAACGAATAGAATATCTTATGGACGAGGGTTCTTTTGAAGAAATAGGAATGTTGGTAACGCACAGAACGACCGATTTTGGAATGGAAAAAGAAATCGTTTATGGCGATGGTGTTGTAACTGGTTACGGAACAATAAATGGTAGAGTAGTGTATGTTTTTGCACAAGATTTTACTGTTTTTGGAGGTTCATTATCTGAAACACATGCCGAAAAAATTTGTAAAGTAATGGACATGGCTCTAAAAAGTGGTGCGCCAATGATTGGACTAAACGATTCTGGTGGTGCAAGAATTCAGGAAGGTGTTCGTTCGCTTGGTGGTTATGCCGATATTTTTTATAGAAACGTGCAATCTAGTGGTGTAATTCCACAGATTTCTGCCATTATGGGACCATGTGCTGGTGGAGCGGTTTATTCTCCTGCTATGACCGATTTTACTATGATGGTAGAAGGAAATAGTTATATGTTTGTTACCGGTCCCAATGTGGTAAAAACCGTTACTAACGAAGAAGTAACTTCAGAAGAATTGGGTGGAGCGAGCACACATTCTACTAAATCTGGTGTGGCACATATTACTTCGCCCAACGGAATTGAATGTTTGGAGGATATTAAAAAATTGTTGAGCTATTTGCCTCAAAATAATAGAGAAACTACGCCAAAATTACCTTATGTAACCAATGATGAAGTTCGCGAAAAATTGAACTCTATCGTTCCTGATAATGCCAACAAGCCCTATGAAATGCACGATGTTATTGACAACATCATTGATGAGGATTCGTTTTTTGAAATTCATAAAGATTTTGCCGAAAATATTATTGTTGGTTTTGCTCGTTTAGGAGGAAGAAGCATCGGAATAGTAGCAAACAATCCTAAATTTTTAGCAGGATGTTTGGATGTAAAATCCTCTATCAAAGCGGCTCGATTTGTTCGTTTTTGCGATTGTTTTAATATTCCATTGTTAGTATTAGAAGACGTTCCTGGATTCTTACCAGGAACTGATCAAGAATGGAATGGTATTATTGTTCACGGAGCCAAACTATTATATGCTTTCAGTGAAGCAACCGTTCCTAGAGTTACAGTAATTACTCGTAAAGCTTATGGTGGCGCTTATGATGTAATGAATTCTAAACACATTGGTGCCGATATGAATTTTGCTTGGCCAAGTGCCGAAATTGCTGTAATGGGAGCCAAAGGCGCTTCTGAAATAATTTTCAAAAAAGAAATTAGTGAAGCAGCCAATCCTACTGCTAAATTATTAGAAAAAGAAGCTGAATATGCCGAGTTATTTGCTAATCCTTATACAGCAGCGCAACGTGGTTTTATAGATGAGGTAATTTTACCAAAAGATACTCGTAGAAAATTACTAAAAGCCTTTAGTATGCTTGAAAATAAAGTGGTAGATACACCAAAACGTAAACACGGAAATATTCCGTTGTAATACCAAAAAAAAAGCGCTTATTTATAGCAATGAGCGCTTTTATTGTAAATTTTTTTCTGCTAGTTATTCATTAAGGTCAATAAGCAATTTAAGTATAAAAAAATCCTCAATCGTTTTTACGATAAAGGAATTTAAGTTTTAGAATAAAAAGAATTTTTATTTTTTTAAGACTTTGTACTGCTCATAACATTGACTTATGGCATCCAAAATCTGTAAATCATTTGCTGTTTGTATAAACGCTTCCGAGTAGTTACAATGTTGCAAAATTTCTGCTATTTCCTTTTTATCCACACCTAATAAAATGCAAATCGTTTCTCTGTCAAACTTGGTTTCAAGAAGATTTTTTACTGTATCGTCTTTCTTCATTTCTTTTAACCTGCGGAGTTCTTTGGGTTTTTTTCCAAAAAAATTGTATAACATATCGGCAGGATTGAAAATAGAATTCATCACACGCGAAAATGCATTGGGTGAGCGCTCTCCCATTTCATATGCTGCTGGAAGCCCAGAAATGCTGTATCGATAGTTTTCTTCTTCTGGAATTAGTTTTGTATCAACTTCTAAATATCCGGTAAGGTTGTAGCGTCTCACTTTTACTTCTTCAAGAGCAATAGCTTTTTCTGTAAGTATTAATTTAGCAGTACCATTTTTAATCCAGTCATTCGTTACTCTAACTCTTAAGGACTGAAAACCAATCATAGTAATGTGAAGTGTATCATTTACATCGGCATCAATTTCAAAAGCACCTTTTGTATCTGTTGTTGACCCTTTTACTTTGTTGATATTTATCACATTAGTATTGGGTAATACCAAAGAAGTCGTTCCGTTAATTACCGTTCCGTATACTTTCTTTTTGGTTAAAAGTTCTTGCGAAAAGGCATTTGAGTTGAAAATGAAGAGCAAAAGTAGAGCAAAATATCTCATGGTTCTGTTTGAAAGTTTAAAAGTATAAAACTCTTAAAGATTTTTGAAGTGTTTTGTAAATTATTATAAGAAAATTAACAAACTAAAAAAAATCCAAAAAGGAAATTCCAAATTCCAAAAGTATATGATTGGAATTTGGAATTTTAAAAATTGTTATTTTAAAAAAAGTTTAGCTTCTTCTTGGTCTTCTTACTTTAGCTGCATCAAAAGAACGACTTGCTGGTCTATCAGAACTTTCTTCAGAACGTCTTGGAGCTCTTTCTTCTCTTTGAGCAGAACCTGGTTCTCTTCTTGGAGCTGATGAACTTCTTTCACTTCTGAATCCGCCATCTCTAGCTGGTCTTTCTGATGAAAAACCGCCTTCACGTTTTGGAGCTGAACTTCTGTCTCCGCCACTTCTAGGACCGAAACTTCCAGAACCTCTTCTTTCGCCACCAGAATTTCTGTCACCTCTAAAACCGCCTGAGCTTCTTCCGCCAACAAAACCGCCGCTACTTCTTCCGTTATGGTCGCGTCTTTCGCGACTTCCGCCGTCGTTTTTAGAAATTTCTACATTGATTCTTCTTCCGTTAAGGTCAAATCCGTTTAGAACAGACATCACTTTATCCGTATGTTCTCCGTCAGTGTTAAAGAAAGAGAAACCTTCTTTTACATCAACTTTAAACACGTCATCACGACCTAAATCTAATGTTTCTTTCAAGAAATCTTTCAATTGCATCCAATCAAAATCGTCTCTTGAACCAATGTTTACAAAATAACGAACAGGATCGCCAGCTCTAATTTCTCTTGTTTCCGAACTTCTTTCACTTCTATCACTGCCTTTTTCACCTGATAAATCACGTTTCTTTTTGTAGTAATTGATGAATCTATTAAATTCAACCGAAACCATTTTCTTGATTAATTCTTCTTTTGTTAAACCATCAAGAACTTCGTTGATAGCCGGCAGATAGTTGTCTATTTCGTGGTCAACTTCGGTATCTTTAATTTTATTAGCTAAGTGCAACAATTGAATTTCGCAAATTTCCATTCCAGAAGGAATTGTTTTTTCTTGAAATTTTTGTTGGATAATTCTTTCGATAGAAGAAATTTTACGAATCTCACTTTTAGTGATGATTACGATAGAAGTTCCTAGTTTACCAGCACGACCAGTTCTTCCTGAACGGTGGTTATAAGTTTCAATTTCGTCAGGTAATTGATAGTTTACTACGTGCGTAATGTTATCAACGTCAATTCCACGAGCGGCAACGTCTGTAGCAACAAGCATTTGAATTTGACGACCTCTAAACGATTTCATTACACCATCACGTTGCGCTTGAGATAAATCTCCGTGCAAGGCAGCTGCACTGTAACCATCTTCAATTAATTTTTCTGCAACCGCTTGTGTATCACGTTTTGTTCTACAAAAAACTACAGAAAATATATCTGGATTAGCATCGGCTAAACGTTTTAATGCTTCGTAACGGTCACGAGCATTCACACAATAAAATTCGTGAGAAACAGTCGCTGAACCTGAATTTTTACTACCCACAGTAACTTCTGCTGGATCGTGCATAAATTTCTTTGCAATTCTTGCTACTTCTGCAGGCATTGTTGCAGAGAACAACCAAGTATTTTTCTCATCTGGAGTATCCGATAAAATGGATACAATGTCTTCATAAAAACCCATGTTCAACATCTCATCGGCTTCGTCAAGAATACAAAAGTTGATGTTTTTGATGTTTACAAGACCACGATTAATCATGTCTTGCATTCTTCCTGGAGTTGCCACAATAATTTGTGCACCTCTTTTAATGTCTCGGGCTTGTTCTGTAATGCTTGCACCACCATAAACTGCCACTGTATTAATACCTTTTACGTATTTAGAGTATTGTTTAATTTCGTTGGTGATTTGTAAGCATAGTTCACGCGTTGGTGATAAAATTAACGCTTGTGTGCTTCTGTCTTCAGCATCTATTTTTTGGATTAGCGGAAAACCAAATGCTGCTGTTTTCCCTGTTCCTGTTTGTGCTAAAGCTACTAAGTCTGTGTTTTTTTCCAATAAGACTGGAATGGCTTTTTCTTGCACTTCTGACGGATT
>JFJP01040112.1_pt1 | contig 11870 bp, 13 predicted proteins | sample 431651 | NCBI WGS metagenome assembly JFJP01 (sample SAMN02602958, study PRJNA72255) | Microbial mat metagenome, whole genome shotgun sequencing project. | biome: fresh water; feature: sink hole; material: water; isolation source: purple microbial (photo- and chemosynthetic) mats found in... | reverse complement strand
TGTAATACTTCTTATCCGGCATAATGATCACGGTGCCGTAGAAGTCGCACATGGACTTCAGGCCAGACGTGACGGTCCCTTTGGTGACGCCTCCGTACTTGAATGACGTGCCGTCGACCGTACAACGGACGCCGCTGTCTGCGATGAACAAGGCGTTCGGCGTCGTCAATGTTTCCATCAGTTCACGGGAAGCGCGCGGATACAGACATCCAGGATACCGCGACCCGCAGTTTGCCATGGATGCCAATTCGCCGGGAACCAATCTTGGCAGCTTGTTCAGGCCGCGAAAGACCGTTACGTCCTTGTGTTCGCTTTCGATTCTTGCGAGAGCGCGGGTAAGCGGAAGCCGCATTGTGTGTCCCTCCTGCCGATGGGAAGTCTTTCGGAATACCACTGGGCGTACTTGTCAGCCTTGGAATTGAAGACTTGGGCGATTGTGATGTAAGCCGCGTCCTGCTGAAGCGTGAAGTTTGCCTTTGCCCGGACAAAGTCAAGGTACATGTCGTCGAATGGCGTCTCTGCGATGGTATTGACGGACGCGTAAGTGCTTGTCGTGCTGGATGTATATGGGACAGAGCAGGACAGCTTAATCACTTCTCCGCCGGCTGGGACCGGGTACAGGCCAAACTTGCTTGAACCTGCATCGTAGAATCCCATTGTGTCTTGCATGGTGCCGTCGATTCGGGGGTATTCCTCTCCGTTCACGGTCAAGACAAGAACATGGTGGAAGGGAATGCCAGATGGCAGGTCGTATGATGCCGTTGCCGCAACGCCTGTTACGGTAGCCTGCGATTGTGGTCTGGTAAGCGTGAGCCAGATGTCACCCTCCAATGCGTTCACCCAATCCAGTTTCATCTGGGTTGCAAACGGATTGCCCGGCATGATCACGTCAAGTGCGTCTACGATTGCTTTGTGTGTCATTCTGATTTGTCCTCCAATCAGATATAAGGCGTCACTCCGACTTGCGCGTTCTTGTTCCGGTTCCGGCGGATCGTGTTGTTTGCCATTTCGGCTTCAGCAAGGTACTCGCCATACAGCTTGTCCGCGCCGTCCTTCGCGCACTTGGACGCGACGTACTTGGCAACGGCTTCATCGAATTGTCCGTTCAATGTAGGCGTCGCGGTGAGTGCGGTGATTTTTGCGTGCGGAACCTGTTCAAAAACGGTGTAGTTCCCGTCGTATGTGAAGTGAATTTCCACGCCGTCGCGGATGGAATAGTGCCGGGTTGTCTCTCCGTCTTCGTCCACGACGCGCTTCACGCCAAGACACCCGGAAGTCAACGCATACCATTCCGTTCCCGATGTGTTGGAGAATGCGGTTTCGGTGATCTTGGTTGCCACTTCATATCGTTTCGCCAGGTCGCGGACGACAGCATTGTAATTGCGGATGAAGTCCGCATCTGAGATTGGGGCCTTTGCGTCATACACGGCGTCCTTCAGGATGTCTCGCAATGCCATGTCATTCCATCCTTCCTGCTACAATGTCCTTGCTGGAGATTGTCTTGCTTGGGTGATTGTCCTTGTATCGGTACACGTCCTTTGCATATGCGGCGACGTGGTCATGCGCCCGGTTGCTTGCGTCCTGTTTCAACTTTGCGTTATTCTCCGACACTTCGCGGACAATCTCTCTTGAACGGCTTGACCGGACACGTCGCATCCATTCAATGGTCCGGGCGTCCAGTTCCTCAAACGGCACGACAAACTCCATTGTGCTGAAGGCTTTGCCGTCGTAATGGACCTCAAAGCGGTTCGTTGTCGGATTGTGGCAGACAAACCAGTTCTCGTCTCCGGTTTCCTCACAGATTCGGCGCGGGATGTCGAACACATGCGTCTCGATCAGTGAAAGCGTTTCGTCGGTTCTGCCCTTGTCCTGCAAGTCCTTAAATTCCAGATAAGTCATAACCCCTCCGGTATGGCTTGATACGAAAGAGGGAAGGAGCGTCTGCCCCTCCCCTCTGGTGTCTATTGCCTTATGTCGCGTGCTGTGCTGTCGCTTAGAGAACCGTGATGCCGTCGATGGAGAAGTTCGCGCCGGGCTTGTCGCAGATGAGTTCGGAATACTTGGTCATAGTGACCTCGTAGTTCGCGGTACCCGGGACAAGGCGGAACATGCCATCTTCAAGGAACTCCCAGTCGTGGAGCATGTGTTCGTAGAAGTTCTTGGTTTCCAGACCACGGATGGACTGTTTCTTGGAGAAGCGGTCGTCGATCATCGGGATACCGCCACAGGAGATGGCAGTCCATCCGCCTTCAAGCGTCAACGGGGTGGCCGTCTGCTTCATGGAGGACAGGTAGTCTCCGTAGGTCACGACAACGTCGGGATGCGCGATGAGCAGGTCAATCTTGGCACCCTTCTTGGACGCGCGGTCCTTGATGGCCTTCATGATGATTGCATCGTCGATGTCACCGACGCCGGAACCGGAACCATTCCACACCTTGGCGTTCAAGGCGGGGTACGATGCGCGAGCAAGATTGTAGATGGAACCGGTCTGCGCAAGGACTGCATTGAGGCCGGTAAGTTCCAGACCGAACGCACCCTGGTTGGTGACGGAGTGGGTACCTGCCGTAGTCACCTTGTCGGTTCCTTCAAGCAGGAAGGACGTGTCGTCGATGATGGCGGCAATCTTGCGGCCACGGCCATTGGTGATGGCAACGCCGGTAGAAGTCACGACGATGTCAATGACCATACCGTCCATGAGGTACTGGGTGGAAATAACAACGACAGTCGTGGCGTCGTCGGTAACTCCACAGGTCGTGCAGAGGCCGGTACCGTCAAGGTACAGCTGGCGGGCGTAGTCGATCTTGCCGGATTCCTTCATGTTGTCCATGGAATCGGTTGCGGCGTCGGCGAACGCAGCTGCGGAACCACGGGAAACCTTCAGGACCTTTTCGGTGAACAGAGCGCGGGCAGCCTGGTTCTTGAGGTAGGAACGGAATCTGGCCTTGGTCTGCTTGGACGTGTAGGGAAGCGCTCCACCTTCGGAGAAGGCGGCGGCATTACCGGAGATGCCAAACGGTGCAAGTTTCTCGACGTACTCGCCGCCGACGACGTTCTTGGTCGTCTTGGCAATGCGGGCGACGAGCGGGCCAAGTTCAGTGTTGATCTGGTTCGGCACGGTTCCGCCGTAGAAAATCTTCAGCGCGGAAGCGAACTCGGACATGGAAAGCGTCAAATCAGACATGAGTTACTCCTTTCAGTTGCCGTGGCGACGTTCAAGCCATTCCTTCATGGCAATTCCCGCCTCGGCCATGTTCGTGGGTTTACGGTCCGGTACGAGTGGTGCTGTCCCGCCGCCCGAATCCGTGATGGAACGGGGGATGTTGGCGGTGGCTTGCCGCGTTGCCGCCACAAGGTCAGTCTGGATTTTCGCCCGGATGGTGGGGTTGTCAAATATCTTCGCAAGGTTCGTTTCGTCGGACAGCATCTCTTCAAATGTCTGCGGCTTTGCTGTTGCGACCGGCGGAGGCAAACTGTCTTTGGCGGCGTAATACGCCTCGCGGAGAGCCGCCGTTTTGTTTTCTGCATGGACAAGGTTGTTGGTTCTCAGGTACTCGCCGACTTTGTCCGAAATGTTTCCGAAGTCGGGGTGTGATTCCTCGAATGCGTTCATCTCGTTTGTCCAGGCGTCCAGCAATCCTTGGTTCTCCGCGTAAGTCGTTGCGGGCTGAACTCTCGCCATGATTCGTTCTTCGGTCTGCCTTGCGACTGTCTCGGTCAGGGCTTTGATGGCTCCCATCGGGTCTGTCGCAAACTTTTCCATGAACGCGTCGGGGGATACTTCAGGTTCCGTCTGGCTTGTTGCGGTCTGCGCGGTTGCTGGTGCGGCTGTCAGTTCGGCAAGTTTTGCCCGTGCTTCGTTGAGTTCCTTTTCCATCAGGTAAGCCTTGTTCGACTGACGATTCGCATGTGCGCGAAGGTCGGCGTATCGCTTTTCCATGGTGGGTGCCGGTTCGGTTTCTTCCGTCTGGTTCCCGGTCTGGGGCGGCACGGCAGGTTCCGTTTCGGCTGGTGCGGTTTCCTGTGTCACGGGCGGGGTCGGCGCGGGGTTTTCCGCTGCTTGCTTGTCTGCCATCATTCCCTCAAGGAGTCCTTGCAGGGTTTGTGCGGGTGCGGTGGTTTCGCCTTCTCCGGGTTCTGCGAACAACTGGAGATTGATGCGTACGCCTACCGGTCGCTCTGTGGCTTCGATTCCGTCGGGCATGGGGTGTTCCTCGCTTTCGCGCCGGAGTTCGTCTTGCGGTCCGGCTCATGTCCCAAGAATAGGTGCGACGTTGTGTCGCGTTGGTCAACCATGAAAAAAGGCGCAAAAAAGCCGGGGTGTTTCTCCCCGGCTCCTTGTCATGCAATCTGCTGTGGAGGCCCTGCTTGTGCGGCCATCATGGCCATTTGCGCTTCCATCTGTGCCTGCTGTACGATTGCTTTGTGATCCGCGACGTGCTGGTTCATCATGGCTTCCATCATCGGATTCTGGGCAACCATTTCGTCCCATTCGGTGTCGATGCGCATTTTGTTGTGTTCGGCCAGGTGCAGGACGTGGTTGTCGTAGTCCTTCGCTTCCGGCATTTCCCCGGTTTTGAGTCTCATGTTTTCACGGAGCGCGCGGGCCACGTGCATCTTCTCTTCCGCGTCGGCGTTCTCCCAATCCCCGACATCCATGGCCCGGATGATTTGCATCCTGATTCGCGGGTCCACATCTTTCTCAAGGATTCCGTACTGCATCATCTGAACAATGCGCTGACGCCGTTCTGCTGAAGACTGAATGAGTGACGATTCCTTGTCAATGATCACATCGTCGCTTGTCAGGTCGGATGCCATCCAGTATTCGACCGCGACATCATCGTTCTTGCCGACCATGCGCATGATGCGCGGACCTTGGGCATACTGTTTGCACAGGCGAAGGCCGATCTTGAATCCACGGACAGCGCCATGGTTGATATTCTCGATGGTCAGCCCGATACGTTCCGTGTCCTGCTCTCGCACCTTCTCCAGCGCGCTTGCAGCTTCCATGCCGGTCGGGACCGCGCTTCTCGACATGAACGGGGAAACGCCGGAGATTGATTCAAACATGCCCTCCAGCTTGGTTTCCTCGTTGTCGAAGTCCTGCGTACTGACGTTGTCGTGCATGAACTGCGGGGCTTTCCCTCCGACTCGGTATGTAAATATCTTGCCGGGGTAGATTCCCTCTTCTTCCAGGGCCTCAATGTCCGCGTTGCCGTCGTCTTCCATGGACACGATACCGATAGCCTTGCGGTTCAGGGCCTCGTGCTTCTTGTTGCGGACCGCATTGTATGCCCTCTGAACGGGGATGAGGCGGTGAAGAACGCACATCGGCCACACGGATGCCGGATTGGTGACGCAGGCATATTCCTCAAGGTTCAAGCTGGGTTCGTTGCGCTCTCCGACGTAGTACGTCATTTCCTGCATATCCAGCAATTCGTTTTCACCAACGATGATCACGATGCCCTTGGGGAACTTCTTGCACGGAAGGCAGGTATACTCCATGACAACGACATGATCCTTCAGTTCCGTCTTGACGACCGTTGGGTTGGATGCGTTCATGCCAAGTCCGCCGTACCCGATGCCGGTAATCGAAAGAGAGAATGCGTCCACGTTCCTGCCGGTCAGTTCTTTTCCCCAATGCTCGGCCACATATTCCGTCGGGTATGCCTTGGCATGGATGAACTCGCGATGGTTCTTGATGCCCGGTGTCTTCTGGTCGATGGGATATGCCTCAAATGCGTTGACAAGAATCTTCTTGACGTACCCGTTTCTCACGGTTCCGCCTTCGTCTTCGCCGATAACGTCTCCGGCTTCCGGGTCCCATACCGACTTGATGAACGACACTCCGCAAATTTCGGACCATGCAATCGCTTGTTTTCGGAGAGACAGCATTTCATTGTAATTGTCGATGTCCCGGGCGACTGCGGCGGAAACCTTTGCGGCGGCAATATCGGATGGTTCCGACGTAGCTGGCCGGACGTAAGGGGAAGGCTGAACATTGGTCAGTTTTGCGATGCGGGCCTCGTAGATCGGCGCAAGTTTGTTGAAAACCTCGCGGGATTCATACTTGTACCGCTTCCGAATTTGCTTGATGCCGGAAGAAAAGATGTTGACATCGCAGTATTGGTTGCCTTGCAGGAAGTTGAGCGTCAGGAGCCATTGCATCTCCATCGGACGCCGGTCTTCCTGCGCTCTTTCAAATTTCTTGCGGACAAACGAAACGGCTTCCTCTCGGAAGTTGAACGCCTGCCCGTTTATCGTGTCCACGGATTCAGGCTTCGGCGTCATTACGTCCCTTACACCTTGAATTGCGCCACGCATGGCCCCGCCCAAAGCATCGAATACACCCATTTGTCCACCGCCTATCATTTCTTGCTATCGGTTCCCATCATTTCTGCCAGGTCGTTCATTTCTTCGCGTTCTTCGGCCTCCATTGCCATCTGGATCGTGCTTCGGATGTTCCTTCTGGCCGGTGTTGTCGGCTGTCCGGGCGGTATATGCGTCAGCCCGGTCGAGTTATTCGTCAGAATTTGCACGCGACCGCCGGATCGCTTTGTTTTCCACATCCTGTACTCCACGGTTCCTGCCCACGCAGCCATAATGCCGGCTGCAATCCACGGGATAGCCTGCATAAACATGGTTTATTCCTCGTCGGAGCCGGAATCGCCGCGCTTTTTCGCCCTTGTTGCCTTGGCCTCCGCCGCGCGCTTGGAGCGAAGAGCCGCATCTTCCTCATAGAAGGAGATTTGTGCTTCAAGTTTCCCGTTTTCAGCCTCAAGCGCCTTGAGTTTGTTCAGCAAGTCTTGAACCGGTTCGCCTTTTGTGATCTTTTCGCCGTCGAGAATGTCTGAAAGTGCCAATTTGAAGTCCTTGTCGTCGCGGAATTTCTCGATGGAGAGCAGGACAATCTCCTTCAGGCAGTCGTCGCAGATAAGATGCGCGAAATTAGGGCTTGAACCGATGCGGGCAAGGCTGTTCACTTCGGCATTCTTGCATCTGGCTATTTCGCATACCCGTCTGCGGGCAAACTTGGTGAGTGTGAACCTCGGAACGTACTTTGTGACCATGGATTCCTCCCTGTTACTCTTGCATTCTCCGCGCATATTCGCGCTTGTGCCGCTTGATCGAGTTCTCGGACGCCTTTGTCGGCCTCGACTTTGGCGAATGATACGACAAAATCCCGTACCCGAACGAATCGGTCCAGTGGTCTGTTTTCGATTCTGCGTATTTCTCCGAGTCGGTTGGGTCAATCAGTTGTTCGGGGAGCGTTTCAATCAATTTCTTGCAACAGTCCATGATCTGGATTCTGGCTGTATCCCTCCCGTCCGGTCCCTTGAACGGCTTCAAATATTCGTGTATGACGGCACACCGGAGCCGACGATCCGTAATGGCCTTGATGAATCCGGTGACACCTCCGTCTCGGTAATAGTCGATCAGGGTCTTTCCCTGTTCGTCCCGGACGTTTCCGAACCACGCATCATGCCCTGCGACCGTGTAGGAGAACCGTTCCTCCATCTCGGACATTGTTCCTGCATCAACATGCGAAGACAATAACTTGACCTGTGAGGCTTGGTCGGAATAGTGGACCTTGTCTTTCTGGTTGGGGTCGTCGGGATTGTCCGGGTCGCGGGTGTATTCTCGGTAGACGTAGACGGTCCCGTCTTCAGACACGGCATACCAATACCATGCGAACGGGTCTTGATATCCGTTGTCGACGCTTCTCCAGCGCGTCCAGTGTTCCGGCGGCTTGAAGGTCTTGCAGACATGAATGCGCGGGTCAAACTCCTTGAAGGCGCTGTCGTCGGCAATGTCCCAATTACCAGACAGAAGCATCTCGCGCTCCTTGTCCGGCAGCTGCATCATCCTGGTCAGGTATCCGGGGTCCATGGCCAGCAGCTTCGGGTTTTCATAAACCAACGCAGGGATGAACACGCGCTTCTCGTACAGACGCTCTCCCGTCAACGGGTGGTCGCCGATGTAGACATAGAAAATCTTCAGGGCCTCGGTGACGCCGATCTGGAATATCTGCTTCAGGTATTTGTGGCCGGGACCGCCCGGGTTGGTTGTGTACTTGATCTGGTGCGGGTATTCGTTCGCACCACGGCAACGGGACGCCATGTAATTCAGCTGGAACGGGGTAAACTCAGACGCTTCCTCAAACCGGATAACGTCGTATTCTGCCGACTTGTAGTTGTAGACGGATTCCTCGCGCTCCAGATGGGCGAACTCAACGACGGAACCGTTTGCAAAGTAGGCCCGATGCTCAGATGCGTTGTAAGTCGAGAACCTGTCCGGCACAATCTTCATCCACTCGACAATGACGGAACGATCCAATTCAGGGAACGTGCGACGGAATATGACCTGCCGACTTCCCCGGTATCTCTGCGCATAATAGAAGGCGTCCACGACCTGCGTCCACGTCTTACCTCCGCCTGCCGCGCCTCCGTACAGTATCTTGTCCGGGAAACCGTATGCGGGGTTCTGGGACGTTTCAATGAAGGCCCCTTGTTTTGGGGATGCTTCAAAATCCAGATCAGCCGCTATCGGCCTTCGCTTGGGTTGTTCCGGCTGGCCTTGTTTTGCTTGCTGTTCTGCCGCCTTTTGCTCCGGCGTCTTCTTCGGACGCGGGATTCCACGCTTTCGCATGGCGTTCTTCTTGGCGGCTGACTTCATGTTGTGCATAAAAAATCCCCCTGGGTTTCCCCAAGAGGATTGTGTGTTGATTTATACGGGGTGGTGGTCAATCGGTTGGGCTATGCTTCAAGCGGCTCTGGCCATTGGCACCTATCTTCTATGCCAGACAGGTGCTGCACGATTTCATCGGGCGTGTTTGGCATATAGTTCATGAGCGTCCCAATGGCGGCATTCAGCAGTCTTCCTTCGATGGTGTTGTGATTGAGTTCATCAAACGTCATGGCTCGTTCCTCCATATGCTCACCGGGGTTCTCCCGTTGTGGCGCGGTGATTGTGTCCAGTTCTTTGTATGCGTCAGATAATGCCTCTGCCAGCTTGCCGGGGTGGTCTATCGGACATCCGGCCATGTTGTCCGGTTTCGGGCAGGTATGGCATGGGCCTGTTTCGCAATGGGCAAGGACGCGGATTGTTGCCACATCAAGCCTTGTCACATTCCCTCCTGTTCACGTCCGCATCGAAGGCAGACATAGTCGCGTTCCGTTATCCGTTCCCATTTGTGGCCGACGATCCTGCACCATATCCATGCAATCCGGTAGTTCAGGCGGGATAGGAAGATTCGGAATTTCATGTGGCCTCCTTGTCACTTACCGTAGTGCGTCGACATGCCGGAACCGGGATTGCTTCCAAATTGAGCAGGTACAGAAATTTGCTGGATGATAACATTGAAAACCGGGACAAACAAGTTTGCGCAACGTTGTGCAAAAGCCGGGAACCGACTTCGCGTCAGGCGATAGGCGGAGAACAGAACGGTAGAATACAAGTAGATTGCGACGGCAGAAATCCAACCTGCGAACAGAATTGCTTCAATCATGACTCCACCTTCTCAATCTTTCCGTCCTTGAGTTGAAGCGCGACGTATTCATCAAAAGAAGCAAAAAGCACAAAAGTCATTACAAGCATGAGAGCCAGCCGAAGCACCGGGATGGCGAATATTCCAAATACAAACATGGGCTTTGTTATGCGCTCAATTCCCTTCCACTTTGCTGTATGCCGGTACCCGCGACACTTCATTTTTATCGAAAATGTAGTGCCAAGTGCCAACATGATCGCCCACGAAACCAGAGTAGAAATAATGTAATACGTCATAATTTCTCCTTCTTCCCACACCGGGAACACAGGTTGATCCGATTCGGCCATGCGTTGAACGGAACCATGCGATGGCCAAGTAGCAGACAGACGATTCGGTTCAGGTAACTTCGCATGTGGCCTCCGTGCGCTCCATGCGCCTTTCCAATAGTTCCATGTTGGCGTAGTTCGCCAAGTCGGTCAGTGTGTCGTCAATCGACTCGTCGGTTACTCTGGCATTTGTTCCGCCCATCAACGAAGCAAGCCGGGATGCATAGAAGTGCCATGCTTACCGCGCTAAGTTTTTGTATCTCTCTCATACATCCTCCCCACCGGTGTCTCTGACAATTAGGTAATTGACACCCTTCCCAAACCCTCTCCTTTCGACGAACCGCATCCTGCGAAGTTCCCGGAGCGCGTCCTCGACCGTTCGGATGCACTGTTGGGTGGCTCCTGCAACAATGGAAGCCGTGACAATATCTCCTTCGTCCGTGACCAGCTCTCCCGTCCTTCCCTCCTTGCAACAATACAGATAGGCATACACAATTTTTGCCGACGAAGAAGCCTTCCCGATAACCTGCTGCAACTGCATCATCCGTTTCGTCTTCACCACTCCACGCCCCTTCTCTTTGCGTACTCCCTCCACGTTATCCCCCCCTCGCTTCTGATCTGGTATTCCTGGAACAACGACAGCGGACAGGATGATACATATCCTCCGTTGCCGATTATCCACGGGTTCATGTAGTACCGCTTCCCTCTTGTCTCCGTCTCGCATATGATCCGCTTTTGCTTCAACGACGCAAGATGCTTCAGGATGGTTGATATGCTCATCTTCGTTATCTTTGCCATGTGAGCCGTCAGAATCGGCTTTCCGTTTGAATAGGCAATCGCACAGTCGAATGCGTGGACATATGCGGCCAAGTCCATCAATAACGCCTTCTCTCCGACGCTCAAGTCATCGCGCCACATTGCGTATTCTTTCTTTGAAAGTATTGAAAACGCCACTTGCGGTCTCTGCGACAACTCTCCGTATTTCTCCACCGCTTTCTCGTAATACTGCTTCCGCCTTCCCTTCGAGTCCCATCTGTTGTTGGTGTTCATCAGTTGTATGTCGCTGACCCACTCCGTGGAGTAGTCACCGGCGGCGTTATACGCTATCCATGGTTTGCCCGGAGGGTGCGCAATGGGTTCGTCGCGCTGAAATTCGCTCATTTACCACCCCTTTCCACCAACATCTAATTTCTATATGTTGCTGATTCGTGCTGCATTCCGCTCTATCAAAGGGTTTCAATACCGTTTCGACGTGTTGTGTTCCTTCTACCCGTAGGGCACTACCTCCCCTCAGGGGTAAGGGGGGCGAGTATTTCAATCCGCGATTTGCATTCGTATGTGTATTTATTTGCCGGTGACTTAAATCTACTTCATCCGGCAGGATTCGGCGGTCAACTGCGTTTCATCCGCTAAATCGCCCGTTTTGTATCCACTATAAAAATTTTCACAGGCGTTTGGAAACGGTACTGGGTATGTGGATGGGCCGGTGCGTGTGCGAGGATTGGTCTGTCCGAAGCCGGTGCCTCTTTTAGAGAGGATATAAGTGGGCGGGAAGGGCTGGTCGAAACCGAAGTCTCTTTTAGGGAGAAATAAAGAGGGCGGGAGAATCCTTCCGCGCCCCGCTCCCTTCCGAACAGCCCGCCTCCCGACGGCACCCCCCCTCCCGGTACCCCTGCCGCCTGCCCGGTCGCGCTCCTGGCATTCGATGGGATAGGGGTGCCTCCCACAGAAGAAGGGGGATCGCTTTTAGCACTATCATATGCTGCCAGTCGCCGGGAGGGCTTTGCATTATGCGCCATAACTGGAAACAAAACGGGCTGATTGATTCCCAATTCGTCGACTATACGGGCGAAGAAACGGCTGTAATGCGCTGATGATGCAGGATACAGCCATTCCAGAACATTGCACTAAAATTTAATTTCGTTCAATGTTCTCCCGAATCGCTGGAAACGCTGTCGCTTTTGGCGGCTGGGGCCGCGTCCAGCAGGAGCGGGATGGAACCGGTGATCGTCAATTGGAACCGGTCCTCTGCCGGCGCGGAATCGGGTGCGGCCAGTTGC
>JFJP01027487.1_pt1 | contig 11870 bp, 8 predicted proteins | sample 431651 | NCBI WGS metagenome assembly JFJP01 (sample SAMN02602958, study PRJNA72255) | Microbial mat metagenome, whole genome shotgun sequencing project. | biome: fresh water; feature: sink hole; material: water; isolation source: purple microbial (photo- and chemosynthetic) mats found in... | reverse complement strand
GTACAAAATGTTCTAATTTTTTTTTAACATCTAAAAAATAGATTTTTTTTAAAACAAAAAAAATCAAATAAAATTAGAAAAAAACTTTATTTGAAAATTAAATCCCAATCTACCCTTTATGGACTCAAACAACATATTCTCCCTGAAAATCGCTCTCGTTGGCAACGTCGACTCAGGTAAAACAACAGTAGTGGGGGTTCTTTCAAAAGGATCTCCTGATGACGGACGAGGATCAGCACGAGTGAAAGTCTTTAACTATCCTCATGAGGCTGAAAATGGCCGAACTTCAAGCATCGCACAAGAAATAATAGGTTTTGATTCAAAAGGAGAGCAAGTAATCCCAGATAGATATAACCCAAATAAGAATAAATATTGGCCAGAAGTGGTTAAAAAAAGTTCAAAAATAGTGAATCTAATCGATTTATGCGGCCATGAGAAATATTTGAAGACAACTTTATTCGGATTAGTGGGTTTAGAGCCTGATTATGTTTCGCTGATAATAGGAGCCAATATGGGAGTTTCAAAAATGACAAAAGAGCATTTGGGTATTACTTTATGTCTCAAAATCCCATTTTTTATCATTTTTACAAAAATCGATCTCTGTCCTGAAAATGTTTATAAGGAGAATCTTGATAACTTATTGAAGCTTTTGCGCTCAAATCTGGTGAATAGGGTTCCAATGTTGATCAAAGGTCAAGAAGAACTGGTGAAATGTGCTGAATCAATCTTAAGTGATAGAATATGTCCAATCTTTCCAGTTTCAAGTGTGACATCTCAAGGCATTCCTTCTCTAATAACTTTCTTAAGTCTGCTTAAAAATCGGATAGACTTCCAAACAAATCAAACAAAACCGTTACATTATGACATCACTGAAAATTTCATGATTCCAGGAATAGGTATAGTCCTTTCTGGAAGTGTTAAAACTGGCACTGCTAAACTCAAACAAGTCGCTTTGATTGGACCTGACAAAAACAAAAATTATAAATCAGTCACTATCAAATCAATTCATTGTAATCGAGTCCCTGTTGATATAGCCCATGCGGGACAATCTGCTTGTTTGGCTATTAAACCAACCAAAGCTGGGGAGATATTATTGAGAGAAGAGCTAAGGAAAGGAATGGTTTTAATTGATCCTAGTTTAAAAGTCGAGGCTGCATGGAATTTCGAAGCAGAAGTTGTTATTTTACATCATTCAACCACCATTAAAGAAGGCTATCAATGCGTGATTCATTGTGGGATTATCAGACAATCTATTGAAATATGGCAAATTGAAAATAAGGAGAAAATTTTAAGAACTGGAGATAAAGGATTAACTAAAATGAAATTTCTATTTAATCCAGAGTTCTTAACAAAGGGACAAGTGTTGATTCTGAGAGAGGGAAGAACTAAAATATTGGGGGTTATCACAAATCTCTTGCCTGATTTTGAAGAAAGTCATGTTTTAACAGAAAATAAGAAAATTGAAGAAAAGAATGCCAATGAAAAAATAGAAAAAATCAAAACAAACAAAGAAGAATTCAAGGGGAATGAATTAAGCGTTGAAAATTCTGATAATGTGCAGAAGAAATTGAATAACGGTCTGGGTCAGGATAAATATAGCAATGAAATTAAAATGAAACTGCCACAAAACAAAGCTGATGAGAAAATTAATAAAATTGAAGAAGAGAAAATTTCAACCAATCTCTAAAATTTCATTTATTTAAACTTTCGTTTTCTGAGAATTTTTTCTCAATTTTAAATAAAATTATTGATCCAGCTCATTCTTTTCATCTGACTCGTATAAAATTCCCACTTCAATAATAAAACTCAATAAAAAAAGGAAAAACCTCAAACTCAAAGAAAAGTTTTTTCTTTTGAAGATTTCAAGTCTGAATCACAATTATGACAACAGTTGTATTAGAGAATTTTCCTACAGACTATTCAGGAAACAATAATAAATAATTTCAGACAACAAAACAAAATGTAAATGCAAATTGAAAATAAAAAGAAATTGGAATCGTTGATTGGTTTTGTATCGAACAATTCAAATTTTAATTGATTCATTTATAAACAATATGAATTCATGAATTTTAAATTTTTCTCCTTAATTTTTATATATCGTCATCGTCAAAATCATCTTCGAAATCTATTTAAAAAAGGGTAATTTATTAAAAGGGAAGAGTTTTTTTTAAAATCAATGAACTGTTAAAAAATTTGGGGTCTTTTTTTAAAACTTGACAGTTTTGATCTCTTAAGATCTGCTGAATAATGCCAAATTTGGATTCGGTTCCAACTGTTTGAAAAGAAAAATATAATTTGTTTAGGTTTTAAGAAAAGATAATGAACTTTCCATTGCAAAGTGGTTTTCTAGATCTTTGAAGTCTAATCTGGCAAAGCCTTTGTTGCTGAGGATTAAAGGAGCAGTTATTCCAGGTTTAGAAAAAGCTTGTGACATCGCTTTTTTATTATAAGAATAATGTTCAAGAGTTTATAAGGAGCTAAACCTCGCATTCCTTCATATTTTTTAGCATCTTTGTTGTTGTCTTTTGACATTGATCAAGTTTTTTTTTTTAAATATTAGATTAAGCCTTTATAAAAAAAATTAAAAAAATTTTATGAATTTTTTTTGGATTGTAAATCAAAAAAAATTAAAGTTTTGAATTTATTAATATCCATGCTCTTTTAAAACCAATTCTTCGTTCATAAATCCTTGCCACCCAGCAAATAACGGAAGGCAAAACTAAGAGAAAAATAAAATTTCAAAATTTATCAACATTTTTATTTGTTTTATTTACTTTAAATAAATCTCGCATCATAATAAATTGTCCTTTAGTTATTTCCATATTTGAATTAATGCTTTCTCCAGCAACATTGCTCTTCGTTTTCAATAAAAAATATTCAAAAGGGATTCAATTAATTATTTACATTCAAATTAATTTGAATTTCGGCCTTGTCTGCGTCTTTGAAAAAGGTTAAGATTTTATTGGTTTGGCTGCTTTCACCATAAGACAATTCTAATGATTTCAAAAGAAAACCAATTCTAATTTAGTTTCTAATTCAAACCTTTTTTAAATGAAGCATATTCAGGTCGAAATGGCTCAATATGAAGAATATCCTTCAAGTTTCGCATATATAATTGGAAATTGTTTTTGGTTTTAGCATTGACTTTCTAATCAAATTTTATAAGAAATAAAATAATATTCAATTATATTTTAGTTTTTACCATTTCTGCATCAACACTATAAAAAACAAATAATAATTTTCCTTGGTTTAAAATTGTTAAACGATTATTTTTATCATCAAGTTTGTAGGTAGACTAATAAAACTAACATAATTATTATGGGAAATCTATTACCTTATAAGGAGTTATGAACAAATAATCAGTATTTTTTATAAATATTAGAGGTTTAAATAGAATGCCTGGCCCTTTGAATTCACTTTTGCTCACGAATTTGGAAGCACTTTTCATTGTTTATGGATTATTTTTTTTTAATCGAAAATCTTTAATATTGTGAAATAAATTAGAAGGAAAAAGGAAAATTAATAAAATAATTATTATTTTTTTTTGGAGAAAACAAAAAAAAATTAAATTAATTTTCTTTTTCTTAAAATAAAATTTTCTTATCAATTTTTTTTTTTAATGTCAATTTTGTTTATTTTTTATATTCTTCTATTCCAAGTCAACATTTTCCTTTCTCTTTCCAAAAACAACTCTTCTGAGGTAGAAGACCCAGCATATTTATTTCAACTCATATATTTTTAAGTCAGTCTATCTGATCAAACCTTTACCAAGAACCGCTTCCATATATCACAGTAATTTCTTTTTCAATCAAAATTAAATTCATTTTTTTTTAAGTCACCAAAAAAAATTGTTTTGAAAGCACAGTGGAGCCGATTAATCTCATCACCAAAATAGGGTCCCTTCTAAATGTCACATGGCTTATTCCCACATCAATTCTCACGAACACCACCAATTTCACATGTTCCCTTCGTCTATACAAAGCCAATTCCAAAATTTTCAATATTTTACAACCATTATTTGAGGAGATATCTGATTCCGAAGGTAAATTCCAATGTGGTGTTCTAATGGGACAATACCTAAACTCCTCCTATTTACTAGAATCGAAGGTGTTTCCTATTCCTTCAGCAATCTATTGTAAAACTTGCGTGATGCAATGGGTTTTATATACTTCTGCAGGCAATTTTTATCAATGTTCAGATCTCTTAATTCAGCCGAAAACCAATCTTCAAGACCAATGTGAGAGTAAATGTTCAATTGGAGGCTCTTGCAATCATGGAATTTGTGTTTGTTATCAGGGTTATTCAGGAACTAGTTGCGAAATATCATCACAAACGACAAATTTTAAATTGAATGAAAACTACTCACATACAATAGAAATTCTTTTTTTGATAATTCTCATTGTGCTAATACTTTTGGCTGTTGGGGTTGGGGTATATTTTTGGAAGGAAAGTGAAGATAAGGCTAAAAAAGAGAAAATGAGACTGTTAGAAATCGAGAAGAACAAGATTTTGAGCAAGAAAACACAGTATGAACTAGGCAGTTACACAAGAAGAGCGATGACTGAAACATAATTGACTTTATATTTTCAAAATTGTTTAATTTTATTATATAAGCAGTAGAAGAGCAAATGGGTAAAACGTTTAAATTAAGTTATTCTTTTCAATTTTTTTTAATATGTTTATGAACTAAAGTTAAAAATGTTGTCAAAATTTATTATTGTTGGCCAAACTTATTACGCTGGTGTTTATATGAACAAAGCCTGAAGAAGAACCAGATTTTCTTGAAGTTGCTGATTTCCGATCATCGAAAGTTGCTGTGCTAGCTAAAGTGTAACCTTTAATGCTTTTCTCCTGAGTTTTCTCAGGAGTTTGGACTTGATTTTCGAACAATTGTCTCAATTTGAAATATTTAATCATATGCAATTGTCTAATATCTTCTAATTTCGCCTTTGAAATAACCTCTTGTTTTTCTAAAGCCTCAGCTTTGGCCTTTAATTCATTCAATTTTTCGTTTTCATTGTGAAATTGATCAATAAGTCCAGTTTTGACAAAAGCACCCTTCTGTGAAATATTTAACACTTTTTTTGATTTGAGTTTTTTCTCGAAATTCAACACACTATTAACCTTAACGATTTTTTCAGAATATTCCAATTCCTTCTTCATATTAGCTTTCTCCATCAAATTTTCTTTATTTTCTTTCAATTGTAAAACCTTTTGCTGTTTGCTTGTATAAATCTTGTTCATATTCTTCTGCACATTCTCCTTATGTAATTTTTTCTCCAATTGATTTTTCTGTCGTAATTCATCCTTTTGTCTCTCATTCATTGTTTTCTTCCTATTTAAATCTATCATTAAACACTCAATTTCTTTTCTTTTCTCATAAATTTTATCCTCAAATTTCTTTGTTATTTCTATTTTATTCTTTATATTCTTCTCTTCTTCTTCACATTTCTTGATTCTCGTCTCCATAGCTCCTATATAATCCTGCAAGGACTTCTCCTCTAATAAAACCATTGATAAATCTCTACCTGTGACGTTTTTAGCATCAGTTTTAATTGATTCTGCAGTCTCATATTCCACTAAAGAAGGGGATTTATCACTGGATTCTAATCGATAAGCTTGTCTTATGTTTGAAACTGGTGAATTATAATCAATTTCAAGAATAGGACTTATAGTTTTATTTGAATTCTGTCTTGAATCATATATTTTGGTTTGATTTGGTTGGTTTTCTTTTGGAAAATCCTTGTAATTCTTAAAAATATTGTAATTCTTGCCTGAATCGCAATCTGAATCGGTTTTTAAAGGGCCCATGTCATATGTGGCATATTTAGATGGTGTTTTTTGAGGTCTTTTTGTGATCAAATGGAAGGAACGATCGTTGTGAGAAGAAGTTTCGAAAAAATGCTGAGAAGTGGGGGTTGGAGTGGAAGGTCGATGCTTTAATATAGGCTTTATTTGATAGAAATAATGTTCAAAGCTTGAAGGAGGAGTTTTGGGGCTTTTGAGGGGTTGGTTCATTTTTTTAAAGCAAAAATTTAACAGATTTTTTTTTGAATTAAAAAAGTTGGGATTTGTAACAATTATTCAAAAAAATTATTGTGGGTGGATTTTTTAAAAAAAACAATAGTTAACTACTTTATTTCTTTGAAACGTTGAATAAATTATTGGCTTTGAATAAAACATTGGAGTTTCCTGTAGCAGCATTTGTTTTCAACATGCTGTTTTTGTTGTTTACGGGCAAGAAATTATTCATTTTTAAATGCGAATTGCTAGAAGGAGTAGTTGCAATGTTATCTCCAGCCTTTTTTTGGACCAGAAAACTGGGAATTATCTTATTTTTCGCTAGATTTTGTGCTATGCTTTCCATATTATGATTGAAGGCGGCTTCTGTTTTTTTGGACTCTTCTTTCTGAGCTATAAAATTCAATGGTTTATTTTTCGGCGATTTCATTATGTTATTTGTGAATTCAGGCTTATTAAAATTTAGATTTCCGTTAAAATGCTTTCCAGTTAATTTCAAAGGTTCTTTTTCTTTGGAAAGACCTGGGAGCTCATTTTTTATTGTATTTTTTTGAAAAGCTATGGGGTTTGTTTGAGTTTTACTCATTAGAATTGCTGAAGAATTTGATTTGAATAGGTTTTCTTGATGCTGAGATGGGATGTTCTGATTGGATCCTTGTTGAATAATAGGATAATCTATCTAATAAAACATAATTTAAATGCAAATCAAAATAATAAGAGAAAATAAAAACGATTACATTAGGTCTAGTGCTGCTTTTAATAGTTTCTAAATCGATGAGAGCTGCCAATAAGGAAGATTGAAGGTTATCATCTTGACGATTATAGGTAAAACCAACGAAATCACCTTCTTTTCTTTTTTTCTTTTGGTTTTGGTTAATCCAGGGCTCATCCTCTTCGAATTTGTCGAAATTACTTGTGTCGATATCAGTTTTTAGCTATTATTTTGAGAAAAAATTAATATATAAATTTTCTTTTACGTCAGGAACAAAAGGAGGTTTCTTATCTCTGATTTTTTTCCAATCGATCCCAAAGAAAAAAGGATGTGCTTTAATCTCTTCCACTCCATTGACTCCCAATCTTTCATCTGAATTATTTTACAAATGAATTATATTATATAATGAGTTCTTTTAGTATAAATTAATTTCAAACTGGAATCTGATATTAGTTTTCTAATCAAATCAATCGCTTGTGGACTCAAATTCGCCTCTGCTGGGATTGTGAGGAATTTACTCCAGTTCATTATTTTTTGACAAGTAGCTGATGGCTCCTCTGAGAAAAATGGGGGATATCCGACCTAAAAACATTTAATAATTTATGGAAAAACTTTAAATAAAATCTTTTTATTACAAGCATTTCATATAATATGACTCCTAAACTCCACCAATCTACAGTTTCTGTATAACCTTTTGAGCCAAAAACCTCAGGAGCGATATAATCTGGAGTTCCAACTGTTGAATAAGCCAACTAATCATTTAAATTCCTTTTTGATTTTTATTAAATTTTTGATTTTTACCAGTCGATTCCTTCGATAACCTGGTTTTTTTCCTAATTCAATTTTCAATGATGGTTTTTCTTCCTCTTCTATTTTTTTTGTGATATCGATTTTTTTAGGTCTTATTTCCTTTTTAAATAATTCTTATAAATCAAACCCCTTCAAAAAAGTTACTGTATGCTTGCATAATCCAAAATCGGTTAATTTAACATGTCCTGTGGAATCAATCAAAATATTATCAGGTTTTATATCTCTATGGATATAATTCAGTTTATGCACCGCATCAATTGCCAGCAACTTAAAACGCAAATATCAAAAATGCACCAAACCCTAAAAAATTACTGATTCTGCTGTATAAAATTTGGCTTCATCCTCAGTTAAAATATCCTTCTTCATTAACAAAGTCATAAAATCGCCTCCTGCGAGATATTCCATCACCAAATACAGGTTCAAATCATCTTGGAAAGAGCATTTCAAATCGACAATCCAAGGCAAATTCGCAGTGGCTAACACATCCCTTTCAGCTCGAATATGAGTGACTTAATTCTTATTTATCATTTCAGTCTTCTTCATTTTCTTTATAGTTACAATCTCATTCATTTTTTTTCCAACGACAAAGACGAACCTCCCCAAAAGCACCTTTTCCGATTATTGAAATTGAGTGGACACATTTTTTTCCTCCTTTTTTTAAAAAAAAATCAAATGGAAATTCAAAATAATTATTACTTTAAACGGCATTTTTCTGCATCTTTGTGCATGATTTCCTTTTTTATGGAGTCTTTTTCAAGATCTGGCAGGTTCATTTCATCCATTTTCTTCTTTAGAAGGTCCCAATTTATTACATTTTCCATCTCTTCTTTCTTCATTTTTGAAAATTTCTCTTTAAAAAAAAGGTAAGCAAAGAGGAATGAAAAAATGTGAGGAACTTTCAATAAAGGATTTTGCTGCTTCTACTTTGTCTTTTGTTTGAATGGAGATACGATCTTTGGATAGGTTATCAGGAAGCTTTTTTGGAGGCTCTGGCTGAATCATATTGGGTTTCATATGATAAATTTAGTTTATAAATTATAATAAATGAATTAGAAATTAACGAAAATTTTTTTTTTTTTGTAATTTAAATGACAACAAAAAACCAAAAATTTTTAAAAATGAAAAATTAATTTTGGTTTTAATTAAATTCAAATTACAGCTCTCATTTCCATATTGATTTCTGAACTCAATGACATATTTTCATCCAAAGTCTGCAAGTTTCTCCGACAGACAGGACATTTCAAGTTTTCATCATTCTGGTTCATCCAAACCTTAAAACATGTCAAATGAAAAACATGCTTGCAGGATATTTGAAATAATTTTTCATTTTTAACAAAGCTTTCCAGACAAAAAGGACATTCGTTCTGTTCATATTCAATATCTCCTTCAACAAAATTAATTATTTTGATGAATTTGTTTTTGATGAATCTTTTAATTTTTTTCTCCAAAGTCTCTCCTAGCAAAAAATTGTAAAAATTCAATCGATATCGTCTCCGAATATAAATGAAAATTTGTTTCAAAACTATAAAGAAAAAACAAATCGTCATTAAAAGCAAAACTCCTCCTAAGATGAAATGTTTTCTGAAAGTTTTGCTTTCTATCCTTTTCGATTCATATGATATTTTGATTTTGGAAAAATCTACCAATAAATTTCTTAGAAACGTTATTTTTATTTCAATTTTCCATGCTTTTTCTGTTGAAATACCAATCTTTTGTGTCTTCTTCAAATCAATAAAAACTTTGTTTGATTTCAAATGGTTTTCATTCTTGCCATATGTGCATACCTCCAAATCTATCAAATTTTCATCATCACTCATAATTAAATTTTCAAGTACTTCAATACTGAATGAAGAATACTCAGACTCCTGAGAGCCATTTTCATTCAATTGCAAAAGGCACCATTCATTTTGTTCAACTAAAACAATTTTTTGTACAAATTTCATATTAACAATGCCTTCAGAAAAACTTGAATGAACCTGACAAAAAGAACGTCTAGGACATATTCCTTTGGAATTTTCTTGATATAGAGCAATTTGTTCTTCTTTTTCCCTGCAAAAATTATCAGAATTCCAAAAACAAAAAGGCACATATGAACAATTGTAACAATCTTTTATTGCACCACATTTATCTGTTATATTTAAATAAGTTTTATGATCAATACATATGCCGTTATTTATAAGTTTTTCTCCTTTACATTGAGCTTCACAGGGAAATGGGCTACCTAAAGTGTTTATATCATTAAAGATCCAATATGAATCAAGAGGTTTAGATATTCCGAAAATCTCCATCATCTGTTCACAAACAAGACAATTTTTTGATTGAGATTCACATAATTTCATCAGACAAGAGGTTTTTTTAAAAGAATTAAAATCAAGATTTCTAGGAATGTTTTCAAAAGTTTCAGTTTTTTTACAAGAGGTACAAGAAGTTTGAAAATCTAGAGAATATTCATATGACAAGCATTGAGAACAGCTAAAGTCTATAAACTCTTGTTTTTCACCGCAAAAAGGAATGAGGAAAAAGTCTTCATTTTGATGGTCTTCATGACCTAAAATAATATATTGAAATGTGATTTTTTGAATTTCATTTGAAAGATAAACGATATTTGGTTTGATGAGGGTTTTTTTCACACTTATAAAAGAAAAATATTTGCCTAAATGCTGGATTGTTTGATTTTTTGAATTTAAGCCCTTCAAAGAAAATGTTTTGTCAAAAAAATGACAAATTGCTTTCCCATAAGTGTTGAAATATTCTTCAATTTGATAAAAATAAATTTTTCCTCTTTCAAAGAAAGAAACCATCACATAATTGAATTTCATCTTTTCTCCGGAATTTATTTGATCAATAAACCCGAAACTCATTGCTTCCTCATCAGAAATTTGGAAAGAATTGAGAGGGATTGAACAAAGCATTGAAAAATTTTGATAATAGTCATTATTTTTGTAAATAAATAACATTCTTGTACCATTATTTTTTAATAAAAAAGCAAAATAATCTGAATTTTGTGAAAATTTATAATCTATTATATTTTCAAAAAAGTCCAATTGTTTCTTGAATTTGAAATCAAATTCATAGCTTTCGCTAACATAAATCAACAGTTTATTTGTAAAACTGATTAAAATTATTTCTACATTTCCTGTGATTTTATTTAAACGTATTTGTATATGAGAACGAACTGGTTGTTTAATTGAAAGTTTGCTTTCTTTATAATATTGGTAATTTTCAGGATTCAAGCAAAAATTCAATAAATTTTGATCGTTTTCTCCATTGCTTCGATATAAAATACTTATTATTATCAAGCCATAATATTTAAAAATATTCAAACTATCGATTCTCGATTTAAAAAGAAGATTTAAAGAGAAAAAATAATAGAATACACTATCATTTTTTTGATAAAACACATAGAATAAATTCTCTTGTGAGACTAATAAAGCTAAATCCTCACTTATTTCCTCAAAAGATATTGTCGAATTTATAAAATATCGAATGCTTTCATTGAAAGGTTTCAGAATTTCCTGATTCCTCATTAAGACAGTATATTTTTCACAGCGAAAGAGAGTAAATTCTTTCGAGCTTTTTATTAGACAATTGGAAATATTTATTGGTTTGTCATTAATGGGTTTAATTTTTTGGGATGTGTAAAAGACATTATCATGAGTTTGGGAGAATTCAAAGGAATTTGCATGAAGACAGAAAAATAGAATGATAAAGAAAGAATAGGATGTTATTCGTTTTTTTATCTTAATAAAACTTGATAACATAGATAAATATAAAAAACAATTTTTATTTTTATTTATATTTTAAATTTTTGAATTATTCTGTAATAAAGTTTTTTTATTATAATTTATGAACATTTCTGAAAACCCCCCAAAAAACAAATCCAAAAGTAAAAAAATACCCGAGCTTTTTTAATAATATCAAACTAGTCACCAAAAGAAAAGCTTTTCATAAAGAAGCTGCCTTTAACGAAATCTATATAAGAAATAAACAACATAGCAATATCTACATTAAACGAATTCATAAATTATTTGATAAAAAGTATAAAAACACACATCTTCTTAACAAAATTAATAATATAATATGTAATAGAATGAAGGAAGTGATTCTTCATGGATTAGGCTCTTCTATATTAAAATGCATAAAAATTGCTTTATTTATCCAATCATATTACATTGATATCAATTTCGAGACCGAAACTTCTTCTGAAGCAACAATCATAAATTTAGAGCTAGAGGTCATCAATAACAAAATAAATTAATTCATTATTTTTAAAAAATAATAGGAAAGTGACAAAAATGAAATAAGAAACAGATCAGCTATACATATA
>JFJP01020579.1_pt1 | contig 11870 bp, 10 predicted proteins | sample 431651 | NCBI WGS metagenome assembly JFJP01 (sample SAMN02602958, study PRJNA72255) | Microbial mat metagenome, whole genome shotgun sequencing project. | biome: fresh water; feature: sink hole; material: water; isolation source: purple microbial (photo- and chemosynthetic) mats found in... | reverse complement strand
CCAGCGCCTTCAGGGCCTGGATGACCTCGACGCCTTCGCCGTCCGGCATGACCACGCCGTCGGCCGGCTCGGACACCTGGGCCATGCGCGTCGCGACCTGCGAGATGTCGCTGAAGATCAGTTCGGGGTGGATGCGGACGCCGTCCTCCATGCAGGCGCACTGCATGCCGGCCAGCTCCTTGAGGCTTTCGGCTTCGGGCAGGTTGACACCGCGCACTTCGCGCTGGCGGCCGATGAAGGCGATGCGCCGGCAGCCCTTCTTGACCAGATGCCGGCCAGCGAGGTAGCCGGAGCGGAAACTGTTGGCGACGATCGAACTGGCGTTCGAACGGTTGGGCGCGCAGCCGATCACCAGCATCGGGCGGCGCAGGTCGGCCAGCTGCTTGAGGTGCGGCTAGGCACAGGATCAGGCGACCGGGGCGGCGGATGCGATCGACGTCGGGACCGTAGGGCGGGTCCTGCGGGGTGATGTGGAAACGCTCGATCTCGATGCCGTCAGCCTGGCAGCGTTCAGCGATGCGCTTCTCGATCTGGCCGTTGAAGTCGTCGCCCGGCGTCTCCTTGGTCGAGCCGACCAGCAGGGACAGCTTGCGGTTGGGTAGCGAGCGGACGAACAGACCGACCCCGCGCCGCGCGGTGCACAGGCCACTCTCCATCAGGCGGCTGACCACCTTGGAAATGGTGTTGGGCGAGGCCTGGAAGCGCTTGGCCAGGGTGCGTACCGAGGGCAGGCGGCTGGAGGCTGGATACGATCCGACCTCGATGTCCTGCCGCATCACGCGGTAGATCTCTTCCTGGCTGGCCTTTTCCTTGTTCATGCAGCTGCTCCGATCGCAGACCCCGCATCACACGGCCAGGGCCGGCCGAGTCAATTACCAGGGACCGGTCGGGCCGGAGCCAGCCGGCAGGGCCACGAGCGCACCCCGGGTGGCGGGCTGACCGTGCCGAAGGCGAAGCAGGCGGCGCCGGATCCGGTCATCAGGTAGGGGACGCCGCAGCCGGCCAGGTGGTCGAGCAGGTCGCCGACCGCGGGACAGACGCGACGGGCTGGGGCGCTCAGGCGGTTGTGCAGCCACGCCGTCGGGTCGGTGATGCGGGCGGCGAACCAATCGCGGCCCAGCGCTGGTCGTGGGCAGCGCTCGGCGTCGGTCAGGGCCTTGTACACGGCGGGGGTCGCGCAATGCGCCCCGTCCGGCATCAGCAGGGTGAGGGCCAGGGGCGGGGCATCGGGCAGGGCGCTCAGCACCTCGCCGCGACCGGTGGCGTGCGCCGTCCCGCCGCGCACCAGGAAGCTGATGTCCGAACCGAGGGTGGCGGCGATGGCTTCGAGGCGCGCCGCGCCCAGCCGGCGGGGGGCCAGGCGGTCGAGGGCCACCAGCACGGCGGCGGCGTCGGCCGACCCGCCGCCGAGTCCTGCTCCGGCCGGGATGCGTTTGACCAGGCCCAGGCTGATGCGTCCGGAAACGGGATTGGCGGCACGGTAGGCGGCGGCTGCACGCCAGGCCAGGTTGGTGGCATCGCAGGGCAAGGTCGCGTCATCGCAGTGCAGCGTGATGCCCTCGCCCGGCTCGACCGTGACGCGCACCTCGTCGTGCAGGTCGATGGTCTGGAACACCGTCTCCAGTTCGTGGAAGCCGTCGGGGCGCCGCCCGAGCATCTCAAGATAGAGGTTGAGCTTGGCGTAGGCCGGCAGGGTGATCGCGTTCATCCCAGGCGTCCCGTCCAGGTGGTGCGGTTGGTCCAGTCGGCATCCTGTCCGGCCTGCACCGCATCCATCGCCCGGTTGGTCAACTGGTCGGCGCGCTCGTTGCCGGGATCGCCGGCGTGACCCTTGACCCACTTCCAGGTGGTGCTTTGCACCTCCATCAGGCGGTCGAGCTCCTGCCACAGGTCGGCGTTGAGCAGTTCGCCTTCCTTGCGCCGCCAGCCGCGTGCCTTCCAGCCGCGCATCCATTCCGTGGCGCCCTTGATCAGCAACTGGCTGTCGCTGTTGATGACGACCGTCAGGCCGGGCTTCTTTAGCGAGCGCAGGACCATGATCGCGGCGGTGATCTCCATGCGGTTGTTGGTCGTGGTGCGCTCGCCGCCGCAGCGTTCGAGGCAGTCGCGCGAAGCGGCGTTGACCAGCAGCATGCCCCAGCCACCGGGGCCGGGATTGCCGCGGCAGCCGCCGTCGGTCCAGGAGACGACGTCGGGCGTCAAGAGGATTGCCCCTGGCTGGAAGCTGGAGGCTGGAGGCTGGAGGAGCGACGCGCAGACCAGCACGCCAGGCGACACAACGGCGCTGCGGGCCTCCAGCCTCCAGCCTCCAGCCTCCAGCCCATGCCACTCATGCCTCACCTGCCGCGTCTGCACGATCATCCACATACCGTGCCCGGAATCCGTCCGCGAAAGCAGCGAACCTTCCAGCGCGGATCGCGGCGCGCATGCGTGCGGTCAGCCGGCGATAATAGGCGAGGTTGTGGATCGACAGCAGGGTGCCGCCGAGGATCTCACCGCTCTTGAGCAAATGGTGGATGTACCCACGGCTGACGCGGTGCGCCGGGCCGGGGGTGTCGGCATCGATCGGGGCCGCATCGCCCGCGTGCTCGGCGCGCTTCAGGCGCAGGGGGCCGTCATCGGTGTAGGCGATGCCGTGTCGGCCCATGCGCGTCGGCAGGACGCAGTCGAACTGGTCGATGCCGCGCGCCACCGCCTCGACCAGATCGAGGGGCGTGCCGACGCCCATCAGGTAACGCGGCTTGCCCTCCGGAAGGATCGGCACCACGGCGTCGAGTACCGCGTTGCGCTCGGCCAGGCCCTCGCCCACCGCCAAGCCGCCGACGGCGTGGCCGGGCAGGTCGTGGCGCAGCGCGTCGCGCGCGCTGGCGGCGCGCAGGTCAGGGTGGATGCCGCCCTGGACGATGGCGTACAGCGCCTGCACCGCGGCGCCGCCGTGCGGGCCATCGGCGCGCCACGCGGCGACCGAGCGTTCGAGCCACACCGCCGTACGTCGGCAGGCGCGCTCGACCTCGGCGCGCGGTGCGTCGGAAGGCGGGCATTCGTCGAAGGCCATGATCACATCGGCGCCAAGCTCGCGCTGGATGCGGATCGATTCCTCGGGGGTCAAGCGCAACGGACTGCCGTCGAGGTGGCTGCGGAAGCTGACCCCGTCATCATCGACCGTGCGGTTGGCCGCCAGCGAGAACACCTGGTAGCCGCCGCTGTCGGTGAGCATCGGGCCGCGCCACGAGGCGAAGGCATGCAGGCCGCCCAGCGCCCGCACCCGCGCCGAGCCCGGGCGCAGCGCGAGGTGGTAGGTGTTGGCGAGCATGAACTCCTGCCCGATCGCCTCGGCGTGGTCGGCAGTCACACCCTTCAGGCCGCCCAGCGTCGCCACCGCCATGAATGCTGGCGTGCGCGCGGTGCCATGCGGGGTGGTGATGAGGCCGGCGCGGGCGGGGCCGTCGGTGGCGACGAGGGAGAAGGTCAGCATGCCGTAGCTTTGAGCTTTGAGCTTTGAGCTTTGAGCCCGAGATGCGCTGACGGCCTGTGCTGGGCCTGCGGGCTTGTAACAGTGGGCTTTGGCCTTCGAACATCGAGCCCGGGATACACAGGCGGTCCGTGCAGGGCCTGCGGGCTCCAAGCTCCAAGCTCTAAGCCCAAAGCTGTGCCGCCTACCACAGCCGCCCCAGCCGTGTGTTCAGATAAAACCGCTGCACGATGCGTTCGGCGGTGAAGCCCTGCCGCGCCATCAGCCAGGCGCTGACCTGGCTCATGCCGGCACCGTGCCCCCAGCCGTAGCAGGTGATGTCGTAGAGGAAGTGGCCGCGCTTGACCGGCGACTCGTATTTGCGCGGGCTTTCCGGAGTCCACAGGGTGCTGCGCAGCACGTTCTCGCCGACCAGGCGGCGGAAGGCGTGGGCCGGCACCTCGACCGGGTCGCCCTGGCTGTGGTGGACCATGACGGTCAGCACGCGCTGGCTGACCGGATCGCGGCGTCCGACCTTGATATCCTTCACGTAACCGATCGCGCGCCCGGTCGGGGTCAGGGCCTTCCCGAGTTCACGCTGCAGTTCACGCGGATCGATCGTCGCAGTGGATATGCCGTGCGTATCCTGCCAGCCCAGCGCCTCGACCGCGCCGCTGTACCAGGGATCGTCCTGCGGCGGCATGACCGCCGACAGCGGTTCGCGGCCAGAGACATCGCGCGCTCCTGCCCAGACCGCGTCCACGCCGCCGATGCGTCCGCCCGAGCTGGCGTGGAACAGCGGCAGGAAGGCACTGTTGTGCACCTGCGGCACCAGGCCGCGGGTCTCGAAGACGGCGCGTTCGCAAAGATCGCTGCCGGTGCTGCCGCGGTATTCCTGGTCATCGCCGCCATCCTGGAGGTCGAACCAGGCGGCACCGGCGCGGGCGCGCGAACGGCGCGCCCAGGCATAGCCACGGCTGACGATGGCCTGCGCCTTCAGCGCCTCCAACGGCCAGCCGGGGCTCATCTCCTCGCTGACCACGCCCTCCAGATAGGCTTCGATAGGCAGACAGTTGACTGCTGACACCTCCTTCGAGCCGGCCCAGCGGATCTCCAGCGAACCCCGATAGCGGTTGCGGCCGATGGAGAAGGACGCATCGCCGCCCGCCGCCTCGAAACCGGTCGGATCAGACAGGGTCTTGGTGGTAGTCTCACGCGGCGGTTCGCACGCGATCGGGGTCAGCCAGATCCGCGACACGGTCCAGTAGAGTTCCTTTGCGCCACGGTCGAAATCACCGCTGGAGAGGATCAGGCCGCTGTTCAACTCGGGTTTGATCAGCAGCCGGCCGCCGGGCTTGAGCGTCGCCCGCAGATCGGGGTTGTCGGGCGCGTCGGGCGAGGACAGCTCGCAGGCGACCAGGGCCTGGACATGGATCGAGTCGAAGGTGCGCGCTCCCTTGGGCGGTGCGCGGTCGAGCAGTTGCGGCCGGTTGAGGATCAGCACGCGTACACCCGGGTCGGATCCTGGCGAGGCGGGCAGCCGTCCATGCCCACGATCCGCCTCCTGGCGCGACAGGGTCCACACCAGGCTGCCGGCGAAGTAGAGGAGCAGGGCGCACAGCAGGCTGGCGCGTGCGATCTTGAGCGCCCGGTCGCGTTCCATGGGGTGGAGGAAGCTACGAGAGGGGGCAGAGTGGGGAAGTCCGGAAGTGCGGAAGTCCGGAAGCCTGTTGGCAACCATTACACAGGGGGGCCCCGCCGCGCAGCGGTGGGGCTGCCGCCGAGCAGCGGTGGGCGGATACAATGGGCGTAGCCCATCCGCCCACGGTTTTGGAGCGAAGCGACAAAACCGAGCTGCGACAAAGGCAGCGGGGACAGGCCCGCAGGGCCGCAGGGGCAGAGCCCCTGAGCAAACGTGGGGCTGCCGCCGAGCAGCGGTGGGCGGATACAATGGGCGTAGCCCATCCGCCCACGGTTTTGGAGCGATAGCGACAAAACCGAGCTGCGACAAAGGCAGCGGGGACAGGCCCGCAGGGCCGCAGGGGCAGAGCCCCTGAACAGCCGGAAGATCACACACTGAGATGTGCCTGCAACCCGCTGCAATGGCTGGACGTGGCGTGCAACCATGATTGGCGGAATGGCTTACGACATGAATCAGCTGCTGGATATCTGCCTCCAGCAGAACGCTTCCGACATCCACATCTCGTGCGGACGGCCTCCCTCCTTCCGTATCCATGGTTCGGTCAAGTCGCTGAAGAGCCCCGCCCTCACTGGCGAGGACTGCGTAGCGCTGATGAAGCAGATCACCTCCGAGCGCGGCCAGCAGGAGATCGCGGCCGACGGTTCGACCGACTTCGCCATCGGCTTCCAGGACAAGGCGCGCTTCCGCGTCTCGGCCTTCAAGCAGAAGGGCAAGGTCAGCATGGTGCTGCGCCAGATCCCCTCGAAGATCTTCAGCTTCGAGGAACTCGGCCTGCCGCCGCACATCAAGGACCTGATCACCCGCCCGCGCGGCATGATCCTGGTCACCGGCCCCACCGGTTCGGGCAAGTCCACCTCGCTGGCGACGATGATCGACTTCATCAACGCCGAGGAGGAAGGCCACATCATCACCATCGAGGACCCGGTCGAGTTCTACCACAACCACAAGAAGTGCGTGGTGAACCAACGTGAGGTCCACGTCGATGTGCCAAGCTTCGCCGAAGGCCTGCGTCGCGCCCTGCGCGAAGACCCCGACGTCATCCTGGTCGGTGAAATGCGCGATCTGGAGACCATCTCGGCGGCCATCTCGGCGGCCGAGACCGGCCACCTGGTGTTCGGCACCCTGCACACCACCGGTGCGGCGCGCACCATCGACCGCATCATCGACGCCTTCCCGACCAACCAGCAGGAGATGGTGCGCACCCAGCTGGCCGGCAACCTGAACGCGGTCATCTCGCAGACCCTGATGCCCAAGGCGACCGGCAAGGGCCGCATCGCCGGCTACGAGATCATGATCATGACGCCGGCGATCTCGAACCTGATTCGCGAGGGCAAGAGCTTCCGTATCGACGGCACGATCCAGACCAGCCAGAACCAGGGCATGATCCTGCTCGACGAATACCTCTACAAGCTCTACAAGCAGCAGATCATCACCTTCGAGACGATGATGGAGTTCTGCAAGGACCAGGGCTACCTGCAGCGCCGCGTCCAGGATGACGGCGGCCCGCCGGCCGCGGCCAAGCCCTGACCCCGCTCTGACACGCAACCCGAACCCCGAAACCAGCCATGTTCAAGTCCGGCAGCGTTGATGCCCAGGCCCTCCTCAAGCTCCTCTTCCAGTGGGAGGAGGTGGACAAGCCGACTGCGCAGAAGGTCTATTCCGAGCACAAGAAGGGCGGCAAGGACCTGGTTCAGGCCTGCCTCGACAACGGCCTGCCCGAGACCGTGGTGCTGGGCGCCGCGGCCCAGCTCCTGGGCATGGGCAAGGTTGATCTGCAGGGATTGGCGCTGCCTCCCGCCCTGATCGGCAAGGTGCCGCCGGAGTACGCCAATTCGTACCGCATCATCCCGGTGCGCATGGAGAACAACGCGCTGGTCGTCGCCACCGCCGACCCGGACAACCTCGCAGCGCTCGACGATCTCAAATTCGCCCTCGGCGTGACCCAGGTGAAGGCCGAACTGACCACCGAGGAGGCGATCGGCGCCGCCCTCGAGCAGTACTACGCCCAGGCCAAGACCAACGACGCCCAGAAGATGATCAACGAGATGCTCGATGGGCGCGAGGAGACCGAGAGCATCGGCGGCGACGGCGCCGAGATCATCGACCCCGGCGTGCTGCAGAACCTCGAGGCGATGGGCAACGACGTCGGGGCGCAGGCCGAGAGCGCGGCGGTGCGCAACCTGCTCAACCTCATCCTGCTGACCGGCGTCAAGGCGCAGGCGGCCGACATCCACTTCGAGCCGTTCGAGGACGGTTTCCGCGTGCGCAACCGCATCGACGGCGTGCTTTACGAGATGCTGCCGGTGCCCAAGCAGCTGTCGGCACCGCTGGTGGCGCGCATCAAGGTCATGTCGCATCTCGACATCGCCGAGCGCCGTCTGCCCCAGGACGGCAAGATCCCGATCCGCATCGGTGATCGCGAAGTCGATCTGCGTGTCTCGTCCCTGCCGACCATGTTCGGCGAAAGCGTCGTTATCCGTATTCTCGACCGGCACGTGGTGAACCTCGATCTTGAGAAGATCGGCTTCCCCGATGACCAGTTGGCCTACTTCAAGGAGGTCATCGAACGGCCGAACGGCATCGTCATCGTCACCGGGCCGACCGGTTCGGGCAAGACGACCACGCTGTATTCAGCGCTGTCGGCGGTGAACAGCGACGAGGTGAAGATCATCACCACCGAGGACCCGGTCGAATACGAGATCAAGGGTCTGGTCCAGGTGCCGGTCGATGAGGAGGTCGGACGCAGCTTCGCGGCGTGTCTGCGCGCCATCCTGCGCCAGGATCCCGATATCGTGCTGGTCGGTGAGGCACGTGACAAGGAGACCGCCCAGATCGCGGTGCAGGCCTCGCTGACCGGCCACCTTGTGTTCACCACCCTGCATACCAACGACGCCCCGACCGCGATCACGCGTCTGATCGACATGGGCGTCGAGCCCTTCCTGTTGGCGGCGACCATCGAGACGGTGTGCGCCCAGCGCCTGGTCCGCACCATCTGCGTCAAGTGCAAGGCTCCGTATGAACCCAGCGACGAGGAACTGCTGCAGCTCAACCTGAAGCGTCGGGATGTCGCGGGCCAGCGCTTCTACTACGGCAAGGGCTGCGACACCTGCAAGGGCACCGGCTACAAGGGGCGCACGGCATTGTTCGAGTTGATGGACGTCAATGACAGCATCCGTGAAATGATTTTGCAGAAGGTGTCGGCCACCCAGTTGCGCCTGGCGGCGCAGCGTGCCGGCATGCGACCGCTGCGCGAAAGCGGCATCCAGAAAGTTTTCGCTGGATTAACCACTATCGAGGAAGTGGTCCGCGAGACGCTTGCTGTTGAAGAGTGACCTGATTATCATCCGACCTAGCCACGGACCCCAACGCCCATGCCAAGCTTCTCATATAAGGCCCATGACCGTCGCTCCGGCAAGGAGGTCGCCGGTGCGCTCGAGGCTGCCAGCCAGGTCGAGGCGATCGCCCAGCTCAAGAAGCAGGGGTTGCTGCCGATTGAGGTGAAAGAGGCCAAGGCCAAGTCGGTCAAGGCGCCTTCGGGAGGCGGCTCGGGCGGGGGCGGGATCGCCCTCTTCGGCAGTGGTGTCAAGCCTGTCCAGGTGACGCTGTTCACCCGTCAGCTGTCCACCTTGCAGGACGCAGGTCTGCCCATCGTGCAGTCGCTGCAGATCCTCACCGACATGCAGCGCCCGGGCGCCTTCCGCGTCGCGCTGCAGCAGGTCACCGAGGACGTCCAGGGCGGCACCATGCTGTCCGACGCCATGGCGCGCCATCCCAAGATCTGGGACAAGTTGTACACCAACCTGGTCAAGGCCGGTGAAACTGCCGGTGCCCTTGACACCATCCTGCGCCGCCTGTCGGAGTTCCGCGAGAAGGCCCAGAAGCTGAAGAAGAAGGTCATCGGCGCGCTGATCTACCCATGCGCGGTGCTGACCATCGCGGTCGCGATCCTGACCTTCATCATGGTCTTCATCGTCCCGAAGTTCGAACAGATCTTCCGCGATCTGAACATCCGCCTGCCTGCCCTGACCTCGCTGCTCATCGAGATGAGCCGTTTCATGGGCAGCTACTGGTGGGTCATCCTGATCGCCATCATCTTCGGAGCGATCGGCATCAAGGTGTTCCGTGGCACCGAGGCGGGCGGCCAGATCATCGACCGCACCTCGCTGAAGATCCCGGTGCTCGGCGATGTGATCAAGAAGGGCTCGGTCGCCCGCTTCACCCGTACCCTCGGCACCCTGGTGACCTCGGGCGTGGGCTTCCTCGACGCCCTCGACATCACCAAGGCCGCCACCCCGAACATCGTCGTGCGCAATGCGATCCAGAGCGTGCGCGACTCGGTGAAGGAAGGTGAGTCGATCAACGAACCGCTGCGCCGTTCGGGCGTCTTCGACGACATCGTCGTCAACATGATCAAGGTCGGTGAGGAGACCGGTGAACTTGATAAGATGCTGATCAAGATTGCCGACAACTACGACGAAGAGGTCGATGCCGCCGTCGCCGCGATGATGGCCCTGCTCGAACCGGCCCTGATCATCTTCATGGGCGTCGCGGTCGGCTTCATCGTCATCGCGCTGTTCCTGCCGCTGATCTCGATCATCGAACAGCTGAACTCCGGCCAGAACTGATCCTGACCCGGGATCCTGGCCGGCGGACCGGAACCGATGCGTCCGCTGCCCCTCGCCTATAGCTCGAACCTGCATCCGGCCGAGACCTGCGCCGAGATCGCCCAAGCCTTGCGCGTCTTCGCCGGCCCGCTCCGCCGGGAACTCGGCTGGGATCGCCTCGGGGTCGATCTGCGCCTTGGCAGCCTCGCCCTGAGTGGCGACCTCGGCCTGATCCGCGCCGCCCTCGATGCTGAACGCCTCTCGGCGCACACACTCAACGGGTTTCCCCTGCGTCCCTTCCAGGCCGAGCGGGTCAAGGAGGACGCCTACCTTCCTGACTGGAGCGAAGCGGCCCGTCTGGCCGACAGCCTGCGTCTGATCGACGCTGCGCTGCTGCTCAGCGATGAACCGGAGGTCACCGTCTCGACTTGTCCGGGATCGTTCCGCCCACTGGGCGCTGGACGCAACGATCCGCGCGTCTTCGCCGCCGCCCTCGGCCATTGGGCTGCTGCCGCGCATCGCGTGCGCGTATCCACTGGCCGCAGCGTGGTGCTCTGTCCCGAACCCGAGCCGTGGTGCCAGCTGGAGACCAGTTGGGATGTGGCGGCGTTCTGGTCCGGAGCGCTGGCCGAGGACGGTTTGCGTGCCGCGCAGAGCGCCCTCGATGGCGATGCGGCCGCCGCCCGTCTTGCCCTGGACCGCCAGTTGGGCGTCTGCTTCGACACCTGCCATCTGTCCCTGGCCTTCGAGGATCAGGCTGCTGCGGCCCAGCGTATGCGTGCTGCGGGCGCACGTATCGTGAAGGTGCAGGTCTCCGCCGCGCCGCAGGCCGATCTCACCCGTGCCGGCCAGGCCGAGGCCCTGGCGGCGATGGCCGAGCCGCGTTTCCTGCATCAATCAGCCGCGCAGGATGACACCGGCAGCCTCGTGCGATGCGTCGATCTGCCGGACCTGCCGGCCATGCTGGCCCGGCTGCCGCAGGCCCGGCTGGCACGTAGCCACTTCCATGTGCCGATCGATGCGACGGCACTGGCGAACGGACTGGCGACCACGGCGGCCGACAGTCGGGCCGGTCTGGCTGCGGCGGCTGCGGTGGGTCAACCGCATCTCGCGGTCGAGACCTACACCTGGCCGTTGCTTGCCGCCGATGAGACGGCGCGGCGGGCCGGCACGGCGCGTGAGCTGGCGACCTTGGCGGCTTGGCGGCAGTGAGTCCGGACGACGGTACCTGGCGCTATACGTGGCCGGCGGGCAGCCGGCTGCTCGGCGAACTGGAGACCCTGGTCACGGTCGCCGATTGTCGCGTGATCGATCTCGGGTGTGGCCAGGGCCGGCTTGGGCTCTGGGCACTCGCGCATGGCGCTGCCGAGGTCGTGTTCGCCGACCAATCGGCTGAGGCCCTGGCGGGCATCCCCGCCCACGCCCGCGCACGTTGTCTGGAACACAGCTGGGGCGACGCGCTGCCGCCTTGCGACCTGCTGCTGGGCGGCGACATCCTGTACCGCCCAGCAGCCTTTCCGGAACTGGTGGCGTCGGTGGCCAGTGCTCTGCAGGCCGCCACGGCCGAGGCGCTGCTCGTCGATCCGCGCTCCCGGCTTGAAGAGGAGTTGCCGCAGCTCGCGCGGCAGCACGGTCTGACGTGGCAGACCGAACGCCGCGACCTGGGCTATACGCTGGTGCGCGTGCACAGAGGCCGGGCCCAGGCCTGAGTCGCAGGTTTAGGGATTGTCAGGAAATTGGTCTTGGGCTTGCCGTCGTCGGAGGGCGAGAGGCGGTCGATCGCAGCGAGTGTCTGCTGGTTGCCGGTGTTCAGCGTGGTCAGGGCCGCCGCAGCCGTGGCGATCTCCTTCAGGGTCTGCTGGGCCTGCTGCTGGACAGGGCCGGTCGCCTCAAGCAGAGTCGTGATCTGGCTGCGCAGCCGGGCGGCAGTTCCTCGAACTGTTGGAGCGCCTGCTGCAGGCCGGCGCTCGCCTCGCGTGCGGTGTCCTGCTCCACCATGTCGATCACTGCAAGCCGCCGTTTCTAGCGGGGCTCCGCCCCAGCCCGAGGCTGATTATGGGCGTCGCCCCGCTAGCTGGCTGTTGCTGCAGGGGCTGCGCCCCCGCACCCCGAG